>Ga0209172_10003131_pt1 | contig 26383 bp, 17 predicted proteins | sample LarsenN4metaG_FD_184113 | JGI IMG/M metagenome (GOLD analysis project Ga0209172, IMG submission 184113) | Hot spring sediment bacterial and archeal communities from British Columbia, Canada, to study Microbial Dark Matter (Phase II) - Larsen... ... | reverse complement strand
GCGCGACCGTGTGCCACAGCCACCCTCGGCGCGACCGTGTGCCACAGCCGCCCTCGGCTGTGTGTGTGACACACCCGTTTTTTGTAGGAGCGGTCTCTGACCGCGACCGCACCCTACGCCACCCACCTCCCCAAAATCACGGACGAGTATCCTGCCCGTCGCACAGCATTCCCTCGGTGCCCAAGAACTCACACGCAGCCACGTGAGGCCCGCCGCACAGCCACAATTCTTCTCCAACGTCGTCGGTCCATCGCGCGCCGACAACCCGGCCCGTGTCTGGATCAAAAAACCGCCAGACCGCCGTGTACCCCGTGCTCTCGACAATCGCTAACCATCGCCCGCACGTGCCCAACTCCGCGCGATGCCCGAAACACTGGCCATTCATGATGCGGCGCACGACATCGTCATACTCTTCCGGGGGGCATGTCTCCCCAATCTGAACAATGCGCCAGCCGTCCTCGGCCAGCTCCAGCGTGAAATCGAACCCCTGCCCATCCAGGCCCGAGCGGGCCGCGCCGGACTCGGATGCCGCCGCGGCCCGGTCTCACAGTCAGTGGCCCGCATACGGACCTATCGACACGCGTGGCCGAAGAGCGCGAGGAAGATTGCGAGGTCGCCAAGGCCTACAACCTCGTCACCATCGAGGTTCCCCATCAGCTCGTCGAACACATACGCGGCACCTGCGCCGGGCGATCCGACGAACGCGGTCGTCCCGGAGATTGCAATGCTGTCGCCCAACCGATGGTTCCCCGCGCAATCGGACGCAACCAGCTTGACGAGCTCCCAGCATCCTGCCGCGATCCCAATGTCCTGGAAGAGGTAGGCCGAACCCGAGGCGGCGCCGCAGTCGTCGTCTCCCCATGCGCCGATCAGCGCGTTGTTGTGCGACAGGCTGACGCGCACCCCGAAGTAGGCGAACGGCACGGGGTCAGGCGCGACGAGCTTGGCCATCTGCATCCAGACGCCGCCGATCCGCCCGAAAACGTATGCAGCCCCAGAATTCACCCCTCCATCATCGTCGCCGTACGCCCCAACGAGCGCGACGCCGCAGGACAGCGAGACAGAAACCCCAAGGCCGGCGAGGTCGGGATCGCCCCCGTCAGTCGCAAGCAGCTTCTGCTCCTGGACCCAGCTTGAGCCATTGAAACGGAAAACATATGCTGCGCCAGAGTCCGTCGAGGCGCCGTCATGCAAAAGCGCCCCGACCAGCGCCGCGTCGCCCTCTATCGCGACCGCCTGACCGAAGAGGTCGCCCTCCTGACCGTCTGAGGCGGTGAGCCTGGCCACCTGCGCGCAGTCCTCGAACACATAAGCCGCGCCGCGGCCGCTCGGAGCGTCGTGGTCCGGATAGGTGCCGACAATCGCTCGGGTCCCGGATATCCCCACTGCGAACCCAAACCAATCGCCGCCGGTTACCTCCGCTCCGACCAGCGGGCAAACCTCCGTCCAAACGGTCCCGATCCGCTCGAACAGATAGGTCGCTCCAGCCTCGGCGCCGCGAGCCTCGTCGTCCTTGAACGGCGCCCCGATGATGGCCTTATCGCCCGACAGACCGACCGCGTGCCCGAAACCGTCGGAGGAGGCAGCATTGGAGGCGTAGAACTTCTGGACCACACTCCAGACCCCATTGATCCGGCGGAGTGCTATGACCGCCCCGGCGTCCGTGCCCATGTCGTCGTCGAATGGCACGCCGACCAGCGCGAAGTCCCCGTCCACGGCGACGATGACTCCGAAATTGCCCGGAGGCGGTGCCGGGACCGTCACAGTCAGCTTCTGCAATTCGCACGGCGCAACGCCAGCCGTCGCAGTACCGCCCGTGACGATTGCGACGGTGAGAAATGTCGTTCCTGTGAACCAGATTGTCCCGAGACACATAGCTCAACTCCTTGTTCGCTCCGCCGCGGGCGGCCGAGTCACCAGGGACCAACCCCGGCGAAACTGTGCGCTCACGGCCTGGACGACGTACGTCGCTTCCCACGGTTCGATGAACAGGCAGCCCGCCCTTCCCCCCGTCCACCTTTCAATGAACTCGCACCGCGTCCCGTCGCTGCTGGTGCGGGTCGGACCCTTCAGGAGCGGCAGGGGGTCCTCGGGGCGTCCGCACAAGTGATGCACGAGGCCGAGACAGCCCCATCTCCCTTCCGCCTGTACGCGCTCTGTCGCATCCTTCGGGTCGCCAAGATTCCACCACTCGATTATCAGGGACTCACCGTGGCCGGCACGCTGGTAACGGACATGCACGGAACGCTGAGGTGACCTGTTCAGCGTGGCCCACGAGAGCGCCCAGTCATCGCATCGATTCTGTCGTGCAGCAGTCCGACAGCGATCTTTCGGTCCCAATGCTCAAACTGGCTTGGTGTCGGGTCGCTGAACGACGCGGAACGGAACGGGCCCACCATTCCAGCCTCGAACCGGACGCCCGGCCACCTGTCCGCTTCGTCGGGGATCTTGAGCGACGCAAAGAACTCGCGCACGCCCGGCTCGTCGTCCTCCGTCCTCACCTCATTGGCCCTGACGTAAACGGGCGGATCGGCCAGTCCTGGAGGCCCCGGTGGCTCCTCCACATGGAAGGTCACAATGACTTCACCCTCCGCGGGGACCTGCTGAGCAAGCTTCTCGACGGCGGATCGTGCGGGTTCGTTCTCGCGGCAGGCCGGGAGCGAGAAAAGAACCGCGATCGCCGCAAGCAATGGTCGGTTCATCATGTCGGTCCTCCAAGAACCGCCGCGTGCGTACCCCGCCGCTCCTGCTGTCGCTGCCTTGGGTGGCTGCCGACTCTGCGGGGCACAGCGTGAGCCGCGCACGCCCTCAACCGTCCTACATTAGACGCCCCCGGAGTAGGTCGGTTCCCGTGTAGCGCTCGGCAGCGCACGCGGGGCGGATCCCGCCCTACAACTGGCGTGCGTCAACCCGCGGCGGCGAGCGCAGAGATTTCGGCGCTCTTTTACATGGGGGGTTCGGGTTCCGCGTTCAGGGTTCAGTCACGCCAAGGCACGAAGGCATGAGGCACGAAGGCACGAAGGCCGTAATCTGCGGATAAGTTCCATGCAGGGCTTCCGGTGCAGGGTTCAGGACGCGCGCAGAATCACGCGTAAGGATCCCTGGCGGCAGGCTCGCTGGGCTCCTGGGATTGGACGGGCCACGGATGCATTTCTTCGAACGCGACAGCCGGCGATACCTACAGTTTGAGCGTCTGCGGCAGGAGCCGGGGCTGGTGCACGCGTTCTCCACCCGGCCGGACGATGTCTCGGCGCGGGAGGATGAGCTGGCAGCGGAGCGGAACGAGCGGCGGCGGCAGATGGCCCGCGACCTCGGGCTCGACGGCCGGCTGGTCTTCTACTGCGTGCAGGAGCACCGGACCGAACTCGCCGTCGTCGATGAGCACACGCAAGACGAGCGGCTCGAGGGCTGCGATGCCGTGATCACACGCCGGCCGGGCGTGGCCCTGATGACCTTCTCGGCCGACTGCCCGCTGGTGCTGGTGTACGACCCTCGGCGGCGAGCCGTGGGGCTGGCGCACGCGAGCTGGCGCTGCACGGTGGCCGACGCGACGCGGCGGCTGGTCGAGGCCATGCGGGAGAACTTCGGATGCGAGCCGCTCGACCTGCTGGCCGGCGTCGGACCATCCGCCGGACCGGACGCGTACGAGGTCAAGAACGACGTGTACCAGGCCGCAGCCGCGTTGCCGGAGCGCGAGCGGGTCTTCCGGCAACGCGACGGGCGGCTGTACTTCGACCTGTGGGAGGCGAACCGGCTGCAGCTCGTGCGGGCCGGCGTGCGCGCGGAGAACATCGAGGTCGCCAGGATCTGCACGATGACCCGCACCGACCTGTTCTACTCGTACCGCCGTGAAGGCCCCGGCTGCGGCCACTTCGGGCTGCTGGCCGGCGTGGCCGGTTGATTGGAGGACCGGTCGGCTGACCCGTCCCAGTCGCGAGGCGGGCCCTCGCGAGCACAGCCGAGGGCGGCTGTGCCACACGCAAAAACGGCTCCCCGGCACAACTGGCGGCGGCTAGAATTGGGTCAGGCGGCCCGGACCGCGGGGATGCAATCTCGGGCCGCTCATGAGAGGGATCCCGTGCAACGACAACTTCGCTGGGGGACCGGTCTCCAGACCGGTCTTGACCGCGCCGGCCTCGGACGGCTGCTGCTGGCAACCTGGATTGCGACGGTGCCGGCCGCGGCCGATGAAGTGCTCGTCCGCAATGATTCCTTCGACAGCGGCGAGTCGGCCTACATCGTGGGCGACTTCGTGGCCGGCGAGCACGCCGGCGTGCGCCTGACGTCGCCCTGCGACGGGGCGATCGTGGCGGTGCAGGTGGCGTGGCTGTCGGTGTCCCAGAACGGGCAGCAGGTGCAGCAGCGGGCGATCCACATCTACGCGAACGGCCCCTTCCCGCAGCCGGGGCAGGAATTGTTGGTGCTGAACGGGCCGCTGTTGACCGCCGGTGCTTTCAACGAGTTCCGCTACGCCGACGAGGCCCAGACCGTGCCGATCGACATTGCCGTGACCAGCGGACAGCGCTTCTATGTGACGCTCGAGTACGACGAGGCGACCAACATCCAGGGCGGCGACCCCAGCATCATCCGCGACGTCGACGGCTGCCAGGCCGGCAAGAACGTGCTCTACGCCATCCCCGGCGGGTGGCAGAACTTCTGCCTCTATCTGGGCGGCGACGTGGTGATCCGGGCCGTGGTCGATTGCGACAGCGCCAGCGGCGCCTGTTGCCTTTCCGATGGCACGTGCACCGTCACAACCGCCGGCGGCTGCAGCGCCGCGGGTGGAACGTACCAGGGCGACTTCTCGGATTGCGGCTCGGTCAACTGCCCGCAGTTGCCGCAGGCCTGCTGCTTCGAGTCCACCGGCGGCTGTCTGAATCTGCTGCCGGGCGACTGCACGAACGCCGGCGGCGTGCCGGGCGGTGCGGGCACGCAGTGCGCGACGTATGAATGCTTCCCGCGCGGCGCGTGCTGTCTGCCCGATGGTTCGTGCCTGGAGGATGTCAGCCCGGAGGCCTGCACGGTCCAGGGCGGCGCGTTCCAGGGCGACGGGACGACCTGCGCGGCGGCGAACTGCCCCGATCCGGTGGGCGCGTGCTGCTTTGGGACGGGCTTCTGCCTGGTGCTGACCGAGGCGGACTGCCAGAAGGCCGGCGCCACCTGGATGGGCTTCGACACCGACTGCACCGATGCGAGCGGCAACGGGCAGGCCGACGACTGCGAGGCCGCGCCCTGCCCGGGCGACGCGAACAACGACCGCGTGGTCGACCTGGCCGACCTGAGCATCCTGCTGAGTTCCTTCGGCTTCTGCACCGGCAACCCCAGCTACAACCCGGACGCCGATTTCGACGTCAGCGGCTGCGTGGACCTGGGCGATCTGGGCATCGAGCTGGCGTACTTCGGCACGTCGTGCGACTGACGCACGCGTGCCTTCTGCCGATCACCGCCGCCAGGTGTTGAATCCCCGCCCGATCGGGCAGAATACTGCGGGGTGAACGGTCGCGACGATAGTGGCGTGCTTGCGGTCCGGCTGCAGGCGTTCCTGCGCGCGCTGCGCGAGCGGTACGAGCGGGTGCAGCAGCAGGGCGCGGCGGCGGGTGTCGACCCGGCTACACTGGAAGGCTGCCTCAGCAGCCTGACGCTGGCCGAGGCCGCCGTGCGATACCTCGATCTCGGCGCTGACCCGGCGGCGTCCCGCCCGCTGCAAGTTGCCGTGCTCGGACCGACGCAGACCGGCAAAAGCACGATCGTGAATCTGATTCTGGGGATGCCGGCGGCGGTGGTCAGTCCGCTGGCCGGCTTCACCGTTCACGCGCAGGGCTTCTGCGTCGACGGCGCCGCCAGTGATGGCGAGTGGACCCGCCAGCTCTTCCCCGGCGGGACGCGACGCACGTCCCAGGAGCTCCGCCGCGACGAACTGGACGCATACGCGCTTTCGCAGGTCGCCCAAGACGCAGACGCGCAGGCTCGCCCGCCGACGCTGCCGCCATGCACGATCTGGGACACGCCGGACTTCGACTCGCTGGCGGCGCGGCGATATCAGCGCGGCGTGCTGGAGACGGCGGCGTTGGCGGACGCGCACCTGCTGGTGCTCAGCAAGGAGAAGTACTCCGATCTGGCGGCCTGGAACCTGCTCGCGCTGCACGAGCCGCTGGGCCGTCCGATGCTGATCTGCCTGAACAAGCTGACCCCGGATGCATTCGAAGCGATCCCGCAGTCCCTGCGGGCGCGGCTGGCGGAGCGCTGCCCGACGCTGATCGATGCGCCCATCGTGGGCATCCCCTATCGCGCGAGCGGCCAGCTTGCAGCCGCGGACGTTCCCGGCGAGGTCGCGCAACTGCGGGCCTGGGTGGCGAACTTGCACATTGCGCCGCGCGCCAAGGTGTCCGGCGTGCAGAAGCTCATCCGCCGCCACTGGGATGACTGGACGGCCCCGCTGTGCGCCGAGCACGAGGCGCTCCAGGCCTGGCAGGCGCTCGTCTCCGCCGCGTTGCAGGAGATGCTGGATGCCTACCGCCGCGATTTTCTCGATCATCCGCAGCGGTTCGACAGCTTCCGCCGGGCGACGGTGGGGCTGCTGGCGTTGCTGGAGCTGCCGGGGGCGGCGGGCGTGATCGGCCGCGTCCGCGAGGCGGTGACCTACCCGGTCCGGCGGTTGCTGGCCGGCGGACGGAGTTGGCTGGAGCGGCGGCGCGATCCGTCAGCGGTCCGGCGGCGGACGCTGGCCGGCGAGGAGCGCGTGCTGTTTGACCTGATCGACGAGCTGCTGGTGCGGTTGGAGCGCGACGTCGCGCGGCGCTGCGATGCGCAGCAGCCGGGCTGCGCCGTGTGGCGGGCGCTGGGCTGCCGGCTGGAGCAGCAGGGCGACGCGTTGCGCGAGCGCTTGCAGGCGGCGGCACGGCGGCATCACGAGTCGTTCGCGCGCGAGATTCAGGCCGCCGCGAACCGGCTGTACGAAGCGCTGCGGCAGAACCCGGCGCTGCTGAACACGCTGCGGGCCGCGCGGGCGACGGCAGATGTGGCCGCCCTTGCGCTGGCGATCAAGACCGGCGGCACGCCGATCCACGAACTGCTGTTCGCGCCGGCGATGTTGGCGCTCAGCTCCCTGCTGACGGAGGGCGCGTTGGGCGCATACCTGCGCAGCGTCGAGAGCGAACTGAAGCAGCGGCAGCTCGAGCAGGCGCGGGCCGGGCTGTTCCAGGGCGAGTTCGCGCGCTCGTTGCGCGAGCTGGTCGCCGGGCTGGAGGGCGCCGGGGTGCTGGGCGTGCCGCCTGAGGCGCTCGCGCAGGCCGCCGCCGACCTGGCCGCATGGGAGCGCCAGGGGTCCGCGGCTGTGGAGCCGGCGGCATGAGCGAGGTGTATCGGTCGCTGCTGGAGCGCACGCGGGCGTGGTTTGCACGCGCGGCGGCCGATGGCTGGCTGGACCCCGCCGACGGCGCGCGGCTCGAGGCGCTGGAGCGTGGCACGCCCGGCGAACTGTTCGCGGACGTGGAGGCGCGGCCGCTGGTGGTGGCGCTGTTCGGCGGCACGGGCGTGGGCAAGAGCAGTCTGCTGAACCGGCTGGCCGGCGCGCCGGTGGCGCGCGTCGGCGTGGAGCGGCCCACTTCGCGCGAGGCGATCGTCTACGTGCACGAGGCAGTCGAGCTGAAGCGCCTGCCGCAGGAGTTGCCGGTGGAGAAAGTCGGCGTCCGGCGGCATGGCGTGCCGCGCTGGCGCAACGTGCTGTGGATCGACGCACCGGACATCGACAGCACGAATGAGGAGAACCGTCGCCTGGCCCTGAGCTGGCTGCCGCATGTCGATCTGCTGATCTACGTCGTCAGTCCGGAGCGCTACCGCGACGACGCGGGCTGGCGCGTGCTTCAGGCGCGCGGCCAGCGGCACGGCTGGATGTTCGTGCTGAACCGCTGGGACGAGGGCGACGTGCGCCAGCGCGACGACTTCGCGCGCCTGTTGCGCGAGGCCGGCTTCGAGTCCCCGCTGCTCCTGTGCACCTGTTGCGATATGCAGGCGCGACGGCTGCCATCGCTCGACCAGTTCGAGCAGCTCGAGGCCGCCATCGCCGGGCTGGTGCAGGAACACGCGGTTCGCGAGCTGGAGCGGCTGGGGCAGCGGGTGCGGCTGCTGGAGCTGCGGGCGGCGCTGGCCGCCGCGCTGGAGCGGCTGGGGGACGACGAGACGTGGCAGCGGCTGCCGGCGGAGATGGAGCAGCACTGGCAGCGGACCTGTGCCGGGCTGCGGGCGGGGTCGGAATGGCTGCTGCGGGCGCGGGCGGCGCGCCTGCGGTGGGAAGGCGGACTGGCCGTTCGGGCGCGGAACGCGGTGAGCCAGTTCAGCGGCCAGGCGCGCGAGCGCCCGGCGGCGGCGCCGACGGGCGGGATTGCGCCCAGCGCAGGGAATCCGGGCGCGCCCGATCCGGAAGTCGTCGCGTCCGCGCCCCAGGGCGACGTGAATGCGCTGGCGCGCGGCGTGTGGGATGCGTGGGCCCAGGGGCGGGTCGAGGAATGCCTGGATCGCGTCGAGCTCGGGGCCGCACGAGCGCGGCTGCATCCCGCGCCGCTGCGGAAACGGCTCGACGCGGCCGTGCACGACGCGGAGCGGCTCGTGGGCGACGCGGTGCAGTCGGAGTTGCGCGTGGCGCTGGCCAGGCCGGGTGCGGCATGGCAGCGCGGCCTGCGGCGCGTGACCGGCTTTCTGATCCCCTTGCTGCCGACGCTGGCGTTGTTGTGGGTTCTGCACAACGTGGTGCGGGGCTACTGGCGCGCCAGCCTCGGGGCGGGCGAATGGCTGGGTTGGAGTTTCGCGGTGCACAGTCTGCTGCTTGTGCTGACGGCACTGGCGGTGCCGCTCGCCCTGGACCGGCTGCTCAAGCCGTCGCTGGAGCAGGCCGCCCTGCGCGGCTTGCGGCGCGGGCTGGAGCGCGGACTGGAGGCGTTGGGCGGACGGCTGCGCCCCGCGTTGCGCGACGCGGAGCAGCAGGCCCGCCGACATCGCGAGGAGGGCCGCGCGTTGGCGGCGGAGACCGCGCGGGCGGCGCTCACGCCGCTGCGCGCGGACAGTCCGCTGCTGTCGCGGGTGGTGGCCTTACCCCCGCGCGAGGGCGAGCCGAACGGCGCCAAGACCCGTTCGGCTTGACGACAACCACTCAGCAGGTTCATCCATCCTCTCCAACGAAGCCCCAAGCTTCACCGCGGCGATTCCCGACAGTCGGACGTCCAAGCGCAGGTGATGGGCAGATGGCAGGAGCAGCGCAGGCCGGCTCAACGGCAGGTGGGAAGAAGCATCGCCACAACGTCTTCGCCGGCGCCGGCCAGTTTCACGGGGCGCGCGGGAACGCCGACCACAGTGGCCATCGGCGGCACGTCTTCGCTGACGACGGCGCCCGCACCGACGACCGCCTCGCAGCCGATGGTGACGTTCGGCACGACCGTCGCGCCGACGCCGATGAACACGCCTGGCTCGATCTTCACGCGCCCGCCGATGCGTACGCCCGGGCAGATGTGCGCGCCTTCGCCGACCACGGTCTGGTAGTCGACGATGCAGCCGGTGTTGAGGATGACCGAGTCGCCGATCTGTCCGTTGGCGCACACGACGACGCCGGCGGCGACGACGACGTTGCGGCCGAGCGTGACGTTGCGGGCCAGCGTTGCGGCCGGGTGCACGGCGCTGACCAGCTCGATGCCGTGCTGCTGGACCCGCCGCGCCACGCCCCGGCGCACGCCGTTGTCCCCGATCGCGATCACGACGCCGCTCAGGTGCAGGTCGGAGGCCAGGCGCGGCAGGTCATCCACGCTGCCGAGGACGGGCATGCCATCGACCCGCCGGCCGTGCATGTCCGGGTTGTTGTCGAGGAGTCCGGCGACCTCGTAGCGGCCGGCCTGCAGCACGATGTCCAGCACGACACGGCCGTGTCCGCCGGCGCCCAGGATCAGGATGCGCGGTCTGTCATGGGGGCCGACGTGCGGCATACTGTCCTTATCGGCGTGCGCCGGTTGCGGCGCGCCGCCAGGACGCTGGCGGAAGGCGCGTGGCATGGAAGGCGGCTCGGGACGGTCGGATCTTGCGCCCGGCGTGGCCGCAAGTCCCGCCCCTGAATCGGCCGATAATGTCGGGCGGACGGACGAGGCTGGCGCGAGCGGGGCTGAACTCCAGGCGGGGCCGGACGTACCCAGTGCACCGGGAGGCCGAGTGCCGGTTTGACCCCTCGCGCGGCGCGGGTTAGATTCCCGACTTTTCGAGGCGCTACGGCCGGCTTCGGCGGCCAGCCCTTGACGCATGTGCCGGGGCCGACGGAACCGACAGGCGGCTTCGGTTCACGCGTCAAGGGCAAACCGTTGTGCGGACTGCGGGTGCCGTCGCGGTCCTGCCAATGTCGGCGGAACTGTCAGGGCTTGGTTCGGATGAAGATGCGCGAATCAGTCGGCGGCGGCCTTCGCCTGTCGCTGGCCTGCGTTCTCGGTGCGCTGAACGGCTGCGCGATGGTGCCGCCCAAGAGCTTCCTCGATCCGACCCGCGTCGGCCGCTTTCCTCTGCCCGACCAGTACCACGAGACCAGCATCCGCCGCGTGCTTACGCCGTTGGACGGGGAGCCGGGCATTGCCGGCGCCACCGAGCCGGCACCGGAAGACCTGGTACCGACCCTGGAGCAATACCGGATCGGCATCGCGGACGGAATCCAGATCAGCATCGAGCAGTTCCTGGAAGGGGATCGGCTCTACCAGGTAGCGCGCGAGGTGGACCCGACCGGTTACATCCGCCTGCCGTTGATCGGCTCACTCAAAGTCGTCGGGTTGACGGAGGCCGAATTGGAGCAGGTGTTGGAGATGCGGGTCAAGGAGATGGGCATCCTGACCCAGCCGATCGTGCAGGTGTTCGTGGCCAACCGCCGCGACCTGTACTTCTCCGTGATCGGCTCGGTCCGCCAACCCGGACCCTACTCCCTGTCGCGCCCCGATCTGCGGCTGATGGACGTGCTGGGGCTGATCGGCGACGTGGGGGCCGAGGCTAAGAGAATGTATGTCATCCGCCGCACGGAGCCCGAGCCGCTGCCGCGCGAGCCGCCACCCGCAAAGCCCGCGCCGGAGGAGCTGCTCATCCCGCCGCCCGAGGAACCGGGAAGCGGCAGCGCCGGCGGCGCCTCCGGTCTGACCGGCCCCAGCTCGGTCTTTGAGCGCCTGGAGGCCGCCGCCAGGCCCTTGATGCATGCGCCGACGCCGACCGAACCGGCAGGCGGCATCGGCCCACGCGTCAAGGCCCAGCCGACGAGCTCGCAGCCGCCACCGACGCGTCAGGAGCTGGCCGAGGTCCTGGAGCCGCCGGCGCAAAGCACGCAGCCCGCGGCCCGCCCGCCGGACCGCACCTTTCCGCCGCTCATCTTCGATCCGCAAACAGGCACGATGAGGGAAGCGCCGCAGGAGGCGACGCAGCCGGCCCCGTCGCCAACCGAGGCGGCCGGGCCGGTCGAGGCGCCGCAGAAGCCGTTCCGCTGGGAGGATGTGCCCGAGTATGAACTGTCGCAGCGGGTGATTGAGATCGACGTCCCCGCGCTGAAGTCCGGCGATCCGCGCTACAACATCGTCATCCGCAACCGCGACCTGATCAACGTGCCGATCGACACGGGCGTCTTCTACGTCATGGGAGAAGTGAACCGCCCGGGTGTTTTCGGCTTCAACGGCCGCGAGATCACCGTCAAACAGGCGCTGGCGATCGTGGGCGGTTTTGCGGCCCTGGCCTGGCCGTCGCGGTGTGAGATCATCCGGCGCGAGCAGGGCACCGACAAGCAGATCACCATCCCGGTGAACCTGGACCTGATCTTTGCGGGGGTGCAGGAGGACTTCCTGTTGCGCGACGGGGACATTCTGAACGTCGGCACCGACATCGTCGCGCCGTTCCTGTTTGTCATCCGCAACTCATTCCGCTTCACCTACGGCTTCGGCTTCGTCTATGACCGCAACTTCGCGGACAAGGATGCCTTCGGCGGCCGCATCAACCCGGAAACCCTGCGTCGGCAGGAGCGCCAGGCGCTGGGCCTGCCGTTCTGAGGAGGGAGCCATGAACGCCGCCATCCCCGCTCCGGCCCGGCAGCTTGATTTTGAACGGCGCACGCAGGTTCTGACGGTGGTTCTGGGGGCAGCGTTCGTAGCCGTGTTCTACAACGTGATCCTGGGGCTGATGTACGAGTGGTGGCATTCCGGCGACTGGTCGCACGGCTGGGTGATCCCGTTCTTCAGCCTGTACCTGGTGTACATGCGCTGGGACCGGATTCGACGCACGTCGATCGACTACCCGTGGGCGGGCCTGTTGGTCCTGCTGGCGGGGCTGGCCGGGTACCAGTATTTCCTTTGGATCTTCCCGGTGACCTACGCCCAGCGCGTGCTGATGCTGGTGGCGCTGCTGGGCGTGATCATCTTTCTGTGCGGGCTACCGGTGCTGCGGCACCTGTGGGTGCCCTGGCTCTATCTGTTTTTCGCCGTGCCGATCCCCAAGGGGCAATACTTCGCGCTGACCGATCCGCTGCGGCAGATGGCGGCGTACGTGGCGACGAAGCTGCTCGCGCTGTTCCCGGACCTGGATATCGAGAAGGTCGGCTCGACGATCAGCTACGTGTATCAGGGCGCGGCCGGCCAGCTCGGCGTGGCGGACGCGTGCAGCGGCATGCGCAGCACGATCACGCTGTGCGCGCTGGGCGTGGCGGTGGCGTACCTGTCGGAACGGCCGTGGTGGCAGCGGCTGCTCCTGGTGGCCTCGTGCGTGCCGATCGCGGTCTTCGCGAACTTCGTACGCGTGACCATCACGTGCCTCCTCTACATCTTTGTTGACCCCAAATACGCGCGCGGCTCGTACCACATGGTCCTCGGGCTGCTGACGCTGCTGCTGGCTTTCGCTATCTTCAGTGGTTTGGGCTGGGTCCTGAACCATCTGATGGTCGAGGACGAGCCGCAGCCGGTGGACGGCGGGTCCGCCGCGCGGCACGAGTACGCATGAGCGAGTGCATGACGAAACCCCCTGCGCTGCTGGACGCGTCGGCGGCCGGCGGGCGCCCGCCGGCCCGCGCGGCGGACTCGTCGTCGCCTGCGGGCGCGCGGGCCGCTCGGTCGCTGGCCAGCCCACGATACTGGGTCTGTCTGGCGATCCTGCTGCTGACGGCGGCCGGCATGCAGGGCGCGGCGGGATGGTTCAAGGCGTATCTGCATAAGGAGCGGCTGGAGCTCAGGCGGCCGCTGTACCAACTGGACGCGACCCGGCTGCTCCCGGAATACGAACCGCATCCGATCCAACCCGCGGCACTGGACGAGGAGACGCGCGCGTCCCTGGGGGCCGACGACTATCTCGACCTGCTGCTGGTGGATCGTCGGCGGCCGAAGACCGACCCGACACACCTGGCGCGCGTGTTCGTCACCTACTTCACCGGCCAGCCGGACATGGTCCCGCACAACCCCAAGGAATGCCTGGGGGCCGGCGGCTGGCGCCTGAAGGCCGAGTCGCAGACCGAGGTGCAGGTGCCGCGCGGCGGCTGGAACGTGCGCATCCCTGTGAGCGTGCTGCAATTCGAACCGCCGTCGCCCCGGAACGTAATCCAAACGGGTTCGGAGGTCCCGCGCCTGAGCGTGTTGTTTTTCTTTTACGCCAATGGGCGCTACGTGACCACTCGGGCCGGCGTGCGCAGCGCGGTGCACCATCCCTGGGACCGGTTCGCTTACTATGCCAAGGTCGAGGTCTCGTTCAGCGATGAAACCCGCAGCCGCTGGGCGAGTGCCGCGGAGTCGACGGCGGCGGTGGGGCCGCTGCTGCAGAAGCTGATGCCGGGGCTGTGGGAGGACCACTTCCAGGATTGGGAGGCGCTCAAATCGGGCCGGGCCCCATTGCCCGCGCAGTGAGAGGCAGCGCAGGGGAGGAGAGTCAATCATGACCCGCAAGCGGTTGAACAAGAACGTCGTCGCCGGGCTGACCATGGGCGGAATCGCGCTGTGCGTCGTGGTGGTGGCGATTGGGGCCGTCACCGCCTCGCACCGCGACCCCGAAGTCCTGGCCAAGAAGGCCCTGCAGCGCGAGGAGGCCAAGGACTATCGCCGCGCCATCGACTTCTACAAGCGCGCCTTCCGCGTACGCAACGAGGCGAAGTACCTGGTCGAGGCGGCCCGGGTGGCCTACCGGTCGGGTGAGATCCGTGACACCTTCAACCTGTTGCACCAGGCGTATTCGCAGTCGCCGGAGGATACGTCGGTGCTCAACGCCCTGCTGGAGCGATATTGGGAGTTCCGCGATTACGACTTCAGCCAGTGGCCGCAGGTGCTGGACTACTCCGACGCGCTGCTGGGGGTCCAGCCGGATCACCTGTTGGCGCTGGTTTCGAAGGCCGAGGCGCTCGAGAAGCTGCGCGACCGCAACCCGCAGTACAGCGCCCAGGCCGCCGTGGTCCTGGAGCGCGCCGCCCAGCTCGGGCCGACCGATCCGCGCGTGGCCCTGATCCGCGCCTGGCGGTTCTTGATGGACGGGCGCGAGGCGGCGCGAACCCTGCAGCAGTCGCCCGAGCGGCGGGAGGAAGCCGAGCGCACGCTGCGGGAGCACCGTGCGCGGGCCGCCGACGTATTGCGCCCGGCGCTCGAGCAATCGCCCGAGGACACCGACGTGCGCACGCTGCTGGCGCAGTGCGAGCTGGACGACGGGCGGCCGGAAACGGCGCAGCAGTTGCTGGAGCAGGGCGTGGCCCAGAAGCCCGACGACGCGGACGCGCGTTTTTCGCTGGCCAAGTTCTTCGTGCTGCGGGCGCTCAAGCTGCGCGCCGAAGGCGCGACGGAGCCGCTGACGGCGGTGATGCGCGCCGGGCTGGAGAGCCTGAGCAAGACGCTGGAGCTGGAACCGGCCCTGTACGACGCATACGGGCTGCTGGCCGAGTTGCAGCGCACGCAGTGGGAACTGGAAGGCCGCTGGGCGACGGACACACCTGCGCTGCAGAAACAGATTCTGGAAATCTACACGCAGGGGCTGGACAAGACCAAGCAACTGCAATCGATCCGCGCCGTCCTCGGCTCCGAGAAACGGGCCGCGATGATCGTGCGGGCGTTCGACACAGCGGTCGACCACTATCGCGAGGCCGCCGACGAGCTGACCCGTAAGCAGGCCATGCAGTACGCGCGGCAGTTCCTGGCCGAAGCCCAGGCCCGCTACCGCGAGTACTTCATTGTGCCGCTGATGGAGGGCCGCCTGGCGGTCATCGACGGCGACCTGGTGAGCGCCACCAAGGCCTTCGAGCGCGCCGCCGGCAAGCTGGCCGGCTCGCTGTCGCCGTTCAACACGATGGCGCAGGAGCAGCTCGCGCGGCTGTATCTGCAGCAGGGCGAGGTGGGCTTGTCGCTGAAGTACACGGAGCAGGCCATCCAGTCCTACGTGGCGCGCGGGCAGCCGCCGCCGTTGTGGCTGTGGGTCAACAAGACCAGTCTGCTCAACAACCTGGAGCGACCGCAGCAAGCGCTGGACATACTGGACGCGATCGACAAGAGCTATCCCAACGAACCGGAGCTGCTGCGCATCCGGGCCCGCACGCTGGCGATGCTGAACCGCACGACGGAGGCGCGCGCGCTGCTGGACCAGATGGCCGCGACCGACACGCGGGCGCAGCTCGACAAGGCCCGCATCGCCGCCCGCGACAAGGACTACGACGGGGCCGAAGCGATCCTGCGGGCGCTGCTGGAGCGCGAGCCGCAGAACCTCGCCGCGGTCCGCATGCTCGTCGCGGTCATGGCCCAGGCCGAGCGCCAGGAGCAGGCGGCGGCGTTTCTGAACGAACTGAGCGGCAAGCTGAGCGACCCCGCCGTCCTGCGCACGCTCAAGGCGCTGCAAGTGACCGTCTCGGCCAAGGACGCGGCCGAGCGCAACGAGCAACTGCGGCGGCTGATTGAGGAGATCCCCGACCCGGCCGAACGGGCCGGGGAGCTGTTCAGCTACTGGGTGGCCCGCGGCGACTTCGTCAAGGCCGACCAGGCCCTGGAGCAGCTCGAGCAGGCTCGGGGGCCGGAGGAGAACGTGCTGCGGGCGCGGTTTGAGACCGCGTTGGAGCTCAAGCAGTTCGACCGCGCCGAGCGCTACCTCACGCAACTGGCCCAGCGGAACGCCGACCGCGCCGGCGGCGCCCTGCTGCGCGGGCAGTTCGCGCTGGCCAAGCGCGAAGCGGAGAAGGCGCTGGCCGAGCTGCGGGCGGCGGAGCGCGAGCTGGCGACCGACTCGCAGGTCAAGGTCTGGATCGCACACGCCCTGCTCAGCCTGCCGCAGCAGCGCGTCGAAGAAGCCATCGACGTGCTCAAGCAGGCGATCGAGTTCGACCCACGGAACTTCGAGGCGCTCAAGCTGGTGTACATCTGCTTCAGTACCCTCGGCCGCGAAAGCGAGGGCATCGAACACCTCAAAGCCGCCGCCCGGATCAACCCGCGCGACGCCTTCATCCGCGAGAAGTCGCGCCTGCTGGAAGAGGAGGAGGACCCGCGCAAGGGCATCGCCTGGCGCGAGCAGCGGCGCGAAAAGAACCCCGACGACGTCGACAACCTGCTGCGGCTGACCGAGCTCTACCAGCGCGTCGACGACGGCGCCCTGGCCGAGCAGCGCCTGCAGGAGGCGCTCGCGGCCGACGCCGCCAACCCCAAGGTCGCCCAAGCCGCTGCGCTCTTTTACGCCAACCGCAAGGATCGTCCGGGCGGGGAGGCGGCCCTGCAGCGGACGATCGAAGCGGCGGCGGCGGTCAGCCCGGCCGAGGGCGTCCGCGCCAAGCTGCTGCTGGGCCGCTTCTACGACAGGCTCGGCGAGCATGAGGCGGCCTACGCGGTCCTCGCGCAGGCCGAGCGCGAGGCCGACGCGCTCCAGGTCGATGCGGAGCTGAAGCAACGCGCGCGGATCGTGGCGGCGGCGGACGTGGCCGAGCACTTCATGCGGGCCGAGAAGTACGCCGAGGCTGTGCCGGTCTACAACCGCATTCTCGGGTATCTGCAGTCCGGGAAAGGGGAGGAGACGGCGGTCGTGCGGCAGGAGGTCATGGTGAAGCTGCTGCGGGCACTGCTGTCGCTGCGGCAATTTGCGGAATTTGAGCAGAAAGTGCACCTCTATCGTAAGGACTATCCCAACGAGCTGCGCGGTAAGAAGCTCGAGGCCGAGTACCTGCTGCGGACCAATCAGCTCGAGCCGGCCCGCGAGATGCTGGCCCGCGTTCTGGAGCAAAACCCCGACGACGCCTGGGCGCTGTTCATGCGCGGGCGCTTCTACATTGACCTGCGACGGTACAACGAAGCGCGGGCCGACCTGCTGCGGCTCAAGCAGATCGACGCGAAGGCGTTCAACTATCAGCCGCGCTTGCAGTTGGCCCGGCTGTATCAGCTTACCGAGCAGATCCCGCTGGCCGAGGCCGAGCTGCGCGAACTGGTCGCAGAGAACCCGGACGACCGCACGCACGCGCTGCGCCTGATCGCGCTGTACCGGGCCAACAAGCAGCTCCAGAAGGCGCAGGACTTCGTCAATGAAATGAGCGCCCGCCACCCCGAGGAGCCCTTCTGGCCCTACCAGTTCGGGCGCCTGCTGGTGGAGCGCGAGGAGTACTCGGCCGCGATCGCGCCGCTCGAGCGGGCCGTCGACAAGACCAAGGGCCAGAGCCCGGTCATACTCGCGGACTACCTGGTGGCCCTGACGCGCGGCAACCGGGCCCGCGACGCGGTGCGCGTTTTCCGCAACCTGGAGGAGAAGCTCGTCACGCCGGTGATCCGCGCGTACGCGGCCGAGGCGTTGCTGGCGATCGAGCGGCGGGACGAGGCCCGCGAGCAGTTCTCCAAGGCGCTGCTGGCGGGGGCGCAGGAGAGTTCGCAGGCGGTCAACTTCGTGGCCGGGCGGGCGATAACGCTGCTCGGGCGGGCCGAGGCGCTGGAGCTGCTGCGGGCGGCCTTGACGCAGGCCACGGAGGCTCAGGTGCCGGCCCTGCGCAGCGTCCTGTCGCGCGTGCTGGCTCAGGACGAGGGGCCGGAGCCAATGGCCGAGGCGATGCGGCTGGTCGAGCAGACCCTGGCCGCGACGCCCCCGGATTCGCCCTACCACCTGGAGGCGCTGCTGGTGCAGGCGCGCGTGCTGGAGGTGCGCAAGGACTACGAAGGCGCGGTCAAGCTGTACGAGCAGGTGATCGAGCGTAACCCGAACCTGCCACACGCGCTGAACAACCTGGCCTACCTGCTGGCCGATGTGCTGAACCGCCCGCAGGACGCCGTCCCCTACGCTGAGAAGGCCTACACGCTGATGTCCGAGGATGCGAACGTGCTGGACACCGTCGGCTGGGTGTATTACCGCGTAGACCGCCTGGGCGAGGCGGAGTCCATGCTGCTGGAGGCCTTGCGGTTCGACCCGGACAACCTGGCCGCCCGCTACCACCTGGGCCTGCTGCTGGCCAAGGCCCAACGCACGGCCGAGGCCCGCCGAACGCTGGAGAAGGGCCGGGAAGTGGCCCGGCAGAAGCAGAACAACGAATACTTGCAAAAGATCGAACAGGAGCTTGCCCAGCTACCGTAGGGAGTATGCGGAAGCGCCGCCGTCGGATGTGCTGCCGGCTTCTGGATAACGAGGTGATGCGATGACGACCATAACCGGCCCTTCTGCAATTACCGGACCGCAGACGATCGCCATCGCCGCCCCAGTGGGCTTCGGGACGGCCGCGGCCACGGACCAGGAGGGCGTGAACGTCGCCGACGTGTTCCGCATCGTCAAGCAGCGGAAACTGACCATCCTGGTCACGGCCGTGGTGATCTATCTGCTCACGGTGGTGGCGACGCTGCTGGTGTGGAAGTTCGCTCCGCTGTGGCCGAGCGAGGCGTTCTTCGAGCTGGACCCGCCCAAGACGGGCGAGTTTCTCTCGGTCGAGGAAGGGCGCTTCGACACCAAGGCCCTGGAGCAGTTGCTGCAGACCGAGGCCCGCAAGCTCAAGAGCCTGGACCTGCTGCTGAACGTCGTCACCCTGCCGGAGATCAAGAGCACCAGGTACTACGCCTGGTACGACGGCGACGCGATGAAGACGGCCGACGGACTGCGGAAGGATCTGGACGTGTCGCCCATCCAGGAGTCGCGCCTGATCCGCGTGTCGCTGGAGACGCGTGAGCGCGAGGAGTCGCGCCGCATCGTCGACCGGATCGTCAGGAGCTATCAGGCCAAGTTTGTCCAGGACGAGGCGGACCTGATCCGCGAGCAGACCGAGTCGCTGCGCAGAACCAAGGCCGACTTGCAGACACGCCTGTCCGACAAGCACACCGATCTGGCCCGCATCCGCGAGCAGGGCGAGTTCGCCGCCATGGATGCCGAGCGCACCGCTTCGCGCGAGCACATCGGCAAGCTCAAGGCGGACCTCAGCGCCCTCGACGCGCAGCTCGGCGCGCTGGAGGCGCAGCGCGACAGCATCCAGGGCCTCGACCCTTCCCGGCTCCCGCTGACCACCGAGGATGATCTGATCATCGAGGCCGATCCGCTGCTCCGCCTGTGGCGCTCCAACGTGGAGAGCCTCGATATCGAGCTCAGGGCCCAGAGGCGCCTGGGCCCCAACCACCGCAACATGCAGCAGCTCCGCGACCGCCGCCAGGCCTTCTACGAGAAGGAAGTGGCCCGGCGCGAGGAGCTGGTCGACAAGGTTCGCCGCCGGCGGGTCGAGAACCTGGAGGACGCGCTGCAGCAGGCGCGCAACGTGCAGGCCCGGCTGCTGGAGCAGCAGGCCACGTCCGAGGCCCGTGAGCGCGAGCTCGACCGCAACGTGCTGCGCTACCAGCAGCTCGACCAGGAGCGCATCGATCTGGAGCGGCAGATCGCGGCCGTGGACGGCAAGCTCACCGAGGCCGAGCACGCGGCCCGCGACAAGACCCGCTCGCGCCTGACGCTGGTGCAGGAGCCGCAGTTGGCCGTCAAGATGAGCCGGCCGGACTTCCTGGTCTACCTGGGCGGCGGCATCGTGCTGGCGATCGCCGGAGCGTTCGGCCTGGCCTTCCTGCGGGAGCTGACGGACAAGGCCGTCCGCACGCCGATCGACGTGGCTCGCTTCGGCCGCATGCCGGTGCTGGGCAGCGTGCCGCTGTTGGACGACGAGGAAGCGGATGTGCTCGCGATCGAGCACGCCGTCCGCCTGGCCCCGCACTCGCTGTCGGCCGAGACGTTCCGCAAGGTGCGCACCAACCTGCAGTTCAGCGGGCCGAGCGAGTCGCAGCGCTGCCTGCTGATCACCAGCCCCTCGCCCGAGGACGGCAAGAGCACCGTCGCGATGAACCTGGCCTATACGCTGGCCAACAGCAACGAGAAGGTGCTGCTGATCGACTGCAACTTCCGCCGTCCGTCCGTCCGCACGCAGTTCGCCGACACGCGGCCGGAAGGGCTGAGCAACCTGCTGATCGGGCAGGGTCGGCTGGACGAGCTGGTGACCCGTACGGAGTTCTCCAACCTGCATGTGCTCTCCAGCGGACCGATGCCGCCCACGCCGGCCGAGCTGCTCGGCTCCCCGGCCATGCGGGCCCTGCTGGAGGAGGCCCGCAGCCAGTACGACCGCGTGCTGCTGGACGGCCCGCCCGTGTTGCTGATCAGCGATGCGGTCGTGCTGGCGACGATCGTGGACGGCGTGGTGCTGGTGGCGCGGGCGGATGAGAACACCAAGGGCACGCTCAAGCGCGCCCGCGAGCAGCTCGAGAGCATCAACGCCCGCGTGGTCGGCGCCGTGCTGAATGGCGCGCGGGCCCGCGCCGGCGGCTACTTCCGCCAGCATTACCGCCAGTTCTACGACTACGTCAGCGACGGCGCCGTCCCGGCCGAACTGCCGGGCGCCTTGCCGGACGGCAAACGCTGAGCAGGCTGGGCAGGTCAGCGACCACACACCGGGCGTCCGTGTACCGTGGGCCGCACTACCGGCCGGGGGGCCAGCCTCGTAGCATCCAGGCGCGATGCGCGCCATCAAGCTCATTCTGGCCTATGACGGCACCGACTTTCATGGCTGGCAGCGGCAGGTCAACGTCCGCACCGTGCAGGCCGAGCTGGAGCGCACCGCGGCCCGCGTCCTGCAAGGCCCCGTGTCCAGCAAGGGCGCCAGCCGCACCGACGCCGGCGTGCACGCGCTGGGCCAAGTTGCGCGGCTGCTGACCGACTCGCCGATCCCCATCGAGAACCTCCGCCGCGCGCTGGCCGATCGGCTGCCGGCGGACATGGCGCTGCGTTACGCAGCCGAGGCGCCGCCGGAGTTCGACCCTGCCGGCCACGCGCTCGGCAAGCTCTACCGCTACCGCATCTGCAACCGCCAGACACGGCCCGTTGAACCGCACGTGCGGCGGTACTGCTGGCACGTGTGGTATCGGCTGGATCTGGAGGCGATGCGTTCGGCGGCGCATGTGCTCGTCGGCACGCACGACTTCGCGGCGTTCGCCGGCCGGGGCAGCCCGCGCGAGTCGACCGTGCGCGCGATCCGCCGGTTCGACATCCGCCGCAGCTACGACGAGTTGCTGATCGACGTGGATGGCGACGGGTTCCTGTACAATCAGGTGCGCAACATGGTCGGTACGCTGGTCGAGATCGGCCGCGGGCACTGGCCGGCGGAACGGATGAGCGCGATTCTCGCCTCGCGCGACCGGCGCACGGCCGGGCCGACCGCGCCGCCGCACGGTTTGTGCCTGCAATGGGTCCGCTATCCCCCGCAACCGGAAGCCGCCGATGGAACTTAGCGGCCGCGTGGCCCTGGTGACGGGCGCGGCCCGGCGCGTGGGCCGCGCGATCGCGCTGCGCCTGGCGCAGGCCGGCTGTAACGTCGCCGTGCACTACCGCGGCTCGGCCGCCGATGCGGTGGCCACGGTCGACGCGTGCCGCGCCGCCGGCGTGCGGGGCGAGGGGTTCGCGGCGGATCTGGGGGATGCGGCGGCGGGGCGGCGGCTGGTGCAGGAGGTGCTGGCGCGCTTCGGGCGGCTGGACGTGCTGATCAACAACGCGGCGGTCTTCGAGCCGATGCGGGTCGACGAGTTCGACGTCGCGCGTTGGGAGCGCACGCTGCGGATCAACCTGACGGCACCGATGGTGCTGGTGGACGCCGCCCGCGAGGCGCTGGTGCGGGCCCGCGGGCGGGTGATCAACCTGTGCGACGCCTCGATCACGCGGCCCTGGCCGGACCATCTGGCCTACGTGGTCTCCAAGGGCGCGCTGGAGACGCTGACGCGGGCGCTGGCGCGGGCGCTGGCGCCGGAGGTCAATGTGGTCGGAATCGCGCCCGGCGTGGCCGCCTGGCCGGAGCACTACGACGTCGCGAGGCGCGAGCGCCTGACCGCGCGGATTCCGCTGCAACGGGCCGGCTCACCCGAGGACGTCGCCGCCGCCGTGCATTACCTGCTGCGCGAAGGTGACTACGTCACCGGCGTGATTCTTCCGATCGACGGCGGCCAGCGGCTGGCGTGACGGGGTCGGCCGGCGACGCGCATGGACGCCGCCGTACGCAGTGGCCGCCGGCCGCGCACGGCTCTAGAATCGTGTGCGACCAGGGTCGAAAGGTCCTTCATGATGCCGTGGGCGCGCGCGGCGACAATTGCAGCGCTGATGCTGCTCGCGGAGCCTGGCTTCGCGCAAGTGCCTGTCCAGCAGGACGGGCGGCTGTTTGACGCGAACCCCTCGCTGGACGGCCTGCGCTACAACTACTCCCGGCCCGTCTCGCCGCTGATGAGCGGCAACCCGTTCGCGACCGGCAACGTGCGCTACGGCCAGGCGCTGCAGAGCTTCTCACCCATCCCCTCGACGACCGCCTTCCGCGGTCCGCTGGGCAGCGGGATGCTCTCCGATTTCATCCGCGATTCGGTCAGCGTGCTCGACCAGCGCGTGGCGCTGGATGGCTGGAGCGCCGGCGTCTTCTACGATCCGTCCACGAACGTGCCGACCGTCGGATACCTGCGCGGCCAGGGCCCCTTCACGCCGCAGCCAACGTTCGGACCGCCGGTCGCGCCCACGCGGCCGCGCACGCTTCCCGGCCTGCTGAACTACAGCGTGCCGCTGCGGACCAGCCCGCTGGCCAGCGAGGTCGATCGCTTCTCGTCCGAGCCGGCTGGCCCACTGCCACGCGAGCTGTCCAGCTCCCTGTTCGGCGTGCAGACGCTGGGCATTCCAGGGCCGGCGTCGTTCGAGCCGGTGCGGAGCAAGCCGTTTCAGGCGCCGAGCGCGAGCGATGTCGCGGCGCAGGCGGAAGCCGCAAGCCAGCGGCCGGCGGACTTGCGGCCGCTGGACTTCTCGCTCCGGCCGCAGCCCCCGTTCGGGCCGACCTCCGAGCCGCTCGCGCGGCCGCTGGACGCGCTGCTGGGCGAAGGGCCGGCGCAGCTTGTGTTTGAGCGCGGGCCGCGGCCGCTGAGCGCGCTGGGCGAAACGCTGCCCCCGGTCGTAGGCCCGGGAATCGCGACCACAGAAGGCGCGGCGTCTCCGGCGGCGTCGCCGGAGACCGGCCGGCTGGCGATCGTGGACGAGAGCCTGCTGCCGGGCCACGACGTGTTCACCGACATGCAGCTCGCGCTGGCCCTGCAGAACGACCCGCGGGCCGAATGGTTCGAAATGATGCAGCAGGCCGTACGCGAATCGCCGGAGCTGGCGCAGCGGCGGAGCGAGCTGCTGGAGTTGGAGTCGCAGGAGTTCGTGCAGCGCGTGCTGGCGACGCCGCTGCACAGCCTGGCCGCGGGCGCACCCACGCCCTTCAACGACCGGATGCTGGAGGCGGAGACGCTGCTGGCGCAGGGCCGTTACTACGACGCGCTGCGGCGCTACGAGCAGGCTGCGGCGCTCGAGCCGGCCAACCCGTTGCCGCTGATCGGCGCGGCGCATGCGCACCTGGCGGCGGGCCAGTATCTGTCGGCGGCGCTTTTCCTGGTGCGCGGGCTGGAGCGGTTCCCCGACCTGGCGCGGTTCCAGGTGGATCTGGCGGCCCTGATGGGCGGCGGCGAGATCGTGGACATCCGCCGGGCCGACATCATGAAGCGGCTGGAGCGGAACGAGGATCCGCAGTTGCGGTTCCTGCTGGGGTATCTGGAGTATCACGCGGGGCTGCGGGAGTTCGGCCTGAAGAACCTCGAACGGGCGGCTGACGAGGCGCCGCCCGGCTCCATGATGGCGCGTTATCCACGCCTGCTGCGCGAAGGCCCCCGGCCGGCCGCGCCGCCTCCTGCAATGGAGCCGAGCGACACGGACCAGCCCCCGAAGGCGGCCGACCCGCCCGCCGCTGCGCAACCGTCGGAGGGCGTACGGCGATGAACCTGCGTATTGCGATCCTGGCGACGCCTGGAATGCTGCTCCTGCTGGCCGGCTGCGCCGCCGGCCTGGAACAGCGCCAGTTCGCGACGCGCGTCATCCCCGCCGCCGAACCGGACGCGGTGGTTGCGGCGGCGGATTCGATCCTGCGGCGCGAGTTCGGCCGCGTGCGACGTGAAGATGGGGGGCGGCTGCTGGTAAGCGAGCCGGTCGAGTTCAGCACATCCAGCGAGAGCGGCACGACCCGCGACCTGTACGCCGGCCGCTCCAGGATGCGCCGCGTCGCGACGCTCAGCGCGGCGCCGCGCGGCGCGGGCACGGTCGCCCGCCTGCGGATTGACGTCGAGCGCGAGGACACGTCGCGGCGCGAGCCGCTGCGTCCGGACGAATTCCGGCTGACCGATTCGCCGGCCGCGACGCCCGTGGAGCGCGACGCGGCCACCGCGCCGCGCCAGAACACGGTGTGGACGTTCGTCAAGCGCGACCTGCGGCTGGAACGGGCGCTGCTCGACGAGCTGCAGGACCAGTTCGCACCCGAGCCGCCGGAGGCGCAGCGCGCCGCCACGCAACCGGGCGAGTGAACCGCAGAGGCGCAGACAGCGCAGAGGGCGCAGCGCCTCTGCGGTTTTCTGCATCGAAGGGGACGCATGGACAGCTTCCTGACGCAGCCGATCGAGCAGACCGACCCACAGCTCGCCCAGATCATCCGCCGCGAGGAGGAGCGCCAGCAGAACACGCTCGAACTGATCGCTTCCGAGAACCACGTCTCGGTCGCGGTGCGGCAGGTGGCCGGCTCCGTCTTCACCAACAAGTACGCCGAAGGCTACCCCGGCAAGCGTTACTACGGCGGCTGTTCGAACATGGACGCGGTGGAGGAGCTGGCGCGGCAGCGGGCGAAGAAGCTTTTCAACGCCGAGCACGCCAACGTGCAGCCGCACTCCGGCGCGCAGGCCAACACCGCGGTATACATGGCCTGCCTGCAGCCCGGCGACACGATCCTGTCGCTCGACCTGGCGCACGGCGGGCACCTCTCGCATGGTCTGAAGGTGAACATCAGCGGCACGCTGTACAGGATCGTGCCCTACGGCGTCAGCCCCAAGGACGAGCGGATCGACATGGCCGACGTGTGCCGGCTGGCGCGCGAACACAAGCCGAAGCTGATCATCTCCGGATTCTCGGCGTACCCGCGAACGCTGGACTTCGCCGCCTTCAACGAGATTGCGCAGGAAGTCGGCGCACGCCACATGGCGGACATCGCGCACGTGGCGGGCATGGTTGCGGTCGACCTCTACCCGACGCCGGTGCCGCACGCCGACTTCGTCACCACCACGACGCACAAGACGCTGCGCGGGCCGCGGGGCGGGATGATCCTGTGCCGCGCGGCGGATGCGGCCCTGATCGACAAGTGGGTCTTCCCCGGCACGCAAGGCGGACCGCTGATGCACATCATCGCCGCCAAGGCGGCGGCCTTCGGCGAGGCGCTCCGCCCGGAGTTCAAGAAGTATCAGCAGCGGATTCTGGACAACGCCCGCGCCCTGGCGGAGTCGCTGCAATCGCGGGGTTATCGGCTGGTCAGCGGCGGCACGGACAACCACCTGATGCTGGTGGACCTGCGGCCCGTGCACCCCGACCTGACCGGCAAGCAGGCCGAGGAATGGCTGGAATCGGCCGGCATCATTGTCAACAAGAACATGATCCCCTTCGACCAGCGCAAACCGACGCAGACCAGCGGCCTGCGCATCGGCACGCCGGCGCTGACCACCCGCGGCATGAAGACGGAACAGATGGCCTTGATCGCCGGGCTGATCCATGCGGTGCTGTCCTCCGCCGGCGACCATGCCACGCTGGCGCGCGTCCGCGGCCAGGTGCGCGAGCTGTGCAGCGAGTTTCCCACGCCGCACTGGTAGCTATCGACCGGAAGGGGAATGCCCGCCCCAGGGCTCGAGCACGGCGGGCCGGCTGATCCCGGCGCCGCGGCCGAGAGGGCTTAGCCGCGCGCAAGCCACACGCGAGAACAATAGGTTACGATTTCCACCCCCTTTTTTTTTACTTGACCCCGTGGAGGGACGCGCCCATACTTACCGTTAGTGGCGGTGGTTTCAGCACGTCGGGCGACCGGGTCGCGTGAGTTACTACT
>Ga0209172_10003130_pt1 | contig 26385 bp, 39 predicted proteins | sample LarsenN4metaG_FD_184113 | JGI IMG/M metagenome (GOLD analysis project Ga0209172, IMG submission 184113) | Hot spring sediment bacterial and archeal communities from British Columbia, Canada, to study Microbial Dark Matter (Phase II) - Larsen... ... | reverse complement strand
CTCAGGATCGAGCTCGTCCGGGCAGTTGGGGTCGGCGGTGAAGCAGAGCGTCGCCAGGCGGCGCTCCAGCGTGTGCGAGGTCAGGCGGTAGAGGTTGTCGTAGACGTTGTGCTGTGAGGAGCTTCGAGGCGTCGAGGCCGCCGGCGTTGTCGAGCGGCGGCGTGATCGAGGTGACGTTGTTGTACGTGTCATAGGTCCACTGCCACTTGTGCATAAGCGGGTCGGTGAGCGTGAGCAGGTTCCCGCTGCCGTCGTAGGTCGCGTTCCAGGTCTTGTTCAGCTCATTGGTGAACTGGCTGATGTTCCAGGCGGCGTCGTAGACGAAGCGCCGCTCCTGCAAGAGCGGGTTGCGTGCCGTGATCAGGCGTCCCAGGTCGTCGAAGATGTAGCGCCAGAGCTTGCCGCGCCGGTCAGTGTAAATGACACGCCGACGGGTGGGGTTGCTGAGCAGCGTGTAGGCGAACGTCTGAGTCTGGCCCTGGAACGGGGCCGGGTCGATCACTCGGGAAAGCCTGCCCTGCGTGTCGTACTCGTAGGTCCAGGTGTTGTTCTGCGGGTCAGTGATCGTGAGGAGCTGGCCCCAGTCGTTGTACGTGAAGGCGAACAGCCGGGGCTGCCCGGCCGCCAGGCCGTCCTTGATCTCCAGCAGCCGCCTGGGATTCGGAGCGTCCTGGACTTCGCAGCGCCACGAGCGCAGCGGGGCCTCGACGTTGAAGCACCAGCGGCCGGCCGGGCAGTCGTCCACCGGAAGGCGCGTGATGACCTGTCCGGTCCGCAGGTTTACGAGCGAGTATGGCGAGACCCTGATCTCCGCCTCCCACGGGCGCGCCTCCCCAGCCGGGTTGAAGCCCTCCGGAATCGGCGGCGGCGTCTGCGCGACCGCGGTCGTCGCGCCCAGGAGTCCACTGGCCCATATAAGTGCCGTCCCGATCGAAAGATGCGCTCTGGACATGGCACTCCCTCCCAGTTGGCGCACCACTCCCTAAGGCGAGAAACATGCGGCGCGCGCCACGGCAATCCTCAAAAAGCGCGTGCCTCAATGAAAGAGTAACCCAGCTTCGGGGGGAATGCGACCGGGTGGACACCTGAGGCGCGCTGCGCTGGGCGATACATCCCTGCGAGATCAGCTCGCCTCCGGCGGGATGCCTTCGGCCAGTCGGATCTGGTTCTTGCCCTCGCGCTTGGCGATCAGCAAGGCCTGGTCCGCCGCGTGCATCAGCGCGTCGCGCGTCGTCCCATTCCACGGCAGGCAGGCCAGCCCGCCGCTGATCGTCACCGGCCCGGGCGCGTGGCGTCCGAGGCGCGAGAAGTCGTGCGCGGCGATGGCGCGGCGGAAGCGCTCCATCAGCTCGATCGGCTCGCGCGGGTGTTGCGAGCCGGGGACGCGCGGGGCCTCGGCATCCCAGAAGACGGCCGCGAACTCGTCACCGCCGTAGCGAGCCACGATGTCCGTGCTGCGCGTGACGCGCCGCAAGAGCATCGCGACCTCCTGGATCAGGCGGTCGCCGGCCTCGTGCCCGTATTGATCGTTGTAGTGCTTGAAGCCGTCGATGTCGAAGAGCAGGACGGTCAGGCGCAGGCGGCCCTCCAGGCACTGGGCGATGAGCTGGTCCAGTGCCTGCTCGAAGTAGCGCCGGTTCCGCAGGCCGCTCAGGTCGTCGCACCAGGCCAGCTCGCGCCAGTGCTCGCGGTCGCGGGCCTGCGCCACGGTGATCTCGATCAGCCGCGCGTATTCCGCCAGCCGGGCCAGGTCGATTTCCGTGGGCGCGGCCGAGGCGCTCGCCCCCAGCCTTAGCATGCCGATCGTCTCCTCGCCGCGGACGATCGGCTGTTCCAGCGCCACCTGCGTCGTGTCGCCGACGCTGGCCGTCTGGCCCTCGATCTCGATCAGCACGCCGCGGGCGTCGAAGGCGCGCTGGAGGGTCCGCGCCAGGCGTTCGAGCGTGGGTGCGACGCCATCGCTGAGGCTGCGCAGGACGTCGGCGAACTGGCACAGCTCGTCTGGCGAGGGCAAGAAAGACGGCGCGGCCTGGGGCGCGAGTTGCGGTGCCATCAGTTGCAGTACGTCGGCCAGCTCGGCGGGTGCGAGCGGCTCGAGCAAGTAGTCACTGGCCCCCAGCTCCAGCCCGCGGCGCGCCAGCGGTTCGTCCGGGGCGGCACAGGTGATCACGATCGGCATTTGCGGGCGAACGCGGCGGAGGTGCGCCAGCACTTCGAGCGACCTGCGGCCTGCAGTGAGGGACACGATAACTGCGTCGAACCGACCGCGCCCGCTCTCCCACAGGCCGATCAACGGGTTCTCCTGCCCGGCGATCTGGCAGTCCGGCAGCGCGCGGGCCAGAGCCTCGCGCAAGGCGGGCGGGCCGACGACATACATGCGGGCTGACGCCCCCATGCGGCTTCCTTCCCACACGTGAGCCGCCGCTCGACGGCCCCACACTCCGCGCACAACCGCGCGCCCCCAGCCGCGGCAGCCAGGGGGTCGTGTCCGGCGGGACAAGCGCTGCGCCGCGCCCGCGCCGGCCTCCCGTCCACCAGGAAGGCGGCGGGTCAACGCGCTTCTTCCTCGTCCAGCAGCGCGCTCAGCTCCTCCGGCGTCAGTGCGGCGCGGGGAGAGACGGGATTGGCGGGCAGGGCGCCGGACGCTGCGTTCCACCGGGACGGAGTGATAACCTGAGACGCGCCCGTCGGTCTGGCCGCCCCCGGCTCCTGTCGCTCTGTCTGGCGGGAAGACAGCAGGGCGTCCGGCGAGGCGGACAGCATCTGTCGGAACTCCGCCGGGCTGCAGCGGCACAGCACGGCCGGGGGTATCTCGCCGGGCGCGCCGTCGAGCCCGTACAGGACCAGGACCGCATTCACCCACGTCTGGCGGATGTAGTCCAGGATGGGACGGTCGCCCGGCGCGAGTCGGTCCGCGGCGATCAGCGCGAGCTGCGGGTCAAACGCAGCGTCCGTGAGCAGCGTGGCGCAAGCCTCCAGCGTGTCGCTGCACTCCAGCAGGCCGACCTGGTGGTGCGTGAGCCAGTCCTGAACGGCGCGGCTGGCCCCATGCTTCCCAAACGACAGATGGAATGCGTTCCGGCAGAGGTGCACGTTGGCCCTGCCCCGAGAGCCGCTCGACACAACCCAGCGTGAATCGTACGCCCGCGCGGCGCAGCTTGTCAAAGCGGCGCGGAACCAGGCGCACGAGCGGCGGCTTATTGGACCCGAAGGCGGAACTATGGCACGCTGACGCCTCGTGCTCAACAACGGATCGTCTTCAGGGTTGGCGGCTGCCGGGAGGGCCAGCCTCCTGCGAGCCACGGCTCGGCAGGAGCCTCGCCCTCCCGCTGAGACCCCCAAACTGGCGCTGGCGAAGCGTCAGGGGAAGTCCGCGTCGCCGCCGTACTGCGCCTCGTACGTGCCGGCGTATTGCTCGGCGTGCTCGCTGGGGTTGTCGAAGCGGGTCCACTTCTTGTTGAAGTGCAGCTTGACCGTGTCGACCGGGCCGTTGCGCTGCTTGGCGATGATGAGTTCGGCCAGGTTTTCTTCGGGCGTGCCGGCCAGGTCGGGGCGGTAATACGCCTCGCGGTGCAGCAGGGCGACCAGGTCGGCGTCCTGCTCGATCGCCCCGCTCTCGCGCAGGTCGCTCATGCGCGGGCGGTTGCCGGTGCGGTCCTCGGGGTTGCGGTTGAGCTGCGCCATGGCGATCACCGGTGCATTCAACTCCTTGGCCAGCGCCTTCAGGCCGCGCGAAATCTCGGCCACTTCCTGCTGGCGGCTCTCGGCCCCGGGTGCACGGACGAGCTGCAGGTAGTCCACGAAGATGGCCCGCAGCTTGTGCTTGTGCTGCTCCAGCCGGGCCCGCGCCCGCAACTCCAGGATGCTCAGGCTGGAGGAGTCGTCCACCAGCAGCAGCTTGTTGCGGATCTCGTTGGCCGCCTGCTGCAGCCGCTGCATGTCCGTCGCCGAGTGCCGCCCGCGCCGCAGCTTGTGACTGTCCACCCGGGCCCGGCTGCACAGGATGCGCTGCGCCACCTGCTGGCGGCTCATCTCCAGCGAGAAGAACAGCACCGGCCGGTTCTCGTTGAGCGCCAGATGCTCGGCCACGTTCAGTCCCAGGGCGGTCTTGCCCATGCTCGGGCGGCCGGCCACGATGATCAGTTCGCCCGGCTGCAGCCCGCACGTCAGCTCGTCGAGCTGGTAGTAGCCGGTCGGCTCGCCGGTCAGCATCGCGCCGTCGGCCTGCTCGATCCGGCGGAAGACCTCGTCGAGGATGTCCGGCAGCGCCTGCGCCCCGCCCGTGACGCCGCGCTCCGTGACGTCGAAGATCTCGCGTGAGGCGATGTCCAGGATTTCCTGGGCCGGGCGGCGGTCCTCGAAGGCCACGTCCATCACGTGGCTGGCGGCGTCGATCAGCTTGCGGAGCAGGTACTTGTCGCGGACGATCTGGGCGTACTCGCAGACGCGCAGCGCGGAGGGCACGCTGCTCACCAGGCTGGCCAGCAGATCATAGCCGCCCAGCTCCTCGAACAGGCCGCTGCGGACCAGCTCGTCCTTGATGACCACGCCGTCCATCGGCCGGCTGCGCTTCCACAGCGCGACGATGTGGTCGAAGAGTTTCTGGTGCCGCTCGAGCCAGAAGACGGCCTGCCCGGGGTCGTGCAGGATGGGGATGGCGGCGCTGATGGCGCGGTCGTCCAGCAGCATCGAGCCGAGCGCCGCCCGCTCGGCGTCGAGCGAGTGCGGCAGCTCGCGGTCGAAGGGGCTGGGGCCTCTAGAGTTCGTCCTCTTCGGCGGGTTGGGGTCGGTCGATGTCGTCGGCGGCGCTGGCGCTGGCTTCGGCATGCTCGATGGCTCCTGCCCGCACGACCCAGAGCTTGATCTGGGTCGAGATTTCGTCCGTGAAGGCGATGCTGATGGGGCGATTATCCAGCGTGCGGATCGGCGCGGCAAGCACGACCATGTCCGGCTCGACCGGGTAGCCCAACTCGCGCAGCGCCTGGGAGACCTCGCGCGGACCGACGGAGCCGTACAGCGTACCCTCGGGGTTGGCGTTGGCCTCGATCGTGACCGACAGGTCCTTCATCTGGTCGGCCAGGCGCTGGTACTCCGTCAGGCGGGCGGCGCGCTCCAGCGCGGCGCGCTTCTTGTCCTGTTCGATGGCCTGGATGTTCTCCTCGGTCGGCAGGGCGGCCAGGCCCTGCGGGTACAGGTAGTTGCGCGCATAGCCGGGCCTGACCTCGACCACGTCGCCCAGGTGTCCGAGCTTGCGAACATCCTTCAGCAGCAGGACCTGCATGTCGGCTCCTCGTTGCTCCGCTGGGCGGACCGCCGATCGTCGCAGCGGTTCGCGCTACTCGCTCTTGCCGGTCTCGGCCTCCGGCGGCGGAGCGCTCTGGGGCTTCTCGGCCGCCTGGGCCTGGGGCGGCATGCTCGCCGCTGGCCTGGCGGCCCGCGACTTGCCGCGCTGCTGCGGACCGCGCCGCTGGATCGGCTTGCCGGCGTAGAACGCGTATTTCACCTTGGCGCGGCGCTTTCGCTCGGTGCGCTCGGCGCTCTTCTCGCGCGGCTTGTCCTCTTCGCCGACGAACTGCAGGAGCGCCAGCGGGCTTGCGTCGCCGATGCGGCGCTCGGCCAGCTTGATGATGCGGGTGTAGCCGCCGCCGACGCCGCGCTTCTCGTTGCGGCGTTTCATGCGTGGGCCGATATCGGCGAAGAGCCTGTGCACGACCGACTCGGCGGTGAAGGCGACCCCCGGCCGGGTGACGCTGGCGCGGTAGCGGCGGCCGGAGCGTGAGCGCAGCACCTGGCTGCGCTTGGCGTCGCTCATGCGGTCGTAGTCCTTCTGGTTGGCTTTGGGGATGATCGCCCGGTCGGCCAACAGGGCGATGGCGCGCTGCCGGGCGGCCAGGCCGCCGTCGATGGCCAGCGTCACCAGCTTCTCGACGAACAGCCGCAGCTCCTTGGCCTTCGGCAGCGTGGTGCGGATCTGGCCGTGCTCGATGAGGCTCTGGGCCAGGTTGCGGCGCAGCGCGACGCGGTGCTCGCTGTCGCGGTTCAGCTTTCGGCCGAAGACGGCGTGTCGCATGGTCGTTCCCCCGCGGGCCTCAGATGGTCAGATCGCTGCCGACGTCGGCGGGCTGCGGCGGCTCGCCGATCTTCATGCCGAGCGACAGTCCCAGGTCGGCCAGTTTGCGGGTGACCTCGGCCAGGGAGGTCTTGCCGAAGCTGCGGAACTGCAGGAGCTGGCTCTCGTCCAGACGGACCAGCTCGCCGACCGTGCTGATCTTGGCGGCCTCCAGGCAGTTGCTGGCCCGCACCGAAAGCTCCAGGGCCGCGATGGGCAGCTCCAGCTTGCGGCGGAGCTCCGCGTCGATCGGCGCCTCCGGCAGCTCGACCGGCTCGTCGGCGGCGGCCGCCAGGGATTCGCCCAGCTCGTAGTACTGCACGAACGGGTTGAGGTGTTTGCGGAGAATCTTGGCGGCCTCGACCAGCGCGTCCTCGGGCGTGATCGTGCCCTTGGTCCAGATCTCCATGACCAGCCGGTCGTAGTTGGTCTTCTGCCCGACGCGCGTGTCCTCGATGCGGTAGCGAACGCGCGTCACGGGGCTGAACAGCGAGTCGACCGCGATCACGCCCAGCTCCATGTTGTCATCGATGTGCTCGCTGGCCGGCACGTAGCCGCGTCCGCGGGCCACCGTCAGCTCGGCCGAGAACGTGACGTCGTCGGTGAGCGTGGCGATGAGCTGGTCCGGGTTGTACACCGAAAGCCCGGCCTCGCACTCGAAGTCGCCGGCCCGCACCTCGCCTTTGTTGCGGCGCTCCACGCGCATCTTGCGCGTCCCCTCCCCGTCCAGGTGCACGACCAGCGCCTTGATGTTCAGGATGATGTCGGTCACGTCCTCCAGCACGCCCGGCAGCGAGCAGAACTCGTGATCCGCCCGCGCGATGCGCGCGTGCGTGACCGCCGAGCCCTCCAGGCTGGACAGCAGGAGCCGCCGCAGGCTGTTGCCCACGGTCGTCCCGAAGCCGCGCTCGAAGGGCTCGATGACGAAACGTCCGTAGCCTTCGTTGCTGATGGAGTCGTCGCGAATGACCCGCGTCGGCAGTTCCAGGCCGCGCCATCGAATCCGCATGGTTGCTTGTCCTCAGAAAACTGTGGTTGCGTCCTTGGCGATGAATCGCCGCCGACCCGGTCAGCGCGAGCAGAACTCGACAATGAGCTGCTCTTCCACCGGGATCAGCACGTCCTCCCGGCCGGGCAGTGCCAGCACCGTCGCCTCCAGCTTCTCATGATCCGCGTGCAGCCAGGGCGGCACCGCCGGCACCGGGATGCCCTCGATGAGCTGCATCTGGGCCCGCGCGTACTTCTGCGAGCGTTCGCGCGGGTGAATCGAGATCTTGTCGCCCAACCCCACCAGATACCCCGGGCGGTCCACCTTGCGGCCGTTGACCAGCACGTGGCCGTGCACCACCGCCTGCCGCGCACCCGCCCGGCCGGCAATGAAGCGGGCCTTGTACACCGCGTTGTCCAGCCGCCGCTCCAGAATTTGCAGCAGGGCCACGCCCGTGTTGCCCGGAGACTTCGAGGCCATCTCGAAGTAGCGGCGGAACTGGCGCTCCAGGATGCCGTAGTGCCGCTTGACCTTCTGCTTCTCGCGCAGCCGCACGCCGTAGTCGGTGGTCTTGCTGCGGCGCCAGATGTGCATGCCCGGCGGGTAGTTCTTATACTCGCGCTCGAGCGGGTTCTTTCCCGTCTGGTCGCGGATGGGCTTGAGCTGCAGGTTGACGCCCTCGCGCCGCGAGAGCCGCGTGGTGCGGACAAGGCGACCCATGCGTTAGACCCTCCGCTTCTTGCGCGGGCGGCAGCCGTTGTGCGGGATGGGGGTGACGTCCTCGATGGACGTGACGCGCAGCCCGGCCGCCTGCAAAGCCGTGATGGCCGACTCGCGCCCGGCGCCCGGCCCCTTGACTCTCACCTCGATCTCGACCACGCCGTACTTCTTGGCCTCGTTGGCCGCGTACTGCGCGGCGCGCTGTGCGGCGAAGGGCGTGCTCTTGCGGGCCCCGGTGAACTTCTTCTCGCCCCCGCCCAGGGGCACGGCCCCGGAGGACGACCAGCACAGCGTGTCGCCATTGACGTCGCTGATCGTGATGATCGTGTTGTTGAAGGTCGCCCGGATGTGGGCGACGGCCTTGGCGACGTTGCGTTTGGCCTTTCGTTTGCCGGGTGCTTTGGTCAAGCGCGGCTCCTTGGGCGCTTAGCGCATTTCCTTGACGCTCTTCTTGCCGGCCACCGTCTTGCGCGGACCCTTGCGCGTGCGGGCGTTGGTGCGCGTGCGCTGCCCGCGCACCGGCAGACCGCGCATGTGCCGCAGCCCACGGTAGCAGCGGATGTCCTTCAGCCGCGCAATGTTCTGCGCGATCTGCCGCCGCAGCGCGCCCTCGACCACATAGCTGGCCTCGATGTGGGCGGCGACGCGGCTGATCTCCTCTTCGGTCAGCTTTCCGGCCCGCGTGCCGGGGTCGATCCGCGTGGCCGTCAGCGTCTGCCGCGCGCGGGTCGAGCCGATGCCGAAGATGCGCGTCAGGGCCACATCGATGCGCTTGTCGTTGGGCAGATCCACGCCTGCGATGCGCGGCATACCTCACCTCCGGCCTAGCCCTGCCGCTGCTTGTGCCGCGGGTTCGTGCAGATCACCCGCACCACGCCCTTGCGCTTGACGATCTTGCAGTTCTCACAGATGCGCTTCACGCTGCTCTGCACCTTCATGGCTCAGCTCCTGCGGCGCGGCGAGCGCGCCGTTGGTCAAAATCGTCACGCCGGTCTCCGTCACCGCGATCATGTGCTCGTAGTGCGCCGCCAGCGAACGGTCCTTGGTCACCACCGTCCAGCGGTCGCGGTCGCGGAACTCCACTTCCGGCCGCCCGGCCGTCACCATCGGCTCGATCGCCAGCGTCATGCCCGGCAGGAGCTGAAAGTCCACCGCGTTCTTGTCGCGCTCGACGTAGTTCGGAACCTTCGGCTCCTCGTGCATCTCGCGCCCGATGCCGTGCCCCACGAATTCCCGCACCACCCCGTACCCGTGCTCCTGCACGAAGCGCTGCATCTTGCGGGCGATCGCGCTCCAGCGCGCGTACGGCCGAATCTCGCGGATCGCCAGGTCCAGCGTGGCCCGCGTCACCTCCATCAGCCGCCGCGCCGTCGGGCTGACTCTTCCCACCGCAAACGTGCGGGCCGAATCGCCGCAGTAGCCGCGCAGCCGCACGCCGCAGTCCACCTTGACGATGTCGCCTTCCTTCAGCGGGCGCTCGTTCGGCACGCCGTGCACCACCTCCTCGTTCACCGACGAGCAGATGCTGGCCGGAAACGGGTAGCGCGCCTGCGGGTTGCGCACGCCCAGGAACAGCGCCGTCGCGCCCGCGTCGCGAATCCGGCGGCTGGCCATCTCGTTGAGCTCGGCCGTGGTCCCGCCCGGCCGAACGTGCTCCTCCAACTCATCCAGAATCCCGCATACCAGCCGGCCGGCCGCCCGCATCAGCTCGATTTCCCGCGGCGACTTGATGACGATCTTCGGCGTCGCCGTGCTCATTCCGTGTCGCTCAATCCCATGAGAATCCCGACGATCGCAGCTTCGACGCGCTCGGCTGGGGCCGAGGCGTCTACCGTCTGGTACACTCCCCGATGCAGGTAATACTCGATCAGCGGGGCCGTCTGCTGGCGGTAGGTGGCCAGCCGCGTGGCGACCACGTCCTCCCGGTCGTCAACCCGCTGCACCAGCGCGCCGCCGCACCCATCGCATCTCCCCTCCGCCTTCGGCGGAAGGAAGCGAATATTATACGTGCGCCCGCAGCGGCTGCAAACGCGGCGCGTGACCAGGCGCTCGATCAGCAGGCGGTCGTCCATCTGGAAATCGATGGCGGCCTGCAGCCTCCAACCGCGCTGCCGCAGACCTTCGGCCAGCGCCTCCGCCTGCGGCACGGTGCGCGGGAAGCCGTCGAGAATGAAGCCGGTTCCCGACCGGAGTTTGTCGATGCCGGCCAGCATGACTGCGGTCACGACGCTGTCCGGCACGAGCGTGCCCTCCTGAACGTAGCTCTGTGCCTGCCGGCCCACGTGGCTCTGCTCGGCAATCTCCTGGCGCAGCACGTCGCCGCTGGACAGCGCCGCCAGGCCGAAGCGCTCGCTCATGCGGCGGGCCTGGGTGCCTTTGCCGGTTCCGGGGGGGCCGAGGAAGACGACGCGGATGGGCATGATTCAATAAGAGCGACCTTTGATGCGCATGCCGGCCCCGCTGCCCAGGAAGCCTTCGTAGTTGCGCATGATCAGGTTGGCCTCCAGGCGGTGGATCAAGTCCAAAGCGACGCTGACGACGATGAGCAGGCCCGTGCCGCCCAGGAAGGCCGAAACCCGCCAGGGAATCTGCAGTTGCACGGCCACGATGGACGGGATGACGGCGATGACCGAGAGGAAGCCGGCCCCGACATAGGTGATCCGCTCCATGACGGCCTCCAGGTAGTCGGCTGTTCGCTTTCCGGGCCGCAGGCCGGGGATGAAGCTGCCCATGTCGCGCAGGTTGTCGGCCAGGTCCTTGGGCCGGAACTGCACCGAGACCCAGAAGTACGCGAAGATGTAGACCATTGCGACGTACGACGTCTCGTAGATGAAGCTGCCCGGCTGCATCTCGTAGTAGAGGAAGTCCCACAAGTCCGCCGGCGGGACGCGGAAACGCGAGAACGTCGCGAACAGCCAGCTCGGCAGCAGCAGGAACGAGCTGGCGAAGATGATCGGCATCACGCCGCCGTGGTTGACCTTCAGCGGCAGGTAGTGCCGCATGCCGCCCACCACGCGCCGCCCGCGGGTCTGCTTGGCCTGCTGGATGGGGATGCGGCGCTGGGCTTGCGTGATCAGGATCGCCCCCGCCACTACGGCCACGAACGACACGATCAGAAACAGCACGCGCTGCGGATCCATGTTCCCGCCCGTCACGCGGCCGCCGAAGTTCAGCCCCTGCCAGACCTCAATGAAGACGTTGGGCAGGCGGGCCACGATGCCGGACATGATGATCAGGCTCACGCCGTTGCCCAGCCCGTACTCGTCGATCTGCTCGCCGATCCACATCAGCAGCATCGTGCCGCAGGTCAGGCCGGTCAGGGCCATGACCGCGAAGCTGTAAGTGCCCGCATAATCGCCATAGACCAGCTCGCTGCGGTTGAGGTAGCTGAGCCAGAACACGGCCTGCACCCAGCACAGCAGGACGGTGAGATAGCGGGTGTACTCCATGATCTTGCGCCGCCCGCTCTCGCCTTCCTTCTGCAGCTTCTCCAGGCTCGGGACGACGGTCGTCAGGATCTGCAGGATGATCGATGCGCTGATGTACGGCATGATGCCCAGGCCGAACAGCGTGCTCTGGCCCAGATCGCCGCCGGTGAACATCGCGAACAGCTCGGCGGCCTGCTCCGCCGCCCCGCCGCCCGACTGCTTAAAGTGCTTGGCCAGGGCCTCCTGATTGAGGCCCGGCAGCGGCACATAGAAGCCGATGCGATACACGCACAGCATCATGAGCGTGAACAGGACCTTCTTCCGCAGGTCCGGGACGCGAAATACGTTGATGAATGCGCGCAGCATCGCCGCCGCCCTCTACCCCGCCGTCTCAACTCGCTGCGCCGACCGGCGCAGCTTCTTTTTTTCCAGCCGCGAGGGCGATTCTGCCGCCGGAGCGACCCGCGCAGCCTTGCGCTTCGCGCGCGCCAGGGCGGGCGGGTCGCGGCGCGGGATCAGGCTCGCCGTGCCGCCGGCCTGCTCGATCGCGGTCCGGGCCTGCGTGCTGAAGGCGTGGGCCGAAACCGTCAGCTTCTTCTTCAGCTCACCGTCGCCCAGAATCTTGACCAACCCCGTCGTACCCTGGATCAACCCGGCCGCCTTCAGCGTGGTCGGGTCCACGGGCGCACCGGCCGCAAACCGCAGCTCGAGCTGCCCGACGTTCACGACTTCGTATTCCGTGCGGAAGCAGGCGTTGTTGAAGCCGCGCTTGGGAAGGCGGCGGATGATGGGCATCTGGCCGCCCTCGTGGAAGGGGTGCGGCCCCGAGCCGGCGCGGGCCTGCGAGCCCTTGTTGCCGCGGCCGCAGGTCTTGCCCAGCCCACTGCTCTCGCCGCGGCCCACCCGCTTGCGGCGTTGCCGCCCGCCGGCAACCGAAGTGATCTGATTGATCATCATTCTCACACCCACCTCAGGCCTGCTGGTCCAGCCCAAGCGGCTCGCGGTCCGGCCGGTCATCCACCCACGTTTCCAGCAGCGGCGCCGCCGTCGTCGCCTCCGCCGCGCGCCGCACCCGCCCCAGCCGTACGCCGCGCAACTCCTCGACCATTTCGGCGGTCCGCAGTTGCTGCAGGCCGTCGAAGGCGGCCTTGACCAGGTTCTTGGGGCTGGTCGAGCCGTAGGACTTGGTGAGCACGTCCTTGACGCCCGCCAACTCCAGCACCGCGCGCGGCGCGGCGCCGGCGATGACGCCGGTGCCGGGCGCGGCGGGGACCATCACGATGCGGCTGGCGCCGGACTTGCCGATTACGCGGTGCGGGATGGTCGTGCCGATCCGGGGCACGTCGATCATGTTACGCCGACCGAGCTTGATGCCTTTCTCGACCGCGGGCGGCACCTCGTTGGCTTTGCCGTAGCCGTAGCCGACGTGCCCGTTGCGGTCGCCGACGACCACCAGCGCGCCGAACGAGAAGCGCCGGCCGCCCTTGACCACGGTGGCGCAGCGGTAGAGCTTGACCAGAATGTCGTCGACCGGCCGCTCCTCTCCGGCCTCCACCCGTCGGACTGGTTTGGTCGCCGTCGCCATATGCTCCCGCTTCCTGCCGCCTAGAACTTCAGCCCCGCCGCGCGGGCCGCCTCCGCCAGCGCCTTGACGCGGCCATGATACCGGTATCCGCGGCGGTCGAAGCAGACTTGCTCGATGCCCTGCGCGCGGGCCAGCTCGCCCAGCGCCTTGCCCACCGCCGCCGCCGCCTTCACGTTGCCGCCGTACTTCACCTGCGCGCGCAACGCCTGCGCCTGCGAAGACAGGGCGCACAGCGTGCGGCCCGAGATATCGTCGATAAGCTGCGCGCTGATGTTGCGGTGCGAGCGGAACACGGCCAGGCGCGGGCGCTGCGGCGTGCCGCGCACCTTGGCGCGCACCCGCAGCGTCCGCCGCAGGCGCCGCCGTGTCTTGAGTTCTCGTTCGCGCTGCAGCATGCCACCTCCTGGCGACTACGTCGCGCCGCCCGCGAACACCTTGCCGGCCTTGCGGCGGACGTGCTCGCCGACATAGCGGATGCCCTTGCCGAGGTACGGCTCAGGCTTGCGGAGCTTGCGGACCTCGGCTGCGAACTGGCCGACGAGCTGCTTGTCGGGTCCTTCGACGACGAAGCGGGCCGGCTCGGTGTTGCCGCGGGCCACCGGCACCTCGACCTTCACGTTCAGCCCGGCCGGGATGTCGATCAAGAACTGGGCCGGCTTGCCGACGCCCCGGCCGGTGTAGCCGCAGTTCAGCAGCAGCTTGCGGCCGTCGACCTTGGCGCTGTAGCCCGTGCCGTACATCTCCAGGCCGATGCAGTAGCCCTCGGTGACGCCCCGGACCATGTTCGCCAGCAGGGCCCGCGTCAGCCCGTGCAGGGCGCGGGTGGCCTTGAGGTCGTTCGGGCGGCGGACGACGAGCTGCCGGTCCTTCAGCGCCACCTCGATGGGGGCCGGGGCCGTCCACGTAAGGCTGCCCTTGGGGCCGGAGACGTTGATCGTCCGGCCGCTCACCGCCGCCTTCACGCTGCCTGGAACCGGAACCGGTTTCTTGCCAATCCGCGACATCCAGTCACCACACTGTGCCCAGCACTTCGCCGCCGACGTTCTGCTTGCGGGCCTGCCGGTCGCTCAGCACGCCGCGGCTCGTAGAGACAATCGCGATCCCCAGCCCGTCCAGGACGCGCGGCAGCTCCCGCGCCCGGCGGTACATCCGCCGGCCGGGCCGGCTCTCGCGGCGGATGCCCTGAATGATCTTCTCGCCCCGCGCGCCGTACTTCAGGTCGATGCGGATGAGGCCCTGGCGGGCGTCGTCAATCGAGTCGAAGGCGGCGATGTAGCCCTCGTCCTGCAGCACGCGGGCGATGCCCAGGCAGATTCTGCTGCGCTTGATGTTCACGCGCTCGAAGCCGACGCGGTTGGCGTTGCGGATGCGGGTGAACATGTCCGCGATCGGGTCCATCACACGCCCTCGCTCACCAACTGGCCTTCTTGACGCCCGGAATCCGCCCATCGTGCGCCAGGTTGCGGAAACAGATACGGCACACGTGGAACTTGCGGTACACGCCCCGCGGCCGGCCGCACAGCGCGCAGCGGTTGCGCTGCTGCACGCGGAAGCGCGGCTTGCGATTCGACTTGTTGATCAGACACAATCGCGCCATGTCGCCCTAGCTCCGGAACGGCATGCCCAGCAGCGCCAGCAGCCGCCGGGCCTCCGCGTCGTTGCGGGCCGTCGTGCAGATCGTGATGTTCATGCCCTGCTGGTAGGAGACCTTGTCCGGGTGGATCTCCGGGAACACGCCGTACTCGCTCAGGCCCAGGCTGTAGTTCCCGCGGCCGTCGAAGCTGGCCGGGTCCAACCCGCGGAAGTCGCGCACGCGCGGGATGGCCAGCGCGATCAGCCGGTCGAGGAACTCGTACATCCGCCGCCCGCGCAGCGTCACCTTCAGCCCGCTGTCCCAGCCTTGGCGGACCTTGAAGTTGGAAACGCTCTTGCGCGCCTTGGTGGCGACCGGCCGCTGGCCGGTGATCGTCGCCAGGTGCTCGACGGCCTCGGTGAAGCGCTTGTTCTCGCGGGCTTTGCTCAGTGACTCGGCGATCGCCTTGCCCAGGCCCATCGAGACGACCACCTTGCTGAGCTTGGGCAGCGACAGGGGATTGCCGCGGCCCAGCTCCTGCCGCAGGGCCGGCACGATTTCGTTGCGGTAGCGATCCAACAGCCGCGCCATGCGCTACGTCCCCCGCACCCCAGCCGACTCGCGCTCGGCCCTGGCGCGCGTCACCTCGCCGATAACTGCCCCGCTCACGGCCACGCGCTGCTTGCGCAGCGCACCGCTGCCGTCCTTCTGCGTCACGAAGCGGACGCGCGTCGGCCGATCGGTCTTCGGGTCCAGCGGCATCACGTTCGAGAGATGAATCGGAGCCTCCTTCTGCACCCGGCCCCCCTGCGGGTGCTGCCGGCTGCGGCGAACGTGCCGCATGACCATGTTGACGCCCTCGATGACGATGCGCTGCTTGTCCGGCAGGATGCGCAGCACTTTCCCGCGCGCGCCCTTGTGATCGCCCGAGACCACCACCACGATGTCGTCCTTGCGGATCCGCGCCGCCATCGTCTACCAGACCTCCTCGGCCAGCGAGATAATCTTGGTGAAGTTCTTGTCTCGCAGCTCGCGCGCCACGGCCCCGAAGACGCGCGTGCCCCTGGGGTTGTTCTCCTGGTCGATGATCACCGCCGCGTTGCTGTCGAACCGCACGTAGCTGCCGTCCGGGCGGCGCGTCGGGTAGCGCGTCCGCACGATCACCACGCGCACCTTGTCGCCCTTCTTGATCTCCGAAGCCGGCAGCGCGCTCTTCACCGAGCAGACGGCGATATCGCCCACGCCGCCGCGGCGCAGCCGGTGCTTGCCGTGGCTGGCGGCCCCGCCCTTGAGCACCTGGATGCACATGACCTCCTTGGCGCCGGTGTTGTCGGCCACATCCAGGTAGGTGTACTGCGTGATCACGGCTGCGCTCCCGGCGGCTCGACCGCGACGACCTCGGCCGGCTGCGGTGCCCGGCCCAGGATGCGCAGCAGCCGCCAGTGCTTGCTCTTGCTGATCGGCCGGCAGGCCGCCAGCTCCACAATGTCGCCCACCCGCGCCTCGTTCTTCTCATCGTGCGCGTGCAGCGCCGTCCGTCGGCGCAGGTACTTGCCGTACTTGGGGTGCCGCACGGAGTACTCCACCGTAACCTTGATGGTCTTGTCCCGCACATCGGAGGCCACCACCCCGATGCGCGTCGGCCGTCGGCCGCGTTTCAGTTTCCCCTGCGCGGGGGCTGCGGCGGTCATGCATGCACTCCGAGCCGGGTCGGCCCCATCTAGCCCTTCCTCCTGGCCGCCTGCGCCGTCAGGTGCGCCTGCCGCTGCTCGATGTACTTCTCGCCGCGCTGGTTGCGCAGCACGGTCAGGATGCGGCCGATGTCGCGGCGGGCCTTGCGGACCTGCATCGGGTCTTCGAGCTTCTCGGTGACGGACTGGGCCCGCAAGTCGAACAGGTGGCGGCGGAGCCGCTCCAGCTCGTTGTGCAGCTCGTCGGTCTTCATGGCTCGCAGCTCCTCGATCTTCATGACCGACTCCCGGCTACAAGTGGTGCTTTCGCGCCACGAAGCGCGTGCGGATCGACATCTTGTGGGCCACGCGCAGCAGGGCCTTCTTGGCCAGCTCCTCGCCCACGCCCGCGACCTCGAACATCACCGTGCCCGGCTTGACCACCGCGCACCAGAACGCCACGTCGCCCTTGCCCTTGCCCATGCGGGTCTCGAGCGGCTTGGCCGAGACCGGTTTGTGCGGGAAGATGCGGATGTACACCCGGCCGTCGCGCTGCAGGAAGTGCGAGGCCGCCATGCGCCCGGCCTCGATCTGCCGCGCGCTGATGCGGCCCGGCTCCAGCGCCTGCAGCCCGTAGTCCCCGATGGTCACGCTGTTGCCGCGCCAGGCGTTGCCGCGGATGCGGCCCTTGTGGGCTTTGCGCCACTTGACCCGCTTGGGCATCAACGGCATCGCACGTCTCCGGCCAGCGCTGGTTCCCTAGTGCCGCACGCGGCGTCGGCCGCGAAGCTGGCTGGCCCGCGCGGCTTCGTCCTCGCCGTAGGGCCCGCGGTAGATCCAGACCTTGATCCCGATCGTGCCGACGGTCGTGACGCAATGCGTCACCCCGTAGTCCACCTCGGCCTGCAGCGTCTGCAACGGAATCGAGCCCAGCATCTGCGTCTCGGTGCGGGCCAGCTCGGCCCCGCCCAGCCGCCCGGAGCAGATGATCTTCACGCCCTTGGCGCCCGACTGCATGGCCGCCTCGCACTTCTGCTTCATGACGCGGCGGAAGCTGGCGCGTTTCTTGAGCTGCTCGCCGATGGAAGCCCCGATCAACCGGGGGTCGATGTCGGGGTTCTTGATCTCGACGATCGAGACGCTCACGCGCCGCTCGATCAGGTCCTCCAGCCGCTCCTTGAGCCGATCGACCTCGGCCCCCTTGGCGCCGATGACCATGCCCGGGCGGGCGGTGTGCAGGATGATCTTGACCTCGTCGCGCGTGCGCTCGATCTCGACCCGCGAGACGCCCGCGAACGGAGGTTTCTTATTGAGCTGGTCATCGATGAATTTGCGGATCCGTTCGTCCTCGACCAGGAACGAGCCGAAAGTCGGCTTGGGCGCGTACCAGCGCGACTTCCAGCCCTCGGTGATGCCCACGCGGAACCCGATCGGATTGCACTTCTGGCCCACGTCTACTTCCTCTCGTCCACGGCGATGACGATGTGGCTGGTGCACTTGTGGATCGGGTGGGCGCGGCCGCGGTCCTTGGGCTGAAAGCGCTTGATGATCGGCCCGGGATCGACCCGCGCCTCGCAGATGTACAGCTTGTTCATCTGCGCCTCCTGCTCGTTGGCGTTGGCCATGGCCGAGTGCAGCACGCGGTTGACGAAGAACGCCGCCCGCTTGGGCGTGAAGCGCAGCAGCTCGACCGCCTGGTTGCAGCTCAGGCCGCGGACCAGGTCCGCCACCAGCCGCGCCTTGCGCGGGGTGATGCGGGCGAAGCGATGGACCGCTCTCCAGGCCACAGCCGAACCTCCTACTTCTTCACCTCGCGCGACGTGTGACCGCGGAAGGTGCGCGTCGGGGCGAACTCGCCCAGCTTGTGCCCGACCATGTCCTCGGTCACGTACACCTTCACGAACGTCTTGCCGTTGTGCACGTCGAACGTCTGCCCCACGAACTCCGGCACGATCGTGCACGCCCGGCTCCAGGTCTTGAGCGGCAGACCCCCGCCGATCTCGCGAGCCCGCTGCACCCTGCGGAACAGCGTCTCGTCCACGTAGGGACCTTTCTTCAAGCTGCGCGCCATCCGCGGCTCCGTTCCTGCTTACCACTTCCGCGCCAGCTTCACCTCGCCGTAGCGCACCGAAACCCGCCGCCGCAGAATCCGCCGGTTCGACACCTTCCGCGGACTCCGCGAGCGGCCGCCCTTGGCGAGCTGCCCCCACGGCGAGCAGGGGTGCCGCCCGCCGTTGCTGCGGCCTTCGCCCCCGCCCAGCGGATGCGCGACCGGGTTCATGGCCTTGCCGCGCACGTGCGGACGCCGGCCCAGATAGCGGCTGCGGCCGGCCTTGCCGAGCCGCACGTTCTGATGGTCCACATTGCCGAGCTGACCGATGGTCGCCCGGCACTCGACCCGCACCTGCCGCACCTCGCCGGACGGCAGACCGATCGTCGCCCAGTGGCCCTCGCGGGCCACCAGCCGCGCCGCCCCCCCCGCGGCCCGCACCAGCTTCCCGCCCCGCCCGGCGGTCATCTCGATGTTGTGGATTTCCATGCCGATGGGGATGTTCGTCAGCGGCATGCAGTTGCCGACGCTCGGCTCGACCTTCTCGCCGCTCTCGACCACGTGGCCGGCCTTCAGCCCCAGCGGGGCGAGCAGGTAGCGTTTCTCGCCGTCCGGGTATTCGGCCAGGGCGATGTGGCAGGTGCGGTTCGGGTCATACTGAACTTCCAGCACCTTGGCCGGCCCGGCCTTGTCGCGCTTGAAGTCGATGATGCGGTACGTCCGCTTGTTGCCGCCGCCGCGCTGCCAGGAGGTGATCTTCCCGCTGTGGTTGCGGCCGCCGTTGTTGTGCAGCGGACAGGTCAGCGGCTTGTACGGGTGGTTCTGATGGCGGTGGGTGATCTCCGCGTAGTCGTTGACGCTGGAGAAGCGCCGCCCCGCCGAGCGCTTGTTGTAGATCCTGATTCCCATGGTCGCTCCCTGACTCCGCTAGAACAGGTCGATCGCGCTGTTCGCGTCCAAGCGCACGATGGCCTTCTTGGTCGCGCGCGTCCGCCCCCACACCCAGCGGAAGCGCCGCGCCTTGCCCTGCCGGTTGAGCGTGCGCACGCTGAGCACCTTCACCCCATAGACCTTTTCCACCGCGTCCTTGATCTGCGCCTTGCTGGCCTCCGGGTGCACCTCGAAGGTGTACCCCCCGCCGTGACGCTGCGTCCCGGAGCCCGCCAGGTGCGTGCTCTTCTCGGTGACGATCGGACGGATGATCGTGTGGTAAACGTCCATGGTTACTCCGCCGCTGGCGTCGGCTTGCCGCCCGCCAGCTCCCGGAACGCGGCGAAGGCTTCCCGCGTGAAGATCAGCCGGCGCCGCGTCAGAATGCCCAGTGCGTTCAACTCGGCCACGTCCATCACCCGCGTCCGGGGCAGGTTGCGGCCGCTCTTGTACAAGTTGGCCTCCACGCCCCGCGTCGCGAACACGCAGCCGCGGTCCGCCTGCAGCGCCCGCAGCATCAACGCGAAGCGCTTGGTCTTCGGCTCGCTGTAGTTCAGGCCGTCCACGATCAGCGCGTCCTGGCTCTGAATCTTGGACAGCACTGCCTGGTTCCGCGCCAGCCGCCGCATCGCCTTGGGCATCTCCTGCGAGAAGTCGCGCGGCTTGCGCGGGAAGGCGCGGCCGCCGCCGCGCCGCAGCGGCGTACGGACGGTGCCCATGCGGGCGCGGCCGGTGCCCTTCTGGCGGAAGAGCTTGCGGGTCGAGCCTTCCACCTCGCCACGCCGCTTCTGGGCCACGGTGCCCTGGCGGCGGTTGGCCTGGTAGCGGACCACGGCCTGCTTGAGCAGGTGCGGGTTGACCCTGCCGCCGAGCAGCTTCTCGTCGATCGGCTCGCTGCCGATCTGCTGGCCGGATTCGTTATATACGGGCACCTGCAACATGGTTGCGGCCTGTCAGCTCCGGGTCTTGGACTTCCGTACGATCACGTAGCCGCCGTTGGGCCCCGGCACGCTGCCCCGCACCAGCAGCAAGTTGTGCTCGGCATCGACGCGCACCAGCTCCTGGCAGCGGGCCGTCTGTCGCACCGCGCCCATGTGGCCGGCCATGTGCACGCCCTTCTTGATGCAGCCGCTGCGGCCGCGGTTGGAGGCCCGGGCGCTGAGCGAGCCGGGCGAGCGGTGCTTGCGCTCGGTGCCGTGCGAGGCGCACTGGCCGCCGAAGCCCCAGCGCTTCATCGCGCCCTGGAAGCCCTTGCCCTTGCTGGTGCCGGTGACGTCGACGAACTTGACGCGGGCTTCCTTGAAGATGTCGACCGTCACGGTCTGACCGACGGACCGATCGCTGGGCTGCGGCAGGCGGATTTCGCGGATGAATCGCTTCGGGGCGGTCTGCGCTTTGCGGGCGTGGCCGATGTCGGGCAGCGCCGCGCGGTGGGGCTTGAGGTCGTCAAAGCCGAGCTGGACGGCGTCGTAGCGGTCGCGGCCGTCGGCGCGCTTGACCTGCAACACAATGCACGGCCCGGCCTGGATCAGCGTGACGGGGACGCGCTGACCCGACGGCTCGAACACCTGCGTCATACCGACCTTCTTGCCCAGGATGGCCGGAATCATCACACGACACTCCGACAAGCGGGCGACAGGACCCTCCCGCGCCCGAACAACGCGATCTCGGCGGCCTGCGCCCGTGCTCAGGCCTTGATCTTGACGAAGACACCCGCCGGAACCACCAGGCGGTTCAGCGCTTCCACCGTACGCGCCGTGGGTTCGAAGATGTCGATCAGCCGCTTGTGCGTCCGCATCTCGAACTGTTCGCGGGACTTCTTGTCAATGTGCGGACTGCGCAGCACCGTGTACCGCTCCACACGCGTCGGCAGGGGAATCGGGCCGCGAACCTTGGCCGCGCTGCGCTTGGCCTGGTCCACGATCTCCGCCGCCGATGCGTCCAGGGCGCGGTGGTCGTACGCCTCCATCCGAATCCGAATCCGTTCACCTGCCATCACGTCCGCCCGTGCGTTTCCGGCGCAATCCGCATCCCTCGGCGCAATCAAGCCGAGCCACGTAAGGATACTACCGCCGCCCTCGCCGTCAAGTAGTCAGGCTTTTCGCTTTATGGCGGCAAACCCACCGGCGCCAGCCGGCCCGGATGCACCTGCACGAAGCCGGCGGCGGCCAGTTCCGGCGGCGTTTCGCGGGTCATGGCCTCCTTCATAGCGGGGATCTTCAGCCGGTCCGCCGGCAGGAACGTCGGGCGCCCCCGGCGAGCAAAGTGGTCCGCGATCTCGGCCCAGCGGCGGATGCTGGCGTCGATGACGGTGATGTCGGGCCGGCCGGCCTCCAGATGAAGCAGATAGCGGAACGTCATCGCCTGCCAGTACGAGGTGACGATCACGCTCAGCGGTGGAAAAGGCGCCGAGACGACGTGCTCGCGATAGTGGCGGACGCGCTCGCGTTCGTGCCCGGCATCCGCCATGACGACGCGGTAGTTCGTGAGCGCCAGAAACGCGGGCACCGCCAGCACGCCGAGCTGCCATGCAACTCGCGTGCGGGAGAGCGCAGCCGGGCGGCGCGGGCCGGCAGCGCCGAGGCCGACGAGCAGCGCCAGCCCAGTCAGCCCGGGGATCGTGAACGTCAGGTTGTCCCACGGATGGTGCCAGAGATAGAACGCCAGGTTGCCCAGAAACATTCCCAGACCGAGCACCACCCAGGCCGGCTCCCGCCGCCAGACGCCGACCCCCCAGGCCGCCAACAGGAGCCCGGCGAGGCTGATGCACGTACCAGGGAACTGGTTGTCCTTGTCCTCGGCGAAGCTGAGCAGCGTGCGGTTGTCGAACGCGCCGGCGCCGCTGAGAAGCCGCGCGTATTGACGCAGCTCGCGCCAGGTCGCTCGCGGGCGGAAACCGGCCATGTGGGTCCACTTCAGGCCCAGGCTGTACGTCGCCGCGGCCCGCAGCCGGTTCGCGGCATCCGCCGGCTGTTCCACCGCGCGTCCCAGGAGCCGGTCGCTCAGCAGCGAGTCGCGCAGGTATAGCTGACTGGGATCGTAGCGCAGCAGGTGCAAGCCCACCGTGGCGACGAAGGGAAGCGCGAACAGCAGCCCGGCCAGCGCCACGCGACCCACGCTCACGCGCGCGTGCCGCCAGCGGCAGAACCACAGGCCGAGTAGCGCCGGGACGACCGGCAGCTCCGAGATCCGCTCCGCAACCGCGACGCCGACCGCCAGCGCCCCCGCGTACAGCCAAGCCGGCCGGTTGCCGAGCACAAACCGCACGGTCGCGTATGTCCCCAGCAACAGGAACGCGTTGTAGAACACGTACGCCTCGGCCAGCCGGCAGAAGTGCCAGTACACGCTGCTGAACGCCAGCGTCAGCGCCGCCAGCAGCGCCGGCAGCGCCTGGCCTGTGATCCTGCGAACAGCGCCGAATAAGGCCAGGCATCCAACCGTGCCGGCGACGGCCATCATCCAGTTGATCCGCCAGGCGATGTCGGGCCCGATCGGCAGCAGGCTGAAGAGCTTGCCGCAGACGACCTCGATGCGGTAGCCGGGCGGGTGACAAACGCCGAACTGCGGGCACATGTATTGGAGCTCGGCGGAATCGCCCTCGGTCACGCCCGGGTGCAGCGTGAGCGTGTAGGTCGTCAGCAGGCCGATACCCAACAGCGCGGGCGCGAGCCACGCACGCCATCCGCCGCGACTGTTGGCGACAGGGTTCGAAATGCCCGAGGCGGCCGTCACCGCGGCGATGCTAGCGGTGCGCAATCAGGCGTCAAACCGGCCCGTTACGCCGAGGTCTTGGGCTGGCACGGTCTGGCGCAGCCAGCCGTGCGTGGGGTAAGTCACCGCCAAGCTTCGCCTGACGCACCGCATTCTGTGAGTTCTTCAGTGTCCTGGTGACTTACAGCCGCACGGGCCGCCACTTCCGCGCCACGGAGACCAGCCGGTGCGTCTCGGGATGAATGACCACGCGCAAGTAATCTCCCTCGACGCGCACACCGTCGTGTACATGTTCCCACTCCAGCCGCACCATCTTACGCTCGGGCGCGAACGGCTCATGACGGAATGACGCCAGCCGCGCGTTGCGCGGAATCTCCACCAGCGATGCGGCTGCCTGCTCCGCCTCCTCACGCGTCATCTCCGCCGACGTCGGCGGGTCGGACAGCCGATCCACGCAGCGGTACAGCAACTCGCCGTTGTCCGCGTCCAGGTGCACCGCCGCATCCGACCAGTGCCGCCACGTCCGCACGCGCACCTGCCAGCCGCCGGGATAGGCCTGCGGCGGATCGGCCTCGCCCTGGAAGAACCACTCCGGCCGGCTGGTGGACACGCCGCCGCGGCGCAGGCGGCCGGCCAGCAGCCGCTGGACGCGCTGTCGGGCGGCCTCTCGCAGGCGTTCGGGATCAATCTGCGCTGGGTGGCTGGTACTCATTGCGATTCAAGCATCTCTATCGCGCGCTGCGCTTGACGTGCAGGATTTCGCCGCTGGCGTCGTCCACGTGCACCTGCGCGAAGCCCCAGGCGGACGAGAACGTCACGATCCAGGCGATGCGATGCGCGATCGGTCCCGGCCGCGAGCGATCGGCCAAAAACTCGACGATGGCCTTCTCGGCGGAGGCGAGGTGCATCTCTTCGTCGAGCGCGAGCCGCTCGCGCTGGTCGTGCACGGCGGCAATGGCCTCTGATTCGGTCACGCTTGCTCCACGGCCGCGTCGATACGGCCGTACAGGCATTGGATCACGCGCAGATCGGCGGGGTCGACCCAGACCCGCAGCACGTCCGCCGGCCCGGGGACCGGCTTGAGAAACAGCACGCCGGCGTGCGTCCAGCCGAGCGGCGGCAGCTCTTCGGGCGTCAGGTCGCCCAGCCAGGTTTCGCGTGGCAGCTCCAGCTCGCTGACGACGACCTGGAGGAACGCGTTGCGGTCGATCCAGGCCGGCTGCGGCGCGCCGGTCCGGCCGTCGTCGCGCCAGCCGACCTCGTTGCCCCGGGCATCGAAGAAGACGACGATGTCGGCGGCCGGCGCGAGCACGTTCAGCCGATGCGCGGAGACGTTGCGGAGCGTCTCCGGGTACCACTCCTCGTCCGCCTCGCAATGGACGACGCGACGATTGAGCGGCTCCGGACCGAGCGCCTGCTCGATTTCAGTCACGGCTCGCTCGGGCGAAGTGTGCGGGTTCATTGCAGACTCCTGAAGACCGCGTCCGGCTCCTTGCGTACATTCAGCACGCCGTTGCCGTCCATGATGCGCGGGTGCCAGTCGGGCGCCTCGCCGAGGGCGGCCACGGCCCGGAAGACGTCGGGGACGCGGTCGGCGTCGAACTCGACCGGGGCGGGGTCCTTCTTCGTGCCCTTGATCCAGCGCTTGAAGAACTCCGGACACATGCGGCCGTCCACCTCGTCGAGAACGCTGTAGATCCAGCCGCAGTGATAGCGCGTGCCGGCCTCGATCAGCGGCTCGCCGAAGTTCGTCGTGAGCATGGTACGGCAGCCGCCGTTGTAGAACATGAGCCGTGGGAAGTCGTCGGGGTCCAGCGGCACGGCTTCGGCCTCGAGCCAGTTGCGTTTCTTGTGGCGGTCTTTCGGGTCGCGTGGCTCGAGCTTCTGGCGCGAGCAGATCAGCCGCTGCTCCGGAACGTTGACGCTGTTGTAGACCACGAACTTCTCGTCGCTGTCCAGCCGGCCCAGGCCGGACCACTGCGTCACGTGCGACTTGTTGCCGCAGCCGTCAAACCACTCCTGCTTGTACTTTTTCAGGTCCTCCTCGATCGTGAAGAAGCCGGCGAGTTCCAGCTCCTTCGGGCAGGCGTTGACATCGGGGACAAAGCCGCGATGCCACATCTCCATGAACTCGTCCGGGTTCTTCTTCTTGCGCGGATGGTCGGGGTGCGAGCAGAAACAGGCCGCGTGGCAAACCACGACGACAATATAGCGATGTCGCCAGTACCTCACCCACTGCTGCGCATCCTTCGGCGCGCCTTCCATCAGGTAAGAACGGAAGTACTTGGTTTCGTCGCGCAGGAATCTGTGCAGCTTGCGGGCGCTGCTCTTGGAATACCCCAGGTCGCCCGCCGGCCGGTGGATGAACACCGTGAACCGCATGTGCAGACAATCCTTCTCGTGATGCACATAATCCCGCTGCGACGCCGGCTGAAAACGACCGCGCTCGCCGAACGCCACGTGGAACGCGTAGAAGTTGTTGCCTTCGTACGCCCAGTGCTCCTGGTAGAGATTGAAGCGCACGAACGGCGGCTTGCCGTTCGGCAGCACCACGCGCCCGCCGCGCACGACGGCGCCTTCCAGCCCCGGCTGTCCGGCCGGATCGTGGCCGGTGAGCGCGTAGGGCTTGTTGTCGCGCGACACCACCTGCTCGGGGTCGCCGATGCGCTCCACGTACAGACGCACGGGCGTCCCGTCCGGCACGTTCTGGACCCGGATGTGCATGTAGGCCTCGCCGTGCTCCGGCTCTTCGGGATCGTCGTAGGGAACCACCCACGTGCGGTCCCAGCGGGCTTCGAGGATGCTGTCGATGCGCACGTCCGTCTGGTCGCGGCTCACGTGTCGCGGAACCGGCGAACTCGTCTCGTCCTCGGCGATGGGCGGCGGCGTGGCGTCGCGATTCCAGACCTGGATCAGAACGCGGATCGGACCGTCGGCAAAACCTACGCGGCTGCCCATGCGCGGATGCGGCACGCTGGCGATCACCCCGTCCCAGCGTTGTATGGGCGGAAGTTCATGGCGGCCGTTGGTGATCTGATCGGGCTGGAGCGACTGGATATGCACGAGCGTCGGTCCGATGATCGTGCCGTCGGCCGCCGGGCTCGGCGGCGTGAGATAAACGATGCGCCCGAACTCCGCTCGCGCATTCGGATCGATGATCGTGTACTCGACTGGCAGGCGCTCCTTCGCCGGATTCCACTTCTCCGGAGAGCGAGCGAGGATCACGTCGAACGGATTGGTCTGAAAGACGTTGTCCTTACCAGTCGAAACTGGGCCTTGGAGGGGGCCGGCGGCCGGCGCGGGCAGAGCCGTCGTCGTTTCCGTCGCCGTGTTCGGTGTGTCGCCCATGTCTTCGCTCCGCATCCGGAATCCGGTTGAAGATGACCTTGCCCGACCCGGGCCACACGCCGTCGAAACGCATGTAACCCTTCGCGTCCGTACGGCCGGCGAGCATGACTCCATTCCGCAGCGCGACCGTGAAGTCCTGGTTGGGCGCCCGCTCGTGGACGCCGGTGCTGGTCTAGCGGAACACCGGGACCGGAACTTCCTGAACGACGGGGTCCCCGACCTTCTTGAGTTCCACCGCCTCCAGCGTTCCGTCCTTCGTCAGCACCACCTCGG
>Ga0209172_10003126_pt1 | contig 26418 bp, 23 predicted proteins | sample LarsenN4metaG_FD_184113 | JGI IMG/M metagenome (GOLD analysis project Ga0209172, IMG submission 184113) | Hot spring sediment bacterial and archeal communities from British Columbia, Canada, to study Microbial Dark Matter (Phase II) - Larsen... ... | reverse complement strand
CGGTGACGGCCCCATCACTCATGTAGTCATAGGTGCTGTTCTGGTTGGCCGTGAACTGCACCGCGAGTCCGAGATTGGTGCAGATGCCGGTAAAGGCAAGGGTGCAGCCCGTGATAAAGGTCAGGGCGATGGTTGATCCCGTGCGGGTCAGGCTTGAAATACCCGGGCGATCATTGGAGGTCCCGTTGGTGGTGAAGCCGGCAATGGAGGCCGACGCCGACTTGACCGTGCCCCGCCGACGCATCCAGGTGTCGCCGAAGCCGACGGCCTCAGCCACGCCCTGGGTGATGGCGCACGAAAAAGCATTGAACAGCGCGCCGGTTCCGGATGGCGTGGCAACACTGGCATCGGTACCGAAAAGGACTGTCTGGCCCATGATCAAACTCCTAGAGTTCTCTGAACGCAAAAATCGTAAACCACGCTGGCCTGATAAATGCGCTTGCCGTTTCCATCGACCTCATCTGCCGCCAGGCGCACAGGTTGCCGGCGCAGCGGGCGGCGGCTCGTGCCACCCGTAACGGTGAGCGAGGTGAGTGCGTCAAACGTGTTGCAGAGCGTTTCGGCGTGGCCGGCGGCAACGGCCGCCCCCACCGCGTACACCGCAAACTGAATCTGCACCGGCTCGACATAAGCGCCGGAAGCAAAGCCCAATTTGTTCTCCGTGCCGCCGATCTGCGTGATGACCATGAACGGCTCGGAAGTGGCTTCCGGCGCAATATCCCAGAACGGGCCACCCGTGCCGCTGAATGCGGCGATGGCCGACGTGGCCTTGCATTTGGCGACAATGGCATCGAGCAACGCTTTCATGCCTTACGCCCCCCGCTGCATGGATTGCCGAGCCCAGTTAATGGCATTGTCGCGAGCGCGGTTCTTCGCCGGACGCATAAAAGGCCGCGCCGCCATCTTTTTCGTGCCAAACTCCAGCCATCCCGGCACCTTGGGATTGCCCTCCGCGCGACGAGCGACGATCTTGGTGTCGATGGACTCAACCGACTCGCTTTGTTCGTTGGTGATGCCGGCCTGCAGATTGCCGGTGCGTTTGTGGGGAGGCTCGCCCGGCTTCGACGCCGGCGGATATGGTGTATTGACGAGGTTCGAGGCGTAACCGGCGCAACGGATGCCGATGGCCTGGGCTGCCAGGCGAAGCCGACCGCGAACAACGGCATCCAATTTTCCCGAAACAACGCCCATGAGTCCTTAACTTCCGATCTGAATGGTTCGGTTCTGGCCAAAATCGAGCGTGAGGTCATCGACCGAGCAGCGCACGCAGCGCGGTGGATTGGTGAATGTGAGCCGCCCCAAGGGGTCGCGAATAGTTGCCCCGTCATAGAGATTGGCGTTTGTGATGGTTACGGCCCCAGATCCCGTTGAAAGGTCGAGTGTGCCGGTCAGATTCAGCGTTGTGATCGTGCCTGAGCCGGCATAGAAGACCGAACTGCGCTTATCCACGTTGAGCGTGGTGAAGGGCGTCGATCCCTCATGAGTCATCGTTGCCTGTCTGGCCAATGTGGCGGCGGTGATCGTGCCGGTCTGGGACTGGTTGATGATGCTGCCACCCGTGGCGTTGATCGTGGTGATGGCGGTACCGCGACCAAGAATGACTGTGCCGCTGCTCATGGTGAGCGTGCTGACGGTGGATGTTTCACTCGGGGCGGTAGCAACGCCGCAGGTTCCGCCCAAAACGTTCAGCGTCAGGTTTGAGCCAAGCAACCGGATAGGCGGCTGGCCGTCATCCGTTCCCGTGTTGGCCGACCCGAAGACGTTAACCGTGGTGTTGGTAGTGCCGGCGAACTGAAAATTCCAGCGGCCGTTTCCGTTCCCGGTACTGCCCGATGATGGCGGCTTCCTTAAGACTGTGCCTCGTGACGGCCTGCTGTTTCACGTCAGTCAGGCCTGGGGCGAAGAAAAGCAGGCGAAGCTGCTGATCATTCGCGAGGCGGACGGCAAGATCCTCGCCGCGCAGAATATCCGCGGCGGCTACCCGTACCTGTGGGGCGACCGGTTGATTTTGGTCAGCGACATGTGGCACCGCCCGCGCGCCGCCAACGCAGAGCTCTGGCAGATGTTCACCATCGACCCGAATGACTTCAAGCCTCTGGGGAACCCGTGGCATGTCAATGGCAACCCGCCGGTGCACACAGCCACGGGCGGCTACGAGATTTCGCAGATTGAAGCCTTCGCCGACGGATTGGCGTTTTCCCGCGTCGCCGGCGGTATTCGCTGTTATGACCTACGCAAGCCCTGAGCGTGCCCGCTCCCAGACCGCATTCTCGCGCTTCGTACGCAGACGGTACGCAACGGGCGAGTGGACTTCGTTCGCGCCCGGCAAGGACCGCCGCGGTGATATCGCTCACGCTGTCAGCAGGGATTCGGTTTCCTTCAGCTGGTCGGGCAACTGCTTCGATATCTCCGCGAGCGTCTCGGGCGTCAGGCCCAGTTCGTTGAGCACGTTGACGTCCAACGCTTCGCCCTTACACGTGAGCGCGTAACCCACGCCCGCCTGCGTCACTGCGTGGTCGGCCACGTGCACGACGCACGTCAGCCAGCGGCACTCCATCGCCAGGCCCATCGGGTTGTGGTGATGGCCCGTCACATACTGGAATGACCGCGGGAATTTCCATTTGCTGGTCAGGCCCGCACCGAACGCCTGGTGATCCACGCCGATGATGTCGCTCTCAAGATCGATGTAGCGGCGGTCTTCCTTCGTGGCGCGCTCGGCGATATCCACAAGCTGATCGCGATGCGCCTGCAGTTCCACCAGGATGCCGATATCGTGGATCAGCCCGGCAAGAAACGCTTCATCCGGCAGCGAGTTATTCAGCCGGCTCACGATGAGTTTGCTCATCACGCCCACGGCGATCGAATGCGTCCAAAGGTCTTTGGCCGAGAAGTACGGCGACACGCGGCCGCCGCGGAACAGCTTCGCCAAGCTCGCGGCGATCACGATATTCTTCACAGCATTCAGGCCCAGCAGCACGATGGCGCGATTGATCGAACCGATCTGCCCGGGCAGACCATAGAACGCGGAGTTCACAACTTTCAGGATGCGGGCGCACAGGGCCGGGTCATTCGAGATGACCTTGTGCAGGTCTTGCGCCGTCGAGCGGGGGTTTTCAACCAGCTCGATAATTTTGAGCGTGATTTCCGGCAGCGTGGCAATGTGACTGATCGCATTGACGGCGTCATTGATCAGCACTTGCGGGTCTTTTTTGATCGGCGTTGCCGTGGACATGGAAAACCTCCGGGCCAGCATTGATGCGCGCAGGAGCGCACGCACACACAGGCGTGTTATCGACCCTTCGCAGGGGCGACTTAACCCGGGAGATCGTGAAAACTTTTGGTGAGCGGCAGCGGCAGTTTTCCGGCCAGTTTGAGCAAAACTTTCACAATGCGGTCAGATGCACGGCCATCGCCATAAACATTCTCTCGCTTCGCCACGCGGGCCTGAAACGCCCGGTCCGTCTGCACCTTCCTGAGGGCAGCGCGAATCGCCTTGGCCTGCCACGGCACATCGATGACGTTCGGCGAGCGCTCGCGCCCCTTCTGCCGATCGCCAATGTTGATGACGGCGCAACCAAGCGTTGCGGCTTCAATAATGCCCGCGGAAGAATTGCCGACGAGCAGTCGCGACGTGGCGAGCGCTGTCCAGAAGATCGGCTGCGGAACTGACATCTCAAGCTCAATGAAGTCCGCATTCTCACGATACGCCCGCAGAATACCGCGATGGCCCGGGTCATTGTTCGGGCCGACCGTTGGCAGCCGTTTGGCGGCATCTTTGAGCGGAAACGTTTTCCTTAGCGCGGCAATGAGCATCCGTGTGCGATCATACTCCGCGCGTTCGTCCGCACTCGTCGGGTGTAGCACCAGCACGGGGCTGAACTCAGGCTGTGCCCGCATGGTTTGCATCAGTGCCGCCACATCAAGCGCTGGCGCCCCCACCACGTGCACTGTCTTCGGGTCCTCGCCCATTTGTACGAGGCGTGCACCGGCTTTCTTCGTTGCACAAAAATGCACGTGCGCCATCTTCGTCACGGCATGGCGAATCTGTTCGTCCCACTGGCCGGGCGCTGTCTCGCCGCCGTGCACGTGGGCAATCGCGATCTGGCACGCCAGCGCCGCGTTGGCTGCCGCAAGTATCTCCTGCCGATCCCCAAGCACCATCACCAGGTCGGGTTTCAACTTGCGATACGCCGCCGCCAGGTTAGCCGTGCCGCGTGCCAACGACTCCGCCGGCGTGTCGCCGTCCTTATACATCGCCACTTCCATCACTGGCACCGGCGAACTTGCCCGCACGTCCTTGATCGTCTGGCCGAACTGCTTCTGCAGATGCATGCCCGTCGCGATCAACGTTGGCTTCAGCTGCTTCGCCGCCGCCAATGCATACAGCACCGGCATCCATATGCCGAACTCCGCACGCGTGCCGGTGATGACGGCAATCTTCATGACAGGGCCTCGCGGGTTAAGACACGGTTCGCAGCCACATCCGTCTTCAGCGTCTTGCCGATGATCGACTTCAAGTCCGCCGCGGCGATGCCCGTGCCCGGCCGCTTGGTCGTGAGCATCTCCGCCGTCAGCACCGTACCCGCCACAAGATCGCGCGTGGCCACCACGCTCTGCCGCGTCTGCTGGCGCGTCTCCAGTTCCATCGGCTGCGGCTTCTTCTCAATCGCGCCGCGCATCGTAAACGCCTCGCGCGCAAACTTGGCGTACTCAGCAAACGCCGCTGGCTCAAGGCTCGCCGCATGGTCCGGCCCTTTCGCGTTTTTGTCATACGTGAAGTGCTTCTCCAGCACGCACGCCCCCGCCGCCACGGCCAGGCCACCGCTCATCACGCCCATGGTGTGATCCGAGTACCCCACCGCCATCTGCGGCCAGCGTTGCCGCATGATCGCAATCGCGCCCAGCGTCGCATGCTCCGCCGGCGTGGGATAAGCGCTCACGCAATGCAAAAACGCCATGCGCCCCGCGGCCGAACCCACCCACCCCAGCGTCGTCTTCACTTCGTCCATCGTCGCCTGGCCCGTCGACAAGACCATCGGCAACTTCGTGCCCATCGCCTCTTCAATCAGCGGACGATTCACCAAATCCGGGCTCGCAAGCTTAAGTGCATCCACGCCCATCGCCGCACACGGCTTCACCAGCGACGGCGAAAACGGCGTGACAATCGCCGCAATGCCCGCCGCCTTCGCATGCGTCACCACCTCACCCATTTGCTCCAACGACAGTTGCAACGCCTTGAGCAAATCGTGCGCGCTGTCGGCCGCATCCCTCTGATACGCCACCAACCCCGCATCCGCACTCAACAGCAAGTCCGCATCAAACAACTGAAACTTCACCGCATCGGCACCGGCCCCCTTCGCGGCATCGATCAGCGACTTGGCCTTCGCCACATCGCCATCATGGTTTACACCGATCTCCGCAATGATCAGCGGCGCTCCGTCGCGTGTCACGTGGTGTTGGCCAATCTGCATCACAACCCTTCTTTCTTCGCCCGAAGCATGGCCTCGGCGACAAATAAATCCTTGGGCGAATCAATATCCACCGAATCTTCCGGCGCCACCACAAGGCCGCGCCGATCCACCCCCAGAAACGCGTGCGGGTCCGACGATCCCTCGGCCGCCATCAACACGCTCGTCTTCATGACATACACCGCCCCCGTGGGCGAAAACAGCGGCGGCAACTCCTGCCGGCGAAACACGTTGTTCGCAATGAACTTGCTGATCCGCAGCTGCTCATCCACGTTGAATTGCCAATACGGGTGAAACTTGCCCACCGGTGCAATCGTCTGCACGCTATCACAACCCGTGGTGATAAGCATCTCAATGCAGCGGTCGATCATGCGATTCGCCCGCAGCGGCACGTTGCCATACAACATCACGACATAGTCCGGCTGCACCGCCAGCGTCTTCACCGCGTGGCGCAGCACCGGATCCGTCGCCGCCGTGTTGCTGGCCAATTCCGCCGGCCGTTTGATCGTGGCAAAGCCGTTCTGCTTCGCCACATCCAAGATCGTATCATCGTCTGAGCTCACCACCGACTGCGTGACCAGTGTCGATTCGCGCACATGGTCAAACGTGTACGCAATCACCGGCCGCCCCAGCAATAGCTTAAGCGACTTCCCGGGCAAGCCCACGCTGCCCACACGCGCCATGATTACCGCGAAAGTTTCTGCTTTCATTTTCCTGCTTTCTGCTTTGTCCGTCATGGTCTGTACCACTCCCGGCAAGTCGCGCACGGCGAAAGCTCACCCCAGCGGCCATCATTGTGCAACGCCCGCACATCATTCAGCCCCATCCACATCTGCTCAATCGTGTGCGTACCAATCGCCCCCAGCGCCAGTTTGCCCGCCACATCCTGATCACACGCCACGGCCCGGCCATCCGCGCCAATCTTCATGCGATCCAGAATCCGTCGGCACGGCTTCCGCTTCGCCGGTGCCATATCCACCACCGCGGCAAATGATGTCGCCCCCGCGCGATCGCTTGGCGCATCAATCACGGCCCACCCGCACGCCCGGACGTAGGTATCGAAGAAATCCTCAAGCTGGCCAACCGTTTGTCGCACCTTCAAGAGCCGCGGCACCACCAGCGGCAAGCCGCCGCGCGACCGCGTCCAGTCCGCCAGCGTCCGCAGATTGCCCATCAACGTGTCAAACAAATCGGCTCCCGCAACCGCCGCATACGTTCCGCGATCATTGCCGTAAAAGTTGATGCTGATCACATCCACCAGCCCCTGCTCGATCACCGCGGCGAGCGGCGCCATGTCGCTCACCAGGTCCGTCTGCAGATGCACCGACAGCACGCCGCTCCGCTTGATCGCCTGCAGCGCTGGCACCAGATTCTGTGCTAGCAGCGGATCACCATCGCCCCCCACCGTCATCAACACATCATCCAGAAACTTTTGCTGCTCCAGCCAGCGCTGCCAATCGTCCGCGCTCGCCGCCGGCCGCTCCACCTTCACCGACCCCGGCGGCGTGGTCAACCGCTGCGTGGTCAGTTCGATTTCAATCTCGCGCGGCTGCGCATTGGGCACACTCAACCGCCGCGCCTCCAACGCCATTTCTGCCAGGCTCGCAAAGCTTCGCGTCGCCACCTGCTCCATCACGCTGCGTGCTCGCTGCGTATCCGCCAGAAACCGATTCTGCACCTTCGACAGCGCCGGATCCACCTGCATGCACGCATCGCGAATCAGCGAATCCATCGATGGCGCCCCCGGGTCGTACCCCAGCAGTTGCCCCGGCAACACATGCTGCGCCGCCATCTCGCTCAGCATCGCCGCCTGCAGCACAATGCCCGACAGCCCCGGCGCCGCCGGCGTGTACGTCAGACGCATCTCATGATTCTTATACAGATGATGCTGCACCAGCCGCGATGTCAGCTCCACATCCAGCAGCGTCGCATACGCATTGATCACCAGGACGTGCTTCGCATCCGTGGCCTTCGCCGCCGCATCCAGCGCTGCCGTGTGAAAATCCTCATCAAACACCGTCACCTGCCCCGCCCCGCCGCGCCACGCATTCAGCCCCCACGCCCGTGCCGTGCGCACGCGCTTCTCCTGTGATGCCGGCCGCTCATTGAGCGCCAGCACGCGCCCACCATGCTGCGTCAGCGTCTCGTCATTGCCCAGCAGCACAATTTCATCAATTCCCCGCACCTGCCGCAGTCGCGCCAACGTCTGCGGCAGCACCTCGGCCAACAAACTGCGCGTACCGATGGGCGCATGCCGCGCGTCGCAGGCGATCGCCGCAATCAGTTTGCCCGTCTGTTCTGCCGCTTCGCTCATCATCCGTTCACCTTCGCCCCCGCCCCCCCCGCCACATCCCGCGGCCACGGTTTGCCGTGCCGTGCTGCCTCGATCTGCTTGTCCAATCGCGCCGTCGCCTCATCCAAAATTTCCAGCAACCGCTCCGCGCCGATCCGCAGGTTCTTCACATAGTCAATATCGCGGCTCAGTTGCCGCCGCTGTTTCTCGGCCGAATCCTTCTCCGCCGTTTTCACCTGCAGGTCATGCTGAAACCGCCGCAACTCGCCGATCGTGTTCAAATGACAAACCATCTCAAACGTCTGCGGGTCGCTGCCCACCTTGCTGCGCAACCGATCGACTTCCACAAACAGCTTGTTCATGCGCTCCGCATCCGCCTGGTGCTTGATCATCTCCTCCAGCAACGGCACCGTCTGATCGCACGTGTCGATCATCTCCTGCGCCGCCAGTCGTCGCCGCTGCAGCGCCGCACGAGCCGCCTCGAGCCGCGCCGTCGCGTTGCATCCAAGCGCCTTCCAACCTCCTGGCTTCTGGCTACTGGCTTCTGGCTTCTGGCAAAACTTCGTGATCGCCTCGCGCAGCGTCATCACCGTCACGCCTTGTTTCCTCGCCCCGCCCTCGGTCGCATCAATCACCCGCGTGCGCGTCGCCGCAAAATCCCGCTCAAACTGCTGCAAATACACGAAGAACTGCTCCTCCGTGTACATCATGTTCCCATGCACATCCGGTATCTTCCGCAAGATCGGCCGGCTGCGCACGATGCGTTCCCACTCCTTCGTCTCCAGCGAATTAAACCGCCCCAGCTCCGCCCCCCACGTCTCATGAATCGCGACGCCGGGCTTGTAATAAAGCCCATCCACAAACCCCAAATCCTGCCCGATCATGATCACCGGGTCGCAGCCCAGATACTCCGCCAAGTAGAACGACAGGTGCGCCACCGTCGCCCCCGCCTTCAACCCCGCACGCCGCCCGCCGCCATCCTCAACAGGCAAATCGCGCAGCAACCGATCGGCAAAATCATTCTGCGTCAGCGTCATCGTCCCCGTGAACACATCCAGCACGTTGAAGTTCGCCTTCGCCTCCGCCACCAGGTGCACATGCCCGCTCGCCCCCGCCTCCTCCAAGTTCTCAAAAAAGCGCGTGCTCACCGTGTTGTAATCCAAACTCGTCACGAAGTCCGGCTCAATCCCCGCGGCCAGCAATGGCTTCAGCATCGTCTGCACCGCGATGATCACCACCTTCCGCTCCGCCGGCGTCTTCCCCTTCAGCTCATGCAGCAAATGCATGTTCTTCTGCAAACTCGGACCCGCCGCCACCAAAATCGCCGGCTTCCCCGCAAACGCCCCCGCCAACCCGTCCAACGGCGGCGTCGTCACATACCGGCCGATGTTGTTCGCCACGTTCCGGCACGTGGCCACGTTGTTCAACATCAACGTGATAAACCCCGTCCGCGTGAATGCCACAAACTCCGTTACCAACTTCATAAACGCATGCTGAAACTCCCCCGCCGCCTGCATGCTCGGACCGTGCGCCGCAAACTGCACCCCCGACACAAACAACGCCGACCGCGGCTCCAACCGGTCCACCAGCGCCCCGCGATCCAGCGTGTTAAAAATCATCAGCCGCCCCGTCCCCAGCGCCTCGCTCACATCCACCGCCGCCAGCGCCGCCCGCAGCAACGCCACGTTCGGCTCCGCCACGATCACCGTGCCATCGCCCGGCAATTTCTCGAACAGCGCTTTCACGTGATGCCCCAGCCCAAAGCCGCTCACCACGTACACATACTTGTCGTCTTTCACATTCTCCACCGCCCACGCTGCCGCTTCGTCCAGCGGCTTATACTTGCTGTGCAGATAAATCTGCCGCCCCCCGGCATTCATCCGCAGCGTCGCCGCCCCATCGCGTGCCGCCTCTATCGCCGGCACGTCGAGCGGGTGCACCGCCTCGATCGCCATCGCCAGCGGCGCATCATATTGCCACAACGCACAAAGGTTGCGAACATACGTCGCTTGTTCAGCGTCTATAGAATGTGACAGTTCTGCAGCGCCCGCAGACATAAACCCCATCCATGGGTGAAAGAATGGCTCTAACCACGATTGCGTCCAGTCTATCTTCTATCGGCACAAATTGCATCGCCGCATTCACACCGCAGACCCTCGCCGCCCGCGCCCCGGCGGGTTTCCCCGATTGGCTCTCCCAGTTCCTCTTCGAAGACCAGTGGTACGTCTGGGCCGCGCTGCTCATCGGCGCGGTCGCCATCCGCTTCCTCGGCCGCTTCCAAAATAAACCCAAAATCGCCCTCATCGGTTGGGTCCTCGTTGTCGTGGCCGCGCTGCACATGTCCATGGCCAACCGCGTCGATACGCCAAGCGAGCGCCTCTTCGCCGTCCAACGCTCGCTCGTTGCCGCCGCCAACAAGCAAGACACCGCCCTCATCGTCGCCCACTTCCACCCCGGCTTCCAGGCCCCGCAGCTCGGCATTCACAAGTTCGACATGGCCGCCGGCGAAATCGACTCCCGCCTCAAAGCCTTCGGCATCCAGGACACCACCATCAACCGCGCCGCACTCGTCCAACAGTCCGGCACCATCGCCCTCGCGGATGTCGTCGTCACCACACGCACCGCCGTCGGCCCCGTCAAGACCTCCTGGATCCTCCACTGGGAAGATCTACCCGAAAGCGACTGGCGCATCCGCCTCGCTGAACTTACCGCTATCAATGATCAACCCTGGAACAATCAGAACCTGCCACGTAACTGAGAGGTCCTATGAATCCCCGCTGCATCCCCGTTCTCGTTGCTCTTCTGGCCGCCAGTTTGTCCGCCTTCGCCGCGGAACCCGACGGTCGCCCCGTCGTCCTCGTCATCGGCGACAACAACGCCAGCCCACACGGCTCCAGCCCCGGCTGGCCCGCCCTCATCGCTAAGGCCAACCCCACATGGGACGTCCGCAGCGTCTCCGACCCCAAGCAAACCATCACCAGCGTCGCCGCCAACATCGACACCATTCTCGCTGCCCAGCCACCTCTCAGCAGCGTGATCCTCTTCCTTGGCACACAAGATGCCGCCGCCGAAAACTACGCCAAGGTTGACGCCAAAGCTGCCGCCGAGTCCATGTCCAAAATCATCAAGGCCATCAAAGCGAATCCCAACAGCAAGTCCGCCACGATCACCCTCAGCACCGCGATGCCCGTCATCAACGCCCGCCTCGATCAATGGTCGAAAGAAAAATACAAAGACTCCGAACAGCATTCCGACGCCATCGCCGACGCGCTCCGCACCGTGGCCACCGCTGAGAACACCCCCCTCCTCGATACCCACAAGTGGGCCAAGGACGATGCCCAGGACGGCAAAGCCGGCCGCCTTCTCGGCTCCATCGGCTGGCAGGTGCGCGACTGGGGCATGCCCGCCATCGCCGCCCACGTCGGCGACTTTCTTAAGAAGAACGAACCCAAGCCGCTCGACGCCGCCAAGTTCGCCAACTGGCAGAAGGAGTTCGCCGCCAACCAGCAACTCGAAACCATCCTCGCCAGCACCAGCGAGGGCCTTGTCAGCGTCACCGGCGAATACCCCGGCAAGCTCGTCCCCGAAAAACCCGCCTACTACATCATCGAACTTCCCCCCGAACTCATCGCCGGGCAGACGCTCAACGTGCTCTTCAAAGCCGGCGACAAACCCCACGCCGCCATCGGCAACGCCGGCAATCGTCCCTTCGCCCACACCACACTCATCGTCACCGCCGGCGACGCTGAAGCGAAGATCCCCCTCAAAGCCGCCGACTGGCAGACCATCGACGAAGCCACGCCCGACAGGGCCGTCGACGCCAGCCGTTACCGTTTCAACATGCAAAAGATGAACTACTTTGGCATCGCCTCCAGCGAAGCCGGCGCTCGCCGCTGGGTCCTCGCCCGCTTCGACCTATCACCCTTAGCCGGCAAAAAAAATCAGCGCCGCCAAATTCAACATCGGAGCCGCCGCCGGCATGGAAGTATTCGAAGCCCCCGACAAAGTCACGCCCTTCCCCCATGACAAAATCGGCGCGCCCGTCGCCAGCATCATCACCGGCCAGGACACGCAATGGGACGATGCCGCCGCCACCTGGCGCACGCGCGATGGCAAACTCGGTTGGTCCGGCGGCAAGATCGACACCGCCAAACGCACCGCCGCACTCAAAGAATTCCTCGCCACCAACCCGCCCGCCAGCATCGCCAAAAAAGCCCAGGCCGCCCTCGCTGAAACCAAGTAATCAGCGTCCCTCCGCCGCCTCCGGCTTCTCCTTCACCAGCGTCCGCGCCAAAAATTCGCGCGTCACCCGCATGGCGTCCTCCGCCGATGCCTTGTCATAACCCGGCCGCGTCGGCACCAAAAAACTGTGCCCCACGTTCGGGTACTTGATCAGCTGGTAGCTCGTCTTATTCGGATTATTCACCAGCCGCGATTCCAGTTGCTTCACATGATCCGCCGGCACCTGCGGATCAATCTCCCCATAAAACGACAACAGCGGCGCTCGCAGATTAAACAGTGAATCCACCGGCGAGATCGGCCGGCGCTCCGTCATGTTCGATGCCAATATCCGGCCGTAATAATTCACCGCCGCCTTCACGCGCAGGTCCGTCCCTGCCAACCGCATCGCATAGCCGCCGCCCATGTCGTGCCCCACCACCGCCAGGGGCAAGCCCTTTGCCGTGGCCTGTTCATCACTCAAGAAATTCACCGCCGCGAGCAAATCGCTATAAATCTGCGCATCCGGCGTCGCTTCATACGCCAGCCACGCGGTCTTCGCATCAAATGCCGCATCTTTCAGCGGATCCACCGGCTTGTTCCCGTCGCCGCGCTTGTAGCGTGCATACAAATCAGGCATCAACACCGCGTAGCCTTGCCGTGCCAGGTCATTGGCCATCCCCCGCATAAAGTCCGACACCCCAAAAATATCATGCACCAGCAGCACCGCCCCGCGTACCTCCCCCTTCGGGGCAACAAAATACCCCGGCACCTCCGCCAGATCGCGTGTGTACGCCACCCGCTGCGGCTCCGCCAGCTCACTTTTTTGAGTAGCCGGGCCCGTCGTCTGCCCCATCGCCATCCACGCGCCCACCACCATCAACAGCGCCGTGCATGCTCGCCGCATATCAACCCCACTCAAAAACAGCCCGCACGCCGCGCACTTCGGCGCAGCACTTGCTCATCCCCCGATACGCTGGCCGGAACGGTCAAGATTCAAACAAAAACGCTGCCTTTCCGTACAAGCCCCGCTATGATTCGCCCGATAAATACGCCATCGGCGGTTTATTCCTTTTGAGGTGTTGGTTGAAAACGGTCATTCACGTTACCCACGAAGCAGTCCAAAAAATCGGCGGCATCGGCGCCGTTCTCCATGGCATGATCACCTCGGCCACCTACCGCAAAGAAGTCGAACGCGACATCCTCCTCGGACCACTCTTCACCACTGATGGCCCCGCCACCGGTCGCCTCTGCGGCGGCGAAGTGCTCTACTCCGGCGTCGATGGCATCCGCAATACCCCCTACGCCAACGACTTCGCCCGCATTGAGCACGACTACGGCATCAAGATCGTCTACGGCAAGAAAACCTTCACCGACCCCCTCACCGGCGTCACCTCCCACCCTGAGGTCATCCTCATCGACGTCCGCCACTACCACCCCGACAAAATGGGCGTCCTCAAGTTCGTCATGTACAAAGACTTCGGCATTGAGTCCGGACCCTACGAACATATCTGGGATTACGAACAATACTGCCGCATCGCCGAGCCCGGCCTCGAGGCCGTCCGCGCCATCGGCGCCTGCACCAACGGCAACAAGCCCATCGTCATCTCCCACGAATACATGGGCATGCCCACCGCCCTCTGCGCCAAGTCCCGCTACCCCGGCCAATTTCACACCGTCTTCCACGCCCATGAAGTCGCCACCATGCGCCGCCTCGTTGAACACCACGAAGGCCACGACACCATGTTCTACAACGTCCTCCGCAAGGCCCGCGAAGAAGGCAAATACGTCGAAGACGTCTTCGGCAGCCAGAACGATTTCTACAAGCACCCGCTCGTCGCCGCCGCCCGCCACTGCGACAACATCTTCGCCGTCGGCGATTACGTCATCGATGAATTCCGCTTCATGAACAAGCACTTCCGCAACCTCCACATCGACATCGCCTACAACGGCGTCCCCGTCCGCAAACTCACCGTCAAAGAAAAACTCGCCAGCCGCAAAAAACTCCAGGACTATTGCGAAACACTCCTCGGCTTCCGCCCCGACTTTGTCCTCACCCACGTCACCCGCCTCGTGCCCAGCAAAGGCCTCTGGCGCGACATCCGCGTGGTGGAGCAACTCGAAAAGCATCTCGAAAAGAAAGGCGAACGCGCCGTTCTCTTCGTCATCAGCACAGAAACCTCCGCCCGCAACCACCACGACGTTCACAACATGGAAAAATGGTACAAGTGGCCCGTCGCCCACCGCGAAGGCCATCCCGACCTCACCGGTGGCGAGGCCGCCTACTACGCCGGCGTCCAGGAATGGAACGCCAGGTCCCGCGCCTGCAAAGTCGTCTACATCAACCAGTTCGTCGTCGATCACAAATCCTGCGGTCACCGCATGCCCACCGGCATGGACTTCCTCGACATCCGCAAAGGCGCCGACGTCGAGTTCGGCCAATCCATCTACGAACCCTTCGGCATCGCCCAGGTCGAGCCCATCTCCTTCGGCGGCATTTGCGTCTATACCGAAGTCTGCGGCTGTGCCGGCTTCGTCCGCCAAGCCATCCAACGCGCCGGTCTCAAAGCCCCTGTCCGTAACGCCATCGAAGTCGACTACACCCAGCTCCCCCCCGACATGCAGAAGCTCACCCTCAAAGAGCTGCTCAAGATGACGCGCGAAACCCGGGACAAAGTCGAAGGCATCGTCGCCGCGCAGGTCGCCGAAGAAATCTTCAAACGCCTCCCCCGCACCGAAGCCGATTTCGCGAGCTTGATCGAAACCGGCGGCAAACTCGGCGAACACATGGGCTGGGACGCCGTCTCGAAGAACTACCTCCTCCCCGGCTTCGAACGGGCATGTCGTAAAACTAACTAAATGAAGCGATTAAGCGATTGAGTGATTAAGCGAAGTCTCTCACTTGCCAATCACTCAATCGCTTAATGAGCCAATCGCTTAATGCTAAATGCCCGGGATGGGACTCGAACCCACACGACCCTTTCAGGCCACAGGATTTTAAATCCTGAGCGTCTGCCATTCCGCCACCCGGGCGCTGAAAAACCGACTTTACGCCAACATCGACCATTTGTCATCTTCAGAAATCTTTGCTATCATGCTCGACTCGCTCAACGGAACGGTCACGTTTCGAGCGAATGCCCCCATCGTCTAGAGGCCTAGGACACGGGCTTTTCACGCCTGTAACTGGGGTTCGAATCCCCATGGGGGCACATCCTTTTTTTACTGCCAGGAGCGGTCATGGGCATCAAAGCCATCGATCTCCGTCGCGGCGTCGCCGTCGAGTGGAACAACAAACTCTACACCGTCCACGACTTTGCCAAGGTCTCCAAGGGCAACTGGCGTTCCTTCATGCAGGTCAAACTGCGTGACACCGGCACCGGTTCCATCATCGAACAGCGCTTCCGCGTCGACGACGAACTCCAGCAGGCCTTCCTCGACCAGAAGCCGATGGAATACCTGTATTCCGAAGGCGACAAGCACCACTTCATGAAACTCGACGACTACGACCAGGTCGAACTCTCGGGCGAAGTTGTTGGCGAAGCCGTCAAGTACCTGAAGCCCAACACCCAAGTTCAGATCACAATGTATCAGGGCAAACCCTTCTCGGTTGAATTGCCGAACACGGTCGAACTTCAGATCGTGGACTGCCCCCCGTCGATCAAGGGTGCCACCGTAAGCAACGTGGGCAAAGATGCAACGCTCGAAACGGGCCTTGTCATCAACATTCCCGATTTCATCACGCAAGGCACGGTGGTGAAGGTCGACACCCGCACCGGCGAATACCTCGGCCGCGTCAACGAGTGATTTTCCAAATCTGAAATTTGAGATTCCCCGAAACGCCGCGAATTCGCGGCGTTTCCTTTTGCCTCACCTCAGCGCTACAATATCCAACTTCCAGTTTTCCCCGGAACAAACCGCCGCTCCCGCGACGTTTCTGCTTCCGTATGAGCAATATCATGAACGACGAAAAAACCACCGGCCGCGCTGCGCCACCATCCGCTGGCCCAGCTCAAGCCTTCATCCGCCGGCCGCCCCGGCACGGCGCCGTCATCCGCGTGCTCCAACTCACCATCAACCCCGAGCACTGGGCCGGCGCTGCCCGCTACTCGCTCTTCGCCAACATCGTCGTCGTCTTCTTCGCCATCTTCGTCGCCGCGCTCGTCATCGCCAGCTACCGCACCAACACCATCTTCAAACAAGCCCACGCCTTCGCCGCCACCTATGACACCCGCCACGCCCCGCTCATCCTCTCCCGCGATGCCACCCTCGCCTACGCCCCCGGCACCCCCGACAACGTCCAGCCCCTCAAGTTCCGCTACCAGGACATCCAATCCAAAGACACCACGCTCGTCATCGATCCCCGCAACACCACCGACCTCGCCGTCATCGCCACGCCCCGCGCGGTCATCATCACCAGCAATGAGATCCTCACCCGCGACGGCGACACCATCGCCCGCCAACCCCTGCAAAAACTTCAACCCACCATCACGCCCCTCATGGGCGACGCCCAAACTGTCCAGATCGACTCCCGCAACATTCAGCAGTACCTCATCGACCACGCCGTCGCCCTGCGACTTCTCAGCTTCTTCTGCTTCGCTAGCTTAAGCTTCCTCAGCCATTCCCTCTGGGTCCTGGCCATGGTCCTGCTCTTCTTCCCCCTCGTCCGGCTCGCCGCCCTGCGTCTGCACATGCCCCGCCTCATCGCTGTCCGCATCGCCCTCGTCGTCAACGTGCCGCTCATCATGCTCGGCGCTGGCCTCACCCTCGCCGGTTACTCCGTCACCGACACCATCGGCCTCGACAACGCCATCGTCTTCTGGGCAATCGCCACCGCCGCCCTCTGCTTCTGGGCCGGCCTGCTCGCCAACCGCATGTACGCACCCGCCCCTACCAACGACCCCCGCCGCGGCATGTAAAGAAAACTCTAATCTGTCCGTGTTTGTCTGTGTCTGTCTGTGGCAAAAGCTTACAGCTCGCCCGCCCATTCCGGCGGCAACAACAGCACCGGCACCTTCGTCGAACGTATCACCGACTGCGCGATATTCCCCTCCAGCAACCGCGTCAGCATCCCCTTCGCCGCCAATCCCAAAATAATCAGCGACGCCTTATGTTCCTCGGCCACATGCAAAAGGGCCGCCCCCAAATCATCCGAAAACAGCAGCAGCGACTCCGTCTTCACACCCTTGGTCTTCAGCCGCGCCGTGATCTGCTCCAGCGTCTTTTCCCCCGGCACCGCCGCCTCGCCCGAAGCCCCGCCCGGCTCCGTGCCATACGCCACGTGAACCGCCAAAATCGTGTCCCCCAGCCGCGCAGCAAAGTCCGCAATCGCGTCCACACGCGAGTCCGGTACCCACCGCTCTGAAACTGCCAGCACGATCTTGCTCATGCCCCGCATTATAAGCGAAACCGCCACCCCCCGCACCGCTCCAGTCAACCAATTTCCTTCTTCAGCACAGGGGCCGCCAGCACCCCCATCGGCCGCAATTGATACGCATACGCAAACTGCGCCCCGCTCGTCCGCCATGCGTTCGGACCAAACCACACCAGCCGGTCATCCGTCAGATGCACCGGCCCATGCGAGTTCGACCGATTGCCATACGCCGTGATCGACAACATCTCCTTCACCGCCGGCAACGTGACCTCAAACGGGTCAAACGCCAACGGCCCAAGCCGTTTGCCATCCACATCCACCGTCAACAGCGGCGCCTTGAACCGCTCGGCCGCCAGCACCAATCCCGCCTTCGTCTTCAGCGGCACATGATACGTCACATTCCCGCCATAGAACGGCAAGCCCTGCGTCGTCCAATCACCCCACGTCAGCGACCGCACCGGCGTTGTAATCACCGCGTGCCGCCCGCTCACCCGCACGCCAAAGTCCCCCAGCAAATAGCACCACTCAATTCCGCACTTTCGGTTCAGCGGCACCCGCAAAATCAGCTCATGCACGCCCGCCCCAAACGCCGGCAAGTCGATCGTGTGCATGCTCTCATCCACATACCACCCCCGCTGCGTGCGCTCAACAGCCTTCCCATCGAACAGCACCTCCGTCACGTCGCGCTCTTCCAGCGCCAACTGCGCCCCCGTCACATCAATCTCACTGTTAATCGCAAACCGCAATTCCACCACGCCCTTCACCGGGTCCGGTCGCGTGTCCGACCACGGCTGCGCAATGTGCCCCTCGCGCTCCGCCATGCCCAGCGCCTTACGCGCCAAGTTATCAAGCTTCAGCAGCTCTTCCCGCGGCTGCCACGCTCCGCCCTTCACGCGCCACTCCGCCTGGTCCAACAGCAAACAATTCGGCTCCGACAACGTCACCGGCACCGGGTCGGCTAGCAACCCGACACGCTCAAACTTCGCCCGCTGCAACGTCTTCCCGCCCACCCGCTTCCCCGGCTTCATCCGCAGCAACACACTCCCGCACGCCGCGCACGGCCACGCTAACTCCGTATGCGTGTCCGTATACGTCGCCGCCAACGGCCGCTCCTCGCCCGTCAGCGTGTCCATCTCCGTCAGTTGATAGTGCCCCGTCAGCCGCACCTTCGCCCCCCACCGCGCCGTCTGCCGGTCCGTGTTGCAGATGAACAAAAACCGCTGTTCGCCATCGTCGCGCAGCTGATACAAAAACGCCTGCGGGTCGCTGTTTGCATGCGTCCACCACCCCGCCGGCCCCGGCTCAATCTGCACATCGCGCACATCGTCCAGTGTTCCCAGCAGTGTCGGCCGCGAGAAATCGATCTGCCGGCTCCGCGCTGCCAGCCGCTGCGCCCGGTCCGAAACCTCCGCATCCACAAACGCTGGCACCTCCCCCACAAAAACCACCCGCCCGCCCGCATCCGCAAACTGCTCCAACGCATCCAGCGTACCGCTGCGAATCGTCCGCAGTCCCGGCACCAGCACCACCTCGTACGCCATCTGCCCCACGCCCAGCCGCACCTGCTCATCTTCGGTAACAATGTGCGGTGACTGCGTCGGCAACAGCGATTCCGCGATGAAGTTGAAATCAATATTCCCAAACAGCAGCCACTTCGTCAGATCCGCAAACCGCGTCTCCTGCAGGTTCCGCTCCAACTCCGTCTCTTTGTTCGGCCCATACGCCAGCCAAAAGCTTTCGATCGGGTGCACCACGCCCACCCGCACCACCGGCTTGCCGCGGGTTAGCGCCACGTTCACCCGCGCAAAGTGATCCTCCACCGTGCGATACTCGCGCCACCACGGGCTCTGATAGAAAATGCTCGCCGGGTAATCGCGCTTCGCCTCCCCCGCCATGCTCACCCAACTTAGATGATGCACGCGAATCGTCACGCCCAGTGCGGCCTGCCAATCGCCCTGCCCCTTGTGCCCCACAAAATCAAAGTGCCACCCGGTCACGCCATAGAGCTCCGACAACATCCCCTCGCGCCCATACTGATGCACCGCCGACTGCGTCTGCTTCGCCGTCGTGTACTCGCGCCAGTCGCACAACATATCCACGCCCGGCAGATGAAAACTGCGGTAACTACGCATCGCCTCGCCCAGCGAATGCGTCTGCGAACCCAGCGTCGGCTCCTCCATCATGTGGCCGGTCAATGCGATCTTATTCTTCTCGCACCAATCGCCCAGCGTGTCCGCAAACGCCGCTGCGAAACGCTCCGCCATATGGTCGTGATAGCGGTAACGTGCCACGCTCGGCAAACCATCCGGCAACAGCCAGAACACCTCCGGCAGATCGTCCAGAATCTCCGCGCCGTAGGCCGCCGCAAACGTCGCGGCAAAATCATCCGTCCACGGCAAAATCGCATCGCGCGTGCTGAACGCATCGCTCAGCACCGTCTTTCGCGCAAACTGCGGCTCATCCGTAAAAATCGCCGGTACGCTCTTGCCGAAATACTTGCCGACCGCCTTCTTGTACGGCTCGTGCGTTGTCTCAATAAACCGCTCAATCGCCTTCGGATTCAGCGTGTCCGCATACGTCTGAAAATTAAACCAACTCGTCGGCTCGGCCACCTCCACATATGCATACCACCGCGTCGCCCCCTTCGCCGCCTTCCCTTTCGCCGCCTTCGGGCTGATCCGCTCATACCCCGCCAACGTGCCATCGCCATTCAGCCGCACGTCATAAGCAGCGATCAACTTGCCATTTTCGTAGCGCGTCGTGTGCGCCCCGCTGATCACAAACTTCTTATCCGCCTTGCCGCCATACGGCCGCGGCGTAAACAGCAAATGCCGCAGGCGATACTTCTTGTCCTTCGTCACCAACCCGCCCGCAAAACCGCTCGGCCAGCGGTCTTCATCGTAAAGCCACGTGAGCATGCCCTTCCTGTTTGCCCGTTCGGTGCACGCCTTCACGATGTCCAAAAACTCTTTACCCATGTACGGCGTATTCATGCCCGTGCGGCAATGAATTGTCGCCCCGCCAATCCCCATCCCCTCAAACACATCCAACTGCCGCAGCAACTGCTGCTTGTCGAGTTTATTGTTCCAACTCCAAAACGGCGCCCCGCGATACTCGTTCGTCGGCGAAGCAAAAAGTTTCTGGTCGTACTTCGCCCGGCTCTTGTCGTATAAACCCACGATTATCCCTTCAGCAGTGCAAAAACCTTCTCATACCAACCGCGGCCAACCTCAAAGTTCGGCGCGGCCCGTGCAATCACTTCATCCACTAACGGCAACGCCGCCACGACCTTGCCCCGGCCCAGCGTGTTCGTCAGCAACAACGGCAAGCCATCCTCATCGCGGCCCACCACCGTGCAGCCGCGCGGCTCAATCTCCACCCGCATATTGCGCGGAAAAGCATCAAATGTGAAGCGGTCCCACGTCACCGCCTTCGGTTGGCGGTAATCAACAGCGAGCGCACCAAGCAACTCAATGTACGCCGCACCGTAGTTCACCGGGTCCACCCCATGCCACAGCAACTTCCCGCCCGCCTTCACCCACGCCGCAATCGCTTCCGCCTCCGGCACGCTCAGCAAAATGGATGGCACAATCAGCGTCTCCAAATCCGCCGGTAGCGCCTGATCCCCCCGCACCACCCGCACCTCATGCCCCAGCATCTCGCTCAGATGATTCGCCACGATCAGCCAACGCGAGTACTGCTGCGGATTATTCTGCGCCCCCGGCACGTTCCGCTGGTAATACTGCGCCGGCAAATACACCCCCACCGCCCCCACCGCATCCCCCTTCACCGCCGACACCGGCCGCGTCGCCAGCGATCGGCAAAACTCAATAAACACCTCCAGCCCCGGCTTCACCTTCCCCGCCGCATCCACCAAACCCAGCGTCCCCTCAAACCCATGACTCATATACGGGTGCACCGGCGCCGTGATGTCGCGCATGCACCACCACAAAAATCCGTTCGCCCCACTCTCCAGCGCCTTCGGCAGCATCTTCTCCAAATACGCCCGCTGCTGCTTCGCCCCAAACGTCACGATCGTCCCAAACTCCTGCAGCATCACCGGCCCGTACGCCCGCGCCACCTTCGTATAAAACGGCAACAGCGACTGGCAGAACGGATCCGTCATCCCGTCGAACATCACGTTGTGCCACCCCGGCACCGGGTAGCCATGCATCGAATACAAATCACATCCCGGCTGCTGCCCAAACCGCCAACCGGTGTCGTTGATCACCTGGTTCTGCTCGTTGCCGCTGATAATGATCGCATCCGCCCACACGCTACGAATCGCCGCGTTGATGTCCCCGCACCACCCCACCACATCCTCCGGCAACGCCGCCGAAGACTCCGCCAAACAACACAACTCATTCCCCTGGTCCACCGCGATCACGCAGTCCTTAAACTCAGAGATCACCCCCATCGCCCGCTTCGTAAACGCCACCGACCGCTCACGCATTACGCCCGGGCTATACAAATTCGCGTTCTTCCACTTCGGCCAAAACAATCCCCCCGACATGAACCCCACAAACAGCGACGGATGCGCATACAGCCCCCGCTCCCGAAACATCCCCAGCACCGTCCGCAGATTCGCAAACGTTCGCTCATCGTATTTCCCCGCCACCGGCTCAAAATCCTGCCACCGCAAAAAGAACCGCACCGTGTTCAGCCCCAGCGACTTCACCAAATCCAAATCGCGCGCGATCTCCTCCCTCACCGCATCAAACCGCGCCCACATCTCCACCCCCGCCGACCCCGGCCAATAATTCGCCCCCACCGGCCAAATCCGTTTCCCATCCTGCGTGAAATACCCCGCCGCGTCCAAGCCAAATGCCATCGCTTCACCTCGGAGAAAATGATACACGCGAACGCCCCCGCGCGATAAACTCCCCCGCTATGAAAAACGCAATCGTCCTCCTCTCCGGCGGCCTCGACTCCGCCACCACCCTCGCCATCGCCGTCGCCCAGGGCTTCAACGTGTCCGCCCTCTCCTTTGACTACGGCCAGCGCCACGCCCGCGAAGTCGCCGCCGCCGCCGCCCTCGCCAAGCACTACAACGTCGCCCGCCACATCAATCAGAAAATCGACCTCGCAGCCTTCGGCGGCTCCGCCCTCACCGACACCTCCATCGCCGTCCCCAAAGACGCCCCCGCCTCCGATGCCATCCCCATCACCTACGTCCCCGCCCGCAACACCATTTTCCTCAGCTTCGCCCTCGCCTTCGCCGAAGTCTCCCAAGCCTTCGACATCTTCATCGGCGTCAACGCCATCGACTACTCCGGCTATCCCGATTGCCGCCCCGCCTTCATCGAAGCCTTCGAACTTCTCGCCAACCTCGCCACCAAGGCCGGCGTCGAGCGCCAAGGCCGCTACACCATCCACGCTCCGCTCATCAAACTCACCAAGGCTGAAATCATCACCCAGGGCCTGAAACTCAAGGTCCCCTACGAACTCACACACTCATGTTACGACCCCACCCCCGCGGGCAAATCCTGCGGCCACTGCGACAGCTGCCAACTCCGCCTCGCCGGCTTCAAAGCCGCCGGTGCCACCGACCCCATCACTTACGCTTAGAGCATCGTCTTCTGCTCAAACCGCTCCGCCACCCGGTTCTTCTTATCCAGCACCGCCACCGTCGCCTTGTGCGTCTTCACCTCTTCCGGCGTCGCATACTGAAACGCCATCACGATCACCCGGTGCCCGCACGCACTCAGCAACGCCGCCGCCCCATTAATCCCGATCACCCCCGACCCCGCCTCACCCGGAATAATGTACGTCTCAAACCGATTGCCATTCTCGCAATCGGCCACCGTCACCGCTTCGTTCGGCAGCAACCCCGTCGCCGCCAGAATGTCCGTATCTATCGTGATCGAGCCGTGATAGTTCGGGTCGGTCTGTGTCACCGTCGCATGGTGAATCTTAGCTTTCAGCAACTTCGTAAAAATCGCGATTCTCCGCTTGAGCAAGTCGCACATTATAACACCTTCCCCCCGCGCCCGAAACGCTTCACGCCCGACGCCCTTTTGTCCGATAAAAAGCCTATGAAACCCCGTGCGATTCTGGCTTGGGCTCTCCTCTGCCTCGGCGCCATTGCCCCTGCGCCTCAGCCCGCCCACGCCCAAACCTCACCCCCCATGCCCGGCTCACGCATCGTCCACACCTTCGACTTCGAAGAAGAAAAACTCGGCAACTTCGAATCCGTCCCCATGTACTTCTCCAAAGTCGTCGGACGCGGCTACCCCATCTACTCCACCGCCAAGTTCGTCAACGACACCGCACGCTCCACCAAACACAGCTTCAAACTCGAACTCGACGGCGGCTCCGTCGCCTACCAGCTCGCCCCCAACCGCATCCCCATCAACCCCAGCGCCGACTACTACATCATCGGCTTCGTCAAAACTACCCCCCTCCACCACGCCCGCGCCGAAATCCGCGCCTGGTTCGCCGACGACGCCGGCAAACTCATCAAAACCACCGAGTCCTCCTCCCAACGCTACGCCCTCTCCCCCCTCAAAACCAACGACAAAGACGCCAACGACTGGCACGTCCTCCATCTCTACATGCCCGGCCAAAATCTCGCCAACGCCAAGTCCCTCGTCCTCCAGCTCGGCCTCATGCAGCCCCAGCAACTCTCCAACAATGCCCTCGGCCGCTTTGAGCTCTACCAGCAAGACATCAAAGGCGCCGCCTGGTTCGACGACGTCGTCGTCTTCCAACTCCCCCGCCTCTCCGTCAAACCGCCCGCCACCATCGCCGGCAACATCTTCGGCCCCGGCCAAAAAGTCGAACTCGACCTCACCGTCTCCGACCTCGGCCGCGGCGACACCGGCGTCAAACTCCAACCCCACCTCACCATCACCGATGGTGCCGGCACCGCCGTCGTCAAAGAACGCTGGTCCATCACCGTGGACGCCGCCCAACCCTGGTCACACCGTTACACCCGCGCCGCGCTTCCCCCCGGCCTCTACACCGCCACCCTCGACGTCGCCGACGACAAATCCATGATCGCCCGCCGCACCTGCAAGTTCATGCAACTCGCCGCCGCTGATCAAATGATGCGCCCCGCCGCTCGCTTCGGCGTCGTCGCCACCAGCTGGCCCCCCGAAGCCTGGCCCCAGCTCCCCGCCATCCTTAAACAAACCGGCGTCGGCCTCGTCCACCTCCCGGCCTGGCGCCGCGATATGTCCGAGGACGCCCTCCTCCGCCGCGACCAGCCCTTCGACGTCCTCATCAATTCCATGCAACGCTACGACATCCAATCCCTCGCCAGCTTCTCCGAGATCCCCTCCGTCCTCACCGAGAAACTCAACGACCGTTCCTCCGGCGACTCCATCCTCACCCTCCTCGATGCCGACCCCAACGTCTGGCGCCCCTACGTCAGCTTCCTCCTCGCCCGCTACACCAACCGCGTCGACCACTGGCAGATCGGCGACGCCAACGACCGCTTCTACTCCGGCGACGCCCGCTACGCCCTGCTCTACACCCGCACCCGCTCTGAACTCGCCAGCATGATGAAACAACCCAGCCTCATCATCCCCTGGCACGCCTTCTACGACTTCGACCCCGCCGCCTTCCCCAAGGCCCAGCTCAATCTCCGCCTCCCCTCCAGCATCAAGCCCGCCATGCTCCCCACCTACATCCGCTCCTTCGCCGAAGCCATGAACGATCCCTCCGGCTCAGCCCCCAACATCATCGCCAAGGTCGAACCCCTCGACGACCAGAAATACAACCGTCTCGAACGCCTCTCCGACTTCGCCCAACGCATCGTCCACGCCCGCGCCGCCAACCCCAAGGCCGTCCTCATCGATCTCCCCCTCCAACGCCAAACCACCATCGGCTCCACCACCTCTGAACCCAACGAACTCTTCGTCATCTATTCCACCCTCGTCCGCCACCTCGGCGATGCCGCCTTCAAACAAGAACTCTCCCTCGCCCCCGGCATCCGCGCTTTCCTCTTTGAACAAGACGGCAACGGCACCATCGTCCTCTTCAACGAAAACGCCGCCGACGCCGAACTCTCCTTCGATCTCCCCCTCGGCGCTACCCCGCGCCTCGTCGACCTCTTTGGCAACATCACCGCACTCACCCCCAACAACGGCACCACCAAGATCACCGTCACGCCCATGCCCGTCCTGCTCAACCAACTCGACCCGCGCCTCACGGATCTGCGCTGCTCCTTCGCCCTCGCCCAGGCGCACCTTCCCGCCGGCGCTGGCGTCGTCCGCACCCAGGTCCTCCTCACCAATCCCTACAGCGACACCTTCACCGGCACCCTCCATCTGCAGGGCCCTCGCGGCTGGACCATCGACCCGGCCTCCATGCCCGTCGCCATCGCCGCCAAGGGCAACTTCGCCGCGCCCATCACCATTCGCTATCCGTACTCCGAATTCGCCGGCCCCAAGACCATCAAGGGCCGCCTCACCCTCGACAACGCCGCGCGCAACGGCGCTTCGGGCGCGCAGACGCTCGACCTCTTCTTCAACGCGGCCGTCGTCAGCGAAGTCGTCGAGATGACCGTCATCTCCCAAATGATGGTCGGCGAGAACGGCCCCGAGCTCGTCCTCCAGCAAATGATCACCAACATCACCGGCGACAAGCTCAACGCCCAAGGCTACGCCATGGTCCCCGGTTTTGCCCGCCAGCAACGCTTCATCCTCGAACTCAAGCCCGGCCAAACCACCATCAAGCGTTACACCTTCCCCGTTGCCCAAATGACCGGCGCGACTTCGCCCGAAGATGCCCTCAAACAACTCTCCGGCAAACAAGCCGTCCTCGGCCTCCGCCAAAATGATGGCAAAGTGCTGATGACGAAACCGATCACGCTGGAGTAACGTAGGCGTCCCAAGCAGTGACCGTTAACCGTCACTGCCTCTCAATTCCCCAGTATTATGCGGTTCACGGTACGCCTGAACTGCTTGGCTCGTTTTCGGTCCAAACTAGAGCTTAGAACTGCTTGGCTTGCCTTCCGAGTTTAACACGTCGGGGCAGGCTTCGACGCCTGCATTACGCGCTATCTTCGCTAGGTAGGCCGGCGGGGATACAATCTCCTTGGCTTACGAGAGGAGTTGTTATGC
>Ga0209172_10003124_pt1 | contig 26434 bp, 22 predicted proteins | sample LarsenN4metaG_FD_184113 | JGI IMG/M metagenome (GOLD analysis project Ga0209172, IMG submission 184113) | Hot spring sediment bacterial and archeal communities from British Columbia, Canada, to study Microbial Dark Matter (Phase II) - Larsen... ... | reverse complement strand
CCTGATCGCCGGCCGCCCGCCCTTCGAGGCCACGCAGCAGCAGGCCATCATGCACCAGATCTTCAACGCCACGCCGCCCTCGCTGCAGGGGCTGCGCGAGGGCCTGCCGACGCGGCTGGTGCGCTTGGTCGACGGCAGCCTGGCCAAGGAGCGCGAGCAGCGCCCGCGCGACTGGGAGGCCTTCGCCGCCGAGCTCTCGGCGCTGGCCAGCCACCGCCTCGTGACGCAGGGCGCGATGCAGCAGGTGCTGGACGCCGAGCGCTTTTCGCTGCTGCGTTCGCTCGAGTTCTTCGCCGACTTCGGCGACGTCGAGCTGTGGGAGGTGGTGCACCGCGCCAGGTGGGAGCGCCACGGTTTCGGCGCCGCGCTGTACCGCAAGGGCGAGCGCGGCAACAGCTTTCACATCATCGCGCAGGGCCAGGTCGACGTGTACCGCGACGGCGCCAAGGTCGCCGCCTTCGGCATCGGCACCTCGGTGGGCGAGATGGCCTACCTGGCGCCCAACCCCGAGCTCGGCGTGCACAGCGTGGACATCCTGGTGTCGCAGCCCGCGACCACCATCTCGTTCACGCCCGAGACTTTGGAGCAGCTCTCGCTGACGACGCGGTTGCGCTTCGACAAGAGCTTCATCAAGGTGCTGGTGCGACGGCTGCACGCCGCGCAGGAGACGCTCGGCCGCCGGCTGGGCTGAAGGGGCGGCGCCCGCGGGCCGGGAAGGCCCTGTCCTCCGCGCCGTGGCCCCCGGCGTTACCCTGCTTGCCGCGTCCAGCCTTTGCAGGTTGCAATCCGCCGCGGCGTTTCGCCAACCTCGTGAGGAGCAACCGATGATGAAGAAGCTGTTGACGCTGGCCGCCCTGAGCCTCGGCCTCGTGGCCGGCCAGGCCTACGCCGCCAACCCGGCGTGCGAGAAGAGCGCCGACGAGAAGAAGCTGGCCGGCGCGGCGCGCACCAGCCACATCAAGAAGTGCGAAGCCGACGCTGCCGGCGGCGGCGCCAGCGCGGCCTGCGAGAAGAGCGCGGCCGACAAGAAGCTGGCTGGCGCGGCCAAGACCAGCCACCTCAAGAAGTGCATGGCCGACGAGAAGGCCAAGAAGGGCTGACGTCGCCAGCGGGTTCGGCAAGGGCGCTGCGGCGCCCTTGTTCGTTTTCAGCCGCGCGCCAGCGGCGGCAGGCGGTCGAACCAGGGCCGCGCCGCCTCGAGCTGCGTGGCCAGCTGCAGCAGCGTGGCCTCCTCGCCTATGCGGCCGACGAACTGCACGCCGAGCGGCAGGCCCTCGGCGGTCCAGTGCAGCGGCACGCTCATCGCGGGCACGCCGGTGAGGTTGGCCAGCTGCGTGAACGGCACCGGCGCCATGTTCTCGCGCGTGATCTTCGTGATCACGCCGTCGAGCAGGCCGGCCCGCGCGAGCAGGCGCAGGAGACCGGTCTTCATCAGCACGCCGAGCACGGCCTCTTCGACGGCCGACGGGTCGCCCACGCCATGTGGCAGCGGCGGGCTCGCGAGCGTGGGCGTGAGCAGGACGTCGAAGCGCCCGAAGAAGCCGCCGAGGGCGCGCGCGTAGCCGTTCCAGGCGAGCAGCTCGGTGGTCAGCGTGCCGGCGTCGGTGGCGCGGCCGAGTTCGGCGGTCAGACGGGTCAGCGGTTCGAAGTCGCTCGTCAGCGCGCCGTGCGCGACGGCGAAGCGCTCCGCCGCCAGCACCTGCCCGTAGTACAGGTGCGTGAACGAACGCGCCAGTGCCGCGCCGTCGATCGGCGGCGCGGCCTCCTCGACCGCGTGGCCGAGCGAGCGCAGCAGCGAGGCGGCCGCTTGCGCCGCCGCCACCGCCTCGGCGTGCACGGCGGTGCCGATCGGCGAGGCCGTGGCGAGCGCCACGCGCAGGCGCGGCGGATCGCGCCGCGCCGTCTCCACCCACGACAAGCCCGACGCGGCCGCGGCGGCCGCAGCGAAAGGATCGCCCGGCTCGGGCCCGGCCAGGATGTCCAGCGCCAGCGCGCTGTCGCGCACGCTGCGCGAGATCACGCCTTCGCTGCAGGCGCCGAACCAGACCTCGCCGTAAGCGGGCCCGTTGCCGATGCGCCCGCGCGAGGGCTTGAGCGCGAACAGGCCGCAGCACGCCGCCGGGATGCGCAGCGAGCCGCCGCCGTCGTTGCCGGTGGCCATCGGCACCACGCCGGCGGCCACCGCGGCGGCCGAGCCGCCGCTCGATCCGCCGGCCGTGCGCGTGAGGTCCCAGGGGTTGTTGACGCGGCCGAAAGCGCGCGAGTCGCTCACGCCCTTGAGGCCGAGCTCGGGCAGGTTGGTCTTGCCGAACACCACGGCGCCGGCGTCGAGCCAGCGCCGCGTGGCCGCGGCATGCTCGCGCGGCACGATGCGCGCGAAGGCGCGGCTGCCGTAGCTCGTGGGCACGCCGGCCACGTCGAGCACGCTGTCCTTGAAGAGGAGCGGCACGCCGCGGTACGGCCCGGCGGAAGGGCCGGCCCTGCCGAGCTGGCGCGCCGCGAGTTCGGGCAGCTCGCACAGCACGGCGTTGATCTGCGGCTGCACGCGCGCCAGCTGCGCGCGGGCGCAGGCCAGCAGCTCCTCGCCGCTCAGCTCGCCGCGGCGCACCCGCGCAGCCAGTGCGGTGGCGTCGTGCCCCAGGTACTCGTCGTGGCGCACGCGCCGGGACCGCCCGGCGCCTTCAGCGCCGGCCGCCGAGCAGGCCGCCGAGCATGCCCATCAGGTCGGCGCCGCCGCCAGCGCCGCCAGCACCGCCGAGCAGCCCGCCGATGTCGCCCTGCGGGATCTGGCCCTGTGGCGTGAGCTTGTCCACCAGCTGCGGCAGCACCTGCGTGAGCTGGCCGAGCAGATCGCCCTGGTTCATGCCGAGCTGGCCGGCCAGGTTGCCGATGTTCTCGCCGCCGAGCACCGAGCCGAGCTGGTCGGGCGAGATCGGCAGGTTCTGCCCCGTGCCGACCCAGCTGTCGGCCACCTCGCCCAGGCCGCCCTGCTGCATCCTGGCCACCAGCCCCGCCAGGCCGCCGAGCCCGCCGCCCTGGGCACCGCCCTGGCCGAGCATGCCGATCACGGCGTTGATCAAGGCCGCCTGCGGGTTGTGGCCGCCGCCGCCGCCCTGGCCGAGTGCGCCGATGACCGTGTCGAGAAGACCCATGTCGTGCTCCTGAGTGCCGTGCCGGGAGGCGCGGATTCTGGGCGGCGCGGATGACGCGGGCAAGAACGGGTTTGTAAGCCCGCCTGACGCATGGGAGGCCGCATGGTGGGCGCGCCTACGACGTGCCCAGCGTCAGCCAGGTCAACGCGGCCAGCGGTGCGGTGTCGGCACGCAGCACGCGCGGGCCGAGACTCACCGGCACGAAGCCGGCGGCACGTGCCGCGCCCTGCTCGGCCTCGGTGAGGCCGCCCTCGGGGCCGCTCAGCACGAGCACGCCGTGCGCCGGCCGCGGCGCGGGCTTCGGCGTCGAGCGGATCGCCTGCGCCTCGTCGGCCAGGCTCAGCAGCCAGCGCGCGTCGGCCGGCGGCGGCGCGGCGAGCCACGCTTCGAGCGTGCGCAGCGGCGCCACCTCGGGCACGCGGGCGCGCCCGCATTGTTCGCAGGCCGCCGCGGCGATGGACTGCCAATGCCCGCGGCGCCGCTCGGCACGTTCGCCTTCGAGACGCAGCACGTTGCGTTCGGCGAGCAGCGGCTGGATCGCCGCGGCGCCGAGCTCGCAGGCCTTCTCCACCAGCGCGTCCATGCGCTCGTTGGCCGGCACGCACACGGCCAGCGTCACCGCGAGCGCCGCCTCGCGGTCCACCGCCACCGCATCGCCGAGCGCCACGCGAACGCTGCGCCGGCCGATCGAGAGCACCTCGGCGGGCCACTCGAGGCCGCTGCCGTCGAAGAGCACGAGCCGCTCGCCCGGCTGCACGCGGCGCACCTGGGCGTGGCGCGCCGCGGCTTCGGGCAGGTCGATCTCCTGGCCCGCGGCGAGCGGCCGCGCCACGGCCACGTAGAGCCGCACGCCCATCGCGGGGCTAGCCTCGTGCGAGGCAGGCTTCCACGGCCAGCGCCGCGGCCGCGAGCGCCGCGTCGTGCCCGCCGGGCGCCGCCAGCATCAGGCCCGTGGGCAGCTCGCCGGCCTGCTGCATCGGCAGGCTGAAGGCGCAGCCGTCGAGGAAGTTGATGGCGAAGGTGTTGCGCAGCAGCAGGCCGTTGGTCTTGAAGAAGAGCTCGTCGCTGGCCGGGCCGAGCAGCGGCGCGATCTCGGGCGCGACCATCGGCACCGTGGGCGCGACCAGCGCATCGAAACCCGCCAGCGCGCGCTCGACGCGCCCGATCCAGGCGCGCCGCCGCGCGTGCATGCGGAGGTAGTCGGCCGCCAGCACGCCCTCGCCGAGCGCGATGCGCGCGGCCACGCGCGGGTCGAACTCGGCGCGCCGCGTGGCCATCGCCTCGCGGTGCGTGGCCCAGGCCTCGGTGGCCGAGAAGCCGCCGGGGGCGTTGATGTCGGCGATTTCGGCCAGCTCCGGCAGCGCACGCTCGACGATCGTCGCGCCGGCTGCCGAGAGCCGCGCCAGCGCACGCCCGAAGGCGGCGGCCACGGTCGCGTCGAGCGCGTCGAGCATCAGCGTCTTCGGCACCAGCAGGCGCAGGCCGCGCGGCAACATCGCCGGCACCGCGAGCGGCTTGCCGGCGAGCACGCCGTCGACGAGCAGGCAGTCGGCCACCGAGCGAGACATCGAGCACACCGTGTCCAGCGTGGTCGACAGCGGGAAGGCGCCGTCGAGCGGCACGCGCGACTGCGTGCACTTGAAGCCGACCAAGCCGTTGAGCGCCGCCGGGATGCGGATCGAGCCGCCGGTGTCCGATCCGAGCCCGGCCACCGCGAGGCCGAGCGCCACGCTCACCGCCGCGCCCGACGACGAGCCGCCGGGGATGCGCGCGACGCGCTCGTCGGCCGGGTTGCGCGGCGTGCCGAAGTGCGGATTGATGCCGACGCCGGAGAACGCGAACTCGCTCATGTTCGTGCGCCCGACGATCGCCGCGCCCGCGGCGCGCAGCCGCGCCACGGCCGGCGCGTCGGCGCTCGCCGGCGGCGCATCGCGCAGCAGGCGCGAACCGGCGGTGGTGACGACGCCGTCCTCGTCGAACAGGTCCTTCACCGTCACCGGCAGCCCGGCCAGCACGGGCAGCGCGTTCTGCGGGCTGCCCTGCGCGGCCAGCGCGTCGGCGCGCCGTGCGGCGACGAGCGCCGCCTCGTCGTGCAGCGCGGTGAAGACATGCGCCGCGCGCGGCCCACGCGCCTCGGCGAGCACGCGCTCGATCAGCGCGACGTGGCCGCGCTCGCGGCGCAGTGGGGCACAGAGTTCGGCGATCGGCGGCAGCATCGTCGGGCGGGGATCAGCGCGGGGCCTGGTTCAGCTTCCAGTCGTACTCGAGGAAGCTTACCGTGAGCGGCCCGCTCCTGATCTTCGCGCGGTCCTCGGCGCCGTCGGCCAGCTGGTCGGCGTAGCGCGCGAGGAACACCTCCAGGCTCGTGATGCCCTTGTGGCCGAGGCGGAAGTCCTCGCCGTACCAGTCGAAGATCTTGCTCACCTCGGCGCGGCCGTTGGCGTAGCGGTTGCGCGTGCGATCGCTCATGAAGCGCAGCGCCTGCTCGTCGAGCTGGGCGTCGAGCCGCTCGGCGACGAAGGCCTCCTCGCGCAGCATCGGGCAGCCGATGGAGGCGCAGTTGACCGCGAAGTGGATGCGCGGGTCGTCGTAGCGGCCGCGCGCGCGCAGCGTGTCGTGCTCGACCTCGTCCAGCGTCATCGTGGTGCCGAGCAGCGGCACGAACTTCTTCTTCCACGGGCTCTGCAGGAAGTTGCCGAGGTCCTTGATCGACTTCAGGTCGGGGTACTTCGTGAGGATCAGCTCCACCGTGAAGGCGTTGTAGGCGTTGATCAGGAAGGCCATCTGCTGCGCCTTGCTCCAGCCGCCGAACTGCGCCGCGCTCACCGCCGAGAGACTGTCGAGGTAGGCCTTGAGCGCCGCACGCTCGGCGGCGAAGCCGGCGTAGCGCACCTGCGAGGCGCGGCTGTTGTTGATGAGCACGACGTGCTTCTTCAGCAGCGCGGTCCAGGCGGCGTGGCCGTGGTCGAAGCCGGCCTGTGCACGCACGGCGGGCGCGCCCAGCGACAACAAGGCCGAGCCGGCCCACAGCAGGGCGCGCCGGCGCGTGATTCGATCGGACATGGCAAAGGCTCCTGGGAGGCAGATCAACCGGTCGTCGGGCCGACGGGCGCGACCTTACAGCGTCTACGCGGCCCGCGGGCGTTCGGTTGCGTCCGGGCGTGCGCGCGCCGGAAGACAATCGCCGCCGATGCACCCCGCGCCGCAGCACCGATGGCAGCCGGCCGAGCCCGGCCTGGCGCTGGTGCTCGAAGGCGACTGGCGCGTGGCCAGCGCCGGCGCGGCGCACGCGCTCGGCGCGCCGCCGGGGGCGGGCGCGCCGCCCGAGCGCGTGGTGCTGCACGCCGCCGCGCTCGAGCAATGGGACGGCCACCTCGCCGCGCTGCTGCACGAGGCGCTGGCGCCGCTGGCGCATGCCGGCGTGCCGATCGATCTGTCGCAGCTGCCGCAGGGCCTGCGCGGCGTGCTCGAACTCTCGCTGTCGGCAGCCGAACCGCCGCACCCCGAAGCACCCGACGGCGGCGGCGCCGTGGCCGCCTTCGGCCGCCGCGTGGCGCGCGGCTTCGACTCGGCGCTCACCACCGCGGCCTTCCTCGGCCAGGTGGTGCTCGGCCTCGGCCGCCTGCTGCGCGGGCGCAGCGCGCTGCCGGCGCGCGAGCTGCTGCGCTGCCTGGACGAAGCGGGGCCGCTGTCGATCCCGATCGTCACGCTGACCTGCTTCCTGGTCGGCCTGATGCTGGCCTACATGGGCGGCCACCAGCTCGCGCGCATCGGCGCGTCGCAGCTCATCGCCGACGTGGTCACGGTGGGCATGGTGCGCGAGCTGGCCGGGCTGATGACCGGCGTGATCCTCTCCGGCCGCCTGGGCGCGGCCTACGCGGCGCAGATCGGCAGCATGCAGGCCGGCGAGGAGATCGACGCGCTGCGTGCGCTCGGCGTCGACCCCATCGACCACCTCGTGCTGCCGCGCCTGCTGGCCCTGGTGACGATGGCGCCGCTGCTCATCGTCTACGGCATGGTGGTGGGCGTGCTCGCCGGGCTGCCCGCCGCGGTGTGGGCCTACGGCGTGACGGCCAGCGAGTACCTGCACGGCTGCCTGAAGGCGCTGACCTGGACGCACCTGTGGATCGGCCTCTTCAAGGGCCTGTGCTACGCCGCGCTGGTGGCGCTGGCCGGCTGCCGCGAAGGCCTGGCCGCGGGGCGCGACGCGCAGGCCGTGGGCGCGGCCACCACCACCGCGGTGGTCAAGGCGCTGGTGTGGATCGTGGCCGCGGCGGCCGCCACGACCATCGTCTTCCAGAGCCTGGGCTTCTGAACGATGGACGACGAGGCCGTCATCACGGTGCGCGAGCTGGCGCTGGCCCACGACGGGCGCATCGTGCAGCGCGGCCTCGACTTCGACGTGCGGCGCGGCGAGGTGCTGGTGATCGCCGGCGCCAGCGGCAGCGGCAAGAGCACGCTGTTGCGCGCGCTGATCGGCCTGCTGCCGCCCGCCGCGGGCCAGGTGCTGCTGCACGGCCAGGACCTGTACCGCGGCGACGAGGCGGCGCTGGCCGCGCTGCGCCGCGGCTTCGGCGTCATGTTCCAGGCCGGCGCGCTGTGGAGCGCGATGACGCTGGGCGAGAACGTGATGCTGCCGATGCGCCTGTTCACGCGCTGGCCGCGCGCCGCGCGCGAGCGCATCGCGCGGCTGAAGCTCGCGCTGGTCGGCCTGGACGGCTGCTTCGACCTCGAGCCGGCGCAGCTCTCGGGCGGCATGCGCAAGCGCGCCGCCATCGCGCGCGCGCTCGCGCTCGACCCGGCGCTGCTCTTCCTCGACGAGCCCGGCTCGGGCCTCGACCCGGTGAACACGGCCCGCCTGGACGAGCTGGTGCTGCAGTTGCGCGATCATCTGGGCACGACGGTGGTGATGGTGACGCACGAGATCGACAGCGTTTTCGCGGTGGCCGACCGCCTGCTCTTCCTGGACGAGCAGGACAAGACGATGACCGCGCTCGGTGCGCCGCGGCAGCTGCTCGACCACGGGCCCGAGGCGGTGCGGCGCTTCCTGCACCGCGGGCGCGACGCATGAACACCGCCATGAAGGGCCGCGCATGAAGACGCCGGCGCAGGTGCACGCCACGCGCATCGGCCTGTTCGCCATCGGCGGTCTGGTGATCTTCATCGCCGCGGTGGCCTCGATCTTCGGCGGCCGCGTGTTCGCCCACAGCGAGCGCGCGCTGATGCCCTTCGAGGGCTCGGTGGCCGGGCTGCAGGTCGGCGCGCCGGTGCTCTTCCGCGGCGTGCGCATGGGCACCGTGCAGCGCGTGGAGCTCAAGCGCGAGGGCCAGCGTGTCTACGCGCCGGTCAGCGCGCGGCTCGACCGCGAGGCGCTCGCCGCGCTGGCGCCGCCGTCGGGCGGCGGCGAGGGCTCGCTGCAGGCCCTGGTGCGCGAAGGCCTGCGCGCCCGCCTGGCCACGCAGAGCGTGCTGACCGGCCAGCTCTTCGTCGAGCTCGACTTCATCGCCGGCGCCGCACCGCCGCCGGTGGCCACGCGCGACGGCGCCGTGCTGGTGCCCACCACGTCGATGCGCGGCGGCGCGCTGGCGCAGCTCGAGACGCTGAACCTGAAGACCCTGTCCGACGAGCTGCTCGCCGGCGTGTCCGCGGCGCGCACGCTGATCGCCTCGCCGCGCTGGGAGGGCACGCTCGACGAGATCGCGGCCTCGGCGGCGGCGCTGAAGAAACTCGCCGCCACGCTGGAGCCGCTGGCGCGGCCGCTGGCGGCGCGCGCCGACGGCAGCCTGCAGAGCGCGGGCGCCGCGGCCGAGCGCTTCGGCCAGGCGGCGGAACGCGCCGGGCAGTCGATGGGCCGCGCGGCCGACGCGGTGGCCAGCGCGGCGACGCAGGCCGGCGGCCTCGTCGAGCGCAGCGCGCCCACGCTGGCCGCGGTGCAGCGCGCCGCCGACGAGCTGGCGCGCAGCGCCGCCGGCCTGCGCGCGCTGACGGCCGAAGACGGCACGCTCGCGACCGGCCTCGTGCCTGACGCGCAACGTGCACTGACCGACGTGTCGCGTGCCGCACGCGCGCTGCGCGAGCTGGCCGAGCTGCTCGAGCGCCAGCCGCAGGTGCTGCTGCGCGGGCGTGCGCCCACCCCCGAACCGGAGTTGCCGCGATGAAGCGCCTGCGTCCCGCCATGCTCGCCGCGCTGGCCGTCGCGTCCTGTGCCGGCGCGCTCGTCGCCTGCGGCAGCGCGCCGCCGGTGACCGTGACCCTGCACCGCCTGCCTCTGGGCGGCACGGCACCGGGCGCCACTGCCGCGCCGGCGCTGCAGCTCACGCTGCCGGCCTATCTCGACCGCGACGCGCTGCTCGTGCCGGCCGGCGCCGCCGGTGGCAGCGCGCTGGTGCCGCTGGGCGAGCACCGCTGGGCCGAGCCGCTGGCGGTGGGCGTGGCGCGCGTGCTGCGCCACGAACTGGCGGCACGCGGCCTGGCCAGGCCGCTGCGCGTGGAGCTGCTCGCCTTCGAGGCCACGGCCGACCGGCGCCACGTGCAGCTCGTCGCGCGCTGGAACGCGGGAGACGGCAACGCGGCGGGCGGCGCCTCGCTGCTCGCGCCGGTGACAGGGGCCGGAGCCGATGCGCTGGTCGCCGCGCACCGCGCCGCGCTGGCCGAACTGGCCGCGCGCATCAGCGCCGCGGCGACACGTCCACCCGGATGAACGCCGCCGCCGCGAACGAAGGCAGCGTGGCGATGCAGCACCAGACGAAGAACGCCGTGTAGCCGAGCTGGCTCTGCAGCCAGCCCGCGCCCATGCCCGGCAGCATCATGCCGAGCGCCATGAAGCCGGTGCACAGCGCGTAGTGCGCCGTCTTGTGCGGGTTGTCGCCCGAGGGTCCGGCGGCCACCTGCAGCATGTAGACCATGTAGGCCGTGAAGCCCAGTCCGTAGCCGAACTGCTCCACCGCCACCGCCGCGCTGACCAGGGCCAGCTGCTGCGGCTGCCAGACGGCCAGCGCGATGAACACGGTGTTCGGCAGGTGCATCGCGAAGACGAGCGGCCACAGCATCCTCTTGAGCGAGAAGCGGCTGACGATCCAGCCGCCGAGCAGCCCGCCCGCGGTGAGCGCGGCCACGCCCACCGTGCCGTAGGCGATGCCCACATCCTGCGTCTTCAGGCCCAGGCCGCCGGCCTGCAGCGCGTCGAGCATGAAGGGCGTGACGAGCTTGAGCAGCTGCGCCTCGGCAAAGCGGTACAGCAGCAGGAAGGCGAGCACGCGAACGATGTCGGGGTGGCGGAAGAAGGCCGCGAACACGCGCGCGAAGTCGGCCCAGAATGCCGGCGAACGCGGCGCCGCACGGTCGCCCGCCGGCCGCGGCAGCACGACGAGGTGGTACAGCCCCACCGCGGCGAAGAAGGCCGCCAGCAGCGACATCACCGTGACCCACCCCGCCACCACGCCGCCGCCCGTCTCCTGCAGCGCGCCGGCCAGGTAGACCAGCCCGCCCTGGCCGCCGAGCATGGCCAGCCGGTAGAAGGTGCTGCGCACGCCGACGAAGGCCTCCTGCCGCCGCGGCTCGAGCGCCAGCATGTAGAAGCCGTCGGCCGCGATGTCGTGGGTGGCCGAGGCGAAGGCCATCAGCCAGAACACCGCCAGCGTCAGCTGCAGGACGAGCGGCCCGGGCAGCGCCAGCGCCACCATCGCGAAGGCCGCGCCGACGACGAACTGCAGCCCGACGATCCACCCCCGCTTGCTCCCGAACAGCTCGACCAGCGGGCTCCACAGCGGCTTGATCACCCACGGCAGGTACAGCCAGCTCGTGAACAGCGCGATCTCCGTGTTGGACACGCCCAGGTTCTTGTACATGACGACGGCCAGCGTCATCACGCACACGTAGGGCATGCCTTGGGCAAAGTAGAGCGTGGGGATCCAGGCCCAGGCGGAGGGCGGCCGGCGGGCCGGCGGGGCGGGGGCGCTCATCGCGCGATGTTTGCATGGCTTTCCCGGATGGGCGCGTCGCGCGCCGCGGCCCAAACTGTCCGGCGGTCACATCCCGTTGCGACGCGTTGCCGAACGGCCCCAGAGCCGCCGGCGTCTCCCACCAGACCCGAGGGACCCACCGATGAAGTTGAAGACCCTGGTCGGCAGCCTGGCGCTGCTCGGTTTGGCCACCCATGCGCTGGCGCAGAGCGGCGAGCGCGTGGTGATCACCGGCTCGAGCATCAAGCGCATCGCCGTCGAAGGCGCGCTGCCGCTGCAGGTGATCACGCGCGCCGAGCTCACGCGCGAGGGCATCAGCAGCACCGAGCAGCTCGTGAACTCGCTGGCCGTCAACGGCACCGGACTGGACAACCTGGCGAGCAATGCCGACGTGGTGGACGGCGCGCAGCGCGGCAACAACGGCGCGTCCAGCGCCAACCTGCGCGGCCAGGGCAGCAACGCCACGCTGATCCTGCTCAACGGCCGGCGCGTCGCCTCGCACGGCCTGAACGGCGGCGTGGTCGACCTCAACCAGATCCCGTTCGCGGCCATCGAGCGCATCGAGATCCTGAAGGACGGCGCCTCGGCCATCTACGGCACCGACGCGGTCGGCGGGGTGATCAACTTCATCACGCGGCGCGACTTCGCGGGCTTCACCACCGAGGCCTTCGTCGACGTCACCGAGCAGGGCGGCGGCAACATCTACCGCGGCGCCGTCACCGGCGGCTTCGGCAACCTGGACACCCAGGGCTTCAATGTGATGGCCACGCTGTCGTACGCCGACTACAAGGCGCTGCGCGGCGACGAGCGCGACTTCACGGTGACCAACCAGCCCAACCGCGGGCTGAGCCCCGACACGCGCGGCACGCCGCACGCCACGATCGTGCCGCTGGCCGGCACGATCATCCCCAACGCCGCCGGTGCGCCGCTGGTGCCCGGATCGGCCACGCTGCGCGCCAGCGGCGGCATCAACGTGCTCGACCTGCCGGGCGGCCCGGGCTGCAACGCGATCGACGGCATGTTCCCGTACAACGACGTGCTGTGGGCGGCGCCCGACCGCCAGTTCGCGTGCAGCTGGGACACCGGGCGCGCCGCGGTGATCCAGCAGCCGGTGAAGAACCTGAGCCTGTACACGCGCGGCAGCCTCAAGCTCGGCGAGCACCTGCTGTCGGCCGAGTTCGTGGCCGCCGAGGTCGAGTCGGCCAAGCGCTTCTCCAACATCCAGCTGCTGCCCAGCACCGGCCTCACACCGCTGCGCTACCCGAGCACCGGCAGTGCCTACAACGACATCATCGCGCGGCTGACCGCTGCCTTCCCCGGCTTCACGCCGCCGGCCGGCGCGCCGATCGCCTACCGCTGGCGCTGCGCCGAGTGCGGCCCGCGCGAGATCAAGACCGAGGCCGAGACGCAGCGCCTGTTCCTTGGCATCGAGGGCCCGCTGGCCGGCTGGGACTACCGCGCCGGCGCCTCGCAGGCCACCAGCGAGGTCAAGTCGACGCTCGGCTCGGGCTACGTCTACCGGCGCGACATCGTCTACAACGGCCAGCAGTACTACGGCATCGTCGAGGCGCTCAACAGCGGCGTGGTCAACCCCTTCCTGCTGCCGGGGCAGACGCAGAGCCAGGCCGGCCTCGACGCGATCGCGCGCACCTCGGCGGCCGGAGTGGTGCTGTACGGCGGCAAGTTCACCGCGACGCAGATCGACGCCTCGGCCTCGGGCTCGCTGTTCAAGCTGCCGGGCGGCGACGCGATGGCCGCCTTCGGCCTCGACTGGCGCGAGGAGAAGTACCGCTTCAACGGCGACGAACGGCCGATCATCCCCGGCCAGTCGCGGCCCGACATCATCGGCGCCCCGTTCGACGACGGCAACGCGCTGCCCGACGGCGTCAAGCGCGACGTCAAGGCCGTGTACGCCGAGCTGCTGGTGCCCTTCGCCAAGTGGGGCGAGGTCACGCTGGCGCTGCGGCGCGACGAGTACGACGGCTTCGGCTCGACCACCAACCCGAAGGTCTCGTTCAAGCTGCAGCCGCTGGAACAGGTGCTGGTGCGCGGCTCGTACAACGAGGCCTTCCGCGTGCCGACCTTCAACCAGATCTACAACGCGGCCATCCAGCAGCAGTACCTGGGCTCGGACGTCGCCGACCCGGCCATCTGCCCCGGCGGCCGGCCCAACACCACCGACCCCAACTGCGCGCTGCTGACCAACCTGTCCACCATCAACGGTGGCAACCCCGCGCTGGGGCCGGAAACCGCCAAGCAGTACTCGTGGGGCTTCGTCTGGGAGCCGATGCGCGAGTTCAGCATCAGCGCCGACTGGTGGAGCATCGAGCGCGAGAACCAGATCCGCGTGCCCAGCATCCAGCTGCTGCTGGAGAACTACAGCCTGTTCAGCGGGCGCTTCATCCGCGACGCCAGCAACACCATCGTCTTCATCGACCAGCGCTGGCTCAACACCGGCGGCACCAAGACCAAGGGCCTGGACGTCGGCATCCGCGGCAACGGCAAGGTGCTGGCCGGCAGCTGGAACGCCGGCATGGACATCAGCTACCTGCTCGACAAGCGCTCGCGCGTCACGCCCAACGCGCCGTACGGCGCCAGCGAGGTCGGCATCAACACGCTGGCCGGCGACCTGGGCATCCGCTGGAAGCACAACCTGTGGTTCACCTACAAGCAGGGCGACTGGTCGGGCACCCTGAGCCAGCAGTTCCGCAAGGGCTACCGCGACCGCACCGCGCCGGGCGTGGCGGCGGCGCTGGCCAGCGGCGGCGCGCTGCCGCCGGACTGGAAGGCCACGGTCGACGACTACACGCTGTACAACGCCTCGCTCGCCTACACCGGCGTGAAGAACCTGACCGTCACGGTCGGCGTCAAGAACCTGCTCAACGAGGACCCGCCGTTCTCCTACACCTACGACGACGTGACCGGCGCCGGCGGCGCCTGGGAGCCGCGCGTGGCCGACCCGCGCGGCCGCTCGTACACGCTGAAGGTGGAGTACCGGTTCTTCTGAGCGCCCCAGGGTTGGCCCGCGGCGCCCGGGCGCCGCTCAGCGCTCGTGCTCGGCACCCGCACCGAGCACGATGCGCGCCCCGCGCTGGTAGGTCCAGTAGGCCCAGGCCCAGTTGATCAGCACGGTCAGCCGGTTGCGAAAGCCGATCAGGAAGTAGACGTGCGCGGCGAGCCAGAACCACCAGGCCGGCAGGCCCGAGAACTGCAGCCCGCGCAGGTCCACCACCGCGGCCATGCGGCCGATGGTGGCCAGGTTGCCCCAGTCGCGGTAGACGAACGGCGCCGCTGGCGTTGACGCGCCGGCCGGGCCGCGCAGCCGCGCCTTGATCACCGCGGCGACGTGGCGGCCCATCTGCTTGGCCGCCGGCGCCACGCCGGGCACCGGCTTGCCGTTGGGCTGGTCGATCGCCGCCAGGTCGCCGGCGACGAAGACCTCCGGGTGGCCGGGCACGCTGAGGTCCGGCGCCACCTTCACGCGGCCGGCGCGGTCGCGCTCGGCGCCGAGCAGCGCGCCGAGCGGCGAGGCGGCCACGCCGGCCGCCCACAGCACGGTGCGGCAGGGCACCACGGCCGTGCCCAGGCGGTAGTGCTCGGCGGTGATCGCGCTCACCGGCGTGCCGGTGAGCACCTCCACGCCGAGGCGCTCGAGCTGCGCCCGCGTGCGCGCCTGCAGCTTGGGCGGAAAGTTCGCCAGCACCGCCGGCCCGGCCTCGATCAGCCGCACCTTGGCCTGGCGCGGGTCGATGGCGCGGAACTCGCGCTCGAGCGTGTGGCGCGCGATCTCGGCCAGCGTGCCCGCCAGCTCCACCCCGGTGGGGCCGCCGCCGACGATGGCGAAGTGCATCCACGCCGCACGCTCGCTGGCGCTGGTCGCCGCCTCGGCGCGCTCGAAGGCGAGCAGCAGGCGGCGGCGGATGGCCAGCGCGTCGTCCAGCGTCTTGAGCCCCGGCGCGTGCGCGGCCCAGTCGTCGTGGCCGAAGTAGGCGTGCGCGGCGCCGCTGGCCACGAGCAGGAAGTCGTAGCCGTGCTCGGCGCCGTCGGCCAGCACGACCTTGCGTGCCGCCACGTCGATGCCGCGCACTTCGCCCATCAGCACGCGCACGTTGCGCTGGCCGCGCAGGATCTGGCGCAGCGGCGCCGCGATGTCCGGCGCCGAGAGCCCGGCGGTGGCCACCTGGTACAGCAGCGGCTGGAACAGGTGGTGGTTGGCGCGGTCGATCAGCGTGATGTCGAGCGCCTCGCGGGCCAGCGCGCGCGTGCACCACAGCCCGGCGAAACCGCCGCCGACGATCACCAGGCGCGGCATCATGGCTTCATGGTCCTTCCCCCTGCGGCCCCCGCTCGGCGGGCCGCTCGTGCAGGCTGCCGTGGCGCGCGAGCTGGTCGACCAGCGCGTGCAGCACGGTGCGCGCCTGGCGTGCCCGCTCGTGGTTGACGAAGGCCACCAGCACCCACGGCCGGCCCGTCGCGTCGACCACGTAGCCGGCGAGCGAGCTCACGTCGCGCAGCGTGCCGCCCTTCATGCGCGAGCGCGCCGCGGCCGGCGAGCCCTTCAGCGCCAGCGCGGTCTCGCTGCCCACCAGCGGCAGGCTCATCGTCAGCTCGCTCGCCCAGCGGCCGCGCCACGCCGCCTCGAGCACGCGCGCCAGCGTGAGCGGCGCGATGCGCTCGCTGCGCGACAGCCCGGAGCCGTTGTCGAGCACCAGCCCCGGCGCGTCGATGCGCCGCTCGGCGAGCCAGGCCCGCACCTCGCGCGCGGCGAGCTCGGCGGTGTCGGCCTGCGGCTCGGACGGCATCGCGCGCAGGCCGAGCGAGAGGTAGAGCAGCCGTGTCAGCGGGTTGTCGCTGCGCTTGTTCACCTGGCGCAGCAGCTCGCCCCAGGGGCGCGACTGGCGGCGCACCAGCACGCGCGTGCCCGACGGCGGCGGCGCCGCGTCGGACGCCTCGCGCACGCGGCCGTCGAAGCGCCCGCCGAGGCCGGCCCACAGCGTGCGGAACAGCGCCTCGGTGAGCTGCTGGCGGTCGACCAGCTGCAGCTCGGCGCGCGCCGTGCAGTCCTTCGGGAAGGCGCCCTGCAGTTCGATCAGCGTGCGGCCTTCGCTGGACGTGACGCGCGCCGGCTTCCAGTCGTCGTCCCAGTCGGCGCAGGGGCGCGCGCTCTCGGCCATCGCGCTCGTCAACGCGATGCCCGGCAGCGGCGGCACGCCGCGCGCGCGCACCGCGCCGCCTTCGCTCGTGATGTCGAAGCTCATCAGCGATCCGGCCAGGTGCAGCGCATCGGGGATCACGTTGTAGCCCCACTCGGGCGCCTCGTCGAACGGCGGCACGCCGAGGTCCGGACGCGCCGGGCGGAACAGCGTGCGGTCGACGACCAGGTCGCCCTCGATGTGCTCGATGCCGCGGGCGCGCAGCTGCATCAGCAGATCCCAGAACTGCGCGGTGCCGAGTTCGGGATCGGCGCCGCCCCGCAGCACGAGGTCGCCGCGCAGCACGCCGCCCTGCACGGCCGCGGCGCTGCGCAGCTCGGTGAAGCCGCGGTGCTCGGGGCCGAGGCGGTCGAGCGCGACGATGGTGGTCAGCACCTTCATCGTCGAGGCCGGCGGCATCGGCCGCTCGGCGCGGTGGCGCCAGGCGCGCCCGTGGTGGCCGAGCGGCAGGGCCACCGCGCCGAGCGCGTCGGCGCCGACGTTGGCGCGTTCGAGCGCGGCGCGCACGGCCTCGGGCAGCGGGTCGCGGGCTTGAGCCGCGCCCGACACGCCCAGCGTGCCCACCATCGCGATCGCGCCGAGCAGCAGCGCACACAAGCAGCTTCGCATCGCGGCACGATTGTGGCGTGGCTGCGCCCCGGCACGCAGGGCGACAATGGCGCGGCCATGACGGACCGCCCCCGCCCCGCCTCTGCGCTCGGCATCGACGCCGGCGGCACGGCCACGCGCTGGGCGCTGATGCAGGCCGCGCCCGGCGGGCCGCGCCTGGTGGCCGAAGGCGAGGCCGCTGCGGCGAGCGGCCTGCAGCTGCTGGGCGACGAAGGGCGCGCCGGCCTGAAGGCGACGCTGCAGTCCATCGCGACGGCGCTGCCCTTGCGGCCCGCCGCGGTGTGGGCCGGCGTGACCGGGCTCGGCACGGGCGGTGCGGGCGGCGCCGCGGACTTCGCGGCGCTGCTGCACGAAGCCTTCGACAGCCAAGCGCGCGCGATGAGCGACATCGAGCTGCTGTGCCGCGCCGCCGGCGCGCGGCGCATCGTGCTCTACGCCGGCACCGGCGCAATCGCCGCCGGCCTGGACGATGCCGGCGAGCTGCAACGCGCCGGAGGCCGCGGCCCCGTGATCGACGACGCCGGCGGCGGCCACTGGATCGCCAGCCAGGCCCTGCGCCGCGTGTGGCGCGCCGAGGACGAGGCGCCCGGCGCGTGGCGCGCCTCGCCGCTGGCGCAGGCGCTGTTCGCGCGCATCGGCGGGCACGAATGGCAGCACACCCGCGAGTGGGTCCACGGCAGCGCGCGCGGCGGGATCGGCCGGCTCGCGCTCGCGGTGGCCGAGTCCGCGCCGCACGACGCCGGCGCCATGGCCCTGCTCGACGAGGCCGGCCGCGAGCTGGCCCGCCTCGCGCGGGCCCTGCTGCGCCGCCTGGGCGAACGGCCGGTGGTGCTGGCCGGCCGCGTGTGGACGCTGCACCCGGCCATCGAGGCGAGCCTGCGCGCCGGCCTGCCGCACGGCGTGCCCGTCGAGCGCCTCGCCGAACCGGCGCATCACGCCGCCGCGCGCCTCGCGCTGGACGAGGCCCCTGCGTCGCGATGAACGCCTTGCGCAGCCTGCTCGCCCGCGGCCTGGCCCTGCTCGTGAGCCTGCTCGTGAGCCTGCTCGCGGCCTGCTCCACCACCGTGACCACCACCCCCGGCGGCGTGCCGATCGACGTGCGCTACAACGCCAGGGGGCAGGACAGCCGCGTGCTGTTCCTCATCATCCACTACACGGTGGCCGACCTGCCGCTGTCGATCAAGGTGCTCACCGAGCACGAGGTCTCGGCGCACTACCTGCTCTCCGACGAGACGCCGCCGCGCATCTTCCGCCTGGTGCCCGAGGAGCGGCGCGCCTGGCACAGCGGGCCGAGCGCGTGGAAGGGGCACCGGCTGCTCAACGCCAACTCGATCGGCATCGAGATCGTGCACCCGGGGTTCAAGCTGGGCCCCGACGGCCGGCGCGTCTACCAGCCCTTCCCCGAGGCGCAGATCCAGGCGCTGATCCCGCTCGTCAAGGACATCGTCGCGCGCCACCAGATCCGGCCCGAGCGCATCCTCGGCCATGGCGAGGTGACGCCGCTGTTCAAGCAGGATCCGGGGCCGACGTTCCCGTGGCAGCGGCTCGCCGAACTCGGCATCACGCCGCCCTGGCCCGACGCGGCGCGCGTGGCCGAGCGGCGCGCGCTCTACGAACGCGAGCTGCCCGACATCCGCTGGTTCCAGGAGACGCTGGCGCGCCACGGTTACGCGATCGAACAGACCGGCTCGCTCGACGAGCAGATGCTCGCCGTGATGAGCAACTTCCAGATGCGCTACCGGCCGAGCCGGTACGACGGCATGCCCGACGCCGAGACCGCCGCCATCCTCTGGGTGCTGACGAATCCCCTGCCCGCGCCGTGAGCACCGCGCCGAGCACGTCGGCCCGGCTCGCCGCGGCCGAGATGCCGCCGCCCGAGCCGCGCGAGCTGCGCGCGGCCTGGGTGGCCACCGTCGCCAACATCGACTGGCCGAGCCGTCCCGGACTGGGCGCCGAGGCGATGCGCGCCGAGGCGGTGGCGCTGCTCGACAAGGCGCGCGCGCTCCACCTCAACGCCATCGTGCTGCAGGTGCGGCCGGCGGGCGACGCGATCCACGCTTCGCGCCTCGAGCCATGGACCGAGTTCCTGGCCGGCGCGCAGGGGCGCGATCCGGGCTTCGACGCGCTCGCCTTCTGGCTGGCCGAGGCGCACCGGCGCGGCCTGCAGCTGCACGCCTGGCTCAACCCGTACCGCGCGCGCCACTCGCTGGCCAAGTCGCCGCTCGCGCCGCCGCACCTGGCGCTGCGCGAGCCGGCGGCGGTGAGGACCTACGGCGACCAGCTGTGGATGGACCCCGGCGAGCCGGCCGCCTTCGCGCACACCCTGGCGGTGGCGCGCGACCTGCTCGCGCGTTACGACGTCGACGCGCTGCACATCGACGACTACTTCTATCCCTACCCGGTCGGCAGCAACGGCGCCGAGCTGCCGTTCCCCGACCAGGACACCTTCATGCGCTACCGCGCCGCCGGCGGCCTGCTCGAGCCGGCCGACTGGCGCCGCGCCAACGTCGACGCCATGGTGCAGGCCCTGCACCGCAGCGTGCGCGAGCTGCGGCCGAGCGCGCTGTTCGGCATCAGCCCGTTCGGCATCGGCCGGCCCGACCGGCGGCCCGCGGGCGTGAGCGGGTTCTCGCAGTACGACAAGCTCTACGCCGACGTCGAGCGCTGGTTCGAGGAGGGCTGGCTCGACTACCTGGCGCCGCAGCTGTACTGGCCGATCGACCGCGCCGGGCAGGCCTTCCCGCTGCTGCTGGAGTACTGGATCGGCGCCAACCGCAAGCAGCGCCACCTGTGGCCCGGGCTCTTCACGAGCCGCGTGCGGCGCGACGGCGAAGCGCTCGGCCGCGATGCCTGGCCGGCGCGCGAGCTGATCGACCAGGTGGCACTCGTGCGGTCTCGTCGCGGCGCGGCCGGCGGGCACATCCACTTCAGCATGGTCGCGCTGATGCAGGACCGCGACGGCCTGGCCACGCTGCTGCAGTTCGGCCCCTACGCCGAGCCGGCGCTGGTGCCGGCCACGCCCTGGCTCGACGCCACGCCGCCGGCCGCGCCGCTCGTCAGCCGCAGCGGCAACCGGCTGCGCGTGGACGCGGCGCGCGGCGGTGCGGCGGCGCCGGCCGCCTTCGCGGTCTGGCGGCGCAGCGGCGGCACCTGGCGCCTCGTCGTGCTGCCCGCCGAGCCGGCTGCAGAGCGCATCATCGCGCTCGACGGCGCCGACGCGGTGGTGGCCAGCGCCATCGGCCGCACCGGCCTCGCCAGCGAGCGCACCAGCCTTCGAACCCCGCCATGACGATCCGCACCGAAGAGCCGCATCCCGCGCACGCCGCGCTCGACCGCTACGACACGGCCGCCCTCGTCGACGCCTTCGTCGCCGACCAGGCCGAGGCCGCCGCCGCGGTGCGCGCCGCTGCGCCGCAGATCGCGCGCGCCGTCGATGCCGCGGTGCCGCTGCTGCAGGCCGGCGGCCGGCTGATCTACGCCGGTGCCGGCACCAGCGGGCGGCTGGGCGTGCTCGACAGCGTCGAGCTGCACCCCACCTTCTCGTGGCCGCGCGAGCGCGCGCTGGCGCTGCTGGCCGGCGGCGCGGGCGCCATGTTCGTGGCGATGGAAGGCGCCGAGGACGACCGCGCGCAGGGCGCGCGCGATCTCGCCGCGCTCGCGCCCACGCCGCACGACGTGGTGCTGCTGCTCGCCGCATCGGGCAGCACGCCTTACGCGCTGGGCGTGAACGACGCGGCGCGCGCGGCCGGCGCGCTGACCATCGGCATCGCCAACAACCCGGGCGCGCCGCTCGCCGCGGCGGCCTCGATCGGCATCGTGCTCGACAGCGGGCCCGAGGTCATCTCGGGCAGCACGCGGCTGAAGGCCGGCACGGCGCAGAAGATCGCGCTCAACACCTTCAGCAGCAGCGTGATGGTGCGCCTCAACAAGGTCTACGGGAACCTGATGGTCGACCTGCGCGCCACCAACGCCAAGCTCGAGCGGCGGGCGCTGGCGCTGACGCGGCGCGCCAGCGGCGCCGACGAAGCCGCGGCACGCGCCGCGCTCGCCGCCTGCGGATCGAAGGTGAAGACGGCGATCGTCATGCTCGAGGCCGGCGTCGACGCCGCCGAGGCCGAGCGCCGGCTCGCCGCGGCCGAAGGCAGCGTGCAGCGCGCCCTCGATGGTTGAGCGGGCGACCGGCGAGCGCCTGCTCGCGCTCGACGTCTTCCGCGGCGCCAGCGTGGCGCTGATGATCCTCGTCAACAACCCGGGCAGCTGGAGCCACCTGTACCCGCCGCTGGCGCACGCCCGCTGGCACGGCGTGACGGCCACCGACCTGGTGTTCCCGTTCTTCCTGTTCGCGGTGGGCAACGCGCTCGCGCTGGTGCTGCCGCCGCTAAGCCAGGCGAACCGGCCGGCGCTGTTCTGGCGCAAGGTGCTGCAGCGCACGGCGCTCATCTTCCTCATCGGCCTGCTGCTCAACTGGAGCCCCTTCGTGCGCTGGGACGCGGCCGGCGAGCTGGCCTGGCGCGGCGCGGACACGCTGCGCGTGATGGGCGTGCTGCAGCGCATCGCGCTCGCCTTCGGCGCGGCGGCGGTGATCGTTTGGCTGTTCGGCGCGCGCCCGCGTGCGGTGCTGCTGGCGGCGGCGGTGCTGCTCGTCGGCTACTGGGCCGCCTGCCATGCCTTCGGCCGCAGCGGCGACCCGTACAGCCTGGAAGGCTTCTTCGGCACCGCGCTCGACCGCGCGCTGCTCGGCGCGCAGCATCTGTACCAGGGCGAAGGCGTGCCCTTCGACCCCGAGGGCCTGGCGAGCACGGTGCCCGCGGTGGCCCAGGTGCTGCTCGGCTGGTGGGCCGGCGAGATCATCCGCCGCGCCCGCGAGGCCGGCGGCATCGACGCCGAGGTGGTGGTGCGGCTCTTCGTCGCCGGCACGCTGGCGCTCGCGCTCGCGCACCTGTGGCAGCTCGAGATGCCGCTCAACAAGAAGATCTGGACTTCGAGCTACGTGCTGCACACCACGGGCGCGGCGCTGCTCGTGCTGGCCTGCCTGTTGGCGGCCATCGAGCGGGGCGGCCGCGGCGCCTCCGGCTGGGTGCGCTTCTTCGAGGTCTTCGGCCGCAATGCGCTCTTCGTCTTCGTGCTCTCGGGCCTCGTGCCGCGACTGCTCGCGCTGGCGCGCTGGGCGAGTGGCGTGGACGCCGCGGGTCAGCCCGTGTGGACCTCGCCGCTGCCTTGGCTCTACAAGACCGTGTTCGCCGGCATCGGCGACGATCCGCGCCTGGGTTCGCTGCTCTTCGCGCTGGCCAACCTGCTCGTGTACTGGCTGGTGGCGCGTGCGCTCGACCGGCGCGGCCTCTACATTCGCGTGTGATGACCGCTCCCAGGCCCGCCGCCGAGATCCTCGCCACGCTGTGGCGCGACGCCGCGCTGCCCGGCGACGCGCTCGACCGCATCACGCTCACGGGCCGCGAGCCGGTGCTGCCTTCTTCGTTCGCGCTCGGCACGGCGCTGCAATCGGCGCTCGGCGCGGCGGCGTTGGCGGCGTCGGAGATCGGCCGCGCGCGCGGCGGCGCGGCGCACGCCGTCAGCCTCGACGCGCTCGACGTGGCACGCGAGAGCACGTCGCGCTTCACGCTCGACGGCCGCGCGCCGGATCCGTGGGACAAGCTCTCGGGCCTCTACCGCTGCGCCGACGGCCACGTTCGCGTGCACGCCAACTTCGCGCACCACCGCGACGGCGCGCTCGCCCTGCTCGGCCTGCCGCCCGGCCCGGCCACCGAACGCACCGCCGTGCAGCAAGCGCTGGCCGGCTGGAAGCGCGTTGACTTCGAGAGCGCCGCCGCCGAACGCGGCCTCGTGGTGGCCGCCGTGCGCACGCCCGCCGAGTGGGCGGCGCACGAACAGGCCGCGGCGGTGGCGCGGCTGCCGCTGGTGGCCATCGAACGCATCGGCGATGGACCGCCGCGGCCGTGGTGGCCGGGCCGTGGTGAAGAACGCGATGCAACGCGCCCGCTCGCCGGCCTGCGCGTGCTCGACCTCACACGCATCCTCGCCGGCCCGGTGGCCGGTCGCACGCTGGCCGCCTGGGGCGCCGACGTGCTGCTGGTCAACGGCCCGCACCTGCCCAACATCGAGGCCATCGCCGACACCAGCCGCGGCAAGCTCAGCGCGCAGATCGACCTGCGCGACGCCGCCGGCCGCGCCACGCTCGCCCCGCTGGCGCGCGAGGCCGACGTCTTCCTGCAGGGCTACCGCCCCGGCGGCCTGGCCGCGCTCGGCTTCGGCGCCGAGGCGCTGGCGGCGCTGAACCCGGGCATCGTGTGCGTCTCGCTCTCGGCCTATGGCCACGAGGGGCCCTGGTCGGCGCGGCGCGGCTTCGACTCGCTGGTGCAGAGCGCCACCGGGCTCAACCTCGCCGAGGCCGCGGCCTTCGGCAGCAGCGAGCCGCGCGCCTGGCCGGTGCAGGCGCTCGATTACGGCGCCGGTCACCTGCTCGCCTTCGGCGCGCTGGCCGCGCTGCTGCGCCAGCGCCGCGAGGGCGGCAGCTGGCTGGTGCGCGTGGCGCTGGCCGGCGTCGGGCGCTGGATCGACGGCCTCGGCCGCGTGCCGGGCGGTCCGCAGGCGGGCGCGCTCGATTTCGAAGTCGCGCTCGAGGAGAGCGATTCGGGCTTCGGACGCCTGGCCGCGGTGCGCCACGCGGTGCATTTCGCGGGCCGGCGCGCCGGCTGGACGCGGCCTTCGATGCCCCCGGGCAGCCACCCGCCGGCCTGGCCCGCGCGCTGAAGCGGCCGGCGCGGCGCACGCGGCACGCCTCCCACCTGCCTGCGGTGGGCGTGGCGTTTTGTCGCAGGACTCGCGCAAATCACGGCGACGGTGCGTTCCTAGAATGGTCCGGACCTTGCCAACGCAGCTCGCAACGCACCTCCTCGTCGCAGGCATGACGCCGATCTCGACCCGCCGCCCGCGCGCCGGCTTCACGCTGCTCGAACTGCTGGTCGTGATGGTCATCATCGGCCTGCTCGTCAGCTACGTCGGACCGCGCTTCTTCTCGCAGATCGGCAAGTCCGAGGTCAAGGCCACGCGCGCGCAGATGGACGCCATCGAGAAGGCGCTCGAGCAGTACCGCATCGACACCGGCCGCTTCCCGTCCAGCGAGCAGGGCCTGGCGGCCCTCTTCGCCAAGCCGAACAACGAGCCGCGCTGGGCCGGGCCGTACCTGAAGAAGGCACCGCCGCCCGACGCCTGGGGCCACCCGTTCCAGTACAAGAGCCCCGGCGAGCATGGCGAGTTCGACCTCGCCTCGCTCGGCAAGGACGGCCGCACCGGCGGCAGCGGGCAGGACGCCGACATCACGAGCTGGTAGGGCCGCGAGCCCGCCTCCCCCCGAGCCATGGAGTTCAACGTCAAGGCCCTGCGCGGCGCCGGCGACGTGGTGCACGTGACCATCGGCGCGGCCGACGCCGCCGAGGCGCGCCGCATCGCCGCCGGCCAGGGCCTGGGCGTGGTCTCGGTGCGCGCGCGCAACCCGCTGCGCGAGCGGCTGCTGCGCCCGCGCGCAGCCTTCTCGCTCGAGCTGTTCGGCCAGGAGCTGTGCTCGCTGCTCGAAGCGGGGCTCTCGCTCGTCGAGGTGGTCGACCTGCTGGCCGAGAAGGAGCAGCGGCGCGCCGGCGGCGCCGTGTGCGCCGGCCTGCGCGACGACCTGCGCCGCGGCCTCAGCCTGGCCGACGCGCTGCAGCGCCAGGGCACGCGCTTCACGCCGCTGTTCGTGGCCACCGTGCGCGCCGCCGAGCGCACCGGCGACGTGAAGGAGGCGGTGACGCGCTTCCTCGAGTACCGCACGCAGGTCGACCGCGTGCGCCGCAAGGTCGTCGCGGCCTCGGTCTACCCGCTGATGCTGATGCTGGTGGGCCTGCTGGTCACCGCGTTCATGCTGCTCTGGGTGGTGCCCAAGTTCAGCTGCATCTACGAGGAAGTGGGCGGCGAGCTGCCGCTGCTCACGCGCTGGCTGATCGGCTGGGGGCAGATGCTCGAGGCGCACGGCGTCGTCACGCTCGGCGTGCTGGCGGCGGCCGCCGCGGCGCTCGCCTGGGCGGCCACGCGACCCGCCGTGCACCGCTGGATCGCGCCGCGCCTGTGGCGCGTGCCGGCGCTCGGCGAGCGGCTGCGCGTGTACGAGCTGGCGCGCTTTTATCGCACGCTGGGCATGCTGATGACCAGCGGCATCACGCTGCCGAGCGCGCTGGACATGGCCGGCACGCTGCTGTCGCCGCTGCTGCGCCACGCGCTCGAACGCGCGGCGCGCGACGTGCGCGAGGGCCAGTCGGTGTCGCAGGCCTTCGAGCGCCACGGCCTGACGACGCCCGTCTCGCTGCGCCTGCTGGCGGTGGGCGAGCGCACCGGCCGCATGGCGCAGATGGTGCAGCGCGTGGCCCTGTTCCACGAGGACGAGCTGGCGCGCTGGGTCGACTGGTTCACGCGCCTGTTCGAACCGCTGCTGATGGTGCTGATCGGCGCGCTGGTCGGGTTGATCGTGGTGCTGCTGTACCTGCCGATCTTCGAGCTCGCCGAGAGCATGCGCTGAGAAGGTGTGAACGAACCCGCCCGCTCGTTCCGCCCCTGCGGACGCGGGGGCCTGCGCTGATTTGTCGCAGGGCGCCGTGCACGTGGATTGACACCCCGCCACTAGCATCCCTCGACAAGGCCGGGATACTGGTCCGATGAACCCGTTCGATGCGCCCCAGGCTCTGCGCGCGGAGCCGATCGCCGCCGACGCGATGGCCGCGGCGCGCGCCGACGCGCGCGCCGGCGGCGTGCGCGTGGTCGACGCGCTGGAGGCGCGCCTGGCGCTGCCGCCGGCCGAGTTCACGCAGCGCCTGGCCGCCACGGTGCGCTTCGAGGCGCTGTCGATGGCGCGCCTGCACACGCTCGAGCCGGCCTTCGACATGCTGCCCTTCGCCGAGGCCGTGCACCACGAATGCCTGGCGCTGCGCGAGGCCGACGGTGCGCTGCGGCTGGTCTTCGGTGACCCCTTCGACGCCGCGCTGCGCGCCTGGGCCGAGGAGCGCATCGGCGCGCCGTTCGAGTTCCGCCTGGCGCACACGAGCGACATCCGCGCCTACCTGGCGCGCTACGAGGAATCGCTGCGCGCCATGGACTCGGTGCTCGGCGCCTCGCTGGCCGGCGCCGGCGGCGCGGCCGGCGGCGAGGCCGAGACCTCGCTGTCGCTGGCCTCGATCGGCGAGGACGCGAGCGCCGTCGTCAAGCTCGTCAGCTCGACGATCTACGACGCGCTCAAGTCGGCCGCCAGCGACATCCACATCGAGACGCAGGCCGCCGGGCTGGCCATCAAGTACCGCATCGACGGCGTGCTCGTCGCGGTCGGCCACATCGCCGGCGGCGAGCTGGCCGAGCAGACGCTGTCGCGCATCAAGGTGCTGGCCGAGCTCGACATCTCCGAGCGCCGCGTGCCGCAGGACGGGCGCTTCAAGGTCGCGATCAAGGGCCGCACGATCGA
>Ga0209172_10003123_pt1 | contig 26441 bp, 24 predicted proteins | sample LarsenN4metaG_FD_184113 | JGI IMG/M metagenome (GOLD analysis project Ga0209172, IMG submission 184113) | Hot spring sediment bacterial and archeal communities from British Columbia, Canada, to study Microbial Dark Matter (Phase II) - Larsen... ... | reverse complement strand
CATCGTCTACTTTTTCGCTGCATTGATTATATGGCGAAAATAGTAGATTTGTATTGGCAGTCTTTGACTGCCGCTCCTATCCCTCCCCGGCTTATAGAAGCGCGGGGTATCTCGGAGGTTTAGATGATGTTGTGAAAATGTTGCTTGATTAAAAATGCGCCTTCTAAAGTAATAGATTACCTACAGGGCTACGCATAAAAATTGCTATAAGCGGATATGAGAGCTGCGCTTCCAACTAAGGGTTCCACCTCTGCCCCCGGCTTAACATTTTCCAGGATCGCTACACTTAAATCCTGCTTGTCTGAAGATATAGGCTTTACATAAGATGCTTGCCAATTCTCGTCAAACAACGAGACAAATCAAAATCGCCTGTTTCTCGCAGTTAATCCGCCGCTGACACTCCTGGCTTTTAGCAACCACTGCCTGAGTTAGGTAAAGTCTACTGAAAAGCAAATAACTGCTAAGGACTTCACTTTTGTAGACAAAACAAGCCAGCTCCAGCAAAACGGGTAGAGGCATCTACGAGAAAAACAACTCCTAGTCTGACTTCTTCTGATTAAGTGGCTTGACCATCCAGAGCGATTGCGTTTTGTAACCAAGGGCCTGATACAACTCAAAAGCAGTTTTATTGACTTGAAAAACTTGTAAGGCAATTTGCCGATCGCCCCGTTGCCGCGCCCAGGCTTCAGCAAGCTGCATTAAGGCAGTCGCAATCCCTTTACGGCGATGTTCGGGAGCAACATAGAGCAAGAAAATATTGGCATGGCGATCGCCGTGGATCTGGTCGATTGATACCCCTAACCAAAGACACGCGATCGGTTTGAGCGATCGACCAGGCAATATATTGACAGCATCTTCTGTGGTTGGATTGTCAAGCTCAACCCACCAAAGTGGGGTTTCTGTCGAGAGATAAGAGTCGATCGTTAACGACAAATGAGCAAATTGGCCTTCACCAATGATCTCGGTGTAAGCCCGTTGCATAAACTTCAGCAATAAAGCCCGATCAAGGCTAGAGCCACTTTGCAGACAATAACCCGGAGGTAATTGGGTCGAAGCGGGCACTAAAGTTGACCTAATTCATCGGGAAAACCACGCACCAGGGTCGATAGCGCGGGTGGCAAATCCGACAATGCGTTCGACGAATCTAGAGCTGAAATGGGTGCCGCTTCCTCAATTGGAGCGGGAGCAGCCATGTCAGACGGTAAAAAAATCCGAGAACTCACTGCGACGAGAGCAACCAAAAAAATCAAAACGATAAATAGAGGCGCAATATACTGTCGGAAAAATGCCATTGCCGGGTCCAGGGTAACGAATTAAGTAAATAAACTTTTGCTTACAAAAGGTCATCAGACTTATCTTTATATTACCGTGATTGTTGATATTAGCGGTGGTCAACGCACTTAGGTTTAACCGTACAACGCCCAGATCGGATTAATTCGCAAACTACTGTCAAACCCTCTTATACCAATTCTCTAAACCCCATTTACAGATCCGCGTAGGGGCAGTTCGCGTTCGTGTAGCGTTTCCGAAGAAAATACCACTCTTACAGATAATCACCTGTAGCCCAGTTTTGAAGAATTGGTATTAGTCGGCGCAATTAACTTACATCAACAGAAGCGATCGCCAGTCGCTCAAACCTGCCACAGTGATCCACTTCCGCAAGCAAAACCCCAAATAGCAAAAACCAGTTTCACTATCACTAGGAAACTGGCTACATAGATTGTCTTGTTCCAGAAAAACCGCCTAGCGCCAACGCCAAACGCCAACTAACATGCCCTGAATGTCAATTTGAGATGCAGGCACTTCAATTAAGGGGTACTTTTCTTTATCGGGATTGCCTGGTTGCAGTGTTACCTTGCTGCCTTTGCGGTGGTAATACTTTAAGGTCGTCTGACCTTCAACCCGAGCGGCGACAATCGTACCATTCTTTAAGTTTTTGGGGTCTGTTACAGGTTGCATGATGACGACATCACCATCGTCAATCAGAGCATCGATCATGCTTAACCCATGAACTCTCAACGCAAAGTAACGCGGGTCAAGTGCCAAACTTGAAAAATCGAGATGCTCAACCTCTGCGTCTTGAAACGCCTCAACTAAACCACCTGCCGCGATCGCCCCTCGAATCGGTACACCTGGCGAACCTGCCTGGGTTAACCGAATTGTTCTCGCTCGCCCCTCCGTCCATTCAATGTACCCCTTATTCTTCAAATGCTCTAAGCGGCTCTGCACAGGGGCGGGAGACTTTAAGCCCATCGCTTTCATCATTTGACGAATTGAGGGGGAATGATGGTTCTGCTGAATGTACTGGACCAACCAGTCGTAAAGCTCTTGTTGAGCAGCAGTAAGGGACTCCATCGGGCTTCTCCTAAAGGGATTAATGCATCATAAGAACATGCATATTAAGAACATTAGTACCATCATTTTCAAAATCTGTCTAGTTTGAAATAAAACTTTATACGGTTCTGAGGTCTGGGGCGTTGAGATGATTTGAGCAGCCAGAAACGACGCAACACACTACAGCGGAATGTCCAAAGCAGCCCAGCTATTAGCACCAAAAGCAGGCTAAAAAGCTGCTTTCAGTCAGCCAACTTGACTATGTTTCGGTGCCTATTCCTTACCTGATCAAGAAAACTGAAGATTGCATCTCTGTCTAATTTTGGTGTCAAATTGCATGTTGAGATCAGCTTTTTAGAAAATAATATCAAGATCCAAAGTTCTCAGATCAATCGTGTATAAATAGCTTTGCTGGTTATGCCATGTAGCGAGTAGCAAGGTGTAAACGTTAGTCACCGCGATCGCGGTGACATGCGTGGGTCCCTCAAAGCACCCGATTGGCTCAGCATAAGGATTTAGCAACGTAATTTGACCATTTTTAGAAGCAACAACATAGCCCCATTCCACAATAGCGACTCGAATTGGCTCACTCTCAAGCGAAATACGCCGAATCTGCAAGGGTTTGAGATGGATCAACAAAAGGGTTGTTAAGTTCCCCGGTTCAGTTGCCAACAGTTTATAGTCAGATGTGACAGCCAAAACTTCGTGGAGTGGTAACGGCAAAGTTAAGCTGCCGATTTCATTCCCGCGTCGGGTGTAAATCTTCATCAAGATCCCGTTGATACAGGCATCTGCCAAGCAATCCGCAACATGAGAGCAGGCCACAAAATGGCGATTGTCTAAAGCAGCTAAGCGAAATAAGTGCTGATTGGAAGTCTTTACCCGCCTTACGATCGCGGGGGTTGCACCTAAGCGCCAAATTTCGATACATTCTATTGCGCCTGTACGGCCATTTTTGGCAGTCACCATCCAATTACCGTTGGAAGCAAGCGTTGCCATAAAAATTTGGCCAAACTCAGCCACCAACTCTGGCACCACACTTACTGTCGTCGGTTCCAGCAAAGGTAACTGGGGCTGTCTTGCAGGTTCAGTTTGCCCTAATTGGAATAACTCAAACGAGAGCCGATAGATTGAGCGTTGGGCGATCGCCAGATAGCCATCAGGTTGAGGCACTAACTCATGTAGTGGCTCTAGAAGCCGAACTGTCTTTTGTAGGGGTGGTGCCGAAGCAGTCGCAAGGCTCTGACAAATCACACGCTTACCCGATACAAGTAACGTCTGATCGCGATCAGGTTGTTCTTGCTTGTTTGGGCGATTGCCCTCCTGCTGAGACCTATCACCTGACATCGACCTGATGGATACAGGCAAAATTTGCTGAACCTCGGTCGTTAAGGGTATCTGCTGCAAATACTGATCAATTGGCTTGGCCAGAAGCTTCACCGCTTTTATTAAAGGCGTTTCGCCCCAGGCACTACCCATCATTGCTCTAATTGCTATTTCTGCATCTTGTAGAGCTGTCAGCATTTCAGCAGCAGAGTGATAGCGGCGAGCAGGCAATTTTTGAAGTGCTGTTAAGATGATGGGATGTAAAGGTACGGGTATTGTTTCAGGGATGATAACGGGTTTGTTCAGGTGAGCTGACATTAGCTCAATTGGTGTACCCGAAAAAGGTCGATATCCGGCAAACAGTTCATACAGTAAAATCCCAACTGCGTAGAGGTCAGCCGTAAATGAATTCTGTCCATAAAACCGTTCAGGTGACATATAGGCTGGCGAACCCGTGTTGCCCGTTGCCTCGGTCGAAAGCTCTTGACTCAAACGAGCAATGCCAAAGTCAGAGATTCTCGCTGTCCACCCGTTTGCATGAATCGATAGGAGAATGTTTTCTGGCTTGATATCGCTGTGGATAATCTGGTGCTGGTGAGCGTGACCTAAACCTGTCAAAATATGTTGAATTAAGCTCAGGCAAAGCGCTGGATGCAGTTGATATTCAGCTTCCAACAAACTACGAAGTGTGCCACCCTCACAATAATCCATCACCAAATAACGGTGGGTTTGAATATGCTCTAAAGCATGACAAACAACAATATTGGGATGGCGCAAGCTCACTAAAAATCGCAGCTCACGTAAAAATTTATTGGTCGGAAATCGGTCTTTTGATAGTTCTTTCAGTGCAACAAGTTTGCCTGTTTTGCGATGGCTGGCACAATACACGCGCCCAAATTGTCCCTGTCCGACAAGTCCCAACAGCCGATATTTAGAACGTCTTAGCTCAGTATCCGAAAAGTGTGACACACCATTAACGCAAAATGTTGAAAGTACTAATTTAGGAGAAAAAGATGTTGTTTAGCCTAAGAAAAAGTTAACCTTGAATAACCCAAAAACAACTTCTAACACGCTACAAGTTTTTTAACGGTTGAGGCAGTTGTTTTAGCAACTTATTAACAATTTGATGGAATTAAAACCGTAAGGGTGATCGCCCTAATTGTGTCATTTATAGATGGTGCAAGAGCGATCGCTACTCTCACTTAAATAAACAGCCTTTTCAATCAATAATGGCAAACGGCTAATTGTTGTTACACAAGTACAAAGCCAGACCCAATTTTCATCTAGGGTATGCAATTCAACTCAACAATTGAACGCCTCTAGCTACTCTAAATTGTTGATCAACAAGGGGAGTAGCAAAAGCCTTTCCCTAATGGAAAAACTCGTTCACAATCCAAATAGGATCACGATAGCTAAATGAACGCTCGATTAGAGAGACTTCTCAATCTTGTAGTAATCATTTCGCTCAATAGAAGTTGAACTCTTGGCTGTAGCAAGCGCTTGATTTTTCGCTTCTGACCAAATCAAAGACTTGGAGCCTGGTCAAAGTTAAAACGCATTTAGTTGGCGCTATCAGCAGATGGGTTCAAAGCAAGCGACCTAAGCGCAAAGCGCCTCAACAATGCGATCATGATCCAACTGTTGAGCAACCAGTTCTTCAGCTTTTTTCATACGAGGGGCAACACCAATAAGAAACTGGTTGTATTCGGCACCCATTGACTCGCAAGTTGTTTGGACACAATGCAAATCGCGGCCTGTTAACTGGCTAAAGAATGAAGCCAAAACACCTGCTTCTAAGAAACAGTAAGGCACTTTATTTTGTGGAGCTAATGCCGCAAAGGGAGAATTCCAGGTTTTAATCAGCAGGAAACCGCGATTGTGCAAGCTATGATCTAGCTCTAATTTGCCCCATCCGTAGGTCAACCAACACTGCTGCAAACACTGCAAAAAATCAACCATCGGCAGATCAGCCAGCGCTGTACCGTAGTAATCGGTTAACTCTTCTCGGAAGCGCGTGTAGAAGTTTTTGCCCCACCACTTACCGCAGTTAAACAACACGAGCAAAGAGGCTTGCCCTGTTTCTTTCTCTAGACCAGAGTAGATGCCTTGAATCATCGTCTCTGGAATAGCAATCAGGCGCTCACCACGCCGATTTTCCAGGATGCCTAGCTCCAGATCTCCGCGAATGTAGGTATCAGCGGCAAAGTAGTTACCTGGAACGCGATTATTGGTTAATAGATCGGCGACAGAAATCATAGTGGTAGCTCGATTAAATGAGGGGTGCGTAATTCTGATGTGGCAGGGGTGGAGCTTTAAGCTGGCGTAGTTATTTCAGCCGATTGAAGTAGGATTGCTTTGGCTTGGTTTAACTGAGGAGTCAAGAGCGCAACCTGCTGTGGCGACATAACAGATGCAAGCCGTTGGTCAAGTAAGCGAAACAAGGCTGTGTCGATCGCATAGGTGTTAAACACCTGAACGGCTTGCGTTACCCAACCTTGCAACTTGTCTTGCACAAATTTCTCATCGTTGAGCAAGACACCCATCGCACAGTAGCGCAACACCAATAGCGCGTTTTTAATACTGCGCTCCAGGTTCTCAAGGCGTTCATTTGGTAAAGCAACCTGTAATTGATCGGCAACCCACTGCATAATCTCCAACTCGCGATCGCGGAGGGTGCGATAGGCATCAATTCGAGCTGGAAGCGAACTGACGTATTGATTTAATACTTGCAGTTCTTCAGATTTGAGATATCGACTTTCAGCTTCGTCGAAGAGCGTTTCAAGTTGAGAGTCCATAGCGTTTGAAAGGTGGAGGGTAAGCGGAAAAGCAATCGGTGAATTCGATTTAACAGCCAAGTTTGCGAACGTCACCACTCAGAGTGCTGCACTAAAACAAGCTTAAAACAAGCTAGAGAAGTCATCCAATGTCAGATCATTAGGCTTAGGAGATGCGATCGGAGCCTGCTTTGTTGCCACCGGAGCCGCGATCGCAGCATCATCCCAATTCACAGCGGCAAAAAATTGGCAAACACTCAAGGTCAGGCCAACCGCCGCATTTTCAGAAGCCGCCGTGCGAATTTCTTGCACCTCAGGCGAGTTATTCTCCCAATTGATGCCTGAAAAGAAGGATTGCACAGACGACTGCAGCCATGTTTCAGGGGTAGCGCGAGGAGTCGAACCGTTTTTTTGGGGGGGCGTCAGCGTCATCATCGCAACATTTCTCCTGATTTAAGGCGCTTCTCGATATCGCGGGCAGTGGCTCCTTCATTCAGCCAGAATGCGGCGGCATCAATCCGGTCTTGACCACCTAGCAAAAACTTGCAGTAAGTCTCGCCCATCGAGTAGCACTGAATCTCAATGCAACTCAGCTGCTTTTTCACCATTTCAGTGAAGAAGCCTGCAAATAAGCCTGCATAGATGTGACAAACGGGCTTGCCCACATCACCCAGAGTACGCGCAACCGCTGAGTCAAAAATATTAATAAACAGAAAGCCCTGTTTGCGATCGCCCATATCGACTTCCCAACGGCCCCAGCCTTGAGAAGTAAACGGCCACCACCAGGTCTCTAGCAAAAACAGCAAATTAGTTTGCCGCATGCTGCGATCAAATTCTTTTTCAAACCATTTTTCAAAGAAGAAAGCATCTTTTTGACCCCATTCGCAGCCAATTGTGTACATGGTGGCAGCAGATGCGTCACCCACTTCTTCTTCTAGACCTTCAACCAGACCAATAATAAAATCCTCGGTTGAAAACAGGTTGCGACTGCCATTCCAGTCGATGATCTTGCCGTTATCGTGGTCAAACTTAAAGAAATCCCTAAAACCGTAGTGGTTATGCTTTTTGGGATTACGGGGTTTGGCAGAATTTGCTTGCGGGGTTGCGATCGCCATAGGGGTTTCTCTCAGCAAAGATAGAAGCAAGTCGGCAGTTGATGGAATTAACTAACCATCAGATCTGTCTGTGTGCATATTAAGCTCAATCCTATGCCTTCAGGAACTGAGTTAATCATTCCTAAAGCAGCAATTCTCAGTATGAGAATAATTCTCACAAAAATATTCATTTTGAACAGCTATCAATGGCTGGAATACCCATTCTGCCGTTCATAAAATTGAGCGCACAAGCCTTTAGAGGCTCTGACTTCAGTACAAATGTTTCAAAATGAGAATTGCTGTTCCTAAAGGCATCTGAGTTAAATGTGCCCACGAATGCTGAGAATTAAACGAAAGCTGTCAAAAAGGAAGTAAAGAAATTTAAAGTCTATTCGCTTTTGTCAAGGGGTCAGATGAGCGGTTATCTTCCACTTTCTTGCTGCTAGCAAACGATTACTAAAGTATTGAAACAATACTTTTTAGCACTCTAGAATGAGTATAAATTCCTAATATCTTGCTCTACCCCCTAAACAAAGATGGCTAGCTCAACGTTAAGCTAACCATCTAAGCAAATAGCAATCACGTATTAGGCAGCTTGTAATAACATGCCAAGCCAGTTGTTGATTTGAGACTGAAGCCGAGCCACTTTCTCGTCTTGCTCTATGCTATCTAAAACTCGTAGACCTCGCTTATAGTCTGAGACGGCCCAGTTCCAATCACCTGCGAAGTGATGGGTCTTAGCACGCTCGGCATAAGCCTGTGCCCGGACTCGCAGTTTAGAAGTCTCATCAGAAACATGGAAGTGACTCAGTTGCAGCGTGATGTCAAAGCATTCGATCGCCGCTTCATAAAGCCCTAGATCACGAAACGTAATGCCCAAATTTAAGCGAGCGTGCAAATTCGTCGGGTTCAGATCCAGTGCCATTTCATAATCGACGACTGCAGCCTCAAGCGAATCCATTGCAGCAAAACAGTTGGCGCGATTGTTATAGGCCTGAGATAGTTGCGGGTCAAGGGCGATCGCCTGATCGTAATCACGCAACGCTAGGTGCAAACGACCGACCTGAAAGAAGAGCAAGCCCCGGTTGTTGTAGTGGCTAGCCATATTTGGATATAGCACGATGAGTTGATCAAACAGCTCAATCGCTTCATCAAGCTTATTTTGGCGAGCCATTGCTAAAGCTTGCTGGCGTAACCACCGCTCTTGTGAAGATTCATCAAATTGCCCAATTAAAAGTGAACCAGGCATTGTTAAAGGGGCATCATCAGAGAGTGGCGCACCTGCTCGTCGAATCGGGGAAGATACTTGACGAGAAGGTTTTGAGTTATGCGAGTGGTCAGACGCTGATAGACGAATTTTCATAGCTGTTCCACCATTCCTGATGATCAGAGTAAAGAAATTAGAAGCTACCGAGGGCAATCAATGTGTCACTTGCTAACTTGTCCTGCTGTAAATATCTGTATTTACACTAAGGTCACAGAAGATAGGCAATTCTCGAAATTTAGACTCTTAGTTAGATAAATCGGTTCAGCGCAAATCGGGTAGATGAAGGAGCAAAATAATCTACTTTTGACTAACTACACCTAGTCTCACGAATGTTCCTGACAGATTGCAGCAACTTTTTATTACGGAAAGCCGACCTTTGCGAAGGGTTTGATTCAGATTGACTAAAATGCAAAGTCGAACGACTCATTGTGAATCTGAACTAATTAGTAAAAACCTCATGACTACAACAAACGCTTTCTCTTTAGCGCCTGACTTAAGTATCGAAGACTACATCGTTCTGGGCTTAGCAACGTGCTTCATTCGCGACGAAGATGGTGTACATCCAGTCCAAGTTGTTGAACCGATTCCATCAGCCGCTTTAGAGGCCACGGCAAAGGGCATTCCAACGTCGTATGAAAAAGCGATCGCAACAACAATTGGTTCCGTTTTGGTAGATGAGACGCCTCAGTTACCCACCGAGTTCCCACCTCAAGCGCAGTTTTGTGACGACTTTGTCAGCCGCGCGATCGCAGCCACACGAACCTACAAAGCCCGCCCTACGGCTCAATCACTTATCCCATTGGGTAGTGTTTACACCGCCTTTAACTACTCAACTGAGCGCAAACGAGTCTTAAATTCGACTCGCGTTGTCCGCACTGAAGACAACGTTAAACAGCATGAATATACCCATAAGGTGCTGTAGGATGCGCCCTCCGATAGGGTGAATTTGGGAGGAAAAAGACAGTTACAAATAGGTAGGCAAAATAGAAGCGAGAGGGCTAAACACAGAAGGCAGAAGAGGCAGGTTTAAGACTGGGAAATTGACTTCTGCTAGACAGTGAGTACTAATACCGTGTGCCCAAAGATAGATTTCTGCACTTCTATTGTTTTCTAAGACTAGCTGTTAGTAATTTATACTTAATCGTCGATCTAACATAAGACGTAGAGACAACTAAGGAGAAGTATGCTGAAGCTGTATGGGGGCGCTCGAAGTCGGGCGTCTATCATCGAGTGGTATCTCACCGAGCTAAGTGTGCCGTTTGAGTTTGTGCAGTTAGACATGCAAGCAGGAGAACATCGGCAAGCTCCATTCTTAGAAATCAATCCAGTGGGTAAAGTCCCCGCAATTGTGGATGGCGGCCTTAAGCTTTGGGAGTCTGGCGCAATCATGCTTTACCTGGCTGAGAAGTATGGCGGCGTGACCTCGTTGGAAGAACGCTCAACGTTGAACCAGTGGATTAACTATGCCAATGCCACAATGGGGCCTGAAGTTTTCTCAGAGGCAACCCGCGAAAAGTCGCTGCCACGCCACATGGAAGTCCTAGACACATTGCTGACCAAGCAACCCTGGCTCATGGGTGATGAATTTAGTGTGGCGGATGTAGCTGTTGGTGCGCTTTTAGGCTACATTCCCCTGATGCTGAAGGCTGACCTTAGCCCTTACCCAGCCGTCATGGGCTATCTTCAGCGAATTGCTGAGCGGCCAGCCTTTCAAAAGGCGATCGCCAGCAAATATAGTGCCCACTAGGGGGCGATTGGGGACAAGTACTCGCCACTAAATCCAGTCAATCGAAACAGAACAGACTCGCTCTGCTTACGGTTTGCTGTCACGCAACGTGCAGACCGCAGGCAGGGTTTACCCGACGATTACTTAGCCCCCGTTTCACCCGATCGCAAAGCCTGGTCTAAAACAGATCGGGCGGTTTCTGCTTTTTCGCGGGCATCCCGATAGCGGAGATTTGCCTGAGCGTAAGCTTTGAGCACTTTAAAACCTTCGTTGAGGCTGGCAATGTCATCTTCGCTGATTGGCTCGTCATTAAACAAAATGTCGATTTTCTGGTGAATTTCCAGCGCTTCTGAGCGCGAATCTTGCACCTTAAGCTTCAGTTTTGCCAGGTTACTCAGGGTTTGCACCGCTTCAGCAACGGCATCTTCGGCAGCAGTAGGAGAGTGGGGTTGTTCTTTCACTTCGATGAATTGTTGAGGGCCAAAACCATCGGCCAAATCCGTTGGTAGCTTACCTGTATCCATCAATTCGATCAACTGATCCATCGCTTTTTCGCGAGTTTTGACCGAGTCTTTACCAGGTACAGTGAGAATGATTTCAGGGCTTTGAGGCAGTGTGAATTGAACCATGACCGGGGAGTGTGTACTAAATTGTGACGGATTTTAGCTCAGACAGACGACTTTCGTTGTGCTGACGCGATCGCGCGAGTGAAAACTAAAGCCGCGATATTCGAGATAGTAGCTTAAAGGTTCCATTCGTATAACACATCGGGGCAGCACTCCTCATTGTCAGAGCCATCTGTAAAGGCGATCGCCCGAAATCCGTGCCGCTCATAAAATCGCCTTGACCGCTCGTTTGCCTGAAACGTGTAGAGCCGAATTGGTGGACTCAAGACCGTTTGAGCAAATCGAACAAACTGCGACCCAACCCCCTGGCTCACCCAATCAGGATGCACATACAACTGATCAATCCAACGCACCGAGTCTGCTGGCGAAAGTGCCATCATCCCAATCACTTGAGTAGCTTGCTCCATCACATAAACTTGCCCCGTAGGAATAAGAATGTGACGGAGCCAATCAACCACTTCTGCATCGGTATGGGCTAATGGGGCGTAGGAAAGAAAGGTTTTGCGGGATAGCAAGTAGACTGCAGCGACGGCAGAGGTATCGGCCACGGTTGCAACCCGCAGGGTCATGTCAAGAGTGGCTAAATGCGAAGCGTTAGACAAGGTTAAGCGTCTTTTTAAGGGTGGCGATCGCAGCCTGAACTTGGGGATCTTCCCAGTCTATTTCCTCGACGACCAGCGGTTCAGGAATCTTCCAGCCCTCTAGCTCTTCACCTGTTTTTAGGTCAATAAACCGTTCGGATAGGCTATCGAAGGCTTGCCAGCCTGCTTTTTGACAAATCGTATCGAGCACCTCAATCACCTGTTCACCAAAACAGCGGCGACTGTTTGTTTCGATAATATAAATCAATCCATCCTTTTCCCAGAGACTAAAATCAATCGAGTAATCTTCACCCTGAAGCTCAGGATCGCCCGACAAATGCCCCTGGTTAGGAAATTCTGGATCATTAAATGAAACCTGGCGGCAAATTTCTTGTAAGAGAGCAATTACCTCGCCTCGTCGGCCAAGCGGTTTGGAAAAAACTTCACTCGCTGGGGTCAACGCCTCATCTGTCGGGAGGGGGCGTAGCAGAAATAAATCCCAACTCATAAGCGACCTCTTAGTACGTTTGTACTAAATTTAACCGGGATCTGTTGAAATGGCAATGGCTCAAGCCAAAAAATTATTAAGGGCGCGATCGCCCCTTAATTCGTATTGCGAGGCAAGGGACGGTGCTATTCTCAATAAGCAAATCAAACCCGTATTGTTGCCCTGATGAAAGTCGCAACCTGGAATGTTAACTCTGTCCGCACGCGCCTGGCCCACGTCACTGATTGGCTGCAAACAAGCCAGGTTGATGTCTTGTGCATGCAAGAAACCAAGGTGCAAGATGACAGCTTTCCGCGCCAAGCTTTTGAAGATTTGGGTTACAACCTCGCCATCTCTGGCCAAAAAAGCTACAACGGGGTCGCGATCGCCAGCAAACACCCAATTGAGAACATCACCATCGGGTTTTCACCGCTATTAAGCGAGAGCATCAGTCAATGGGATGAACAAAAGCGGGTGATCAGCGCTGTTGTCAACGGCGTGCAAATTGTGAATCTTTACGTACCCAACGGCTCCTCAGTCGGCAGTGAGAAGTACATCTACAAACTGGGTTGGTTCAGCGTTTTAGAAACCTATTTGCAAACCCTGTTTAGTCAGTCGCCTGACTTGCTGGTTTGTGGCGACTTTAACGTTGCTCCAGAGGATATTGATATCTACGACCCAACTGGCCGCGAAAAAGAAGTGATGGCAACCGATGCCGAGCGTCTCGCACTCCAGACCGCGATCGCGAAGCTCGGCTTATCAGATATTTTTCGCAAGTTTAACCAGGCAGAAGGGCAGTTTAGCTGGTGGGACTACCGCACTGGAGCCTTTCGGCGCAATGCTGGCTGGCGAATTGACCACATTTACCTCTCACCGAGCCTGACATCGCGCGCGATCGCCTGTGCGATCGACATTGAGCCACGCAAACTTGAGAAACCCAGTGACCATACGCCAGTGATTGTTGAGCTAGCAGCCGCTTGACCCCTAACTGAATCTGGTTTGTGGCAGTCTCAAATGATTGGTGAAATGAGAGAGGTCATGCGAAATGGTTTCTGACGGAAACCGTTTCACAATCTAGATCGGAGCGCATTAGCAGCCTCAAACCGTTATGAAGTAGGCTATTCTAGGAGATCAGCAATTGGCTTCTTATTTTACTCTGCTCAAAAACTACTGCCCTCAATGAACAGCCTATTCCTAAACCGCCTTCACCATCCCGATCGCCCCGTTCTCGTCTTTGACGGTGCAATGGGCACAAACCTGCAAGTGCAAAACCTCACCGCAGACGATTTTGGTGGTGCCGAGTACGAAGGATGCAACGAATATTTGGTGTTCACCAAACCAGAGGCCGTGGCAAAAGTCCACCGCGATTTTTTGGCGGCTGGAGCCGATGTGATTGAAACAGACACCTTTGGGGCCACCTCAACCGTACTAGCAGAGTATGACCTGGCCGACAAAGCCTATGAGTTAAATGTGGCGGCTGCCAAACTGGCCAAAGAAGTGACAGCTGAGTTTTCGACCCCTGAGAAACCGCGGTTTGTAGCTGGCTCGATCGGGCCGACAACCAAACTGCCAACTCTGGGACACATTGACTACGACACCATGAAGGCTGCCTTTGCAGAGCAGGCAGAAGGTCTGTGGGATGGTGGCGTTGACCTATTTATTGTCGAGACCTGTCAGGATGTGCTGCAAATCAAAGCCGCCCTGAACGGAATTGAAGAAGTGTTTGCGAAAAAGGGCGATCGCCGCCCCCTGATGGTGTCCGTCACAATGGAAATTCAGGGCACGATGCTGGTTGGTTCCGATGTGTCGGCGATGCTGTCAATCCTAGAGCCGTTCCCGATCGACATTCTGGGGCTAAACTGCGCCACTGGCCCCGATCGCATGGCGGATCACATCAAATATTTGGCACAACATTCGCCGTTTGTCGTTTCCTGTATCCCCAATGCGGGTATCCCCGAAAACGTCGGTGGGCATGCTCACTACAAGCTGACGCCGATGGAGCTTCGGATGGCATTGCACCGCTTTATCGAAGATTTGGGTGTGCAAGTGATTGGTGGTTGTTGTGGCACCCGCCCTGACCACATTGCTCAATTAGCTGAAGTTGCGACTGAGCTGAAGCCCAAAGAGCGTCCGATTCGCATCCCCCGGTGGGAACTAAACGGCTCTGCTAAGCAAGCCGATCCTCGTCCGGTGCTCAACTACACGCCTGCTGCCGCTTCCATCTACTCAGCCCAACCCTACGACCAAGACAACTCCTTCTTAATTGTGGGCGAGCGTCTGAACGCCAGTGGTTCCAAAAAAGTGCGAGAACTGCTGAATGCGGAAGATTGGGATGGTTTAGTCTCGGTCGCGCGATCGCAGGTTAAAGAAGGGGCACACGTTTTAGATGTGAACGTCGATTATGTCGGTCGCGATGGCGTGAAAGACATGCACGAGTTGGTGTCGCGGCTTGTCACCAATGTCAACCTGCCGCTGATGCTCGACTCTACCGAGTGGGAAAAGATGGAAGCCGGATTAAAGGTTGCCGGGGGTAAGTGCATTCTCAACTCAACCAACTACGAAGACGGAGAAGCACGCTTTCTCAAGGTATTAGAAATCGCTAAGACCTATGGTGCTGGGGTGGTTGTCGGCACAATTGACGAAGATGGCATGGCTCGCACCGCCGAGAAAAAGTTTCAAATTGCTCAACGGGCCTATCGGCAAGCCCTGGAGTTTGGCATCCCGGCTCACGAGCTATTCTTTGACACGCTGGCGTTGCCCATCTCCACCGGCATTGAAGAAGACCGCGCCAACGGTAAAGCAACGATTGAGGCGACGCGCCTGATCCGCGAGAATCTGCCAGGTTGTCATATTTTGCTGGGGGTCTCCAACATTTCTTTTGGTTTGAGTCCTGCTGCGCGGATTGTGTTGAACTCGATGTTCCTCCACGAAGCAACGCAAGCTGGGATGGATGGGGCGATCGTCAGTGCTGCGAAGATTCTGCCACTCGCCAAAATCGAACCAGAGCACCAACAAATTTGTCGCGACCTGATCTACGATCGCCGCCGTTTTGAAGGCGATATCTGCGTCTACGATCCATTAGGAGAACTGACCAAGCTGTTTGAAGGGGTTTCAGCAAAAGCCGCGCGATCGAAAGATTCGCTGGCTGATCTGGCGATCGAAGAACGGCTCAAGCGTCACATTATTGATGGTGAGCGGATTGGGCTAGAAGAAGCACTCAACGAAGCTCTGCAACAGTATCCGCCACTCGATATCATCAACACCTACCTGCTAGATGGGATGAAGGTTGTTGGTGATCTGTTTGGTTCTGGTCAGATGCAGCTCCCATTTGTGTTGCAATCGGCTGAAACGATGAAAGCAGCGGTGGCTTTTCTTGAGCCGTACATGGAGAAATCCGAGAACAGCACAGGTAAAGGTACGTTCTTGATCGCAACGGTGAAGGGCGATGTGCACGATATTGGCAAAAACCTGGTAGATATTATTCTCTCGAACAACGGCTATCGGGTAATTAACCTGGGCATTAAGCAGCCCGTTGAAGCCATTATTGATGCGTATCACGAGCACAACGCCGATTGCATTGCCATGAGCGGACTGCTGGTAAAATCGACCGCCTTCATGAAAGAGAATCTGGAGATCTTTAACGAGCGGGGTATTACAGTACCCGTGATTTTGGGTGGGGCAGCACTCACGCCTAAGTTTGTTTACGAAGATTGCCAAAAAGCCTACAAGGGTCGCGTGGTCTACGGCAAAGACGCCTTCTCAGACTTGCATTTTATGGATAAGTTGATGCCTGCCAAAGCTGCTGGCAACTGGGACGACCTGCAAGGCTTTTTAGATGAGGCGACCGAAGCAACCGACTCCGTTACAAGCGCAACTGCTGAATCGCAGAGTTCAGAGAAAAGTGCAAAAGCAGAGCTCGATGCTGTTGTAGACACCGAGCGATCGCAAGCGGTTGACCCCAATATTTCCCGTCCGACGCCACCGTTTTGGGGCACGCAAATCCTCACAGCCGCAGAGCTGCCCTGGGAAGAAATTTTTGGGTATCTCGACTTACAGGCACTCATCGCCGGACAGTGGCAATTTCGCAAGCCCAAAGAGCAGAGCCGCGAAGAGTATGACCAATTTCTCCAAGAGAAGGTCTACCCCATTTTGGAGACGTGGAAGCAAAAGATCGTCGCAGAAAATCTGCTCGACCCCAAAGTGGTCTACGGCTACTTCCCCTGCTTTGCTGAGGGCAACTCCTTACATTTGTTTGACCCCGCTCTAGGTAGTCAGGGATTTGCAGCCCTCACGGCACCAGCGGCAACTTTCCACTTCCCCCGGCAAAAGTCGCTGCGGCGGCTCTGTATTGCTGACTTCTTCGCACCCAAAGAAGCGGGGCTTGTGGATGCGTTTCCGATGCAGGCGGTGACAATGGGTGACGTGGCCACCGAGTATGCTCGCCAACTATTTGAAGCCAACCAATACACCGACTATCTCTACTTCCACGGGTTAGCGGTGCAGCTGGCAGAAGCCTTAGCCGAGTGGACTCACGCTCGAATTCGGTGCGAGTTAGGCATCGGCGATCGCGACCCTGACAACATTCGCGATATTTTGGCGCAGCGCTATGAAGGATCGCGCTATAGCTTCGGCTATCCAGCGTGTCCCAATATTCAAGACCAGTACACCCTGCTGGAGTTGCTCGGCGCAGACCGGATCGGCTTGCACATGGATGAGAGTGAACAACTCTATCCTGAGCAATCGACAACCGCGATCATTGCCTATCACCCAACCGCAAAGTACTTCAGCGCGTAAGGCGATCGCCACCCTTTGTCATACAACCAACTCACTTTTCAGGCGAGACGACCTCGCTTGCAGCTTCTCGCGACCAGACTTGCTTAAAATAGCCTGTCTGCGACTCCAGGCACTCATTTAGCTCTGGGAAAAGGGAGGCTGGGTCTAGCTCGCCTTTGGGCTGATACTCCATCGCCCCAAACAACAAAACATCACCGCGTTGTTGCAGTTTCCAATTTGTTTCGTAGGCTTGGTACTGTTCAGCATTGATTGGCTGCAAAGAGGTGACCAGCACGCCATTCGGTGATGCCCCTTGTAGACAGTAGCGATCGCCCCGTTGTGCAATGCTTAGATAGCGCGAACCACCGCCCCAGTAAGTTCCAGGCTTGAGTGCCGTTTGAGCCGCTTCTGGAGCTGTTGACTCTACCTTTAACATAAGCGAAGCACCTGGAGTCTTGATGGGTGACATCGGTAAGGCCAGCAGCGCACCCGAAAGACTAAAGCAGCTAGCGGTCAATGCCAACTTGATGGGAATTGACGAATTTTCCATGAAATCTCCTTTGGGGGCAAAAGTAGCTGTCAAACGTAGCGCACCCATCTTTCAATCAGCATCAACCGTGAGACGATTGATTCCTGAAGCCAGAAGCAACACACATATTGGTTCATATGTACCGCTATGATAGTACAAGAGTAGTACGATCTGATCGTGTTGCTTATTACAATATTCAGCAAGTTGATAGGCATAAGTAACATCAGGCTTTACGCTTGGACAGTTTTGAAATACGAGCGATCGCAGAATTTACACTTAGCGACTAAATAGCTATCAAGGCTTGTCGTTTATGGTATTTTTGTACTAATATCGAGGAATACTTGATAGATTCCCGCTAACAGGAACGAGTGGAATGGCTAGACGAATGCTGACGGTGCGTCTTGCAGATGAATTAGTTGAAACACTGAAAGAAAAGGCCGAAGCCGATGCAATTCCTGTCACTGAGTTGGTCACGCGGCTGCTGCGACGCGGTTTATCAAATGTTGACCAACCTCAAGCCGAAGGGATTGCCGAGCTACAGGCGCGACTCTTGGAGTTAGAGGGCCGCTTAGAGCAATCAACCTCTGACCTTGAAAGCAAACTTGAACGTACGGCTGGACGGTTTGAAACGCTCGAAAATCTGTTTGCGCGAATGATTCCAGCTTTTTCGAGAAATGGGTAGCGCTTGACTCGCTACGCGGCAAAAATCTGCGGATCACTCCAAACATTCAACCGAAGCCAGGGGTTTTCTCGTACATTGAGAAGACCCTTTGATTTGAAAAGCTTTGCCTGGATGAATTCCTCTGCCCCCGATCGCCCATCTGATGCTGCCCCCGCTCAACGACTACTGGTGTTTACCCGTTATCCACAAGCAGGCAAAGCAAAGACCCGGTTGATTCCAGCGCTGGGTGAAGAGGGAGCCGCCAACCTGCATCGATACATGGCAGAACACGCGATCGCCCAAGCGCGCAAATTGCGACAACTGATGCCCCTCAGCATCGAAGTTTGGTTTACCGGAGCCAGTACCGAGGAAATGCAAGCATGGCTGGGGGCCGACCTTGATTACCAGTTGCAACCCGATGGGGATTTGGGCGATCGCCTCATCCATGCTTTTCAAGCAGCATTTGAGTCAGGAGCAACCAGAACCGTTGTGATTGGCAGCGATTGCCCCCTGCTAGATGCTGTATTACTTAAGCAAGCATTTGACAAGCTCGCACGAGCCGACCTGGTTTTAGGGCCATCAACCGATGGTGGCTACTACTTACTCGGATCTCGGCAATTTACCCCCCAACTCTTTCAAGGCATTCGTTGGAGTACGGCTGAAGTTTTGGCTCAAACCCTGGCGATCGCCCAACAACTGCGGCTCCAAACCAGCCAGCTTTACCCCCTGTCTGATGTCGATTATTCCGACGATTTGCCCGTATGGGAGGCCGCAACCGCCAAGATTTCGGTGATTATTCCAGTCTTAAATGAAGCGGCTCACTTAGAGCAAACTCTGGCCGCCGCCCAAACGGGGAGCAATGTTGAACTGATTGTGGTGGATGCAGGCAGCCAAGATAGTAGCGTCGCGATCGCCCAGGCAGCAGGTGCCCACGTGCTCTCAACCACACCGGGGCGAGCCCATCAGATGAATGCAGGAGCAGCGATCGCAACAGGCGAAATTTTGCTCTTTCTGCATGCTGATACCTGCTTGCCAGTGGGTTATGACACCCAAGCACGTTACCTACTCGCTCAGCCCAAGGTCATTGCCGGAGCTTTTGACCTACAAATTAATCACACAACGCCAAGTATCCGCTTTGTTGAATGGGGAGTTCGACAGCGATCTCGGTGGCTTCAGTTACCCTATGGCGACCAGGCGATTTTTCTTAAAACAAAAGTGTTTCGTGCGCTGGATGGTTTTCCCAAACAACCCATCATGGAAGACTTCGCATTGGTAAAACAGCTTCAAAAACGGGGAAAAATTGCGATCGCGCCTTTGACGGTGCAAACTTCTGGGCGACGCTGGCAAAAATTGGGAGTTTTGAAAACAACTTTACTGAATCAGGCGATCGTTTTAGGCTATTACCTTGGTATTCCGACTGAGCGTCTAGCACGCTGGTATCGTAAAGCAAAGTAACAAAACCAAGTCAGACTTGCTCCGCAAATCTTGAGAAACTTCAAACTTTTAAGACATCCCCTAACGCATCTGCTAAAAAGTGCTAGAACCGTTGAAATCCCTCTTAGTGCTGTTCCCTTTATGATGTCAGTTAAATCAGGGCATCCTTATCATAAGAGTGAAGTGCAGACCATTCTGCTGTCTAACCACAATTATCGGTGCCCAAGATTTGAGAGTTGCAGTTTGCCCACTTGATATTGAAACCACAATTGCGCCTTTCAAATCAACACCTCCATTTATACAAGCAGTGATAACTCCATCTTTTGGATGCTGGTAAATGACTCATTCTTCCTGGCGTCAGAACTGCCTTAACCAAATTCAGCAGCGCTTTAAAAACTGCGATTTAGGCGAACAAGGCAAGGCTCTCAGTAAAACGCGCCTGTACCTTGTCTCTGGGGCGATCGCCACAGGGATGATTGCCTTTGCGGTCATGCGATCGGCCTCGGTGACGAATGCGACCATTCCAGATGTGATTAAACTGGATGAAGTCACGCAGTCAAAGGCAACCGCAGCCGCTCGCGTTTCCCAAAAAGATGAGCAGGTGCAGCAAATTCGGCCTGAGAATTTTGATTTACAGCAGTTTCCCGTTACCGATGCGAACTCTAAGCACTGGCGCAACCTGCTTTGGACAACAGCCGTCGTCGAGCCGAAAGAAACGTTTGTGGCTCAAGGGTTGGGTCAAGTCCTCTTGTTGATGCAACGTTCTGGTCTGACTCAGCAACAGCGGCGCACAGTACAACTGGCAACAAAAACGGCGACTCAGCTCTATGTAAGCGACACAAGTTTTTATCGCGAAATTGGCCAAAAGTTTTTACAAACCATCGATCGCAGCTCTGACCCTGAATGGGTAGCAGCATCCCTCTCGGCACTGGCGCGAGCCGGGGTGCCAAAAGCCTCGATGCAAGATTTAACACGAAAAGTGAAGCTGCGCTTTCCCAAGTGGGCAGACGACCTTTACCTGGTCACAACACTGCGTGACATTGAAGAAAGTTTTGTCACCAAAACGCCGCCGATCGCTGATTTGCTGGCCTGGCAAATTGCTCCAGAACAACTACACATGTATGTCTTTTGTCAGCGCGATCGCTATGTTTTGTGTCGCGCCGTCCTCAAAGATCGAGATGGGCAATTTGTTCGCCACTCTAACGGCACGCTCTGGTCAGTGCCACTTTTGCTCAAGTCGCTGCATAACCTGAGTTGGAATTTTGAGCGCGGCGAGACACCTCAAGGTGTGTACCGGGTTGAAGGAGTTCGGCCTCAAGAGAATGACGAATTTTTCCGGGCATACGGCAATTTTGACCTGGTCAAGCTGTTTCTCCCCTTTGAGACAGGCACTAAAGAATTTTTGCCAGGTTCACCAGGGCCATTTCAGGGTAGCTTGTCAGAGTATGTCAACTTGCTGCCCCCTTCCTGGCGGAGTCACTGGGGGATGCAGCAGTCCTACTGGGCTGGCAAAATTGGGCGCAACTTCTTTCGCATTCATGGCAGCGGCGAAGCTCCCAACTTCTTCCCCGGTAAAGACAAGTATGGTGATAGCTATAGCTGGAACCCTACTATTGGCTGCCTCTCGGCTCTAGAGCTTTACAACGAGAAAGGGCAGCTGGTGAAAGCTGACATGCCCAAGATCTTAAAAGCACTCGAAATTGTCGGGGGCAAAGATTTTACAGGCTATGTGATTGTGGTGGACTTGCCACGCAATACTCGACAACCCATGAGCCTGCAAGAAATTGAACAGGCATTGATGCAAACCCAAAAAGTTGGGGCGCTCCAAAAAACGCCCCGTAAACCTTAGCTATGTAAGCCAATCAATTGCAGGAGCGACAAAACAACAAAAGCAACAACCGCTCCACCAGCCCCACCAATAAAGAAGCCAGCCGCAAAGTTGTCCCAGCCTTTATTGCTAGTAAACGTATCGGGAATTGCGGGAGCCGTAACCGTTGGTTTGGGCAGAGGCGGATTGCTAGCGGCATAAAGCGTCATCACCAGCGTTGCAATTACCACTAAACCCAAGGTCGAAAGTAACCCAACAAAGTGCCCATTGGGTGCGTTGCGCAGCGGGCCTAACTCTGCGAATGGCCCTAATAACCAGTAACCATGTGCCATGCCGACTTCTAAACCCCGTCGAAAAGAGGTTAAGCCTTTGCGGTAAGCAGGCAGATTATTGATAAACCAGGTTGTGAAATCACCCGAGTTCACGGGGGTTGCCAGTTCCCCCATGGGCATATCACCGACTAGATAAACGAGATCTTTTTTCCCAGCTTTTGAGGAAGTACGAGCCATGTTGCCTCACCGCCTTAATGGATAGGTAGCTGCCAAAGTTAGTCATTCCAGCGTTTTAGGGTTGCCTCCCCTGAAGTCGAACGGGGCCACCCATCACCCGACCTGGTTTAACGACTTTGCAAGCTACTCATTTGCGAGAGCATTGTAACGTAACAGTTTATTGAGAGGAAATAGATTCATCCAACAAAGTCATGCCAAGAAAAAGCGATCGCCCCTTCGAGCGATCGCCTTCCAAACCAGTGCATCCCTATTCCTATAATGGGTGGAATAGGAGATCAGGAAAGAAACGGTTAAATTCAATCAAAATTCCAGCGGTAATGACAAACCAGATGGTTGCAACTACCGGAGCAGTCGAAAGATACTTCAGAAAATAGTTCATAGATTTCTCCAAAACAAGGGGTGAACCAAAGGATTAGCGAGGTGAAATCGTAATTTCATTATCGCGGGCGGTCAATTCACCAGAGGCCAGCTCTTTTACAGCCAAAAGAGGCCATAAAGGACCTTGTGCAACACATCGGATTGCGAGAGGGATATCAATGATGATTTCCTTCTCTTCAGCATTACCACTTGCACGAGCCGCAATTAAATAAGCCCGACCAACCCAACCAATCCAACCAGCGATATAGAGGAAAAGAATAGCTGGAATCACAAATTGGTTTTCATTACCCCGACCGATGTCTGGAATCAGGTGAGGTAAACCTTCTTCACCGCAGTTAACTTGGCTGTAGAGTTCAAACCGAGCTTTGGCTTGATCTCCAACTGCATTTTTGGCGCGTTGAATAAAAGCAGGATTGTCTTTACAGGGGGTCAGCACAGACGCTTCAGCTGGGGTTGCTGGCATCACGCCGAACCAGAGAGCTATTGCAAGAAAAAGTGCAAACAACCGTCGCATGGAATTGTTTCCCTTTATTACGAATACAAAGTTGTTAATGAAAATGGCTGCGTTTTGCAGAGACGTATGCCAAAAACGAATTGCATTACGAGCGATTCACACACTTTTGTAACCATGTAAGCTACAAAAGGAGGCTAAATACCTTCAACACAAGGTACCAGCAAATGGCAAGCGTTTTAGCGATTGAAACAAGTTGTGACGAAACTGCGGTGGCAGTTGTAAATAATCGTCAAGTTTTGAGTAGTGTTGTTGCTTCGCAAGTCGCAGTCCACCAAAAGTACGGTGGCATTGTACCCGAAGTTGCCTCGCGTCAACACGTTGAAACAATTAATCAACTCATCGACTTGGCTCTATCAGAAGCCGGGTTAGATTGGTCGGCGATCGATGGCATTGCCGCCACCTGTGCACCGGGGCTAATTGGGGCATTGTTAGTCGGGTTAACAGCCGCCAAGACGATCGCCCTGTTGCAAAATAAACCGTTTATCGGCGTTCACCACCTAGAGGGGCACATTTACGCTTCTTACCTCAGTAGCCCTGATTTGAAGCCACCCTTTTTGTGTCTGCTCGTTTCAGGGGGGCATACGAGCCTGATCTACGTGAAAGACTGCGGCATCTATGAGACGCTAGGACAAACCCGCGATGATGCCGCCGGAGAAGCCTTTGACAAGGTTGCTCGTTTGATGGATTTGGACTATCCCGGTGGGCCTGTAATTGATCGCCTCGCCCAACAAGGCAACCCCCAGGCATTTGCCCTGCCCGAAGGTCAGGTATCCCTGCGAGGAGGAGGCTTTCATCCTTACGACTCTAGTTTTAGCGGGTTAAAGACTGCCGTACTGCGTCTGACTGAGAAGCTCAAACAATCCGGTGAGTTGCCAGTCGCTGACCTGGCTGCCAGCTTTCAAGCGACCGTCGCCAAAGCCCTGACCAAGCGGGCGATCGCCTGTGCCTTAGATTACGGTCTGGATACGATCGCCGTGGGAGGTGGAGTCGCGGCTAACTCAGGCTTACGTCAGCACTTACAGGCAGCAGCGAGTCAGCATAACCTGCGGGTTCTGTTTCCCCCCATGAAGTATTGCACCGACAACGCCGCCATGATTGCCTGTGCGGCTGTCGAGCACCTAGAACGGGGGCATCGCTCCTCGCTCAATTTGGGTGCCCAGTCACGTATGCCGATCTCGGAGGTCATGCAACTTTACACAGAACCTGCAATTCACCCAGGCGGTTAGTCGCAACTTACAAGTTGTTACCAATCAAAATGAACGGTGCCCAGTAGAAGGGTTTGGCGAAATTGGAACCCGGCGATCGCGGCGAATCTGTCGTTGGTTTCGACTCTGTTGCCACTACGCCAACCCCGCGTCTATCGCCCGTGGAAGCAGCATTGCCCCGCAGGAGAGCGAGTTGGGCCTGGCGCAGGGCTTCCGCTTTGGTGACTGGCGTAGAACCTTGGTTTTTAGCAAGTATGCGATAAAACTCGCCCATCAATTGACTCGTGCTAGCGTCATCCACTGACCAGAGCGAGGCCATCACCGCTTTTGCACCCGAATTCATAAAGTAGTAGCTCATTCCCGAAATCTCAATGCCGTCTTGAGTCGGGCCACCCACCGCTGTTTCACAGGCAGACAGCACCACCAGGTGAATCGTCTGTAAGTCCTGCAAAGTTCGCACCTGAGAAATCAGCATTTTTTCGTTACTCCCCAACACCAAAAACGAATCTTTGGGTTGACCTGAAACAAACTTTCCATGCGTGGCGATATGCAAAATTCGGTGCCCTGTGAGGCGATCGCGCAGTGCCTTGAAGTTAAATGCCTGGTTGAGCACTTCCTGCCCCGGATAAATGCCCTGAGAGTTGGGTTTCTGCACAATCCGGTCTAACTCGGCTGGCACGTACGGCAAAGGGGGATAGTTGGCAAACTCCGCCGCACCCATCGCTAAAACTGGCGTTTGTTGAACACTGGTGGGGAGGCGATCGCGCAAATCTGTCAGCTCGCCCGACAACACAATCGAGGTGGTGTAGTTCTCAATCAGGTACTTCTGCCCGTCAAACAACGCACTGACTGGAATGTAGCGAGTCACGCGATCAAGGGCAAACACGATATTCTTCACCTTACCCGGTTGAATCTCTGCTTTGAGCGGTTGCACCAACCAGCCATACAGCTTCTGAGAAGCCGCCTGAAATGCTTTCGTGCTAGTCGTTGGGTCTTGGATCAGTCGGCGTAGCTCATACACCGCTTGACCGACTTCTTGCTGCTTGACAGGAATCTCCTGGCTTTTGACAACCCCACCACCAAACACTGAAATCAGCCAGACCTTGTCCTCCATTACGAGCGGATAGATCAAAACCGTTCCGGGCTGCGCATCTACAATCTCACGTAACTTCGGCAAGAAGCGTGGATCCAAAAAGGCATCATCCTCTGCTTTTCGCTGCCGAATCTCCTTTTCGTAGGCATCACTTTGAGCGTTGTACTCTTCTACTAGCTTTTGTAACTGGTCATTCAGCTTACTTAAATCACTACACTGCGTCTGTTTGCACGCTTCCACTTTTTGACCCAAATCAGCCATGCTGTTATAGCTTGCCATCACCGTTGTTTCACCGGGAGAAAGCACACTAAAGTCAGGCACAGTGGGCGGTGCAGGAGGCGGAGGCTCGCCCATGTAGGCATATAACTCTGCTGTTTTAAGACTTTCGATCGCCGCTAAACCCTGACTAACCTGCCCCTGCGACAACAGATTATTTGCCAGATAACGATGGGCATCCGGCACAACAAGGGTAGGTCGCCCGATTTGCCAAGCCGTTAGTGGTAAGGTCTGGCTTTGACGCACCGCTTGCTTCAAAAACACAGTCGCTAATCCATCGCGATCGCCAGCTTCGAGCAAGCGTCCAATATCGGTCAAGGTGCCAATTTCACCCAAGCGATCGCCCGTTCTGCGCTGCCAGCCCAAAATTGAACGACAGGCCGCCAACTTTTGCGCCAGACTGCCAACAGCTCCCCGGCACGACAAATTCACCGATAGCACCCCTCCCGAAGTCACACCAGGGTCGATCTCCAAACCCGGTTTCGGTGAGCCTTGCGGTGGCCCATCTAAGTTTTCTGGAAACTTGGGCTGCTGAATTACAGGTGGCTCGATAAGGATCGGCTTTTCTGGCAACGGAATGTTTGGCAGGGGATTGTTCGATGGAAAGTTTGGGTTGTTATTGCTGGGGGGCACATTTGTTTGAGCCAGCCCGTTAGCCGAGAAAAAAGCTGACCCGCTGGTCATTCCGCCCACTGCGAGAGCAAAGGTGAATAGTCTAAGCAGGGAAGTTTTCGGTTTCATGCCACAATCCCCCAACTTGCAAAGATGCACAAATCTAAAAAGAGCTTCACGAGCGATCGCGCTGAATCCGGCGAAATGATAGGTTTCTCAGCAATTAAGACTAACGGGACTTCTCCTCAGTCTAGTAGCTCCACCGCCCTCAAATCTTCGCTTTATTCTGAGGTGGACCCAATCGACTAGACAGAAATCAGAGAAAGCTAAGCTACGAACCTCTTCCTAAGAGCTAAAGCTCTTAAGACTTTTTTAGCATCAATTTACTATGTCTATAAATTTCATTTGGTGTTT
>Ga0209172_10003122_pt1 | contig 26450 bp, 27 predicted proteins | sample LarsenN4metaG_FD_184113 | JGI IMG/M metagenome (GOLD analysis project Ga0209172, IMG submission 184113) | Hot spring sediment bacterial and archeal communities from British Columbia, Canada, to study Microbial Dark Matter (Phase II) - Larsen... ... | reverse complement strand
TGCACCCGAAGGGTTTGGCCTTCTGCGCGCTTACGTGGGCAGCGCCGCCGATCCCGAAGCGCTGGAGCGCAGCGACGAGGAGATCGTGGCGCTCGTACGGGAGGAACTGGCTCGGGCGATGGGCGTGTCGGCGTCTCCCGTGCTGACACGGGTCGTCCGGTGGCCCTGCTCGATGCCGCAGTACCTGCCCGGACATCTGGATCGGCTCCGGGAGATCAGCCGGATCCTGTCCGGCCACCCCCGCCTGGTCCTGGCCGGCGCCGGGTACGGCGGCATCGGCCTCCCCGACTGCATCCGACAGGGCGTGGCGGCCGCGGCCAGAATCTCCACTACGGAATGAACCCAAGCGGCAGAGCCGCGGTGGGGCGCAACATGAATGCGGGGCCGCACGCGGAGCAGCGGTGCCGGCTGTGCGGGCACAGATCGCCCCTGGTGGCCTCCCACCTGGGCGTCTGCGGGGCGTGCATCCGCCGGCGGCCCGCTGAAGCCCGGCCCCTGGTGGAGGCGGCCCATGCGGCCCCGCGCCGCCTCTTCGCCATGCCGGTTGCGCCTCCCCGCACGCCCGGCGGGGTGCGCTGCGGGCTGTGCCTGCACCGGTGTCTTCTCGGCGAGGGGGAGCGGGGCTACTGCGGGCTGCGCGTCGCCCGGGGTGGCCGGCTGCTCCACCTGGCCGGGACGCCCGCGCTGGGTCTGCTGCACTGGTACCGCGATCCGCTGCCGACCAACTGCGTCGCCATGTGGGCCTGTGCCGGCCGCGACCGGCGGCGGGGGCACAACCTCGCGGTCTTCTACGGCAGCTGCACCCTCAACTGCCTGTTCTGCCAGAACTGGCACTACCGCGATCTACTGCCCACCAATGACGAAATCGCCGCGGCCGGAGGCTCCGTGCCTCCCGCCGTAGCACCATCGCTTCGGCGCCGCGGGATCAGCGCCGCCGCACTGGCCGCGGCGGCGACGAGCGAGACCTTCTGCGTGTGCTATTTCGGCGGAGACCCCGCATCGCAACTGCCCCACGCCCTGGCGTCAGCCACCCTGCTGGCCGATCGGGGGGTCGTGGTGTGCTGGGAGAGCGCGGGAACGGCGCACCCGAAACTGATGGATCGGGCGGTCGAGCTCTCCCTCCGGAGCAACGGCACGGTGAAGTTCGATCTGAAGGCCTACGACGAGCACCTGCACATCGCCCTGACCGGGAGTTCGAACCGCCAGACCCTGGAGAATCTTGCCCGGGCGGCGCGCCGGTATGTGGAACGACCGGATCCCCCGCTGGTGGTGGCCAGCACGCTGCTCGTGCCGGGTTATGTGGATGCGGAGGAGGTCGGGCGCATTGCTCGATTCCTCGCGGGATTCAGCCGCGATATTCCCTATGCGCTGCTGGCCTTCGCGCCGAACTTCTACATGCCCGACCTGCCCTGCACGTCGGTCCGCCACGCGGCGGAGGCCGAAGCGGCCGCGCGCGCAGCCGGACTGACCAACGTCCGGGTTGGCAACCGACACCTGTTGTCCCGGGACTACTGACCGTACCGGCGCCTGCCTTCACTCCTCCCGGGCACCATGGAGGCGTCGCAGGCAGAGCGCCAGGTTAGCCACGAGACTCCGGCGGCTGGTCACAACGAAGAGCGGGACGCCGCGCCCCATCTGGTAGACACCCGGTGCCGCCCGGGTGACCGGCGGGGGCACGCCAGCCTCCTGGAGCAGGCGCGTCAGGTTGTCGATGATGTTGCGGTCGACGAGCAGCGTGGTGTCGATGACCAGGATGGTGAAGTCGGGGGCGAGCCCGCGCACCCGCTCGAGGAACCCGGCCAGGACGTCGGCGGAGACGTTGTACGGAGGACTGGCCTTGCACTCGACGTAGCCCAGGCGGCCGTCCAGCAGCACCAGCACGTCGAAGTCCCCGCCCTTGCGCACCCGGCGGATGCGCACGTCCCAGGCCGCTGGCGCGGCGAACTCGCGCAGGAAGACCTGCGCCACGAACCACTCCAGGGTGTCGCCGAAGGCGCGGACGTGCGCGGTGGCCAGCCGGAGGCCTTCCGGCCGCCGGACCAGGAGGCCGTAGGCCGCGAGCCGGTCGAAGGTGCGGCCGACCGCCCGGGCACCCCACCGTTCTTCCAGACGCCGCACCGCGGCCGGCGTCAACGTCCGCTGCTCGACGAGTTCCTGGAGCAGCCGGCGGAAGTGGTAGTGTCGCAGGTGGGCGTAGTAGCCGTCGACGGCGGCAGGCTCCGCCGACCGCGGCAGGAGGAGACGATCCGTCCCGGAGCGACCGGCGATGGCCCATCCGCGCCGGCGCAAGGCGGTGTCGATGGTCGCCTCCGGGGCGGCGGCCTGCTCGAGCGCGGCGACCCGCTGTTCCAGCGCGGCGACCCGCTGCGCGAGCATCCGCAGGGTCGTCTGCACCCCGCGCCTGGCCTCTTGGGGATCAGTCACGACGCGGTACTACCCTTCGGGGAAACGCAGACGCGCCCCTACCCGTCGATCAGGCAGGGGCGCGTCCTCCCGGCCACCGCTCTGGGGGGGAAGGATGTCCTAGGCGGTGGCGGGCTTCCCCTTTGGGAACACCGGCAGGCGTTCCGCGATCCACAGGTACGCCAGCACGCCGGCGGCGATGCTGGCCACCGTCACCACGATTTCCATCCAGGAAGGGATGTAGGTGACGTGGCTCCCGGCCAGCATGCCGGTCACAGCGACGTTGAACCGGTTGATGACGACCCCGAGGACCACCAGGGCCGAAGAGACGAACACGCTGCGCACGATGCGGCCGCCGTTCAGCGACAGCAGGATCATTGGGGCGACGACACCCACCAGGATCTCCAGCCCGAAGAGGACGCTCTCGACTGATGGCGTCGCCATGTAGACCCAGGCTCCGCGGGCGATCAGGTCGGTCACCTTCAGGCCCAGGTAGACAGCCAGGATCACAAACGCGACGCGGGCCAGGTCCACTAGCAAGGGAACCTCCAGTTCGCGGCGGAGGGCCCGCGCGCTGAAGTACGATTCCACAATCACCATCGCGGGTCCGACGGCCAGGGCGGAGACGAAGAACAGCAGCGGCAGCAGCGATGTGTACCAGAGCGGGTGGAGTTTGCCCGGCACAATCAGAAAGAGCGTGCCCAGCGAGGACTGGTGCAGCGTGGAGAGGATCACCCCGGCCACCACCAGCGGGGGCAGGGCCAGGTGGGTCATCCGCAGCATGGTCCACCGCCCCAGCCGCTCCAGGACGATCTGGCCGAACTCCAGGGCCAGGACCAGCGTGTAGAGCATCACGCACCAGGCGACCTCGAACATCACCGAGTGCGGGTTCCACATGACCAGGGGATGCCAGATCCGGTAGGGGCGTCCCAGGTCCAGCATCAGGTTGATCACGACCAGGAGGTACCCCAGGAATCCCGTGACGATGGCCGGGCGCAGCAGGGGGCGGTACCGTTCGCGATGCCCCACGTAGACGACCGCGGCCATGGTGAAGCCGCCCGCCGCCAGGGCCACCCCGCCCAGGACATCGAAGGCGATCCACAGCCCCCAGGGGAACCGGTCCGACAGGTTCGTCACCGCCCCGAGCCCGAAGGCGAAGCGCACGACGCCGATGGCCAGGGCCGCCAGGACAAGCAGCCAGAGCACCAGCCGTCCCGGGCCAGGAATCCAACGGCGGGCCATCACGCCTCACCTCCCGCATCCGGGGTGCGCGGCCCTTGCTGCTGCCGTCGGGCCAGCATCTCCACGGCGGTGAGCAGCGCACCCAGCGTCAGGACGATCCCGGGGAGTTTGCCGAGCACCCGCCAGGTGTAAGCCGGCAGGGGCTCGCGCGTGACCACCGGGAAACCGAGCTCCTCGAAGGGCACGTCGGAGACGTAGAGGATCGAGGTCCCGCCCACCTCCTCCGCACCGTAGATCTGCGGCACGTACCGGGGATCAGCCCCGATCCGCTGTGTCGCCTCCGCCAGCATCGCCGCCCGCGGTCCGAACTGCAGCGCCTGGACGGGGCAGGCCTCGACGCATGCCGGTCGCTCGCCGCGCTTCTGCCGCTCCGCGCACATGTTGCACTTGGCGATGGTCGGCAGCGGTTTCCGCCATTCGAAGCGGGGGATCTGGAAGGGGCAGGCGACCATGCAGTAGCGGCAGCCGATGCACCGGCTCGCGTCGTACGTCACGGGGCCCTGCGGGGTCTTCTGCAGCGCGGCCACCGGACACGCCGAGGCGCACGCCGGTTCCAGGCAGTGCATACACTGGACCTTGAACGTCCGCCGGCCGGCGCCGCCGGCACCCAGGTTGAGGTGGGGACGCGGTGTGCGGAGCGCCTGCGTCCGGACGTAGGTCCAGGCGGTAGGGCTCAGGTCCTGCGCCTCACCTGCGGGGAACCTGTGATACGCTTTGCAGGCGGCTTCGCAGCTGCGGCAGCCGATGCAGCGTGCGATGTCGATGAGGATCGCGGTTCCCGCTACCCCCGCGGCATGCCGCGACCGCGCTGCGGCGACGGACCGCCCGCTCGAGAGGACCGTCACCCCCGCGCCGGCCGCGGCGGCCAGCTGGAGGAACTCGCGCCTGGTCAACGCTGCACCCATTGCCCCTACCGCCACGCCCCCACGAAGGCGGAGATGAAGAAGACCGACAGGCCCAGCACGACCACGCCGAGCACCATACCGGAGACCGCCTCGTCGAACCCGCACAGGCCCCCCCGGCTGCGTGCGATCCGGATGCATGCCAGCGCGCCGGCGCCCAGCGCCGCCAGGGCCAGCGCGCAGTTGACCCCCGGCATCCAGCAGAGCCGCAGGGCCACCAGGCCGAGGGTGAAACTCAGGGCCGCCGCGGGACAGACCGGCCGGGAGACCTCCGCCCGGCCGGGGATGCCACCAGGATTTGGGTGTGTCAGGACTGCGGTCATGGCCACCACCTCACCGTCAACGTAGACCGGGGGCGGTCGGGCGGCATCGAGCACACTCCCAATCCCGCTCCCGCAAACTCCTCGAAGTGTCGCCGCCGAGTCCCACTCGCGCTCCCCAGAGCTGCCGGCCGGTGTGGGCGCCTCGGCCGGGACAACCCGGTCGGTGCATCGGGCACGCGCCCGATGCACCAGGGGCGGAGGATAGCCCGAAGGGGCGGGCTCACTAGTCCGAAGGGATTGGGAGGATTACGGCACCGGCGCACCGGGCCCACAGCCCATCACCCGACGAGAAACGGCTGCGTGCCCGATGTCCGCGCGCGCGGCCCGCACCTAGGATGAGAGCGGGAATTCAGGCGCGAGCATCCCGCGAGGAGGGAAGCATGCTCGAGATTGCCGGCATTCCGGCCGAGGGGATCCCGCCGGCGGTGGCGCACCTGCTGGAGACGCCGGAGGGCCGGCGGATCCTCACCTGCATCCAGTGCGGCGTCTGCGCCGGGACGTGTCCCTACGGCGACGTGATGGACCATCCCCCTCGCCGCATCATCGGGAAGTTGCGCACGGGTCTGCTGGACGAGGTCCTCTCCAGCGAGAGCCTCCTCAGCTGCGTCGCCTGCTACGCCTGCATGGCCAAGTGCCCGCGCGGCATCCGGCTCACCGAGGTCCTCCTCCCCTTCGTGAAGGAAGAGGTCTTCCTGCGCCTCCCCGAGATCCCGGCGGAACTGAAGCGGGCCCTGGACAACACCCTGCGCTACGGGAATCCGCTGGGTCTGGCACCGCGGAAACGTGCCGACTGGACGAAGACCGCTGGCGTGCCCGTGCGCATTCTCAGCGACTCCCCGGGTCCGGTGGACGTCCTGTGGTTCGTGGAGTGCTACCCGTCCTACACGCCGCGGGGACAGGAGATCAGCCGGGCGGCGGCGCGGCTCTTCCACGCGCTGGGGGTCGATTTCGCCATCCTCGGCAACGAGGAGAAGTGCGCCGGCGAGTGCTCACGGCTCGTGGGGGAGGCGGGGCTCTTTGCCACGCTCACCGAGTACACCGTGGGGGTTCTCCGCAAGTACCGGTTCCATCGGATCGTGACCGACGATCCGCACGCCTACGACGCGTTCAAGTACCAGTACGCGGCGGCCAGGGCACCCTACGCCGTCGAGCACACCGCCACGTTCCTGGCCGGGCGTCTCGACGATCTCCGGCCCCTCCTGCGGCGGCGCCTCGACTGCACGGTGACCTATCACGACTCCTGCTGCCTGGGCCGCCACAACGGCTTCTACGAGGAGCCCCGGCAACTGCTGGCCGCCATCCCCGGCGTCCGGCTGGTGGAGATGGTGCATAACCGTGTGAATGCGGTCTGCTGCGGCGGGGGCGGAGGGGGGATGTGGCTGGACGCCTACTACAAGGCCAAGGGACAGGACCGCCTCTCAGAGCGGCGCGTCCGGGAGGCGGTCGAGACGGGCGCGAACGTGCTGGCCGTCTCCTGCCCGTACGAGATTCCGCGTTTCGAGGACGCGTTGAAGGTGCTCGGGTACGACACACGGATGGTCGTGCGGGATGTGGTGGAACTCCTGGCCGAATCCATGGCCGCCTAGGGTGACCGGCGTGGCCGCGGTCGCCGGACCCGCTATCCTCCAACGCCTCCGCACCCGGACCGGGTCCCAGCCGCGCCGCGGACGCCGCACCATCGGCGCGCGGTTGATCCGCAACGACCTGCTGGTGATCGCCGTCGCGGTGGTGGTCTTCGGTCTGGTCGGGACGAGCCTGGTCAACCGCCTCGTCGTCGCGGAGGCGCAGCGGGTTGTGCAGAACGACCTGAATGCGGCCCGGGCGATCTTCCTGAGCCGGTTGAGCGATGTCCACGATGTCGTCCGGCTGACCGCCGACCGGTTCTTCCTCAAAGAGGCGCTGCGCACCGGACGCCTCGCCCAGGTCGCTGACGAACTGGGACGCGTGCGCGCCGGCGAGGGCCTGGATTTCCTCACGGTCACCGATGAACAGGGGACCGTGCTGGTGCGCACCAGCAATCCGGCCCGGGCCGGCGACAACCGCAGTGGGGACGAACTCCTGTCCGCGGCGCAGAGCACTCGGGCCCCCGTCTCCGGGGTGGCGATCTGGAGCGCCGCCGATCTGTGGCGCGAGTCGCCGGACCTGGCGGAGCGGGCCTACATCCGCTTCGTCGAAACCCCCAAGGCGCGCCCGCGCGCGGAGATGGAAGAGACGGCGGGAATGGTCCTGGAGGCGGCCGCGCCGATCTGGAGCAACGACGGCGAACTGCTCGGCCTCCTCTACGGCGGTATGCTGCTCAACCGCAACTACGAGATCGTTGACCGCGTGAAGTCCACGGTGTTCCAGGCCTTGCGGTACCACGGGCGGGACGTCGGCACGGCGACGATCTTCCTGGACGATGTGCGCATTGCCACCAACGTCCTCAACCGGGACGGCACCCGGGCGGTGGGCACGCGGATCGCCGCGGACGTCTACGCCCGTGTCGTGGGCGAGGGGCAGCCCTGGATCGGCCGGGCGTTCGTGGTCAACGCCTGGTACATCACGGCGTACGAACCGATCCGCAGCATCGCGGGCCGGGTCATTGGAATTCTCTACGTCGGGATGCTCGAGGACCGGTACGTGGAGATGCGCCGGCGCGCCGTGGCCATCCTGCTGGGCATCGCCCTGGCCGGTGGGCTGATCTCGATGGCCTTTTCCTACCACGTCTCCCGCCGGATCTCCGCGGCCGTGCACCGATTGGTCTCGGCCTCCCGGGAACTGACGCACGGTAACCTGGGCGTGACCGTCCGCCTGGAGACCGGGGACGAACTGGAGGATCTGGCGGAGGCGTTCACCACCATGGCCGCCGCGCTCCAGGCCCGGGACGAGCAACTGAAGGAGCAGGCCCGCACCAGGCTGATGCAGTCGGAGCGCCTGGCCATCACCGGGCAACTCGCCGCCGGCGTCGCCCACGAACTCAACAACCCGCTGCAGGGCATTCTGGCCTACTCTCACCTGCTGCTGGAATTGCTGCCGGTGGACCATCCCGTGCGCGATACCCTGCAGAAGATCGCCGACCAGGCCAACCGCAGCCGGGAGATCATCCGGGGGCTCTTGGACTTCGCCCGGCCGCGCCCGCCCCAGGTCAAGCCCGTGGACTTGAATGCTGTCCTGCAAGAGTGTGTCGCGCTGGTCGAAAACCAGGCGATGTTCCACAACATCCGCGTCACCCGCCGCCTGCAGCCCGACCTCCCGCCCGCCGTCGCCGACCCGGCGCAGATGCAGCAGGTCTTCATGAACCTGATCGTCAATGCGGCCGAGGCCATGGAGGGCGGCGGGGAGCTCACCCTGGTCACGCGTGTCGTGCCCCCGGGACGCATCGAGGTGGAGTGCACCGATACGGGCCACGGCATCAGTTCGGAGCACCTGGAACACATCTTCGACCCGTTCTTCACCACCAAGGCCCCGGGACGTGGGGTGGGGCTGGGCCTGGCCATCAGCTACGGGATCATCCGCGAGCACCGGGGGACGATCGGCGTGCACAGCACTGTCGGCCGGGGGACGACCTTCACGATCGTCCTGCCGGCGGCTACGTCGGAGGGCGCCTGAGCCGTGGCGAGTGAAGCGCGGGTGCTGGTGATCGACGACGAGCAGGTCGTGCTGGATTCCTGCCGGCAGATCCTCGAACTGGCCGGCTACACGGTGGCGACCGCCGCCGACGGGGCGTCGGGCCTGGAGCGGGTCGACGACTTCGCGCCCGATCTGGTATTCGTCGACCTCAAGATGCCGGGGCTCTCCGGCTTCGAGGTCCTGAAACGGCTGCGCACCCTCGACCCGACGATCGTGGCCATCGTCATCACCGGCTACGCCACGTTGAGCTCGGCGGTGGAGGCGATGCAGAAAGGCGCCTACGACTTCCTCCCCAAGCCGTTCACGCCGGAGGAGTTCCGGCTGATCACCCGGCGCGGGCTAGAGAAGCGGCGGCTGGTTCAGCAGACCCTGGCCCTGCGCCGCGAGAAGGAGATGCTGCGGGAGCACTTCGCGACGATCGTCTCCCACGAGCTGAAATCACCCTTGGCCGCGGTGCAGCAGAACCTGCTGCTGCTCTCCACCGAGGTGGCGGGGTCGCTTGCGGAGGCCCAGCGGCGCCGGTTGGAGCGGGTCATGGGGCGGATCGACGCCCTGCTCCAGATGATCAACACCTGGCTCCGGGTGATCTCCACCGACCTGGACAAGATCAAGGAAGGCTTCCGGCCGACGGCGGTGGGGACGGTGGTGGCCAAGGCCCTCGACGCGGTGCAACCCCTGGCCGCGCGCAAGGGAATCGAGATCCAGACGGCATTCCCCGACGCGCTCCCACCGGTCTGGGGCGACGAGGGGACGCTGGTGGAAGCCCTGGTCAATCTCCTGGGGAACGCTGTCAAGTATTCCCATCCCGATGGGCGGGTGGACATCGCCGCGTCCCTCGAGGGCGGCCGGGTGCGGATCACCGTCACCGACGCCGGCATCGGTATCCCCCCGGACGAGCTGCCGCACATCTTCGGCGACTTCTACCGGGGGACGGGCGGCACGGCCGCCGGGATGGGCGTCGGCCTTGGCCTGGCCATCACGCGGCGGATCATCGAGGCGCACGACGGCACGATCACCGCGGAGAGCGTACCGGGCCGGGGCAGCACCTTTCGCCTGACCCTGCCGGCGGCGGTCGCCGCGCCGCCAGCACCGGCGTCGTCCGCAACTGAACCAACGCAGGCCGCCCGAGTGGGAGGTGTGGGATGAGTCAACCAGCCAGGCTGATGATCATTGATGACGATCCGGACTTCGTCGCTGGCATCCGGGGCGTGCTGGAGGGAGCCGGCTATCAGGTAGACGTCGCCTACAACCCCAGGGCCGGGTTCGAGGCCCTGAGGCGGCGGCCTCCCGACCTGCTCCTGTTAGACATCCTGATGGGCCGAGGCGCGGAGGGGGTCATGCTGGCCCGGAAGATGCGCAAGGATCCGCAGTTGAGCCAGATCCCCACGCTTATCATCACCGGCGTGCGGGAGCAGATCGCCTTCCTCTTCCCGGGACAGGCCGTGCACCCGCACATCCTCCCTGTCGACGAGTTGATGGAAAAGCCCGTCGACCCGCAACTGCTGCTGGACCGCGTGAAGGCGCTGCTGGACGCGGCTGCCCGGCGTCGGGAGGCGGGGTAGGAGGGACGATGGCCCGGGTGCTCACATTCGACCAGGAGATCGCCAACCTCTTCTATGCGCTGGATACCAACCCGGTGCAGGCCTGCATTCAGTGCGGCCTCTGCTCCGGGACCTGTCCGGCCGTGGCGTTCATGCAGCACTCGCCGCGGGCGATCATCGCCATGATCCGGGCCGGCCAGAAGCAGGCGCTCCTGGCGAGCGAGGCCTACTGGGCGTGCGCCGCCTGCTACGCCTGCACCGTAAAGTGCCCGCAGGGCATCGACGTGGCCGCGATGATGTACGGGCTGAAGCGCTACGCGCTGTGGCGCACCCACTACCGGAAGGTGCCACTGGGGGCGGACTTCTCGCGCCGGTTTGTCCGGCTGATCACCAGGTACGGCCGCTCTTATGAGCCCGGCTTGGCCGCCCCGTACCTGCTGCGGCACGGGCTGCACGGTCTGATGGACGAGATGCGCACTGCGCTGGGGCTGCTGGTGAAGGGGCGGCTGCCGCTGCGGCCGCACCGGATTAAGCGCGCCGAGGCCCTGCGCAGGGTGATCGGCCAGATCCTGCCGGTGGGAGGGCGCGCATGACCGCCTACAGTTACTTTCCGGGATGCTCGCTGGAGCGGATGGCCGGCTCCTACCACGTCTCCACGGTAGAGACGGCCCGGGCGCTGGGCCTCGACCTGCAGGAACTCGAGGACTGGAACTGCTGCGGGGCCACGGCCTACTTTCACATCGACGAACTCCTGGCCACCACCCTCTGCGCGCGCAACCTGGCCATGGCGGAGCAGGCCGGGCGGGATGTGGTCACACCCTGCAGTGGGTGCTTCAAGAACATGTACGCCGCCCGCGCCCACCTGCGGGAGGACCCCGACCTGGCGGAGCACGTCAACGCTGCGCTGGCGGAGGACGGCCTGCAGTTCCAGGGGACGGCGCGCGTCCGGCACCTGATCGAGGTGCTGGTGGCGGACGTGGGCCTGCCGGAGATCCGCCGGCGGGTCGTCCGACCCCTGCGGAGCCTGCGCGTCGTCCCCTACTACGGTTGCCAGATCCTGCGGCCGGGGAAGGCTCCAGCGGAAGAGAACGCGCCCCATTTCTTTGAGGATCTGCTGACCGCCATCGGCGCGGCGCCCATGGACTTTCCCCTGCGCGATCGCTGCTGCGGCGGTTCGCTCATCATCACCCACCGGCGGGCCGCTCTCAGCATGGTGTACGCCCTCCTGCGGGACGCCGAGGAGCATGGCGCCGAGGTGATCGCGACCGTCTGCCCACTCTGCCAGGTCAACCTGGAGTGCTACCAGCGGCACGTCAACCGCCTGTTCGGGACCCGCTTCGCCCTGCCCGTGCTCTACTTCACGCAGCTAGTGGGGCTGGCGCTGGGCATCCCGGAGCGGCGGCTGGGCATCGGCACGGAGCTGATCTCCCCGGCTCCGCTGCTGGCGCGGACGGCGGGATGAGGGTGAGGGAGAGGAGGGGCGCCGGATGCTGAACATCCTGGTCCTGCTCAAGCTGGTGCCGGATCTGTTGGAAGAGCCGGAGATCGCCCCGGACGGTCGGTCGCTCGACCCGGCGTCGGTGCGGTTGATCCTGAGTGAGCGCGACGAGCACGCCCTGGAAGAGGCGCTGCTGCTCAAAGAACGCCATGGGGGCAGCGTCACGATTGTCGCCCTCGACGTCCCCGAGGTGGACGACGTGCTCTTCACCGCCCTGGCCAAAGGCGCCGACCGGGCCTGGAAGATCTCCGGGGTGGAGCCCGGGATGAGCACCATGGTTGCCGCCGGCAGCCTCGCCCGGACCCTGACGTCGGTTCCCGGGCTGCTCCCGGCGGATCTCATTCTCACGGGCGTCCAGGCCATCGACGACCTGGACGGCCAGATCGGTCCCATCTTGGCGCAACTCCTGGAGTTGCCGTATGTCGGCATCGTCTGCCGCGTGGAGGTGAGCCCGGACACCCGCACCGCCGTGGTGGTCCGGGAGTATGCCGGCGGAGTGACCGGAAGCTTTGAAGTTCCGCTGCCCGCGGTCCTGGGCGTCCAGTCCGCGGAGAAGCCGCCCCGCTATGTCCCGGTGGCGAAGGTGCGCGCGGCGATGAAGGCACAGCGGGTTGAAAAGGTGCCGGCGCCGGGCGAACTCGAGTCCGCGCGGCTGGAGATCCTCCAGTTGACGAAGCCCGAGACGGCGGGGCGCGCCGTCATGTTGGAGGGCGCCCCCGAGGAGGTCGCCGCCCAGGTCTGCGACCTTCTGGCAGCCCGCGGATTGCTCTGAGGCGGTGGCGCACATGGCCGGAGACATCTGGGTACTGGTGGAGCAGTGGCGCGGTCGCGTTTCCGACGTGACGTATGAGGTGCTGGCGCTCGGCCGCGAGGTCGCCGCGGCCGCGGGCGCGGGACTGCAGGCGGTCCTGCTCGGATCGGGCGCCGGTGAGGCGCTGCCCTCGCTGGGGGCCGCCGACGGCGTTCTGGTCGCCGCGCACGCCGCGCTGGCGGAACCGGACCCGAATCTCTACGCGCAGGCCCTGGCGCAGATGATCCCACAGCGCCAGCCGCGGGCGCTGTTCATTCCGCAGACCAACGTCACAATGGAAGTCGGGCCGCTGCTGGCCGCGCGGCTGGGACTACCCTTCGTCAACTCCTGTCGAGACATCTCCATCGCCGATGGGCGGCTGACGGCCCGGTGTGTGCTCTACGGCGGGAAGGTGGAGGCCGCCGTGGCCCCGCGGGGAGGCCCCGCGGTTTTGGGCATCCTGCCCGGAGCGCGCCCGCAGGAACCCGGCCGGGTTGAGCGGACGCCTCCCACCACTGCGGTCTCCGTTGATCTGCCCGCCGAACCGCGGGTCCGGTTCCACGGCTACACCGAGCCGCCGCCCGGCGATGTCGACATTACGCGGGAGAATGTTCTGGTCTCGGTGGGACGAGGGATTCAGCGGGGGGAGAACGTCGCCCTGGCCGAGGAACTGGCCGGGGCACTGGGTGGCGCGGTGTGCGGGTCACGTCCGGTGATTGATCAGGGCTGGCTCTCCTCATCCCGCCAGGTGGGAACCTCCGGGATGATCGTCAAGCCCCAGGTGTATCTGGCCCTGGGAATCAGCGGCGCGCCCGAGCACGTCGAGGGGATGAAGCACGCAGCGCTCATCATCGCCATCAACAGCGATCCGCGGGCGCCCATCTTCAGCGTGGCGCACTACGGCGTGGGCGCCGATCTGTTCGACATTGTGCCGGCCCTCATCGAGCGGGTGAAGGCCGTGCGCCAGAAGGCGGCGAGTTGATGCCGGACGCGGAGGTCATCGGTCGGCCTGTCTTTTACCTGCTGCCGATCTGGCTGGTGGTGCTCTTCTACCTTCTCAGCGCGGGGGCGCTGGCGGCCTTCTTCTGGGGGGTCTATGCAAAGGTTCGCCGATACCTCCGGGGCCGGCGCGATCCCGAGGAGGAGCTGACGTGGCGCCGGCTGGGCGCGGCCGCCGTGACGATCCTGACCAACCGGGGGGTCCTGCGCGGGAGTCCGTACGCCGGGTGGGCGCATCTGGCGGTATTCTGGGGCTTTGCCGGCCTGTTTGTCGCGACCCTGCTGGTGCTCGTGGACAACGACCTGCTCAAGCCGCTGGCTCCGCAGTGGCGCTTCCTGACGGGTGCCTTCTACCTGGGGTTCTCCCTCGCCGCGGACATCTTCGGCGTACTGCTGCTCATCGGTCTCATCATGTTCGCGCTGCGGCGCTGGTTGTTCCCCCCGGCCCACCTGAAATATGGGCCGAGGGAAGAAGAGAAGTATTCGCCCCGGTCTCTGGTGCGGGAGGACTGGGCATTCCTCCTCCTCCTGCTCGTCGCGGGCATCGGCGGGTTTGCGGTGGAGGCGTTGCGCATTGGCGCGACCCAGCCCGCGTTCGAACGGGTGTCATTTGCCGGATGGGCCCTGGCGCAGGTTCTGATCGGGTTGGGGGTCGCCCCGGATTCAGCGCAACAGGCGTTTCCCTACGTCTGGTCCACGCACGCCCTGACCGCCCTGGCATTCGTGGCCTACATCCCCTACAGCAAGGCCTGGCACATGGTGGCGGGGTGGTTCAGCCTGGCCCTCAACGGTACGAGGTCTCCGGGGACCCTGCCGGTAGCGATCCAGACGGAACCCATTACGTACATACAGCTCGCGGACTTTACGCGCGGCGATCTGCTCATGCTGGATGCCTGCACGCGGTGCGGGCGATGCCATGCGGCCTGCCCGGCGGCCACCTCCGGATTCCCGCTGTCGCCCAGGGACCTCATGCTCACGGTCCGCGCGTTCGTCGATGGTCTGGCCTCTCGCCCCGCGAAGACACCTGCAACGGCAGCGTCGCTCGCGCGTAACCCGGGCCCGGCCCTTCAGTCTGCTGCCGGCTTGGTTCCGCCGAGCTGGCTCTGGTCGTGCGCGACCTGCCTGGCCTGCGTCGACCGCTGCCCTGTGGGCGCGCATCCCGCCGCGCTCATCCTGGAGATGCGGCGTCTCCTGGTGGCGCAAGGTGAGGTCGAGGAGCGCCTGCAGAGTGCCCTGACCAACCTCGCCCGCTACGGCAACTCCATGGGGCAGCCGGTGCGGGCGCGGACGAAGTGGACGCAGGGATTGCCGGTTCCTCTCAAGGACGCGCGCAAGGAACCCGCGGAGTACCTCTGGTTCGTCGGCGACTACGCCTCCTACGACCCGCGGGTGCAGCCGGCGACGCGGGCGGCCGCCCGGATCTTCCGCCGCGCCGGCGTGGATGTCGCCATCCTCCACGATGACGAGCGCAACAGCGGCAACGACGCCCGCCGCGTCGGCGAGGAGGGGCTCTTCGACCTGCTCCGCGAGAAGAACCTGTCGACGCTTCGTCAGGCGCGGTTCCAGAAGATCGTCACCACCGATCCGCATACCTATCACGCACTCCGCAACGAGTACGGTCTGAACGGAAGAGGCCGCGGTGCCGGCGCGCGCACGCTGCACGCGGTGGAACTGCTGGCAGAACTGCTGGCCACCAGCCGGCTGCCGGTGCAGCGACGCCTGAACCTCGTCGCCACGTACCACGACCCCTGCTACCTGGGACGGTACAACGGCGTATACGCACCTCCCCGCCGCGTGCTCCAGGCCATCGGGGTCACTCTGCGAGAGATGCCGCGGAACCGGCGGGGGAGTTACTGCTGCGGCGCCGGCGGCGGGCGGATCTGGATGGAGGAGATGCCCGGGGTCCGGGAGCGGCCGGCGGAGAGCCGCGTGCGCGAAGCCGCCGCGCTGCCCGGCGTGACCACGCTGGTCGTGGCCTGTCCGAAGGACTACGTGATGTTCCAGGATGCCCTGAAGACCACCGGACTGGAAGGCCGGCTCGCCATCAAGGACGTGCTCGAACTGGTGGACGAGGCGACCGCCGCCGAGGGAGAGGGATGAGGCGTATGGTCCAGTTGCAGATCAGTCCCAACGGCCACCCGCGCATCGGCGTCTACACCTGTCACTGCGGCACCAACATCGCCGGGACCGTGGACGTGCGCGCGCTGACGGAGTACGCGGCGACGCTGCCCGGGGTGGTCGTGGCGCGGGAGTACAAGTACATGTGCTCCGACCCCGGCCAGGAACTCATCACCCGGGACATCGAGGAGCACCGCCTGGACCGGGTGGTGGTCGCTTCCTGCTCCCCGCTCCTGCACGAGGAGACCTTCCGGCGCGCCATCGCCCGCGCGGGCCTGAATCCCTTCTACCTGCAGATGGTGAACATCCGGGAGCACGCCTCCTGGGTGCACGAGGACCGCGCGGCGGCCACGGCCAAGGCCCGGGATCTGGTCCGCGCGGCGGTGCGCCGGGTCGCCCTGCACCGGCCGCTGGAGCGCCGGCGGGTCCCCGTCCAGCCCGACGTCCTGGTGGTGGGCGGAGGGATCGCCGGCATCCACGCCAGCCTGACGCTGGCCAACGCCGGGAAGCACGTCTACCTGGTGGAGCGCGAGCCCACCATCGGCGGGCACATGGCCAAGTTCGACAAGACCTTCCCGACGCTGGACTGCGCGGCCTGCATCCTCACCCCGAAGATGACGGCGGTGAAGGCCCACCCCAATATCACCCTCTGGACCTACTCCGAGGTCACCGGCGTGGAGGGGTATGTCGGGAACTACACGGTGACCGTCCGGCGCAAGCCGCGCTATGTCCTCGAGGACGTCTGCGTGGGCTGCCAGGAGTGCATCGAGGCCTGCGTCTACAAGGAGGCCAAGGTCCTGGACGAGTTCAACCTGGGCCTGTCCAAACGCAAGCCCATCTACCTCCCCTTCCCCCAGGCGGTGCCGCAGGTCGTCGTCATCGACCCGGACACCTGCATCGAGTTCAAGAGTGGGAAGTGCAAGAAGACCTGTGTGGAGATCTGCGGGGAGCGGCGGGCCATCGACTTCACGCAGCAGGAACGGCTGGAGACCATCCAGGTCGGGACCATCATTTTGGCCACCGGCTTCAAGGTCTTCGACGCCCGGCGGATCCCCTACTACGGCTACGGCACCTACCCCCAGGTCTACACCGCGCTGGAGGTGGAGCGGCTGGTCAACGCGGCCGGGCCGACCGGCGGGCAGATCACCCTGCGCGACGGCCGCACGCCCGAGAGCGTGGCCATCATCCACTGCGTGGGGAGCCGCGACGAAAACACCAACCGCTACTGCTCCCGTGTCTGCTGCATGTACTCGCTCAAGCTGGCGCACCTGGTCAAAGAGAAGACCGGCGCCAACGTCTACAACTTCTACATCGACATCCGCACGCCCGGGAAAGGGTTCGAGGAGTTCTACAACCGGGTGGGCGAGGAAGGGACCGTCTTCATCCGCGGCAAGGTCGCGGACGTCTACCCCGACCGCGGAGATAAGGGCCGGCTCATCGTGCAGGCCGAGGACACGCTGCTCGGCGTCGTGCGCAAGGTCCCCGTGGACATGGTGATTCTGGCTGTGGGGCTGGAGGCGCAGGCCGACGCCCAGGACGTCCGCCGGCTCTTCAACATCTCCTGCGCCAGCGAGGGGTGGTTCCTGGAGCGGCATCCCAAGCTGGCCCCGGTCAACACCTTCACCGACGGGGTCTTCCTGGCCGGCTGCTGCCAGGGGCCCAAGGACATCCCCGACACGGTGGCCCAGGCCGGCGCCGCGGCGGCGGAGGCCCTGGCCCTGATCGACGCGGGCGCGGTGGAGCTGGAACCGTACACCGCCTTCGTGGATGAGGAGGCCTGCTCGGGCTGCAAGACCTGCGTGCCCCTGTGTCCCTACAACGCGATCACCTTCATGGCCGAGACGAAGAAGGCGCGCATCAACGAGGTGCTCTGCAAGGGCTGCGGCGTCTGCGTCGCGGCCTGCCCGTCCGGAACCATCCGACAGAACCTCTTCGAGGACGAGGCGATCTTCGAGGAGATCGAGGGGGTGCTGGCCCATGCCTGAGGCAACGCACACACCGGAGGTTGGGGCGCGGGCGGCGCCGGGGAGCGGCGAGCCGAGGATCGTCGCGTTCTTCTGCAACTGGTGCACCTACATCGCCGCCGACCTGGCGGGGACCTCGCGGCTGAAGTACCCGCCGAACGTGCGGGTCATCCGGACGATGTGCTCCGGCCGTGTGGACCCGCAGTTCGTGCTGGAGGCCTTCGCCCGCGGCGCGGACGGGGTGCTGATCGGGGGGTGCCACCCCGGCGACTGCCACTATCAGGAGGGCAACTACAAGACCCTGCGCCGCTACATGCTCCTGCGGCGGGTCCTGGGCGCGATGGGCATCGAACCGGAACGCTTCCGCCTGGAGTGGATCTCCGCCTCGGAGGCCGACCGGTTGAAAGGTGTCATCGGCGAGATGGTGGAGCAGGTCCGCGCGCTGGGACCGCTGCGCATTGGGATGGCGGCGGAAGCCCCCGCGGAGCCCGCGCGAGAGGAGGTCGCGGCCTGATGGCGGACCCCACGATGGCAGAGCCGAAGACGGCGGACCCCAAGCCGAAAGTCGCCTTCTACTGGTGCGCTTCCTGCGGCGGCTGCGAGGAGGCTGTGGTGGATCTGGCGGAAGGCATCCTGGACGTCGTCGGCGCCGTGGACATCGCCTTCTGGCCGGTGGCGCTGGACTTCAAGCGGCATGATGTGGAGGCGCTGGACGACCGCGCGCTGCTCGCGTCCTTCATCAACGGCGCCATCCGCACGACCGAACAGGAGGAGATGGCGCACCTGCTGCGCCGCAAGTCCCAGTTGCTCATCGCCTTCGGAGCGTGCGCGCACCTGGGCGGGATCCCGGGCCTGGCCAACCTCTATGACCGGGAGAGCATCCTGCGGCAGGTCTACCTGGACTCCCCCAGCACCGACAACGCCGAACAGACGCTCCCGCAGGTCGAATTCCGCGAAGACGGGCGGCCGCTCACCCTGCCAGGGTTCGCCGAGACGGTGCGGGCCCTGGACCAGGTCGTGGAGGTGGATTACTACCTGCCGGGGTGTCCGCCGACGCCGAAGATCATCGCGGGTGCGGTGCAGGCGCTGCTCGCCGGCCAGGCCCCGCCGCGGGGCGCGGTGCTGGCGCCCGATACGGCGCTCTGCGACGAGTGCCCGCGCAAGGACTCCAAGCCCGAGCGGCTGGCTGTGGGGGAGTTCAAGCGCCCCCATCAGGTCCTGGTCGACGAGGGGACCTGCCTGCTGGCGCAGGGGCTGCTCTGCCTAGGTCCGGCCACGCGGGCCGGCTGCGGCGCCCTGTGTATCGGCGGCAACATGCCGTGCACGGGATGCTTCGGACCGACCAGCCGGGTGCGCGACTACGGGGGCAAGGCGCTCTCCGCCGTCGCCTCCATCGTGGCCAGCAATGACCGGGCGGAGGTCGAGCGGATCCTGGCGCAGATCCCCGACGCGGTCGGCACGTTCTACCGGTACAGCCTCCCGTCCTCGCTGCTGCGGCGGCGGGCGGCCCGGGCGGCGTAGGAGGGACGGCGATGGCAGACGACCAGCAGACAGTCCAGACAGCCTGGCAGCAGGGCGCGGCCGCGGCCAACGCCGCGTACGTGCGCCGGCGGATCACCATCGACCCGATCACGCGGCTGGAAGGCCACGGCAAGGTGGACATCTTCCTGGACGATCAGGGACAGGTGGAGCGGGCCTACTTCCAGGTGCCGGAACTGCGCGGGTTCGAGAAGTTTGCGCAGGGACGCCCCGCGGAGGAGATGCCGCAGATCACCTCGCGCATCTGCGGGGTGTGTCCCACCGCCCACCACATGGCCTCCACGAAGGCCCTGGACGCCCTCTACCAGGTGACGCCGCCGCCCGCGGCGCGCAAGATCCGCGAACTCGTCTACAGCACCTTCATGGTGGAGGATCACGCCCTGCACTTCTACTTCCTGGGCGGACCGGACTTCGTCGTGGGCCCCACCGCGCCGGCGGCCGAGCGCAACGTCCTGGGGGTGATCGGCCGGGTCGGGATCGAGGTCGGGCAGAAGGTGATCGCGATGCGCCGCCGGCTGCGCGAGCTGATCACGCTGGCCGGCGGGAAGGTCATCCATCCCGTCCTGGGCCTGCCCGGGGGCGTGGCCCGCCGCCTCACCGCGGAGGACCAGGCGAAGTTCCGGGAGACGGCCGCGGACGCCGTGGAGTTCGCCCGGTTCACGCTCGGCGTCTTCGAGGATGTCGTCCTCAAGAACAGCGACTATGTCAACCTGATCGTCTCCGACACCTTCACCCACCGGACGTACTACCTGGGTCTTGTAGACGAGGGCAACCGGGTCAACTTCTACGACGGGCAGATCCGCGTGGTGACGCCGGAGGGCAAGCAGTACGCGCAGTTCGCCGCGGCGGACTACCTGGACTACGTCGCTGAGCACGTGGAGCCGTGGAGCTACGTGAAGTTCTGCTTCCTCAAGCCCGTGGGATGGAAGGGGTTTGTCGAGGGGACCGACAGCGGGATCTACTGCGTCGCGCCCCTGGCCCGGCTGAACGCCGCTGACGGGATGGCGACCCCCTTGGCCCAGGAGGCCTACGAGAAGTTCTACGCCACACTGGGCGGGAAGCCCGTCCACCATACCCTGGCCAACCATTGGGCCCGCGTCGTGGAGTTGCTCTACGCTGCGGAGCGAATGAAGGAGCTGGCCGACGATCCCGAGATCACCGACCCGCACGTGCGCGACCTCCCCACCGCCACACCGCGGATCGGAATCGGCGTGGTGGAAGCCCCGCGCGGCACCCTGTTCCACCACTACGAGACCGACGAAGCGGGCGTGATTCAGAAGGCCAATTTGATCGTGGCCACCCAGAACAACGCGGCGCGCATCGCCATGAGCGTGGAGAAAGCGGCCAGGGGGCTGCTCTCCGGGCGTGAGATCACCGAGGGGCTGCTCAACATGGTGGAGATGGCCTTCCGCGCCTACGACCCCTGCCACGGCTGCGCCACGCACTCGCTGCCGGGGAGCATGCCGCTCCTGGTCCGGCTGCGCGACCAGGAGGGACAGACGCTGGCGCTCCTGCGGCGCGACTTCGACGAGAGCCTGCACCGGGGATGATCGGGGCGTCAAGGGAGCTTTCCGTGATGCCACTTCGATTCAAACAGGCAATAAGCATACTTGCCCTGGGCGCACTCGGCTGGGCGCTGTGTGGAACAGTGATGTTCGCAGGCATGAAGTAGAATCAGGAAATTGCCGAGAAGATGATGGGCGCGGCGACGGCATGAAGGATGAGCGTCATCTCCAGGGAGGTGACGGACCCCGTGCAGCTCTTCTCCCGGCTGCCGGCCTACAGGGTGCTCACGGTGTAGGTCTACGACCGTACGGGAGGGAGCCTCCTCGTGGCCATGCTCATGCACGCGAGCCTCTCCGCCAGCATGCTGATCCTTCAGCCGCAGGCCATGTCAGGGGTGCGCGTGTTAACCTATGTCCTTGTCTTCGGCGCCGCGCTGTGGGTCGTCGTTGCAGCGGTCGCCGTGGCCAACCGGGGGCAGTTCTCGTGGCAGACTGCAGTCTTGGCTTCGAGTTCTCCAGAACAGCAGCCTGGACGGAGAGCGGCTTAAGGAGAGGGCGCCGGGACTGAGATGTTCGCCTATCCACCGGAGCGGTTGGAACGGGCCGCCACCCGGGTCCTGTGCCTGGGGAACCCCTTGCTGGCCGACGACGCTCTCGGGCCGGCCGTGGCCGCCGCGCTGGCGGGGCAGATGCCTCCGGGGGTGGAGATCGTCCAGAGTGAGCTGACCGGGTTCGGTCTGTTGGACGATCTCCTCGAGACCTCGCGTCTGATCGTGGTAGACACCGTGCAGACAGGCACCGCTGTGTCCGGTACCGTCCATGTAATCCGCGAGAACGATCTGCGCGCCGCGCCCGGCCCGTCTCCCCACTATGTGGGTCTCTTTGAGATGCTCGCCCTGGCCCGTATCCTGCGCCTGCCCGCGCCGGAGGAGGTCGTGATCCTCGCGGTGGAAGCCGCCGACTGCACCACCGTCGGCGGCGCGATGCACCCGACGGTCGGAGCAGCAGTGTCGCTGGTCGTGGAGATAGTGCGGTCGATCGTCGAGGAGGGGGTGGAGACCGCGTCCGTAGCGCATGGCCGGCGGCCCGCGGCGTGACGGAGTTAGGCAACGATGCATGAGCTGGCGCTCACGGAGGACATCCTGGCGGCGGCCCTGGACGCGGCGCGGCGGACCGGCGCCCGCGCGATCCGGCAGCTGCGCCTGACGATTTCCAGCGCCTCGCACATCGAGCTGGAGACGGTGCGGCTGCACTTCGCCCTGATCAGCCCGGGTACGCTGGCCGAGGGGGCCGAGCTGGTCTTCGCGACACGCCCCGTGGAGCAGACCTGCCGCTACTGCGGCCGCGTGTTCGTGGTGAACAGCGACCTCACCTGCCCCACGTGTGGGGGACCGGCCCTCCCCGAGCCGGATGACTACGAGATGGCACTGGAGGGTATGGACGTCGACGTGCCTGTCCAGTCGCCCTAACCTGCATGGAATTCCTCGAACTGAAGAACATCTCTGAGCGCTCCCTGGAGATAGCGAACCCGACGGCTCCCGAGAAGCTTCTGCGTGCGGGGCGCGTGGGCGAGATGAGGGAGGGCGGCCGCGTCATTGACTTCGGCAGCGGCTACGGCGAGGCACTAACTATCCCGCCAAGAGCCAGGATGAGTATTTGCAGTACGGACGCGAGCATGTCGGTTGGGCCCTGTATGTGTGGAAGCCAAGTGCAGGGACCGCCTGGTCACTTCAGGCTGAATGGCGGGTACCGGTCGGTGACCAGCAGGAATGCATAGGCGCCAACCCGCAGGGTCCACCGGCTCACGCCTACAACGAAGTCAAAGAGGCCCCGCGGATAGCGTCCACTGAAGAGGATTGCAAACCAGGCCACGATGACCGCCACGATCGCGCCAACCCAGAGCACGCCGAGCACGATGTAGTGGGGGATCGCCAACAGCCACTTGACCAGCGGCAACCAGCGATTGAGCTCGCGCTCAACATCGGGGTAGGCGATCTCAAGGTGCACCGACTGCTCCTCGACAGTCGATGGGTACCGATCCGTGAGCAAGGCGAGGTAGGCACCGACCCGCGCTTCGAAACGCGTCAGCTCGCGGGCGAAGTCGAACCACCAGCGCGGGTAGCGCTGCCGGAACACGATCATCAGCATCGTCGCGAGCCAGAGACCCGCGGAGATTCCCCCGCCGCTCCTTGTAATCCGGTCGCCGGTCGACGTGACCGTGGTCACATTCCCGGTTGCCGTGAGCAGGCCGAGGATGATGGCGATCGGAATGATCCAGATCACCCGGAAGAGCGTCGTGAGCCGATCAAGCGTCTCAGGATAGTCGATCTCCAGACTGGCTGCGTATGGTGCGGCCGGCGTACCCATCTTTTCCTCCCTCCAGCTTCGTTGTGCACATCCGTAGCGACCCTACCCTCCCGACGCGCGCGCAGTACAGGCAGCGCGCCGGCCACAACTTCGAACACCTCCTGGTCCGATCATGGCTGGGTGCGAAGCATGATCAGGATCATCTTGAATCGCGCGGCCGCCTTTACGACGTGCGGTGCATTCGCCGGCAGGAGCAGGATGTCGCCGACGGTCAGGTGATGCGGCACCCCGGAGATCCGCACCTCGGCCGCGCCGTCGAGCAGGAAGATCAGGGCGTCGAACGGGGCAGTGTGTTCGCTCAGTTCCTGGCCGGCGTCCAAGGCGAAGGCCGTCACCGTGCCCGCCGGCCCCTTCAGCAGCGTCCGGCTGACGACAGCAGCTTCCTGGTAGTCGACCAGGCCGTCTGCGGGGCCGCCCTTGTGGAGGAGGCTCCGTTCGTTCACGGCTCTGCCGCGCCTTTGCCGAACTGCCGGACGGTTGAGGGAGGGCACTCCAGGACGAGGTGCAACGGATCGGTGTTGTCGATCACGACCGATGCCAGGCGCTCGGGCTGAACTTCCTGCAGGTACAACTGCTGCCCGGGGATATACTGCTGCTGATATCGACGCCGTACCTCTTCGGCACCTCCCAGCAAGCTCACATCGCGCTCCTGGGCCCGCCCAAGCGTAGCGGCGAAGTCAGCCCGGACGAAGATCGTGAAGTCCCACTCTCCCGAAGTTCGTGGCGCAGCAGGAACACCCCGTCGAAGAGGAGGATGGAATCGGGCGGTGCGTATGTGACCGGCGCATCCACGGGCCGGTCGGACCGGAAGTCGAAGATCGCTCGGCGAAAGCGGCCAGAACCACCGGGACCGAGGGGACGCAGCACCGCTTCGAACAGTCCCGCGTAGTTGAAAGAATCCCGATGGTAGCCTTCCGGAGAATCAGGACCTCGGCGCCGGCGCACGGCCGAGGGATTGTGAAAGCCATCGATGGAGGCACGGATAACGCTCCGGCCGAGGGTCGTGATGGCGATTGCCAGTTCATCGGCAAGCGGGGTCTTAGCCGCGGCGTCGAGGCCGTCAATGGCGATGTGGACCCAGGGAACACGGTGCAGCGCGGCGATCTGCAAAGCCAGCGTTCGAAGCAGTTCCTGACGGTCCATCGGAAGCTGTGCCGGCCGCAGCCCCGTGTGCTGATCGTTCAACCAGGTGGCGATCGTCCGACTCGTTTGTCCTAGCGAGGGACGATCAAGATGCTCTGGATTCGCCGCCGGTGCCGGGCCAGAAGATACTCGATGAAATCGCCGGCAATCAGGTTAGGCCGGTTGCCGCCTTTGGTGATGATGCGGCAGTTCAGCAGGTGGGTCGCCCCCTCCCACTCGACGTTGATCGCGCCTCGCCGGTCGGGCTGGCTGCTGCGCAGCTTGAGCCACCCCGGTTGGCGCCCCGGCTTGTGCTCCTGGGATACGACAAAGGCATGTCTCTCCAGCCGGGGGTCATCGGCGATCGCCTCGCGCAGGCTGGACCCTGCCGTGCTGAAGACCTGAACTAAGGTCTGCATTCGACCAGCTCCCTTGGATTGCTGGGGCGGTGGGCAGCGGTGGACTCCGCGCGCCCGTTTCCATTGTACCGCCAGGGGATGGAGCACGCGGCCACGGTGGAGCCACGGCCACCCGACTCGTGACCGTGATTCCTGACGCAGCAGGGACGTTGCCCCGACCCGGCGCACATCCGATCGTGACGAACTGCAGCTATATTTGCGGGTCCAGCCGTTGCTCCGCAGGGCTGCCCCGTCCAAGCTTCCGGATCGCTCCATCAATGGCCGCATAATCTAACGGGTCCGCGGATCGTGTCGGCTCTGGCCGTTCGGCGAGCCAGCGAACCGTCGCCTCCAGAGCCGCAGCCGGTGCGACGACATTGTCGTACCCCAACTGCACGCGCAACTTCGTCGTGTCCAGCAGCAGGTGAGGACAGATGTGGTAGGGATCGATGCCGTAGGGAAGCGCCTGCGATGGGCGGTGCGCCGGGAGGAGGTTCTCCGGCAGGTCGATGACCTCCCACCGGTGGTCGAGGATCTCGGCCACAGCATCGATGATCTGGCGCACAGTCAACTGACCGGTGTCCGCAACGTTGTAGACGCGTTCCTGAGCGGGCGGGGCGTCGACGGCCAGGGCGACGGCATGGGCCATATTCTCCAGATACCCCCGGCTGAAGATGGCCTGCCCTCCATTGGGCGCGATGATCACGGGCCGGCGATCCAGCACCTGACGTACGTAGTACCACTCCCGCGGCGTGGTGTCCCCTGGTCCGTAGAGCGCCGGATATCGGAGGATGGTCAGCCGCACACCGCTCTCGGTCGCGGCGCGCCGCGCGGCCTCCTCCACGAGCACCTTGTCGTACCCGGCCTCGCGTCCGTATAGGAATCGCACTGTGGCCGTGGGCGCATCTTCGGGGAGAGGGAGTGGATAGGGATAGGGGCGGCGGAACCATGCCGCCTCGTAGGCCGCATAGACGTCATAGCTGCTGATGACGAGGTAGTGCGCGATCCGCCCGCCGAGCGGTCGCAGCAGGGTGTCCACGTCGGTCTCGTTCAGGGCAATCATGTCGATCACCGTATCGACGGCCAGGTTCTCCACGGCCTGCGCGAAAGCTTGGGGATTCCGGCGATCGGCCAGCAGCTCCCCGACCTCGGGCGGCAACGGAGCACGGTGCATGCCCCGATGGAGGCAGGTCACGCGGTGTCCGGCCCGCACGAGGGCGCGTACCAGGTGCGGGCCTGACCGCCTGGTCCCTCCAATTACCAGCACGTTCATGCCGTCACCCGTGTGATGTCGCACCAGTCTGCCGTGCCGCGCGCCGGGGAGTGTCGTGGTGAAGCCATGGTCAGGCAGCGGCCAGGAGTTCAGTCAGCGCACCGACGTGGGGCGCCTCTTCCAGAGCGTGGACAGTTTCCATCAGCCTGATGATCCTTTCCCGGCCGAGCACCCCTCCCGCCAGGGTCATGAATTTCTGCCTGACCTCCTCAGGGGACAACGGATTCCCGGGGTCTCCGCGGGGGGACGGGACCCGGGCGGCAAGGCATCGGCCATCGCGGAGCAGCACCTCGACCTCTGCCGGCCACGGTGGCTGGGTGAGCGAGCGGCGCCGGTGCAGGTCGTCATAGGCCGGAGTGGCCCGCACCTGTACTTTGTGCAGGAGGGCGCCGGTGCGGGGGTCCCGGAGTTTGTCCGCCCACGCCGTCGGCACATCCGCGTGACCCTCCCGCAGGGCGGCGGCCACCTGATAGGGGTGGCTGAAGATGGCATTCACGTGGGAGCGGATGTTGTAACTCGTCCGCGCGGCCGACGAGCTGTTTGTGGTGACCGTGACGCTCTCGATCTCATCGGGATCAATCCCCTGCTCGCGCAGCCGCAGCGCCGCTTCAATGGAGGCGTGCAGGTATCGGCAGGCCGGATAGGGTTTGACATAGCATTGCGTGATCCGGGAGGTCCGGCCCAGGTCTGCCGTCCCCGCCGCGGGGAGGTCTGCACCGACCAGCCGTAGGAGCCCCCGTTCGCCCTCCAGGATGTCCGGAGAACCCAGGACGCCCTGCTGCGCCAGCAGTGCCGAGACGACGGCGCGCCTGACCTCGTGCCCCGAACAGAGGTCTTTCTCGTGCCCCCTACTCTGT
>Ga0209172_10003120_pt1 | contig 26463 bp, 22 predicted proteins | sample LarsenN4metaG_FD_184113 | JGI IMG/M metagenome (GOLD analysis project Ga0209172, IMG submission 184113) | Hot spring sediment bacterial and archeal communities from British Columbia, Canada, to study Microbial Dark Matter (Phase II) - Larsen... ... | reverse complement strand
CGAACGAGGGCAACAACTGCGCCTCGTCGCGTTTGAGCCTCGTCGTGGGGGTGATGCCCGAAAACCGGCCGCCCGACTGCAGCCGCGCGTCGGCCTCGCCGAACCGCCTCTGGCCGCCGAACCACAAACTCAACGACATTTCCCTTCAAGGGATCACCGACCCCGACGGCGACCCTGTGACGGTCACGGTGACGGCCATCACGCAGGACGAGCCCACGAACGGCCTGGGCGACGGCGACACCTCGCCCGACGGCTTCGGCGTGGGAACGAGAACGCCGCGCCTGAGGGCCGAGCGCTCGGGCACCGCCAACGGAAGGGTGTACCGGATCGCCTTCACGGCCTCGGACAGCAAGGGCGGCACCTGCGAAGGCGCCGTCACCGTCGGCGTCCCCCACGACCCGAAGGACATCCCCGTGGACGACGGACAGACCTTCGACTCCACTCGATAATCCAGAGAGGCCGCTCCCCCATTCCCGGTTGCCAGGGCGCGCATCCCACCCTACACTGTGGAGGCGATCGGGGGGACCAGAAAGAGGAGCGCCCATGGCGGAGCCGCGGAGGACCAGGGCCCTGTACCACAACACGGTGAGCTACTTCGGCGGCCTGGTGGTGGCGGCGTCGTTGGTCCTCATCGTCTTCGCGCTGATTCTCGAGTTCAGCCTGGGGCACCCCAGCCCCTACCTGGGCATCTTCACCTACATGGTCTTTCCGTCCATCTTCGGCGCCGGAGCGCTCCTCTTCCTCTTCGGCATGAGGAGGGAGAGCCTGCGGCGGCGTCGGTCGGACTCGCTGGACGAGCCCCCTTATCCAAAGCTGGACCTCAACGATCCCGTCCACCGCCGGCGCTTTGCCGTGTCCATGGTCGGAGGGACCCTAGGGGCCATCCTGCTCGGGTTCATCTCTTACAACGCCTTCCTCTTCAGCGAGTCGGTGACCTTCTGCGGGAGGATCTGCCACACCATCATGGAGCCCGAATACACGGCCTATCAGCACTCGCCCCACGCCAGGGTGCGGTGCGTCGAATGCCACGTGGGGTCCGGCGCGTCGTGGTACGTCAAGTCCAAACTGTCGGGCGTGCGCCAGGTCTTCGCCGCGGCCCTGAAAACCTACGAGCGGCCGATTCCCGTGCCCATCCAGAACCTCCGCCCCGCCCGCGAAACCTGCGAGGAATGCCACTGGCCCCAAAAGTTCTACGGCGCACAGCTCGTCCAGAACCCCCATTTCCGTTACGACGAGAAGAACACCCCCGAGCAGGTGAGCCTCCTGCTCAAGACCGGGGGCGGCGATCCCAAGCTGGGGGCCCAGGCGGGAATCCACTGGCACATGATCCTCGCCAACACCGTGTCCTTCGCCACCGACGACCCGCGCCAGCAGGTGATCCCCTGGGTCCACGTCCGGCGCCACGACGGCTCGGAGGAGACCTACGTCAGCCTGGACGCCGAGGAGCCGGCCGAGGCCCTGGCCTTGAAGCCCCGCCACACGGTGGACTGCATCGACTGCCACAACCGGCCCACCCACATTTATCCCGCCCCCGAAACGGCTGTGGACCAGGCCCTCGCCTCGGGCCTCATGAGCCCAGACCTCCCGTGGATCAAGAAAGTGGCTGTGGACGCCCTCGTTCGGGAGTACCCCGATCGGGAGGCCGCCCATGCGGGCCTGCGAAAAGAGATCGCCGCCTTTTACGAGACGAACTATCCCGGCGTGGACCGGGAAAAGATCCGGGCGGCGCAGGAAGCCGTGGAAGCCATCTACGACCGGAGCGTCTTTCCCGCCATGAAGGTGAACTGGACCACCTACGCGGACAACATCGGCCACCGCAACTGGCCGGGGTGCTTCCGCTGCCACGACGGCCGCCACGTGGCCCGGAGCGGCAAGGCCATCTCCATGGACTGCACGCTGTGCCACACTCTGCCGCAGAGGGGGCCGCGCACGCCCCTCGGAACGCTCATGCCCGTGAGCGATGCCGGCTGGCACCCATGGGAGCTCCGGGGAAAGCACGCGCAGATTCTCTGCAATCGCTGCCACGCCGCAGGCTTCCGGGCCCCCACGGACTGCGCCGAATGCCACAAGATGGACGCCGGCGCTCCCATGATGTCCATGGGGTGCGACACCTGCCACGTCCGTCCCCAGGAGGTTCTCCCCCTGGCGGACTGCCGTTCCTGCCACGAGGCGCTCAAGGGGCTCCACACGGGGGGCGCCCACCCGGATCTCTCCTGTGCCGAGTGCCACAAGCCGCACACCTGGAAAGTGAGCGGCCGGGAGGGGTGCGAGTCCTGCCACGAAGACAAACGGGCCCACTACGAGAAGGACGGGCCCTGCGCCGGGTGCCACGGATTCCGAGGCTGATCGCAGCGGCTTCGCGGCGGGCCTCGGTGGCGCCGTGGACGGGCTTCCTCGTGCGGGGCGCTCCTGTTAGGATGGGCGCGGAGGGAAGACCATGTTCATCGACGAGATTCTGGCCCGGGAGATCCTGGATTCGCGCGGCAACCCCACGGTGGAGGCGGAGGTCGTCCTCGAGGACGGGACCGTCGGGCGGGCTTCCGTCCCTTCGGGAGCCTCCACGGGCGAGGCCGAGGCGGTGGAACTCCGGGACGGGGATCGGCGCGTTTACCTGGGCAAGGGCGTCCGCAAGGCCGTGTCCCACGTGAACAACACCCTGGCGAGCCGGCTCGAAGGGGCGGATCCCCTCGACCAGCGGGGGATCGACCTGGAGATGCTTCTCGCCGACGGCACCCCCAACAAGGGCAAGCTGGGAGCCAACGCCACCCTCGCCGTTTCGGAGGCCGTGGCGCGGGCGGGGGCCGCCCTCCTTCAACTGCCGCTCTACCGCTACCTGGGCGGCGTTCACGCCCACCGCCTGCCGGTCCCCATGCTGAACGTCATCAATGGCGGGGCCCACGCCGACAACTCCGTGGACATCCAGGAGTTCATGATCGTCCCCGCGGGCTTTCCGTCCTTCCACGAAGCCCTGAGGGCCGGGGCGGAGGTGTACCACCACCTGAAGGCCCTCCTCAAGGAGCGCAAGCTGGGGACGGGCGTCGGCGACGAAGGGGGCTTCGCGCCCGACCTCCCCGCCGACGAAGACGCCTTGAAACTCCTGGTGGAGGCGGTGGAGCGGGCGGGGTACAAGCCCGGCCGAGAGGTTTTCCTCGCCCTGGACGTGGCGGCGAGCAACGCCTGGGACCCGAAGTCCAAGAAATACCGCATCGGGGGACCGCAGACGTCGGCGCAGCTCGTGGCCGTCTATGAAAAGTGGCTCGGCCGCTACCCCATCCTCTCCATAGAAGACGGCGTGGGCGAGCACGACGCGCGGGGTTGGAAGGCTCTTACCGAGAGGATCGGGTCGCGGGTTCAGCTCGTGGCCGACGATTACGTGGTCACGAACCCGGCGCTGATCCGCAAGGCGGTGAAGGACGGGATCGCCAACGCCGTGCTCATCAAGCCGAACCAGATCGGAACCGTCTCCGAGACCCTGGAGGCGGTGGAACTCACCAAGCGCGCCGGATACGGCGTGGTCGTGAGCCACCGCTCGGGCGAGACGGAGGACGCCTTCATCGCCGATCTGGCCGTGGCCGTGAACGCCGATTTCATCAAGACGGGCGCCCCCTGCCGCATGGACCGCCTCGCCAAGTACAACCAACTTCTCCGCATCGAGGAGGACCTCGGGAACGCCGCCCGCTACGCCGGTCCGGAGGTGCTGGAACGCCTGAGAACCTGAACCCCCGCCGGGCGCAGATCGCCTGGAGCCTGCTCCTGCTCGTCTGGCTGCCCATGCTGGCGCTTCTGGTCTGGGGCAAGGGCGGCATCCTGGAGCTCCTGGCCCTGAGGCGCCAGATCCAGAAGCTCGAGTCGGAGGTCCAGGGCCTCCGCGAGGAGAACCTGCGCCTCAAGGCGGAAATCAAGGCCCTGAGGGAGAATCCTCAACTCTACGAGCGCCCGGCCCGCGAGCGGTACTTCTTCAAGAAGCCCGGAGAAGTGATCCTCTACCTCCCGCCCGGCGAGGCGGCGCCCGTTGCGCCTCCCGGTCCGGGGTCCAAGGCGCCGTGAGGGCCCGCGCCGTCCTCGCACGGGTCTTTGCCTACGTGATTCCCGCAGGACCGTGCGTCCTGTGCGGGGAAGACTCGGAAGGCGGCCCCGCCCCGGGCCTTTGTCGGAGGTGCTGGAGGGCCCGCCGAAAGCCCCTCCCCCCCCTCTGCCCCGTGTGCGGACTTCCGCTCCCTCCGGTGGAGGGACAGGAGCCCCACCCCTGCGGCGCCTGCCTCGTGGATCCGCCTCCGTACCAGGCCCACGTGTCGGCTTACCTGTACAAGGGCCCCGCCCGGGCGCTGGTTCTCCTGTACAAGGACAAGCGGCGCTATCCCCTGGCGGCGCTGATCGGCACGGCGGTGGCGCGCGTCGTCCTGCGCCGGTGGCCCGGGGCTCCCTACGACTGCGTGGTGTGGGTGCCGAGCCCCCTCTCCCGGAGGCTCAGCCGTGGATTCGAGCCGGCGGGGCTGGTGGCGCGGGCCGCCGCGAGGCGGCTGGGCTTGCCGGCCCGGCCCCTCCTGACATGCCGGAAGCGGCCTCGGCCCCAGAAGGGGCTGAGCGCCGCGGCGCGGCGGGAAAACGTCCGGGCCGCTTTCGCGGCGAGGGAAGCCGGACTGAAAGGTCTGCGCGTCCTCCTGGTGGACGACGTTCGGACCACCGGAGCGACCCTCGCCGAGGCCGCTCGGGTCCTCGTGCGCGGGGGGGCGGTGGTGTACGCGGCCACCTTCGCCAGCGTCGTCGCGAGGGATTTCGACTTTCAGGCCGGAGACGGTCCGGACTCCCCAGGCGACGGCGCAAGGGAGGCGTGAGCCGCGCCGGACAGGCCCCGGACCCCGTCGCGCGGGGGCGGCCGTTTCGGACGTGTCGGAGGGAAGGGCCTCCTGCTACAATGCCCCGCGGAGGAACGCGATGGACTTGAAGGGCAAGACGCTGTTCATCACGGGGGCGAGCCGGGGCATCGGCCTGGCCATCGGCCTCCGAGCCGCGAAGGACGGGGCCAATGTGGCCATCGCCGCGAAGACCGCCGAGCCTCACCCCAAGCTTCCGGGGACCATCTACACGGCGGCGCGGGAGATCGAGGAGGCGGGCGGCAGGGCCCTGCCCATCCTCTGCGACATCCGGGACGAGCACCAGGTGAAGGCCGCCGTGGAGAAGGCCGTGGAAGTCTTCGGCGGACTGGACATCCTCGTCAACAACGCCAGCGCCATCGACATCCGCTCCACTCCCCACCTGCCCGTGAAGAAGTGGGACCTCATGCACGCGGTGAACGCCCGGGGCACGTGGGTGTGCTCCAAGTACGCCCTGCCGCACCTGCTGAAGTCCGCCAACCCCCACATCCTCACGATCTCGCCGCCGCTGGGCGTGGCCCCCGACTGGTTCGGCCGACACGTGGCGTACACCCTGGCCAAGTACGGGATGTCCCTGGTCTCCCTGGGCCTGTCGGAGGAATGGAAGGACGAGGGCGTGGCCGTCAACTGCCTCTGGCCGAGGACCGTCATCGCCACGGCCGCGGTGCAGAACCTCCTGGGGGGAGACGAAGTCATCGCCCACGGCAGGAAACCGTCCATCATGGCCGACGCGGCCCATGTCATCCTCGTGAAGGAGAGCCGGACCTGCACGGGGAATTTCTTCATCGACGAGGACCTGCTCCGGGCCGAGGGCGTCACCGACTTCGAGCCGTACGCCGTCAACCCGGGGGTGGAGCTTTATCCAGACTTCTTCGTGTAGGTTTCGGAGAACGAGGAGCCACCGCCTTCTTGGGCGGCGCCCCCCCGAACCGCCACCGAATTCAGAAGCCGCCGCCCTCACCCGAGGAGGGCGGGCAGGGCCCCCTGGCTCTTGCCGGTGACCTCGACGGATCCTTCGCCCACGAGGCAGTTGACCTCGGAGCGGAAGCCGTAGCGGCCCGGGAAGTAGATGCCCGGCTCCACGGAGAAGACGGTGTGGGGGAGGAGTCGCCGCGTGTCCCGGGTCTCGAAGTCGTCCATGTTCGCGCCGTTCCCGTGGTCCTCCACGTAGATGGAGTGTCCTGTCCGGTGGAAGAAGGCGGCGCCGTATCCGGCCTTCTCGATGACGTCGCGGGCGGCCCGGTCCACCTCCCACCCGGCCACGGGCCGGACGGCGGCCTCCTTGGCCTTGGCCACACCGGCGTTGCGCGCGGCCGTCACGGCCTCCCAGACGCGGGCCTGCTCCTCGGGGACCCGGGCCCCCGTCCAGGCGCACCAGGTCAGATCCCCGTACACGGAGCCCGGGCCCGTTTCCTTGGCCCAGAGGTCCAGAAGGAGCACGCTGTCGGGGCCGATGACGGCCGATCCATCGGGGGCGGGTTCGAAGTGGGGGTCGGCGGCGTGGGCGTTCACCGCCACGATGGGGTGGGCCATGGTCGTCAGCCCGCGCCCCTCGAAGAAGGCCGCCATCTCCTGCTGGAGGGCGTATTCGTTCAGAGGCGTCCCGGCCTGGAGGGAGGCCCGGACCCGCGCGAAGGCCATGTCCACCGTTTCCTCGAGGATGCGGACGGCCCTTCGGTGGCCCGCCTCCTGTTCGGGAGAGAGGGTTACTTCGAAACGAGCCACCAGGTCCCCGGAGGAGACCAGAACCACGCCACGGCTCCGAAGGAAATCGGCCAGGCCGGCGTCCAGCCTGCCCACGGCGGGGATGAGGCCGTCCTCGGCGTACTGGGCGGCCACCCGCTTCATCCCGGAGAGGGCCTTGGCGAGAGCCTCCTGCCACTCCTGCCAGCGGCCGTAGGTCACCCTGCGTCCGGGGAGATGATCGAGGCTGGCCGGCTCGATGGCGTGGCAGAGCTTCAGGGGGTCCCCGTGGGCGGGGATCAGGTAGAACCAGCGCCGCGTGCGCATGGCTTTCTCGGGAAGGCCCAGGAGACTGAGGGCGATGGGATCGGTGCCCTTGAAGTCGGAGAAGAACCACGCGTCCAGGCCCTCCGCCGCGAGCGCCTCCTGGATGCTTCTGAGTCGGGTCTCGTTCATGGTAGGATGAACCTCCTGAAGGGATTATGAGGCAAGGATTTCACGAGAGGAAGGCTCCCTTGGACGGATACCCCTTCGAGACGGAGATCCAGGTCCGCTTCCGGGACATCGACGCCATGGGGCACGTGAACAACGTGGTCTACGGCACCTATTTCGAGATGGCCCGGGAGGCCCTGTTCCGGGAGGTCTTCGGCGTCACGGAGGCCACCGATTTCACCTTCATCCTCGCCCGCCTGGAGATGGACTTCCGCCGCCCCGTGAGATACGAGGACAGGGTTCGCGTGGGGCTTCGCGTGGGCGAGGTGGGCCGCACCTCCTTCACCTTCGAGTACCGGCTCGAGGCCGAAGGGGAGCTGGCCGCCGAGGGCCGGTCGGTCCAGGTGTGCTACGACTACGCGGCGAAGGCCAAGGCCCCCCTCTCCGAGGCCTTCAAGGCCCGGCTCGCCGCCTTCCGGAAGGCCTGAGGCCACGCCATGCTCCGGCTCAAGGAGATCGAACTCGCCGGGTTCAAATCCTTCGCGGACCGGACGCGGGTGCCGATCCCGGAGGACCTCCTGGTGGTGGTGGGCCCCAACGGCTCCGGTAAGAGCAACGTGACCGACGCCATCCTGTGGGCCCTCGGCGAGCAGAGTCCGAAGAGCCTCCGCGGCCACAAGATGCAGGATGTGATCTTCAACGGGAGCCACAAGCGGCCCCCGTCGGGGATGGCCGAAGTCCTCATGACCTTCACCGATGGGGACGGAGGACGCCTCCAGGTGGGGCGCCGGCTGGTCCGCACGGGCGAGAGCGCCTACCTGATGGACGGGCGGTCGGTCCGCCTGAAGGACGTCCACGAGTTCCTCCAGCGCCACGCGGTCTCGACCCAGGGCTCCTTTCTCGTGGAGCAGGGCCGGGTGGAGGCCCTCCTCGTGGCGAGCCCCGAAGAGCGGAGGATGATCTTCGAGGAAGTGGCGGGCATCGCCCACTACAAGGAAAACCGCCGGAGCGCCCTCCAGAAGCTTGATGCCACCCAGGCCAACCTTCTGCGCCTGAACGACATCCTCCTCGAGGTGGAGGGCCAGATGGCCTCCCTCAAGCGGCAGGCCGCCAAGGCGGACCGCTTCGTCCGCCTCTCCGACGAGCGGAGAGCCCGCCAGCGGAGGCTGTGGGGCCGGCTGTACGGCCAGCTCTCGGGCCGGCGCGCCGCCCTCCAGAGGGACGGGAACCTCCTACAGTCCGAACGGGAGCGGAGGGAGGCCGCGGCGTCGGCCCTGGAGGCCGAGCTGGAGGCCGCCCGTCTTTCCCTGCACGAGCACGAGGTGTCCCTCCAGGCCATCGTGGGGGCGCTCCACGAGCGGGACCTGAGCCGCGAACGGGCCGAGCAGGAGATCGCCCGGCGCACCGACCAGATCCTCGCGGCGAGGAACCGCCAGCGGCAGATCTCCGCGGACCGGGAGGACCTGGCCCGGAGGGTTTCGGCCGGCGCCAAGGAGCTGGAGCGCCTGTCGGCGGAGGTGGATCGGCTCGCCGCGGAGGAGGCCTCCGCCCTGGCCGCCGTGGCGAAGGCCCAGGAGGCGCTGGAGGAATGCCGGCGCGCCGTGGAGACGCTGGAGCGCGAACGGGAAACGCTCCGCCAGAAGACCTTCGCGCAGGCCCAGGAGCACTCCCGCCTGAGCGCCGTCTCCTCCCGTTTGGAGGAGGACCTCCGGAAGGCCGCCGAGCGCGAGCGCCGCCTTCAGAGGGAGGAGGAGAGCCTCCGCGAACGGGAGGCCGCCGCCGAGGCGTCGTGGACGGATCTCGCGGCGCGGAAGGAGGAGGCCGAGGCCGCCCTCTCCCGATGCAGGGAAGAGGCGGAGGTCCGCTCCAAGGAGGCCGTGGGGTTGGAATCCCAGGTGCGACTCGCCCAGGAAGCCCTGGCCGCCGCGCGCAAGGATCTGGCCGTGGCCGAGAGCGAAGTCCGGGTCCTGGAGGAGCACGCGGCGGCCCTGCGCTCTTCCGCCCATTCCTTGGTCTCGGCTCGGCTCCCTGGCGCGGGAGAGAGGGGACTGGCCCGCTTGCTGGCCCCGGCGCCCGAAGGCCTTCTCCCTGCCCTGGCCGCGGTTCTGGGGGATCTCCTGGCGGGTTACGTGGACGCGCCCTGGGAGTCGCTCCCGGATCTCATCGGCGCCTTGGGAACGGAGCGGGCCGGCCAGGCCGTCTTTTTCCTCCCCGGAGCGGGTGGTCCCCACCCGCCCAAGGCGCCCAAGGGCACGCTCGGTTACCTCCACGAGCAGGAGGGTCTCCCGGAGGAGGTCCGCCGCCTCATCCCCCGCGCCCTCCTGACCCGGACCGCCGAGGCCGCCCGCCAGACCGCATCCGCCACCGGGTTTCCCGCCGTGAGCCTGGACGGCGTTCTCGTCCACCCCGACGGGTGGGTGCGAGGCGGTTCCGGTGGCACGGGCGCCTCCTCGCTCCTGGAGCACGAACACCGGCTTCGTCAGGCGGCCCGGGCCGCGAAGGAGGCCTCCCGGGCCGTGGTCCGGGCCGAGGAGCAGGAGGCCGCGGCGGTGCGGGCCGCGGAGGAAGGCCGGATCGCCCTCGAGGCGGCCCGCCTCGCCGAGAAGAGGGCCGCCGAGGCCCAGGCCCTCCTGGAGCGCGATGCGATGAATCTGGACGGAGAGCGCCGCCGGCTCGCCGCCTCCCGGGACCTCCTCGAAGGCGAGGTCCTGCAGGCCCGTGAGGAGAGGGAGTCCTTCGAGGCTCAGCGAAAGGACCTGGCGGCCAGGATCGAGGCCTCCGACCGGGCCCGCCGGGAGGCGGACGCCGCCCTCCAGGCGTCGGAAGAGCGCCATGCCCGGGCCCGAGCCGCCCTGGAGGCGGCCCATGAGGCCGTGGCCGAGAGCCGGGCGCGCCACTCGGAGGTGAGCCAGCGCCACCGGTCGGCTCAGAACGCCAGGAAGCACGCGGAGGAAGCCAAGGCCCAGTTGTCGGCCACCGACGGGCGACTGGCTTCCGAATTCTCCGACCTCTCGGAGCGCGTTTCCGCCCTGGAGAAGGCCGTAACCTCCGGTCAGCAGGAGTTGAGAACGCTCATCCTCGCCCTCGAGGGGGACCGCGACCGCAAGCGTCGCTCGGAGGAGGATCACGCCCGGCTTTCGGAAGAACTGTCCCGCATCGAGGAACGGGTCCGGGAGGCCCGGGAATCGGCGGCCGAGGTGAGGGAGGAGCACGCCCGCGTCGAGGTGGAGCACGCCACCGTGGCGGCGGACCTCAAAAACCTCCAATCGCGCCTGGAGGAGAGCTTCGAGGAGTCTCCCGAGGACCTGGCCAGGGAGTTTGCCGGCGAACCTCCGCTTTCTCCAGAGGAGCGGGACGAGGAGACAAAGGCCCTCGCCCGCCTGGAGGGGCGAATCCAGGAACTCGGCGAACTGAACCTGGCCGCCCGCTCCGAGTACGCCGAACTGGAGCAGCGCCACGGCTTTCTCAGCGCCCAGCGCAAGGATTTGGAAGACGCCGTGGCGTCCCTCAACGAGACCATACGGAAGATCAACCGCACCACCCGGGACCGTTTCATGGAGGCCTTCAACGCCGTCCAGGAACACTTCGGTCACCTCTTCCGCCAGGTCTTCGAGGGGGGGGAGGCCCGGCTGAGCCTCCTCGACGAGACCAATCCCCTGGATACGGGCGTGGAGATCTACGCCCAGCCGCCGGGGAAGAAGCTCCAGAGCCTCCAGCTCCTTTCCGGCGGAGAAAAGGCCATGGTGGCGCTGGCCCTCCTCTTCGGGCTCTTCTTGTACCGCCCCCAGCCCTTCTTCGTCCTGGACGAGGTGGACGCGCCCCTGGACGAGGCCAACATCACGCGCTTCAGCCGGCTTCTCACCCAGTTTCGGGGGCGGACCCAGTTCCTGGTCGTGAGCCACAACAAGCGCACCATGGAGCTGGCGGACGTCCTGTACGGCGTCACCATGGCCGAAGGCGGTGTGTCCAGGCTCGTCTCCGTCCGCCTGGGGGACGTGGAGCCCTACCTGGGTCCCCAGAACGGCGGCGGGCAGGGCGGGGTCCGGCCGTGAGCGGACGGGGGGCGGCGCCCGGAACGCGTCGGCTCCTCCCCGCCCTGGCGGCGATCCTGATCCTCCTCCCTGCCGGGGGCACATCCCCCAGCGCCGAAGGTCTCCGCGTGACCGGATCGGTCAGCCGGCCGAGGGTCCGCCTTGGTGAAAACGTGACCTTCACCCTCCGGGTCGAGGGGGGCGGTCCGCTCCTCGCCCAGCCGGTCCTCCCCGCCCTCGCGGGATTTCAAGTGGTGGGCACGTATCAGACGGTGGAAGCGGGTTCCTCGGGCAGGGCCTTGCTCTTTCACTACATGCTCAGCCCGCGAAACGCCGGCCGCCTCGCGGTTCCCGATTTGAACCTCCGTATTGGAGAGACGGTGGTGACGGTTCCGGGCTTTGCCGTGGAAGTGGAAACGGGCGGGGCGGCCCCGTCTCCGGCCAAGCCGCCCCCGTCTTCCTCGCGGCCGGCTCCGGCCGTGCTGGAGGACGTGCTCCTTTTCGGTTCCGTCTCCTCCTCCCGCGTCTACGTGGGGCAGCCCGTGGTCTACACCCTACACCTGCTGACCCGCCGTTCGGTGCGCGGGCTGGACATCACGCGGCCGGCGGCCTTCGACGGCTTCCAGAAGGTGGAGGACCCCCTCGCCTCCAAGGCGCGCGCGGTCCAGACCCGGCGCAACGGGCACCTCTACCTGGACGCGGTCGTGATGCGCGCCACGCTCTTTCCGTTGGAGCCCGGCCCGAAGGTCGTGGAGGATTTCGAAGCCGAACTTCGCCTGGATTCGGCTCCCGGCCGGGCGGTCCTGCGAGGGGGGGGCGTCCGCCTGGACGTGACGCCGCTCCCGGCGCCCCCGGCGGGTTTTCGGGGAGCCGTGGGACGGTTTACCTTGCGCGCCGTGGAGCCTCCTCCCCGGCAGGTGGAGGGCGGGCGCCCGGTCACGCTGGCCCTTCAGGTGGAGGGGGAGGGTTTTCTTCCCGAGGCCCCCCTCGACGTGGCGGCCTCGCCCTTCCTCCAGGCTTATCCGCCCACCGTACAGGATACGAGCGCCTTCGAACGGGGGATCCTGAAAACCCGCCGCACGTACCGGCTCGCCTTTCTGCCCCGGGCGGCGGGCGCCGTGGACCTTCCCCGGGCGAAACTGGTGGCCTTCGACCCAGGAAAACAGGCCTACTCGGTCCTGACGGAGGGGGGAGGTCGGGTCCTGGTGGGTGTCTCGTCGGGGGCCGCCGGCACCCAGGTCTCCCTCGCGCCGCTGGTCCGGCGGCCCGTTCCCGGTCCCGTGCGGAACGTGTTCCTCACCCGCCGGGTATTCTGGCGCCTCTTGCCCATCCCCTTCGCCCTCGCCGCCCTCATCGCGGCGGGACTTGGCACCTACCGGGCCTTCTTCACGGCCCCCGAGAAGCGCAGGGCGCGCGCCTTGAAGCACAGGCTGAGGAGGAGCCTCCACCGGGCGCGGCGGAGGCTGGACGTGAGGAGGGCGGAGGAGTTTCACGAGGAGTTGAGCCGCGCCCTGATGGCCGCGTTCGATCTGAAGACGGGTTGCTCCACCACGGGGTTGAGCCGGGCCCAACTGGAGGAGGTCCTTGCAAAGGCCGAGCCCGACGCGGTGAGGAAGGAAAAGGCCCTCGCCCTCGCGGACCTTCTTGAGCGCGCCCGGTACGCCCCGGAGCGGCCCACGAAGATGGACCTTCTGGAGCGCTACGAGGCCGTTCGGGCGTGGGTGCAGGGGGAAGCGGAAGGGCCGCGGGACGGCCGGGGGCGCGGGGGGACCGCCCGCGCGTGGTTCCCCATCGCGCTCGCCGCCGGGCTCCTCCTGCCTCCCTCGTCATCCGCCCAGGGCCCGGGGGACCTCCTGGCCCTGCAGGCGGCTCAAGCCTACGACCGGGGCGACTTCTCCGAGGCCGGACGGCTCTACCTCCTGCTGAAGGAGGCGGAGGGCGATGGGGCCGGCCTGCGATACAACCTCGGAAACTGCGCCTTCAAGTCCGGCGACCTGGGACGGGCCATTCTCGAGTACCGGCGCGCCCTTCGGTTCGATCCCGGCCTGGAGGCGGCGCGCCACAACCTGGAGGCGGCCCGGCGGCTCCTGCCCGCGCGGGTGCCCCCCTATGAGCCGTCCCCCTGGGAGGCGGCCCTGGCGGCGATCCCTCCGGGCCTTCTGGAAGCCCTGGTCCTGCTCTTCGCCCTTCTTGGAAACGGGGCCCTCGTTGCGGCTCTCGTTCTGTCCCCGGGCCCGATCCGCCGGGCCTGCGTCCAGGGAGTGGTGGCGGCCTTCATCCTCATGGGGGCATCCGGTGCGGTCCTGGCGTACTCGGACTCGGTCCTGCCACGGCAGCAACCCGTGGTCGTGGTGGCCCCCGCCGAAGTCCGGGCCGAGCCCGAAGGCGGCGGAAAGCCCCTGGCTGTTCTTCCCCCCGGATCGGAAATCCTGCGCGTGGCCCGGGCGGGCGATCGTTCCTTGGTGCTCTGGGGCGAAGGCCGCGGGTGGACCGATTCGTCCGCCGTGGAGGCCCCCTGATGCGGGCGCGTCGGACGATTCTCCTCGGCCTGGCCGCCGCCGGCGGGGCCGGCGCGGCGTTGCTCCTGTGGCTGGCCCTCCAGGGGGGCGACCTCCGGTGGCTCCTCGCCCCGGAGGTGCCGGAGGTTCGGTCCCGGGCCGTAGGCCGGAGGGAGGTGCCGCCGGCTCCCGCCCCGCCCCTCCCCGTTCCCGCCGAAGCCGCGGTGCGGGAGCTTTCCGTCGCGGGTCTGAAGGTCGGCCCCTGCGAGGGTGAGATCTGCCGGGAACCCAACGTGGCGGCGGCGGCGGGACGTTTGGAGGAGGAGCTTGTCGGGGCCGTGAGGGACTTGAAAGATGGGGCCGGCCTGTTCCCCGCGGACGGCAACCGTATCGTCCTCGTCCCACGATCCTTCCGGGACTGCGCCTTTCGAGAGGCCTTCGCCGTCCGCCGGGAGGACGGCTTCTCCAGCGTGGACCTTCCCATGGAACCCATCGTCCTGAAGTGGTGGCCAGCCAGGGAGGTCATGTCGGCGGCCCTGGCCTGGGCGGTCCTGGACCAGGAGATCCCCCTGTACGGACAGACGCCGCTCTGGTTCCGGGCGGGATCGGCCCTCCACCTTTCGGGCTTCGGCGAAGCCTACACGAGACGAGCCCTGCTCGAGAGCGATGCGCCGCCCCTTCTCGTCCGGCCTCTGGGCGATTCGGGCGACGGAGCGTGGGTGGCCGGCGCGTGGGCGATGAGGGCCCTGGAGGCGCGGAAGGGGAGGGCGGCCCTCCGGTCCTGGCTCTCCGCCTTGCGGTCCGGTTCGCCCTTCTGGGAGGCGCTCTCCCAGACCTGCGGCGAGAGCCCCGAGGCCTTCGAGTCCGAGTACCGCCGCTGGGCCGAGGCGTATGTGCGAGAGGTCACGGTGAACCGCGCCGAACTGATGGAGGCCGTCGCGTTGCTGAGGCGGGGGAAAGACGCGGAGGCCGCCGCCCGACTGGAGGCTTTCGTCGGCGAGCGCCCACTAGACCTCTATGCCGGGGACGCGGCGTACTACCTCAACTACGCCCGTGTCCGCCGGGGCGCCTACACGGCCGCCATCAACGGCTTCACCGACCTCCTCGTGAACGCCGCGGGGACCACCTCCCTGCAGGGCAAGGCCCATTACTTCATGGGAAGGGCCTACCACTTCGGCGGCTACGCGCCCCTGGCCAGGTCCGAGTATTCCCTGGCGGCCCTCAGCCCGGATTCGGAGCTTCTGAGGAAGCTGGCGGCGGAGCGCATCAAGGAGATGGAATGACACGGCGGGAGAGCCTCATCATCGGCCTCACCGGTCCCAACGCCGCGGGGAAGGGAGAGGTGGCCGCCGTCTTGGGCTCCATGGGCTTCGCCTGCCACAGCCTCTCGGACATCGTTCGCGAAGAAGCGATCGGGCGGGGGCGGACGACGGGCCGAGACGACCTCATCGTCACGGGAAACGAACTGCGCCGGGAAGGCGGCCCAGGGGCTCTGGCCGAGCGAATGGCCCCGCGACTGGGGGGACGGGACGTGGTGGACTCCATTCGCAATCCCGCCGAGGTGCAGGCCCTGCGGCGCGTGGCCGGCTTCGTCCTCGTCGGGGTCACGGCTCCGGCCCGGGTGCGCTTCGAGCGGGCACGCCTCCGGACGGGCCGCGGCGACGCCGTGACGGACCTCGCATCGTTCCTGGCCAAGGAAGCCGAGGAGAACTCCACCGATCCGGCGGCCCAGCAGTTGGAGGCCACCTTCGCCCTGCGGGATCGGACCCTCTCGAACGACGGGACCCTCGAGGACCTGCGCCGGGCGGTGGAGGCCCTGGTATCCGATCTGGAGAAAAGCCGTGCGGCGGCACCTCAAGGTCCCTGAATCCCTCGACGGGGCGCGCCTGGATGCCGTTCTGGCGGCCCTGGACCCGCACCTGAGCCGGAGAAAGGCCAAGGCGCTCATCGACCGGGGGGCGGTGTACCTGGACGGGCGGAGGTGCCGCCTCGCGTCCCGTGCGTGCCGCGCGGGAGCCGCGGTGGAGGTGGAGGCCTTTCAGTCCCGCCGGGAGGAGGGCCTCCCTCCGGTGGAGATCCTGTGGGAGGGAGAGGGGATCGTGGCCCTCAACAAACCCGCCGGCGTTCCCGCCGTCCCCACGAGGGAGGCGGTGGCCGGCTCCCTCCTGCACGCTCTGGCCCGAAAGAGGGGCGTCCCCCTGGCGGCCCTTCGCCCCGTCCACCGCCTGGACGCGCCCACCTCGGGGGTGTTCCTCGTGGCCCTGGAGGAAGGCGCCGCCGCCTTTCTGGGGAGGGCTCTCGCCGAGGGCAACGTGGAGAAGACCTACCTGGCGGTGGTGGACGGATCGCCCGATCCGCCCGAGGGGACCTGGAGCCTTCCCCTGTCCCCGCCGCGGGAGGGCATCGTCACCCCCGATCCCTCCGGGCTTCCCGCGCTCACGCGATACCGCTCCCTCGGGCCGCGCGTGGGAGGCACCCTGCTGGAGGTCCGACCGGTCACCGGGCGAACCCACCAGATCCGGGTCCACGCCGCATCGGCGGGCCATCCCATCCTGGGGGACCGGCGCTACGGGGAGGCAGTGTCCGGGGCCGCGCCGCGCATGCTCCTCCACGCCTGGAAGACTACCTTCCCGCTTCCCTCGGGAGGAGTCCGGACCGTGGAGGCGCCGATCCCGGAGGCCTTCGGTAAAGGGTAGGGTCATCCGCGGGGCCGAGGGCCGCAGGCCCCCCAAGGGAGGAAGCACCGATGGAGAACGCGCCGCTCGCCACCCACGTCTTCCTGCTGGCCGTGCCCGCCGCCTTCGTGGTCGGGGCGCTCCTGGTCTTCGTATGGGGGAAGCGCCGTGAGTCCTGACTGGATGATCGCCTCCGTCGTCGCCGCCTACATGGCCGCCCTCCTGGTGATCGGGGCCCTCGCGGCCCGCCTCACCCGTTCGCCGGAGGATTTCTTTCTCGCCGGCCGGTCCATCGGCTCCTGGGTGACCGCCATCTCCTCCACCGCCTCCTCCGAGTCGGGCTGGGTGGTCCTCGGCGCCGTGGGCATGACGTACGCGGGGGGCGTTTCGGCTCTCTGGTACGCGCCGGGATGCCTTGCCGGCTACGTCGTGAACCTGTACCTGGTCGCGCCTCGTCTGAGACGGGAGGCCGCCGCCAGAGGCTCCTTGACCCTGCCCGATTTCCTGTGCGACCGGCTGGGCGATCCGGGCCACATCCTGCGGCTCGCCTCGGTCCTGGTGATCTTCGTGTCGCTCGGCGGGTACGTGGCCGCCCAGCTCACCGCCACGGGCAAGGCCATGGAGGCCATCCTCGGCCTTCCCTACGGAACGGGCGTCGTGGCGGGCGGTGTCGTGATTCTCGTCTACACGCTTCTGGGGGGATTTAGAGCTGTTTCCTGGACCGATTTCGTCCAGGGCCTGATCATGGTCTTCGCCCTCGTTCTGATGCCGCTCCTCGTCCTTCGCGAAGCGGGCGGATATTCGGCGGTCCTTGCGGCTCTCTCCGAAACGGATCCGAACCTCACGCTTGTCACCGGCGGAAAGACCGGATTCGCCCTCTTCGGGCTCGTTACGGGACTCTTCGGCATCGGGCTCGGCTACCCCGGTCAGCCCCACGTGCTGACCCGCTACATGGCCGCCTCGGGGGAGGAGAAGATCCGGCAGACCCAGGTCATCGCCCTGGTTTGGGGAGTCCTCGTCTTTTACGGGGCGGGCTTCTTGGGCCTGGCGGGCCGGGTGGTCCTGCCGGGGTTGAAGGACCCCGAACAGCTTTTCCCCCTCCTGTCGCGGCAGATGCTCCACCCCCTCCTGGCGGGGGTCATGCTGGCGGCCATCCTCTCGGCCATCATGTCCACCGTTTCCTCCCAGCTCTTGGTGGCCGCTTCGGCGGTGAGCCGGGACCTCTTCGAAAAGGTCTTCGGTGTCGCCACGACGGGCCGGGCTTCTCTTTTGGCGGGCCGGGCGGCCGTGGTGGTCCTGGGCGCGGCGGCCATGGCGGTGGCCGTGGGCGAGGTGAGGGTCGTCTTCTGGTTTGTCCTCTTCGCCTGGTCCGGTCTCGGCGCGGCCTTCGGGCCGGTGATTCTGCTCTCCCTGTGGACCCGGTCGGTGACCCGATGGGGAGCCGTGGCGGGGATCGCCACGGGTTTCCTCGTCACCGTCCTTTGGAAGGTCGCGGGGCTGTCGGACCGGATCGTCTACGAACTCGTCCCGGCCTTCCTCCTGGCGGGTCTGGCCACCCTTGCGGCGAGCGCCCTGGACCGGCGCACGGGGAAGCTCGCCTGATGCCGCCCACCGCTTCCTCGGCGTTCCGCTCCGGGGACCCGTGGTAGACTTCGACCGAGGAGCACGCATGTTCTGGCTCACGTACACGGTGGACGGGGAGACGCGGCGGCTCCTGCTCGCCAAGGAGCGGGTCTCCCTCGGCCGCATGCCGGACAGCGACCTGGTGGTTCCCGACCACACGGTCTCCCGCCGTCACGCGGATCTCGTGCGGACCGCGGAAGGATGGAAGATCGTGGACCTCGGCTCCCGAAACGGCACCCGCGTCAACGACGTCGCCGTCCACGAAAGCCCTCTGTCCTCCGGGGACACGATTCACCTGGGGTCGTTTCCATTGCGGTTCGAGGAGGACATCCGGGACCGGGTCCAGATCACTCCATCCGAGGAGGACGGACTCGTCACCGAGGGGACGATCATCCGGCCCGTGGAGGAGATCCAGAGCGCATTGGGCCTCGCCGAGCTGGAGAAGCCCGCGGCGGCCCCCGCGCTGCAAGACGTCCAGCGCCTCTCCCGGGTGAGCCGGATCCTCTCCGTCCTCTCGGAGGTCTCCCGCACGCTCCTCTCCGCCGACGACGTGGAGGGCGTCCTCGAGAAAATCCTCGACGTGGTTTTCGAGTATCTTCCGGCGCAGCAGGCCGTGATCCTCCTGGTGGACCCGAAGACCGGCGCCCTCGAATCCCGCGCCGTTCGGCAGACGGGGAAGGGTACGGGCCCCATCCGGATCAGTTCCAGCATCGCCCGGAAGTCGCGGGAGGATGGGGTGGCCATCCTTTGTCACGACGCCCAGGTGGACCCGCGGTTCAAGGCCGGGGAAAGCATCCGTTTCCTCGGGATCCGCTCGGCCCTGTGCGTGCCGCTGAAGCTCAAGGACAAGGTTCTCGGCATCATTTACGCGGACACCCCTCTCAAGACCAAGGCCTTCGGGGACTTCGACCTGGACCTCCTCTCCGCACTTTCGGGCTATGCCGCCATGGGCATCCGCCAGGCGGAGCTCCGCGCCGCGGTGGAGGCAGAGCGCCGCGCCAAGGCCCGCCTGGAGCGGTACCACTCCCCCTCGGTGGTCCGGCGCATCATCAGCGCCGGCGAGGCCGCCGAAGGCATCGCTCTGGACGTGCGCGAGGTGACCGGGACGGTTCTCTTCGCCGATCTGGTGGGCTTCACCTCCATGACGGAGAACATGCCCCCCGGGGAGGTGGCGCACATGCTCAACGCGTGCTTCTCGCGCATGACGGACGTGATCTTCGGCCACGAGGGGACCCTGGACAAGTTCATCGGCGACTGCGTGATGGCCGTCTTCGGCGCGCCCATCCCGACCCAGGACCATGCCGTGCGCGCGGTCCAATGCGCGCTGGACATGCGCTGGGCGCTGGAGAAATTGAACCGCGAGCAGGCCGACAAGCCGCCCCTGGTCTTCCGATTCGGAATCAATTCGGGGCCTCTGGTGGCCGGGGACATCGGCAGCGTTCGCCGGATGGAGTTCACCGTCCTCGGGGCCACGGTCAACGCCGCCTCCCGCATCGAAACGTCCATCGCCCGGCCCGGCCAGATCCTCGTCGGCGAGGCCACCTACCACCTGGCCAAGGACGAGTTCCTCTTCGAGAAGGTCGGGGACATGGAGGTCAAGGGCCTCTCCAAGCCGCTGGCCGTCTACGAGGTCAAGGGCCAGATCGAAGACGACCCTGGAGGAAGGTCCTAGGGTTCAGGGCGCCTCTCCCTCGGAACTTCCCTTCGACCCATCAACCTCCCCTCTTTTCCTTCTCCGCTCTCTCAGCACCTCAACCACCCCGGGAATCCAGGAGACGATGATCACCGTGAGGATGATGAGGTGCAGGTACCGGTCCACCCCGGGGATCCGCCCCATGAAGAAACCGGCCGTCGTCATGCTGAGGATCCAGCCGATTCCCCCGAAAACGTTGAAGCAGAGGAACCGGCGGTACTCCATGCGCCCCACTCCAGCGACGACGGGGGCGAAGGTGCGAATGACGGGGACGAAGCGGGCCAGGACGATGGTCTTGCCGCCGTACTTCTCGTAAAAGTGTTGGGCCTTGACGAGGTGGTTCGGATTGAAGAGGAGGGATTTCGGCCGCTTGAAGATCAGGGGCCCCGTCCGGTATCCGATGGAATAGCCGGTGGAGTCGCCCACGATGGCGGCGGCGGAAAGGAGCCAGAAGAGGGTCCAGAGGTCCAGGTAGCCCTGGCCGGCCATGATCCCTGCCGTCACGAGGAGGGAGTCGCCCGGGAGGAAGAAACCCACGAGCAGCCCGGTCTCGGCGAAGACGATCCCGAAGAGGACCGGATAACTTCCCCAGGCGATGAGGGCCTTGAGCTTCTCGGGATCGTGCAGGGCGGCGAGCCACTCCATCCGGACCCTCCTCCGTGCGGGAGGTCCCGCCGGAAGGGCAGGATGGCGGAAACGCGCCCCGAAGTCAAAGGCCGGAAGGACGGGAAGCGGGACCCCGGGTTCCCCTCAGAGAGTCGGGATGAGGGGACTGGACAGGAACGAAGACAGGCGGGCGAGGGCGCCCGCCCCACGGATCTCGCCTGTCTGCATTGTTTCCAAATCCCAAATCCCAAATCCCAAATCCCCCTTCCCCCTTCCCCCTCCTATCCTGTTTCACTCTTGTGACCTTTCCCGCCACCCCGGAAAGAACAGGGTGACGGCGAGAACCGGGCGCGCCCAGAATCGGATACCGGCTCCGCTTGGAAAGGATGGTGGAAAATGAACTCCAGGAAACTCTTCGCGGTGACGCTGGCGATTCTGCTTACGGCCACGATGGCGTTCGGTGCGACGAAGAAGAAGGCCGACTACAAGCTCTCCACGCTCCGCACGATCTCAGGCACGGTCACGGCCGTGTCCATGGACGCGGGGATCCAATACCCCAGCTTCGCCCTCGACTCAAACGAAGGAGCCCTGACCGTTCACCTCGGCCCCTACTGGTACCTCGTTTCGGAGAACTTCGCGGTGGCGGTGGGCGATTCGGTGACGGCTCGCGTGACCTCTTGCCCGCGGACCCCTGTGGCCACCGACGTGACGGCCTTCTCGGTGACCGTGGACACAACGGGCGTCTCCATCCTCCTGCGCGATGAGGCCACGGGGCTTCCCCTCTGGATGAACGGCCAGGGCGGCCAGGGCGGCGGCCAGGGCGGCGGAAACGGAGGACCGCGCAACGGGCACCGCAACGGAGGCGGAATCTACAATTCCTGCACGTTGGATCCGGCCACGGCCGTGGACATCGAAGGGGCCGTGACGGATTACGCCTTCGGCCTCGGGACCCACAGCAACATGCTCACGGTGGATGCGGGGGGTACCCCCTATTCCTTCGGCCTCGGGCCCTACTGGTTCATGGTTCAGAACGGCTTCACGGTTCAGGTCGGGGACGCAGTGCGGGCGCGCATCGCCTTGTGTTCCGACCACTACGCGGCCTTCACGGTGGAGAACCTGACCACGGGCTCCACCCTGGTCCTGAGGGATGCGGACGGCGTGCCCCTCTGGATCGACTGACTTCGGCAATCCCTCTCTATCTCGGCCCGGGCCATTGCCCGGGCCGTTCTTTTGCCTCCGGCCATCGAAAGGGGAGCGCCCACGCTCGGACTTCCCCGGCCTTCCGGCAGGGGCGCCTACCAGTCCAGGCGGACGGCGACCCCGGCGGATACCCCGTCCCCATCGTAGTAGGGGTCGTTGGTCGAGCGGGAGAATCCGCCCGCGAAAAACTCCAGGACGAGGGAGGAAGGACGCCCGCCGAAACGAGGGGAAAACGTCTTCTCCAGGGAAAGATCGAGCCAGCGGATGCGGTCCCTTCGATCTTCCCCGGTGGGGCGATAGGTGGAGGGATCGAGGACGGGCCGGTCGCGGTACGTTCGGCGCTCGTAACTGAAGCGAAGGCAGGACCGCCAGCCGCCGGACCAGAAACCGTTCCAGTAGGCCGTGGCCGTCTCCCCGGAAAACCCGAACGTATCGTCGAGCAGTTCGGAGCGGCCGGAGGCGGCTCCCGTCGAGTAGGTCAAAAAGCGAAAGCCGTCCGAGGGCCGTCCCAGCCATTCCGCCTGGAGGCCGGTGAAATGGGACGGGCTGGCCTGGGCCTGCAGGCTCGCCCGCGCATACAGGTGGTCCACCGAGGAGGACGTCCCGACGCGTCCCACCTGGCCCACGTTTCCCGAGCCCTTGCCGTACGCCGGCGGCCCGCCGGGCCCCCACCCGTGTCCGGCTCCGGACCCTCCCGGGCCCAGTGGGGCGATGTGTGGCCCACCGCCCCCGCCGCCGCCACCACCCCCGCCTCCACCGCCGCCCCCGCCGCCGCCGGGTCCTCCGCCGGGCCCTCCGCCGCCTCCCCAGGGTCCGCCTGGGGTGAAGGAGCCCGCGGTCGTGACGATCCGCCAGCCCTGGAAGTCGTTCAGGTAGAGCCGCCTCTCGGCCCCCGCCGCGGCGGATACGAGCAGGGTCTGCGTCTCCCACGCGCCCGAGGCCTCGAGGGAGAAGGTGTCGGAGTCGAAGTCGTCCAGGTCCGGATAGGCGCGCCGCTGGGCCCCGGCTCGCAGTTCGAAGACCCGCGGGGAGGGCAGCCCCTCGGGCGCGGCCTCCCTCCACCGCCATCCTCCCCAGATCCCGCCTTCGCGGTTGCGGTAGGGCGAATACGCGCCGCGGTACTCCTGGGCGGCCAGCCGCCCTGAGGCGAAGAGGGCTCCGGTGCGTCCCACGGCGACCTCCTTTTGCGCGGTCAGCGACGCGGCGGCCAGACCCCGGTCGGCGTCCTGAAAAGCGTGTCGGAGGGAGGCGTCCAGATCGAAGCCCGCCCCGTCGGGGGTGTGATACCGGAGCCCCGCCCCGGCTTCAGCGAAGGTTTCCGAGGAGGCCTTCGCGACCCGGTCGGGGTTGGAGTCGCTCCAGAAGGCCGCCCGGCCCGCGGCCTGAACCTGAGCGGCGGCGGGGAAGCCCAGGGCCATCAGGAAAGCAGCGGAAACGAAACCAGTTCGACGAAGAAAGGACGCGTTGCCCGTCATGGTCTTCCCCCTGTTCCGATTCCCCCGCCTCATCGGCGCTATGATACCAGGGCGCGGGACTCGATTCACCCGGTCCCATGTGCCCCAAGTCCCGCGATGGGAAGGAAACGGTGGCGGCGAGACCTGGAAAAGGACTTCGTCCGGTCCTAACCGTCCGTCACCGGACTCGGAGGCCTGGCGGATTCAATCGCGGAATGTGGCATGTGACCCTGTGGGCCCAGGAGGAAAGAGTGGGTGGGGGTAGGCCGGATGGATGACCGCGAGGTGGCCATGCTCGTCGCGCGCGTGCAGGAAGGAGACGCCCCCAGCTTCCAGCCCATCGTGCGGGAGTTCACGCCGCCTTTGTACAACCTGGCTCGAAAAATGCTCTCGGGGTCCGAAGACGCCGCCGATGCCGTCCAGGAGGCCTTCTACCGGGCCTACCGCGACATCGCCAAATTCGACGGGCGCACGCGCTTCTTCAGCTGGCTTTACGGAATCTGCGTGAACGTCTGCTACGACGCGGGCAAACGCCGCAAACGGCACATGGAACGGGAGATGCCGCTGGACGAGGGCGAGGCGGCCCAGCCGGAGGGCGGGGAGAGCGCCCTGGAGAGGCTGGAATCGCGCCAGATTCAGGAGGCGCTTCGGTCCTGCCTCCAGAAGATCCCCGCCCCGCAACGGGCGGCCCTCCTCCTGAGGTACCAGGAGGACCTTTCGGTGGACGAGGTGGCCCAGGTTCTGGATATCGGCCTGTCGGCCGCGAAGATGCGCATCAGCCGGGGTCTTGCCGCCCTCCAGGCGGTCTGCAGGGACTCGGGCATGGGAGGCACGCCATGAAGGAGAGGGTGGACTTCACGTCGGACCCGTCCCTCCTCGAGGAGGCCCTTCGGGAGATGGCCCGGGACACTCCCCCCGCGGGCCTGGAAGCCCGGATCCTGGAGGGGATCGCCGCGATCCCCGTTCCACGAAGGTCCCCATGGTCCCGGATCGCGGGGGCTCTCCAGACCCCGGCGGCAACTTGGACCTACCGGCTAGCGGCCTTGATCCTCCTGGGAGCCATCCTGATCAACCTGAGGGACCTCGTCGCCCTCCGAACCCCGCCGGCGACGCCGGGCGGACCCGAGTCCCTGGCGTCCCTCGTGCCGTCCACCGCGGCGACGTGTCCCAATGACGGGTGCGGGTTCGTGGTCACCTTCCAGTTCCGGGCCGACGAGGCGGCGTCCGTTTCCGTGGCGGGGAGCTTCAACGACTGGGACCCCGCTCGGGCGCCCATGGTGCGCGGGGAGAACGGAGAGTGGCGGCTCCAGTTGATCCTGCCTCCCGGGAAGTACGAATATCAGTACGTCATCGACGGCCGGCGGTTCGTGCCCGATCCCGAGGCGCTGGAGCGTCAGAACGATGGATACGGCGGCGAAAACGCCGTCCTGAGGCTTAAGAGATGTTCGTCCGTCTGATGCGCCCCTTTGCCCTCTGCTTGACCCTGGCCTGGGCCGCGGTTCCGTGGGCCCACGAGACCGGCAACGCCGCCGCCGCCAACTGGCAGCGCATCTTCGCCGCCGCCCAGCGCCGCGGTGTCGCCGAGGACCAGCTCCTTCCCCTCCTCAAGCGCGTGGACCGCCTCACCACCCAGGGCCTGCCCACGGACTGGTTCACCGATCAGGTGGTGGAAGGACTGGCCAAGGGCGTGGCCGTCCCCCTGGTCCTCGATCGGGCCGCAGTTCTTGAAGATCGCCTTGTGACCTCGCGGGCCTGGATCGAAGACCTGAAGGGTCGGGGGGTGGATGGGACGAGGGCCGTGGAGGGCCGGACCGCGGTGGAGGATCTGGCCGAGAGCCTCGTCACGGCGCCTCTCCAGCGTTCGGACCTGGACCTCCTCCAGTCCTGGATGAACACCCGGAGTCTTTCGAGGCTTCTCGCCGCCGCCGACGCCCTCTCCCACTTGAGGCAGATGAACGTGGCCGAGGGGACCGTGGAGCGCCTCTTCCGCTCCCTTCCCGACACGCTTTCCGACGCCGAAGTGCGGTACCTCAACACGGCCCTTTCGGCCGGCCGCAGGCGGGGGTTGAACGACGACCAGGTGGCGGCGGACCTCGCCTCCCAGGTGAAAAAGGGAGGGCGTCCCTCCGAGTTCACGAGGGGCCTCCTGTCTGGATCGTCCGGCTCATCGGGCGGCGCCTTCCAGGGGGCGCCGGCGGGGCGGCCCGTTTCCGGTACGCCGGGCCCGGGCGGCCCGGGCGGACAAAAAGGCGGCGGCCGGAAGTAGGCCGCCGCCCCGCGTGGTGTCCCGCGTCGAGGAATTCGTATCCTACTTCTTCGCCTCCGGCGCCGGCGAAGGGCTCGGCGGCGGAGGGGGAGCGGCCGCGGCCGGCGCGGGCTCGACCTTGATCAGTTCCACGTCGAAGATGAGGGTGCTGTTGGGGCCGATCTTCTGGCCCGCGCCCCGTTCCCCGTAGGCGAGTCCCGGCGGGATGACGAGGCGGGCCGAGCCGCCTTCCTTCACGTGCTGAAGGCCTTCGGTCCACCCCTTGATGACGCCTCCCAGAGGGAAGGTGGCGGGCTGCCCGCGGTCGAAGGAACTGTCGAACACCGTACCGTCCAGGAGCTGGCCCTTGTAGTGCACGGTGACCTTGTCCTTGGGTCCGGGCGTAGCGCCGGTCCCTTCCTTGAGAATCTGGTATTGGAGGCCGCTGTCGGTGGTGACGACCCCGGGCTTGGCCTTGTTGGCGGCCAGGAACTCGTCGCCCTGCTTCTTGTTGTGGTCGGCCAGCTCCTTCATCTTCTGGTTCTGGACTTCCTGGTAGCGCTTCATGAATTCCTGGCGGACCTGGGCGGCCTCCTGGGGAGTGAGGGCCGGCTGGACCCCTTTGAGGTAGTCGTCCACGCCGCGCTGAAAAGCGGCGAGGTCGAATTCGTTCTGGATGTCCTTCAGGCGCGTGCCGATGTCGAGGCCCAGGGCGTAGCCGAGGCGGGCCTTGGGGTCTTCCAGGGCCGGTTTGGCCGGCGGGGCGTCGGCGCCCCGAAGCCAAGCCGGGGCGAGAAGGCAGAGGAGCAGGGGGGCGAGGATGCGCGTGCGGGTCATGGGCGGGTCTCCTTTCGCAAGACCCCGCCATTCTGCACCGGCTCGCCTGCGGGCGCAAGGAAGGGCGGCCCGCCTTGGTCGCCCCCTCGCTCATCCCCGCTCTCCCCGCCGTTCGCGTCTTTCGTCTCTCGCCTCTGTGGGAGGCGTCGCCAGACGCCGAGCTTCCCGTTTTGTTTCTTCCCAAATCATGCGTGTCCAAAATAAAGCAGCGTGTCTCCTTCGAACGTCGGCCGGGCCCTGGCCGCGCCGCTGGCGCGGCACGGAGGGGCTGGTCCGGGCGCGTCCATGCCAGCCCGGCGGCGCTCCGGCCCCAGCCCCTCCGCCGCCCTTCGGGCTCCAGACCCGGCCTCGTGCTGGAATGCCCCTCCCTCCCCTCTGGCGTTGCGCCGGCGGCGCCGGACCGATTGCGGCGTCAGCCTTCGGCGGCTCGCTCCTCGACGTACATCCCAGTACGCCTGCGTCGCAGCCGCCTCGGCTTCCTTGCTGGGGGTCCGGCCCTCCGGGGGCTCTCGGCGCGTTGCCCGCCGGGCCAGAGCAGGTTCGCGAAGGCGCGACGAGCGCGTGCCGGAAGCACGCCAAGGAGCGCCGACAAAGAAGATGCCTGGCCCGGCG
>Ga0209172_10003117_pt1 | contig 26471 bp, 16 predicted proteins | sample LarsenN4metaG_FD_184113 | JGI IMG/M metagenome (GOLD analysis project Ga0209172, IMG submission 184113) | Hot spring sediment bacterial and archeal communities from British Columbia, Canada, to study Microbial Dark Matter (Phase II) - Larsen... ... | reverse complement strand
CCTCCGACGCTTCGATCACCCCGTCCGGCGCGCGGGCCACGATCCGCAGCCCGCGGCCCGGGTGTTGCGGGTCGACCGTCTGGTGGTGCCTGCTGTTCACCTCCATTCGCTCACGACCGACGATCGTCGCCAGACGCGAGCCCGGCTCGATCCGCACCTCATGCAGCGGCTCCGGCGTCGCCTCGCACGCGTGCACGACCGGCGGCGTCCGCGGCACATCATCAATGTGCTGGATCAGCCGCCCGCCGCGGGCCACGTGCGCCACCTGGTGCCCCAGGCAGACGCACAGCATGGGCTTGCGGGCGGCGTCGGCCCGCCGGAACAGGTCCAGCTCGAAGCGGTCCCGCCGCGCCGGCATGACCTCGGTCTTCGGATGCGGCGGCTGGCCGTAGTTTGCCGGGTTCAAGTCCAGCCCGCCGGTGAACAGCAGTCCGTCATAGATCGCCAGCAGCTCGTCCAGCAGCGCCGCGTCGTACTCTGGCGGTACGGGAAGCATCTGCGGCAGCCCGCCCGCGGCCAGGACGGCGTCGGTGTACGCGGCGTTCAGGTAGGCGCGTTGGCGGGGCGGCAAGCCCTTCTCGATGCGAAAGCTGCTCGTCACACCGATGACCGGCCGCACAGGCTCACTCCCCGCCGATGCACGCTTCTGCCCACGCGCCGGGCGGCGCGTGTTGCATGCGCTCGGGCCGATTGTATATTACCCGGCGGTTGGGTTGGCGCGGTCCGATCTCTCCGGCGATCGGGTCTCCGCTCCTTTCTTGCTCCGCATCTGGTGCGACGTGCGAAGTGCCCCGTGCGCTTTCGGAACCCGGCACGGCTCTGCCGGCCCGCGCCGTCTGGCGCCGCCGAGCGGAATTCTGGTCGCGGCACTCGTGCTGGCCATGCCCGCACCTGCACAGGAGCGTCCGCCGGACGGCATGCTCATTCGCCGCGTGGACGTTCGCGGGCTGGAGACCATCAGCGAAGGCTTCGTACGCCGCATCCTCAAGACGCGGCCGGGCCAGAACTACTTGCAACGGCAGGTGCAGGAGGACGTGCGCGAGCTGCTGCGGACGCGCAAGTTTCTCAACGCTTTCGCCGAGGCGACGATCGAGGAAGGCCAGGCGGTGGTCGTCTTCACCGTGCAGGAGAAGCCTGAGATCGTCTCGGTCGAGATCGACGGCAACAAGCGCTTCACCGACGAGGAGCTGTTCAAGGAGCTCGGCTTCGCGGCCGGCAGCGTCTTGGACCGCTATGAGGTGACGCGCGGGCTGGAGAACCTCCTCCGCAAGTACAAGGAGGCCGGCTACTACTACGCCGTCGTAACGCTCGACGAGGAGGCGCTGGAGCGCGAGTCGCGCGTCCTGTACCGCGTCACGGAAGGCCCGCGCGTCAAGGTCCGCCGCATCCTCTTCGAGGGCGTGCGGTCCTTCTCCGAGGTGCAGCTCCGCCTGAAGGTCAAGACCCAGACCTACCTGTGGATCTTCCGCACCGGCGCCTTCGACGAAGAGCAGGCCGACCGCGACGCGCTCGAGCTCCAGCAGTTCTACCGCTCCGAGGGTTTCCTCGACGCCCGCGCCGGCTACCGCCTGGACTTCGACACCGTCGACCGCACCAACCTCAACGTCGTCTTCGTGGTCGAAGAAGGCCCGCGCTACCGCATCCGCGAAATCCGCGTCCGCGGCAACGAGGTCTACCCCACCGAACGCATCCTCCAGGAAATGCAGCTCAAGCCCGACGCCACCCTGCGCGAGGAGACGCTGCGGGCCGACGTGCGCCGCATCGAGGACCTCTACGGCCAGATCGGCTACGTCGCCGCCCGCGTCACCACCAGCACCGAGTTCCTGGAAGAGCCCGGCGTCGCCATCCTGATCGTGGACATCGTCGAGAACCAGCGCAGCCGGTTCGGCCGCATCACCATCCGCGGCAACCAGCGCACCAAGGACGAGGTCATCCGCCGCGAGCTGCGCTTCTACCCCGGCGAGGACTACAACACGGTCGCGGCCCGCAAGGCTGAGCAGCGCATCCGCGAGACCGGGCTGTTCAGCCGCGCGACCGTCACGCCGCTGGAGGACGTGCAGGGCTACCGCGAGGCACTGGTGGAGGTCGAGGAGGGCGACCAGGTCACGTTCAACATCGGCGTGGGCGTCAGCAGCGACAGCGGCCTGATCGGCTCGCTCACGATCGACAACCGCAACTTCGACCTGTTCGACTGGCCGCGGACGTGGGACGAGTTCTTCCGCGGGCAGGCCTTCCGCGGCGACGGACAGCGGCTGCGGATCGCGCTGGAGCCGGGCACCGAGCTGACGCGCTTCCGCATCGACTTCACCGAGCCGTACCTGCTGGACAAGCCGCTGCGGCTCGACCTGTCCGCCTACCTGTTCCAGCGTGACCGCGGCTCGTACGACGAGCAGCGGCTGGGCTTCGTGCCCGCCCTCAGCAAGCGCTTCGAGGGCGGCGTACTGGACGGCTGGGCGATCGAAGGCGCGCTGCGGGTCGAGGGCGTCAAGATCGACGACGTCCGCCCGCTGGCCGCTAACGACATCGAGGACGTCGACGGCAGCAGCCTGCTCACCAGCGCCAAGCTCACGCTGGTCCGCGACACAACCGACAGCCGTCTCGTGCCCAGCCAAGGCTACCGCTTCGCCGTCGGCTGGGAGCAGGCCGGGGCCCTGGGCGGTGACTACGACTTCGGCAAGCCCACCGCCAGTTTCGCCTGGTACAAGACCGTCCGCACCGACGTCTTCGACCGCAAGAGCGTGCTGGCCCTGCGGGGCGACATCGGCTACCTCGTCGGCGACGCACCGGTGTTTGAGCGTTTCTATGCCGGCGGCTTCGGCTCCATCCGCGGCTTCGACTTCCGCGGCATCTCCCCACGGGCCGGGCTGTTCAACGACCGCGTCGGCGGCGACTTCATCCTGCTGGCCGGCGGGGAGTACTCCGTACCGCTGTACGCGGATATCGTGCGGGGCGTCGCCTTCCTGGACATGGGCACGGTCGAGGAGGACTTCGGGATCACGGGTTGGCGGGTCGCAGTCGGCGTGGGGCTGCGGATCAACATCCAGCTCTTCGGCGGCATCCCGATTGTACTGGACTTCGGCTTCCCGGTGGCCAGCGAGGACGAGGACGACGAGCGGGTCTTCACTTTCTCCTTTGGCGCATCCTTCTAACCAGCGAACCAGACGGGCAGGCCCCTACCGCACTTCAGGCAACCTGCGGCGCGCTTGTGGGAGGGCGAGCCTCCGGGCCAGCCGTGGCTCGGCAGGAGCCTCGCCCTCCCGCGGTGCACACCACAAGCACTCTTAAGCCCACCTTATCCATACCTCGGAGATCGGATTCTGCGTAACCCTTCTCTTTATTCAGGTTTCAAGGACGTTGAAGGCGCCGCCGCGGGTGTTCTGTGCGGCTGCTGCAGGGTAGACGGCCCGATGCGGCCGACGTGTGCATGGTCTGTTTGGCGGGACAACGGGGAGCGAGGAGAACCAAAATGCAGGCAAGAATCTGGATCGTTGTTGGAGCAGTTTTCCTGACAGGCGTGGCCGCCGAGCGGGCCTGGGCCAAGGCGTGTTGCCTGCCCGACGGTTCGTGCATCGAGACCACCGAGGCCGACTGCCTGGCCCAGAACGGCGTATTCTTCGAAAGCGACGACTGCGAGGATGTGTTCTGTGGTCCGCCGGGAGAATGCCGCGTCACCGGCGGCGGCGTGGACGCCTCCGGCAACTGGGACGGCACCTATTGCCGCGGGCACTCCCACAATGACCGCTATCAGTTCGGCGGCCAAGTGGGTGCGCCGACGGCCTCACAGCCGCAGCCTCACGGTGAATGGCAGCATCACCAGCAGCGCGGGCCACACGGGAAGTTCTCGTTCCACGCCGGCACGGCCAGCGCCCCGCCCGAGACGGAGATCGCCTTCGTCGAGTGCAGCGATCCGGGCTTCTGCAACCCGGCTCGTCCGGCACCGGCCAAGCAGATCGACTTCGAAGGGGTCGGGCAGTTCAGCAACATCGATAGCGATCATCCGGACCTGGCCGGGGTGGTCGCCAATGTAACGTTGCACTGGTTCGAGGTGCACATTGAGGACCTGGGCGAGCCGGGCCGCAACGGCCGCCAGAGTCCACCGGGCGCGGTGTGCCCGGACGGCGGGTCGGCCGGCGGCGTCGCCAATTGCGACTGCCCGGATTTCTACCGGCTCAAGATTCATGCGGACACCGATCCCGCCTCGACCGTCATCTATGAGGTGTGGGGCTACATCAACGGCGGGAACCTGCAGATTCATCCGCCGGTCGGCGGCTGAGAAGCTTCGAACGGCTGCGGCGCGAGGCGCAGGCCAGTGTGCGTGTGTTTGGGAGAGGCACGCACCTGCCTGCGCTTCGCGTCGGTTTGCGCCCGGCCAGCCGCGGCGATCGGGCGCGCTTGAAGCCTCCCTTACGGGGATGCACGGTCACGCCAGGCCGGCCTTGAGAAGATCCAGCAGCCGCAGAAGGCCCACAGGCTTGCCGGCCTCGTCTACGACCACCAAGCTCGTGATGACGCTTTCACGCATGATCTGCAGGCAATCCACCGCCGGACGGCTAGGCGAAATGGTTGAGGCCCGCACCGCGGGTTCGGCGGCCGAGCGGCGGCTGTTGCGGTAGGCCTGCTCGGCGTTCAGCCCGCGCGGGTTTTCCACCCGCTCCAGCAGCCGCCGCAGGTCGCCGTCAGTGAACGTGCCCAGCAGCGTGCCGTCGCGCCGCAGGATCAGCGCGATGCCCAACTGTTTGCCAGTCATCTCGACCAGCAGGTCGGCGAACGACTGGTCGGTGCGTACGGTCGGGAGCCGCTCGCCGGTGTGCATCAGGTCCTCCGCCCGCAGCAGCAGTCGCCGCCCCAGCGCCCCCTCGGGGTGATATTGGGCGAAATCCTCTGCTTTGAAGCCGCGCAGGTGCAGCAGCGCCATCGCCAGCGCGTCGCCCACCGCCAGCATCATCACGCAGCTCGTCGTCGGCGCCAGCGCCAGCGGCCCGGCCTCCGGCAGCTCCGGCAGCAGGACCACGTGCCGGCTCAGTTCCGCCAGACGCGATTCGCGGGCGCACGTCACGGCGATCACCGGCCCCCCCAGCCGCCGGAAGTGCGTCACGAACCGCAGCAGCTCCTCGGTGTTTCCGCTGCGCGACAGCGCGATCAGGCAATGCTGCTCCGTGACGATGCCCAGGTCGCCGTGCAGGGCTTCCACGGGATGCATGTAGAGGGCCGGCGTACCGGTGCTGGTGAATGAGGCGGCCATCTTCTGCGCCACCAGGCCGCTCTTGCCCAGGCCGCTCACGATCACCTGCCGCGCGTCGCGTAGCGTGCGCAGCGTGTCCTCGAACCCGTCCCCCAGCGCCGCCGCCAGCCGACGCAGCGCCTCGGCCTCGTCGGCCACGACCTTCCGGGCGATCTCCAGCGGCGCCGGCATGACTACTTCCCACCCTCCCCTGCCGTTGGGTGCTGCTCGGCGGCCGTCGGCGCTACCGTCGGCGGCTGGCCGCGCTGCAGCGCCTCCAGCTTGCCGCGCAGCACGCCCAGCAACTCGACCTCCGGCGGCCGGCGTTCGCCGGCGTCCTTGGCCTCCAGCAGCTTCAGCGCCTGCGTCCAGTACTCCTCGGAGGTCGGGCGGTCGCCCAGCCGCCAGGCGGCGTCGGCTAGGTGGTCGAAGATCACGGCGTCGCGGCCGTCTTCGGTGCGGATGGCGCGCTCGAGCTGTTTGCGTGCTGCCGCGAAATCGCCGGCCTTGTAATGCGCCCAGCCCAGGCTGTCCAGATAGGTCCCCCACAGCGGTTTCGCCGCGACCGCCTTTCGAATCATCCGCGTCGCCTGCTCCAGGTTCATTCCCAGGTCGACCCAGGTGTAGCCCAGGTTGTTGTTGAAACCGGCATCGTCCCGGGCGTACGGCAGGAGCCGCTCCATGAGCGCGGCATACTCAGCATCCCTGCCGGCGGCTTGCAGGACCGCGCCCTTGAGCTCCAACGTCTCCACCGCCGGCAGTTCGCCGCGGCTCTCTGATTCTCGGAGCCAGGCGTCACACTCCCGCAGCGCCTCGTCATACTGCTGCCCGTCGATCAGCGTGGTGACGAGCATCCTGCGAAGCAGTTGCGTCACGGCGGGGTTCTTCTCCTCGCTCAGCCACCGCTGGCAGCGCTGCCCGGCTTCCGCGCCCCGACCGACCTTGGTGAGCAGGTCGAGAATTCTGGCGCGCAACTGCACGCGGCGGCGGTCATCGCTCGTTTCGGAAAGTTGGCCTTCCAGCCGCTGCACGGCCCGGTCAACGTGCTCAAAGGTCTGCAAGAAGCGGACGGTCCATTCATCGACCGTCTGACGCAGCTCCGCCGTCAGCGCCGCCTCACCCCGCAGTGCGTCCAGCTCCGCCAGGCCATCGTCCACGTCTCCGACTGCGATCTGGCACCAGGCCAGCCAGGCGCGGCGGGCGTGGGCTTCCGACGGGCTGTGCGGCTCATACTCGCGGGCGAGCTGCAGCGCCTCGGACGAGCGCTTCTGCCGGAGCAGCAGCTCGATCAGGTCTTCGGTGAGCTCGGCCCGGTGGAGCGGATCCGCGCCGCCTGCCTCCGCTGGCTGCTTCAGCCACTCGCGCAGCCTGCGCTCTGCAGCCTCTGCGCCGCCGAACTCGGGTGCGATCTGCACGAACACGTTGCGGGCCTGCGGGTCGTCCGGGGCGGCCGCGAGCTGCTGCTCGAGTAGCGCGAGGATCTGCTCGTTGCGCTTGGCCGCTTGCAGCAGGCTGAGCTTCAGTTCAATCAGCTCCTGGCGCTGCTTGCCACGGTCCAGCCATTGGTCGAGGAAAGCCAGGGCCGCGTCCGTTTCACCGATCCGCACGCAGTCTTTGAGCAGATCCTGATGGAACTCCTTGAACTCGCCGCCGCCCCGCTCGAGCAGTTGGCCCAGCACCTGCAGCGCCTCCGCCGCGCGGAACTCGTACAGATACGCGCTGCTCAGCGGCTCCAGCACCTCACGCCGGTTCGGGTAGCGCGCCCGCAGGCGCTCCAGCACGCGCAGCCCGTCCTCGAACTCCGCCCGGCGGAGGTGCACGTGAGCCAGCAGGCTGGCGGTGTGATAGTCGTCGGGATGGGCCGCGACTTGCGGCCGCAGAACCTCCCAGGCCTGCTCCAGCTTTCCACGCGCGATCAGTCCGCCAGCCAGGAGCCGGGCCGTCGCCAGATCTCCAGGATGCCCGTCCACCTGCCGCAGCAGCTCCTCCAGGTGCTCGTCGCCGAAGAGCTTGTCGGCGAAGCGCAGCAGCGTCTGCACGCGGCGGAGCGAGTCGGCCGGGATTCGCGTCGCGTCGATGCGCTCGAACTGCGCCCGGGCCAGATCGACCTTGCCGGCGCGGAGGTAGCTCTCGACCAGGCCCTCAAGCGCCTCGCCGTTGCAGGGGTCCACCGCCAGCGCCTGCTGGAAGTACCGCGCCGCGCCCAGCAGCACGCCGGTGCGACGCAGGTGCAGCGCCAGCTTGAGCGCGTAGCCGGCTTCGTTCGGCTGCAGCCGCTCGGCCTTGCGGTACTCCTGCTCCGCCTGCTCGTTCTCATCCAGCCCGTCGAGCGCCTGGGCCAGTGCGAAGTGCGCCGCCGCGACCTGCGGGCGCTGCTGGAGGATCTCCTGTGCCCGGCGCTTGGCCGACTCCCAGTCGCCGCGCGCCAGGTCCAGCTTCGCCCGCGCCAGCAGCGCAGGCGCGAAGTCCGGCCGCGCAGCCACGCTCGCCGCCAGCAGCTTGTCGCCCAGCTCCTTCTGCTCCAGCGCCGCCGCCAGCACGCCCAGCACGAAGTCGCTCGCAAAGTCGCGCTCCGGGCCGGCGCGGAGCTCGGCCACCAGCGGCGGCAGCACACGCCGCGCCTCTTCTGCCTTCGTCCATTCCAGCAGGCGCTCCTGTGGAAACTCTTCGCGCGCCGGGTTGGAACGCACCAGGCGGATCAGTGCCTCGATGCCCCCGCGCCAGTCGCCGGCCGCACGCCGGGCCTCCGCGACCACCCAGGCCGCCTCGAAATCGTCGGGATGCTGCGCGAGCACGGCCTCGCCCAGCCTCGCCGCCGGCGCCGCCAACGCCGTCAGGCTCATGCGCCGGGCCGCAGCCCGCACCAGGGCCAGCCCACGCGCGGTTTCCGTCTGCCGGGTCAGCCCGTCGACCCAGGCCTCGACCCGCCCGGCCGCCTGCGCCGCGCGAATCGCGGCGTCCAGCAGGGGCTCGTCCCACCTTCCCTCGGCCAGCCGCGCCTGACAGAACTCGAACGCTTCCGGCGCCCGCCCCGCATCCAGCAACGCCTCGGCGTACTGTCGGGCGACGCCCGGATCATCAGGCCAGCGCCGCCGGCCTGCGTCCGCCGCCGCCACCCGCTGCTCGCTCTCGCCCAGCCGCGCTTGCAGGGCCAGGATTCGTTCGAGCGCGCCGTGCGGCTGCGCCCGCAGCAGCGCCTCGATCGGCTCGGCGTTGCGATGCTCCGGATGCGTCTCCCACACCGCCGTGTCGAACTCGCCGAACGCCTCGACCGCCGCCAACAGATGGCCGTCGCGCGCCAGCACCTCCCCGAGCCGATACCAGGCCAGCGTCACGTTGGCGTTGCTGGCTTCGCGCTCGGCCCGCAGCGTCGCGCTGCGGTAGTGGCGGACGGCCTGTTCCGTAAGTTCCAGCCGCGCGTACGCATCGCCGAGCAGCACGTGCGGATCGGCGGCGTCCGGCCGCAGCGCCAGGGCGCGTTCGGCTGCCGTCGCCGCCTCGCCGAACAGACCTTGGCGGGCTCCTGCGACCGCGAGCAGGTAATTCACGTCATAGCTGCGGCCATCGCACTGCCGCGCCGCTTGCAGAAGCTGCTCGCGCGCCTCCGCGACACGGCCGTCGGCCAGCGCCGCCTGCGCTTTCTCATACAGCGCCCGCACCTCGGAAGACTCGCTCAGTTCCCACGCTTCGAGCGGCTGGGCCGGCCCCGACGCCGCCGGAATCTCCCGCAGCGGGGTGCGGGCCTTCGGCGGCAGCCCGACAGCCGAGCGGTCCTGGGCGGACGCCGCCAGCGCGAGAAGAACGACTATGCCGCCGCGTATGCAAAGCCAAATCATGCTGGGAATCACGAATGGAAACTCCCCAATGGCTGGCGCGGCGCCGGCCGCGCGCGCCCGCGTCCGGCTGCGGCTCAGGCGGACTTGGCCCGCGCCGAGCGCCCAACGCGCTTCGCTGTCTTGTCGCGAACCGACGGTGCCGTTCCGCGCTTGCGCGCCGCGGCGCGCGACCGGCGACCACTGCAGGCAACCTGGGCGGCGGCCCGCTTCGCCACAGCCGGAGCGCGCACGGCCACCCGCGCGCGAGTCCGAAGGGTCGGCCTGGCGACGGGCTTCGCCTCCTCTTCGCGGTGGCGGCTGATCGTCAGTTCCGCCGCCCGCGCCTCGGCTGCCGCCGACGCCACCTGCTGGAGCATATTGCGCGTGGTGCGGTCGGGCGGCACGCTGCGGATGCGCCTGACTTCGCCGCGGCGCACGGCCGGGCCGAATTCGGCCCAGGCCTGGCGTTTCAACAGCGAGACGAACTCCAGCGCCTCGGCCGGGTCGATCTGCCGTTCCAAAAATGCCAGCGCCCCATCCAGCGACGCGGAGTCGTCCACGATCCCGCGCGCGGCGGCGTACGCCCACATCGCCTCGTCCAGCGGGATGCCGTGCTGGCCGAGGCCGAGCAGCCGGATGCGGGCCCGGCTGTACGCCTCCAGCCCGTCGAGCGCGTTCAGATACGCGTCCACCTCGCGCCGCGGCCGGTCCCGGAGCTGTTCGAGCGTTACGGCGTGCTCGCGGGCGAAGATTCGATTCAGCGCCCGCGAAAGGTCCTCGCACTTGGTGCGCGCGTCCGGCAGGTCGCGCACGAACTCCGTCATCTCGCCTACCGGGATCACGCGCAGGTCGTTGAAGTCCACCGCCGCCGCCTGCAACCGCAGCAGGCCCTCGCGGGCGCGGTTCTCCGGCAAGTTGCGGGAGAAGATGCTGAGGATCAACTGCGTGATCGGGTCGCCGGCCGTGTACTGCCGCACCGGCCTGCCGCCGGCGCTCCGCATTTGCCGGAACAGTTGCTTGACCCGTCGTGCGCAGCGTGCGGCGCCCTTCATCGCTCAGGCGTCCTCCGGTCGCGTCTCAGCCCGGCTGCCACCGCCTGACCGCGGGCGGCAAGCCGCGGGGCAGCGCCGTCGCGGCCGCCCGGTTCTTGCGACCCGTCCTGAGGTGCAACTGCGTCCTGCGGATGGTCCGGCGCCGCGCGGTCGCCGGCCTCCACGGCGGGATGTGCCGTGCCGTGGCTGCTGTCGGCGGCAGTTGCGGCCGCCTGCAGCGCCTGCGCCTCACGCTCACGCAGCTCCTCCATGTTCTTTTCGATGATCTGCAACGTTTCGGAGCCCTTCCGCAGCGAGTCGTCCAGGTGAAACACAAGCACCGGCGTCTGCCGCATCACCGTCTGTTCCGCCAGCCTGGCCCGCAGCCGGCCGGCGGCGTGCTCCAGGGCGCGCAGCGTTAACTTGCGGCGCGTCTCGGGCGCCAGGACGCTGATGTACACGTGCGCCACCGACAGGTCAGCGCTGACCTCGACCCGCGTCACCGACGTGAGCGGCTCGATCCGCGGGTCGTGCAGGCGGGACTGAATCGTCTCGCCCACGATCCGCTGGACCACGCTCGCGACTCGTTCTGTCCGTCGCGACACTCTGTCGCTCGACCCTTCCTCGTGCTCGACCGGCGGCCCACAGCGCCGGGCGCTCCGCCGCGCCTACAGAAACTCCACCTCGAAATCGACCAGCGACGCGTGCGGGAACGCCTGGATCTCTGCCACGATCTTATCCAGCGCGCTCTGCACGAAGCGGGACTCGTTGGCGATCATCGCCAGCCCCAGCGTGGCCGACTGCCGCCGGTCCAGATCGTCAATCTCGGCGATCGACACGTTGTGCCGCGCCGCCAGCCGGTCCTTCAGGCTCTTGGTCACGCGGCGCTTGTCCTTGAGCGAGGCGGCCTCAAAGATCGCCAGCCGCACGCGCAATACGCCGACTACCATCTGCACCACACTGCCGGCGGGCGTCACAGCTCGGCCGGGGCCTCGACCACTTCGAAGGCCTCGATCACATCGCCTGGCTTGATGTCGTCGTAGCCTTCAATCTTGAGCCCGCATTCCAGCCCGGCCCGCACCTCGCGCGCGTCCTCCTTGAAACGCCGCAGCGACTGGATCGGCGCGCTCGGCAGCACGATCCGCCCGTCCCGCACCAGCCGCGCGCGGTTCGAGCGGCCGATGACGCCGTCCACCACCAGGCAGCCGGCGACCGTCCCGACGCGCGCGATGTTGAAGATCTCCCGCACCTCCGCCTTGCCGCGCAGCGTCTCCTTCTGCTCGGGCGCCAGCAGGCCGCGCAGCGCCTTCTGCACGTCGTCGATCACTTCGTAGATCACGCGGTAGGTGCGGATCTCGACGCCCGCCTGTTCGGCAAGCTGCCGCGCGCCGTCCTCGGCCGTCACCCAGAAGCCGATCACCAGCGCCCGCGAGGCCCGCGCCAGGTGCACGTCCGCCTCCGAGATCGCGCCCACGGCCGCATGCAGCACGCGCACCTTGACCTTGTCCGATTCGATCGCCTGCAGCTTGCCCAGCAGCGCCTCCAGCGAGCCCTGGTTGTCCGTACGGAGGATGACGTTCAGCTCCGGCGTCTCGCCCTCCCCGCGGCCCGCCAGCAGCTCCTCCAGGCTCGCCGGCTTGCGCTGCGCCTGCAGCGCCTCCACCCGTCGCTCCACCCGCGCCTCGGCGACAATCGACTTGGCCTCCGCCACGCTCCGCACCGCGTACAGCTCGTCGCCCGTCGACGGCAGCTCGTCCAGACCCAGAACTTCCACCGGCGTGCCCGGCCCGGCCGCTTCCAGCCGCTGGCCGCGGTCGTCGATCAGCGAGCGCACGCGGCCGCAGGCCGGCCCGCACACCACGATCTGCCCGGGCCGCAGCGTGCCCTCCCGCACCAGCACCTGCGCCACGACGCCGTGCCCTTCGCGCATCTGGGCCTCGATCACCGTGGCCCGCGGCGAGATCGACGGATCGGCCTTGAGATCCAGCAGTTCGCTCAGCGTGCTGAGATGGGCCAGCAACTCGTCGATCCCCGTGCCCGTCGTGGCGCTGGTCTTGATCACGTCCGTGTGGCCGCCCCACTCCGTCGGCGTCAGGTCGTGCTCCGCGAGCTGGCCGTACAGGCGGTCCAGGTTGATCCCGGGCAGGTCGATCTTGTTCAGCGCCACCACGATCGGCACACCGGCCGCTCGCGCGTGGTGGATCGCCTCGATCGTCTGCGGCATCACGCCGTCGTCGGCGGCCACCACCAGCACGACCACGTCCGTCAGGTTGGCTCCGCGGGCCCGCATCGCAGTAAACGCCTCGTGGCCGGGCGTATCCAGGAACGTCACGTGCCAGTCGCCGCGGTCGATGCGCGACGCCCCGATGTGCTGCGTGATCCCGCCCGCCTCGCCCGCCGCCACGTTGGTCTTGCGGATCGCGTCCAGCAGCGACGTCTTGCCGTGGTCGACGTGGCCGAGCATGGCCACCACCGGCGGCCGCGGCTGGAGGTGCTCGCGCTCGATCGCCGCGTACGCCTGCTTGAGCCGCTCCAGCGCGGACAAGTCCCGCTTGACGACCAGCTTGACGTCCAGATCCATCGCCAGCAGCTCAGCCGTCTCGGCATCGATCACGTCGTTGATGCGATACAGGTTCCCACTGTGCTCCAGGAGCTTGGCCGAGACCGTGCTGTACGGAACGCCCACCGCCGCACAGAAGCCCTTCAGCGTCGCCGGGACGACCAGCTCGACTTCGCGCTGCTCGATCGCGGGCGCCGCGGCGGCGGTCGTCTGCCGGCGGCGTTCGGCCGACTTGCGGGCCCGCAAGCCGTGGCCGGTGGCGCTCGCCAGGCGCTCTTTCCGCTCCAGCACATCCTGATCGCGCCACTCGCGCTCCCGCTCCAGGACCACTTCGGCGCTGCGGCCCAGCCGACGCGGGCTCTTCCCGCGACCCGGCGTGCGGTCCGCCTCAACCTCCGCAACGCGCTCGCGCGGACGCCCGGGCACTTCGCCCTCCCGAAGCGGCGGCGGCGTGGACGGGATGAACGGCATCGGACGCGGCCGGGGTGCGCGCACCGGCTCCGGAGCCTCGATCCGCACCACGCGCGGGCCGCGCAGCTCCGCCGGGGCCGGTACCACCTGCGGCCCGGCCGGCACCACTGGCTTCGGCGGAGGCGGCTCCGGCCGAGCTCTCGCGGCCGGGCGACTGACTTCCGGCATCACGGGCGGCTCCAGGGAAGCGACTTTCGTCTCCACCTCCGCGGGGGCGGGTCGTTCAATGACGGGCGTGGCCTCAGCCGCGGGCCGCAGCTCCTCGATCGGCGGTGGCGGCTCCGCCACCGGAACCGGCAGAACGCTGATCTCGGCGGGTCGTACCTCAGGGGCGGCCGGCAGGAACGGGATTTCGACGGTGGCCGTCGCTGGCGGCTCCGCCACCGCAACCGCAGTCTCCCCCGCTCCCGCCGCGGTCTTCGCCACGGTCGTCATGCCCTTCTTGGCTCGAGGTGGCTTCTTGACCTTCTGGAGGTCGACCGGCTCGGCGGTTTCGATGGACGTGACGTCGACCCCGGGGCTGAACCACTCACGAATGGACTCGGCCAGCCCGGCCGAGATCGTCGCCATGTGGTTCTTCAGCTCGATGCCCTCGGCGGCGCACTTGGCGATAATCTCCTTGCTGGAGACGCCAAGCTCCTTGGCCAGGTGATGAACTCGCAGTTGCTGGGCCACAGAACCTCCGAGGGTCGCGCTCAGGCGGCCGATTCGCCGTCCCGTACTGCCATATTCTATAACTATCGGCCGGTAAAGCCGTTACGGAGGGCTGGCAAGCGGCCAACAGCCACGCTGCGGGGTACGGACTTCCCGGCACCGCGTATCCTCCCATAACATACCACCAATTCAAGAGGTACGCCACTACGCCGCACCGCATTTCGTGCTCCGAACGGCCTGCCGCAAGCCGCCCTGGGAAGGACCGCCGGTCGCCACGGCCACGCTGCCTGGGCCGCCGCGCAATCCTGGCCCTCAGCCGCATCCGGCCACCGGCCGAACCGGAAGCTTGATGTTGCCCCGCCGCAACTCGCGGATGAACTCGAGATTGCTGGGGAGGAGGTCGGGAAGCGCTTCGATCGCGTCCAGTGTACACCAGCGAATCTCGGCCACCTCGGGCGCGTGCGGCCGCAGTTCGCCCGGGAGCAGGCGCCCGAACCACCAGTGCAGCCGGAGCGCCCCGTCCGGGTGGCCGTACACCCAGACTCGACAGACCGGCTGCACCCGCCCGCCGACCTCCTCGCGGAACTCGCGCACGACGGCCACCTCCTGCGTCTCGCCCGGCTCGATCGCCCCGCCCACGAAGCACCACGCGCCGCCTGCCAGGATGCCCGCCGCGCGGCGGATGATCAGCAGCCGTTGTCGGCGCTGAACGACGACGACGACGCCTTCCTGCACGGCTCCTCCGGTCAGTCTTCATCCACAGATTGCTTCATCTGCGGATTCCTTCGAGCGCCGCGTCCAGCAGCGCCTCGCACCCGTCACGCCACGGATCAGCAGCCGGCACACGCAGCTCGGCCCCGATCCGCGCCGTTTCGGCGTCGGCCAGGTCGCGTTCCACGCCATACGTATTCAGCGCGACCGCGACGAGCCGCGCCGGATACACCAGCGCCGCGGTCTGCTCATAGGCATCGCGCAGCGCCGGCAGGGGCGGCAGCGGATTGTGCGGCGGGTTGCGGTAGTGCGTGCGGCCCGCGTGGTGCACCAGCACCAGCGCGTCGGGGCACGCGCCGTGAATGGTCGCCAGTGTGACGGCCGAGAAGCCCGCGTGCCCGAGGCTGCCCTGCCCTTCGACAAAACACACGTCACAGTCCGCCACCGACAGCACCAGCTCCTCGACCGCGCCGGCCGCGAAGTCCGACACCACAGCGTCCGCCGCTACCCCCCTGCCGGCGATCATGATCCCGGTCTGCCCGGTCGCGACGAACTCAGCGTTCAGTCCGCGGCGCCGGGCGGCCGCCGCCAGCTCCACCGCCGTCACCATCTTGCCCACGTTGCAGTCCGTCCCCACCGTCAGCACGCGCCGACAGCGCGTCTGCTGCGCCCGGCCGGCGCCGACCACCGGCGACGGCGGCGTGCGCAGGTCGAGCATCTTCGCACCGGACCCGCGCGCCACGCGGCACAGCTCCTCATCGTCCGCGAGCCGCTGGTGCAGTCCGTTGACGACATCGATGCCAACTTCCAGCGCCGCCTTCACGTGTGTGCGCAGCTCCGGCGGCAGCGCACCGCCAGACGGCGCGATGCCGACGAACAGCGCATCGGGCCGCAAAGCCGCGGCCGAGCGAACCTCCGCACAGATCGGCACCGGCGGCGACCACGGGATGATCTCGCGGATGTCGCGCCGGGCGTACGTCGAATCGACAACGCCCACGATGTCCGCCGCCCGGTAGCGCAATAGCACCGCGGCGGTCTTCGACGTGAAAACGCCCAGCCGACCCTCGGTCAGCAGCAGGATGCGGCGATATGGCGGCAGCGTGTGCATGAAGGCCGTCAGGTCAAATGCATCTTAGCGGCCGGGCGGGCTGTCGAGCGAGGTGCTGCAACTGGTCGGCTCGGGCAGGATCGTTGCATCAGCGCGTGTCGCGCGCACATGATCGGCCGGAATCAGGTCTTCGACGTTGAAGGTGTGGAACACATGTCGTCTCATCCTGCTGGCGCGGACGCAGAAATCATTTCGACGGCGGGTCGCTCGGCGCCAGGAGCGTGCGATACGGCTCAGCCTTCTCCGCGTAGCCCTGTCCAGGCTCGGCCGTGTCCCAGGCTTCGTAGAGCTGAAGGATTGCCCGGACCGCCTTCTGCACGGAGGGGCTGGGTGCGAGGCGATTTGCGGCAAGCGACCCATATGCGGCGAGCAGGATCTCTTCGGCTTCTGCAAAGCGCTCCAGCCGTGTCAGCGTGGCCCCCAAGTCGACCTGCGTGGCGGCGCTCGTGGCGTGGCCGGCGGGCAGCAAGGTCTCATAGATGTCCAGGGCCTCACGCAGGATCGGCTCGGCGGCGGCCGGGTGGCCGGCGTCGCGCAGCAGGCCGCCGAGCCCGGCCAGGCTGTCGGCCGCCTCCGGGTGCCGATCGCCCAGGAGGCGGCGCCGCATGGCCAGCGCCTCGCGGAAGAGCGGCTCGGCGGCGACGTAGTCGCGCCGCTCGCGCAAGACGCCGGCCAGGATGTTGAGCGTCTTGGCGACCTCCGGGTGCTCGGGGCCGTGCAGGCTCTGCCGCATGGCCAGGGCCTGGCGCGCCAGCGGCTCGGCTTCGTCCAGGTGGCCCTGATCCGTCAGCACGACGGCCAAGTTCTGGAGGCTGGCGGCGACGGCCGGATGTTGCGCGCCCAGCAGCTTGCGGCGGAGCGTGAGCACGTCGCGGAACAACTGCTCGGCGCGGGCGTAGTCGCCTTTGGTGCGCAGCAGCGCGCCGAGGTTGTGCAGCAACGTGGCGACGTTCGGGTGCTCATCCCCGAGCGTGCGGCGATAAATCGCCAGGGCGTCGAGGAACTGTTGCTCGGCGCCGTCCAGATCGCCGGTTTGCAGCAGGAGCGTGCCGAAATTGATCAGGGTTGCGGCTACGCTGGGGTGATCCTCGCCCAGGAACTTGCGGTTCAGCAGCAGGGCCTCGCGATACAGCCCCTCGGCCTCGGCGAAGGCGCCGCGGTCGTTGATGACCATGGCCAGGTTGCTCATGGCCGTCGCCACGTACGGGTGTTCATCGCCCAGCAATCGCCGATACAGCGCCAGTGCTTCGCGGAACAATGGCTCGGCCTCCCCCGGTTGACCTTTGTCGCGCAGCAGCAGGGCCAGGTCGTTGGCGCTGGTGGCCACGTCCAGGTGCTCGTCACCGTGCAGCTTGCGGCGCATCTCCAGGGCCTGCCGGAGCAGCGAACCGGCCTCGTCCAGCTTGCCCGTGGCCCGCAGCAACAGCCCCAGCTCGTTCAGGCCCTTGGAGACTTCCAGATCGTGCTCAGCCGGCGACTTTTGCCGCTGCTCCAGGGCCTCGCGCAACAGCGGCTCGGCGGCGGTGTAGTCCCCCTTGGCGCGCAGCAGGGCGCCTAGCTTCATCTGCGTGGCCGCCACTTCCTCATGCGCGCCGCCCAGCAGCTCGCGCCGCTGCTCGAGCGCCTGGCGCAGCGGCGGCTCCGCCGCGGCGTAGTCGCCTTTGTACAGCAGCAGTGTGCCCAGGTTGTGCAGGGCGGTCGCCACGGCCAGATGCTCGTTCCCGTACAGTTCGCGGCACAAGCGGACAACGTCGTGGGCCAGGGGGAGGGCGTCCTCGTACAGGCCCAGTGCGCGATACGTCGTCGCGATCGTGTCCCGCACCGCGGCCTCAACTTCCGGCGGGTAGTGCAGCGTCCCGGCGGTAAGCTCGCGCGCGGCGGCGTCAACGACCTCCCGCACCGTGACGTTCGGGTTGCCGCCTTGCTCGCCACGGTTGGCCTTGGCCAGCATGTCCTGGAGGAACTGGTTGACCGCCTCGTGTTTGGCGGCCTCGCGCTGGGCACGTTGCTGCTCGCGCCGCGCCTCGTCGCGCTGCGCGCCGGCTTGCTGCCAGAACGTCAGCGATGTGGCCAGCCCGCCGAAGACCACCAGCAGGAACGCAGCCGCGATGGCAACCGGCAGCTTGTGCCGCGTGAGCTGCTTGCGCAGCACATAGGTGAGCGCGTCGCGCTTGGCCTCGATTGGTTCGCCGGCTAGATAGCGCCGCAGGTCGCGGGCCAGCTCCCCGGCCGACTGGTAGCGCCGCTCGGGTACCTTGGCCAGGCACTTCAGGACGATCGTCTCGACCTCGTCATTGATGCCGTAGTGCAAAGCTCTGCTTTGCAGCCCGAATCTGCGTCGCAAAGCGGGGCGTCGCAAAGCGGGCCGTTGCAAAGCGGAGCTTCGCACTACGCGGCTGGGCGGGATCGGCTCGGCACGGATGATGCGGTCCAGCACATCGCGCATGTTCCCTATCACGTCGTAAGGGAACTTGCCCGTCAGACACTGGTAAAGCATCACCCCGAGCGAGTAGACGTCGGTCCGCAGATCGATCGCCGCCCCGTCGGCCTGCTCGGGGCTGCACCAAGGCAGCGAGCCGACGAACTGGCCGGTCGCGGTCATCGTTGGTGCGCTGCTGCTGGGCGGGTCGCCGTCGGCCAGCTTCGCCAGACCGAAGTCCAGCACGCGCGGCTCACCCGCCGGATCAATCAGGACGTTGCCCGGCTTCAGATCGCGGTGGATGACGCCGCGAAGATGGGCGGCGTGGATGGCCTCGCACACTTTCGTGAAGAGCCGCAATACGTCGGCCGGCGCACAGCCTGCGACGTGCCGATCCAGCGGCCGGCCCTCGACCAAGTCCATTACAACGTAGGCGTGGCCGGCCGCTACGCCGCTGTCGTGGATCGTGACGATGTTGGGATGCTTGAGCTGCGCGAGGATTTGCACCTCGCGCTCGAAACGCGCCCGCTCCGCGCGGCCCGCGAACGGCCCCTCGCGCATGACCTTGATCGCCACCCGCCGCCGTGTGGACTGCTGGATCGCCTCGTACACCACGCCCTGGCCGCCCCGGTGCACTTCGCGCAGGAGCTGATAGCCGGGAATCGTGACCGGCGCGGGGCTGTCGAGCAGCGCAACGCCCGCGCTCGCCGCGCTCGATCCGACGTCCGGCGATCGCTCGCCGACGACGACGATCGGCTGGCGGTTGGCGTCCGAGGCCTGGCGTTGGGCAGCCAGGATCAGGGCGCGCATCCGCTCGCGCCGCGCCGCATCGCTGCTGTGACCGTCGGTGTGCACCGCTCGGTACCTCAGGTCGGGGGCGGAACTGCGTCACGGCCGAGGGACGGCCGGGTCAGCTCGTCCAGCGACGCAACCCAGCCGTCTGTCACGCGCCGGGCGCAAACTGCGGGCTCGTACTGAGGATCTCCGCCAGCCGCTCACGGGCCCGGGCCAGCAGCATTCGCACCGCCCCGTGCCGGCGGCCCATTCGCTCCGCAACCTCCTGCCCCGAAAGACCTTCCAGCTCGTAGAGTCGCAGGGCCTGCTCATAGTCGGGCGGCAGTTGCCGCAACGCCGCGTCCACACCCTGACGCAATTCGTCACGTGCGCAGGCGCGGCTCGGGGTGGTCGTGGTCCCCGCGAGCTGTTTGACCAGAGCCACGTACGACTCATCGCCGACCGGCGCCTCGGCCCGCCGGCCGGGCGGCGGCCGTTTGTCGCGTTGCAGCTCCTTGATCGCGTCGCGCACGTTGTTCTCGGCGATCCGCCGCAGCCAGGCCGAAAACGAGCCCGGGCCTTGCGGTACGAAAGATCGAATGCGCAGGAACGCCTCCAGGCAGGTCACCTGCACGATGTCGTCGGCGTCGACGGCGCTGCGGTACGCCGAACCGATGCTGTGCTGCATCTCCGCGTGCAGCGCCAGGCTGGCGTCCTCGAGCAACTGGACCAGGGCCGACTCGTCGCCGGCGACGGCCCGCCCGACAAGCTCCACCTCCGAGACGTCCACGACGTGCTTCTCCGTCCCCGGCAGCCCCCAGCCGGCATTCTAACCGCGGTCGACCGGAAAAACCGCGGCCGGCGCGTGACAAACCGAGCCACATCGTCGCTCGGAACCCGTCCGGCGCCATGGTGGCGGCCGGTCTTCAGCTTGATCGCTGAACTCCGACGGCGCAATCGACGGAGGACGTATCCATGACCAAGCCGTCCTGTAGAGCGGGCTGGATCGGATGCGCGTTGCTGGTCGTGCTGAGCGGCCACGCGATTGCCGCACTCGACTCGAGTTGGTTCACCGTCGACGGCGGCGGAGGCCTCTTCAGCGCCGGTCCCGGGTTCGAGTTATCTGGGACGATCGGTCAGCCCGACGCCGGCCAGCCCATGATCGGCAGCGGCTTCGAGCTGACCGGCGGCTTCTGGCCGGGCGTCGCGCCGCCCTGCATCGGCGATTTCGACGGCAACGCCCAGGTCGACCTGGGCGACCTGGCGATCCTGTTGGCGAACTTCGGCACCACCAGCGGCGCCGGGCCCGAAGACGGCGACACCGACGGCGACGGCGACGTGGACCTGGCGGACTTGGCCGTGCTGCTGTCGAGCTTCGGAACCGTTTGCAGTTGAGTGCAGGCGAGGTAACAGAACCCTTGAATCGAGGAGAACTCTCCATGAACCGCACGTACGCATCTGTGGCTCTGCTGGTCGCGCTGTCGGGCACCGCGCTGGCGACGCCGCTCGGTTCGGCGTTTACGTACCAGGGGCAGCTCAAGCAGAACGGCACGCCCGCCAACGGCCAGTTCGACCTGGTCTTTCGCCTGTTCGACGCCGCCGCGGGCGGAAACCAGGTGGGCGGTGACGCGAACCTGCCGAACACGAACGTGGTTGACGGCCTGTTCACCGTGCAGCTCGATTTCGGCGCGGCGGCGTTCTACGGCGACAAGCGCTGGCTCGAGGTCCAGGTCGACGGCGTCCCGCTGTCGCCGCGGCAGGAGCTGACCGCGGCGCCGTACGCGGCTTTCGCGTCTGCCCCGTGGGCGATGGGCCCGGGCCTCGACATCTTCTACACCAACGGCCGGGTGGGCATCGGGACCACCACGCCGGCGCAGAGCTTGAGCGTGGCAGGCACGGTGCAATCGACAGCCGGCGGCTTCATGTTCCCCGACGGGACGGTGCAATCCACGGCGGCGACGGGCGGCGCGGGCTTGTGGTCGTCCAGCGGCGCGAACATCTACAACAACAACGCCGGCAACGTCGGCATTGGCACATCATCGCCGGGAATGTCGCTCGAAGTCACGACGCCCTCCTACTACGGAAAGCCGGCACTGGGTGCATCCGACGGCACGGCGTACGCCTATCTCCACGTGTCGTCAACTGCGTCGCACTCCCTGGTCTGGGACGGCGCCCGCGACATGCGTTTCGGTACAGAGTCGAGCCGTGGGACCGGATACGTTGAGCGCATGCGGCTGGCGGCATGGGGCGATCTGGCCGTCGGAAACGCGTACACCGCGGGACGGATCGGGGCCGACACGACCGTCGCGGGTCAGCCGGCCCTGTGGGGTGATTCCGAGAGCGGGCCCGGCGTCGAGGCCTATTCCGTTTTCGATTACGGGGTGTATGGCAATAGCGTGCTGAGCGACGCAGTCGTCGGGGAGGGCTACTGGACCACGGGCGTCCGCGGCAGCAGCACCGACTCCTACGGCGTCAAGGGCGAGAGCACAAACAACGACGGCATCCATGGCCTCGCGCACAGCGCCAGTCGAAGCGGCGTCTGGGGACACAACGACGGCGGCGGCTACGGCGTCGCCGGATCCTCCGCCTCCGGGTACGCCGGCGTGTGGGGCAGTGGCAGCCGAAACGGCGTATACGGATCTACCAATAGCGCCGTCGACAGCGGCGTATTCGGCCAGAATGACGGCGGCGGCTACGGCGTCGCCGGATCCTCCGCGTCCGGGTTAGCCGGCGTATACGGGACCAGCAACCGGAATGGGGTACACGGGTTCACCACCAGTGCGTTCGACAGCGGCGTCTGGGGCTTCAACAACGGCTCCGGCTTTGGCGTAGTCGGAACCAGCTCCAGCGGCGAGGGCGTTCGCGGTGAGACCTTCAGCGCCAGCAGCTACGGCGGCCGCTTTCTGAATTACGGCGGCGGGGTCGCGCTTCAGGTGGATGGAAGAGCCCGGGTAGGCGTCCTGGAGATCACCGGCGCCGATGTGGCCGAGAAGTTCCCCAGCGGCGATGCGAAGGTCGAGCCGGGAACGGTGATGGAGATCGACCCTGAACATGCCGGCCAGCTTCGCGTGGCGCACGAGGCGTACAGTTCTCGTGTGGTCGGCGTGGTCAGCGGCGCGGGCGACCTGCCGGTCGGCGCCGTGCTCGGCAACCTGCCGGGCCACGAAGATGCGCCGCCGATCGCACTCTCCGGCCGCGTGTACGTGAATTGCGATGCATCCGCGCATGCCATCGAGCCCGGCGACCTGCTGACGACGTCCGATGTGGCCGGCCACGCCATGAAGGCCGTCGATCGCGAGCGTTCGCACGGCGCGGTCCTGGGCAAGGCAATGACAGGGCTGGCGGCCGGCGAGCGCGGCCTGGTGCTGGTTCTCGTCAATCTCCAGTAACGCCACGGGCAGGGAGTGACACCATGAAAGCCATGCTGCGTGCAATGACCCTTGCTGCGGCGGGCGCTTGCCTGCCCACCGTCCTGGCACAAGAGACGCCGCCCACGGCCGATCCGATCCGCGTGATCTACGAGGCGCCGCCGGCGCACGCGCCGAACGTCTTGGTGCCGCCGACGCCGACGCCGCTCAGCCTGGGCCTCGAAGCGGCGTTCGCCGACTCGTCGAACTTCGTCGAGCTGCTGCCGGTGACGTTCGAGGAGATCGATGCCGCCGACCGTGAGCTGGCCGAACGCTACCGCGACATCCATCCGGGGCCGGAGCGGATCGGCATCGTGCGCAGCCCGGACAGCGAGCTGGTGATCGACGCCAGCGTCGCCCGCGCCACGCCGCTCGACGATGGCCGCACACTGTGGACGCTGGCCGTCACGTCGCCAACCGCCTGCGGCCTGCGCCTGTTCATCGACGAGTTCGACGTCGGCGACGGCCAGATGGTGATCTACAGCCCGGACGTGGACGGCCTGGTGGTGCGTGGCCCCTTCACGAGCGTCGGACCCAACGGCAGCGGCGAATTCTGGACCGCCTCGCTGCCGGGTGACACCGCGTTCATCGAGGTAGCGGGGCACGCTCCGCCGCAGTTCCGCGTCGCGCAGCTCGTGCACTTTGATCGCCTGCCGGGCGGGGATTCGACCGAGCGCACGCGCTGCAACCCGGGAACCACGCTGAACTGCCACATCGACGTGATGTGCCGCAGCGTGGACGAGTGCGCTCGCCAGGCTACCGGGCAGATGAACTTCATCGTCGGCGCGTCGTGCGCCGTCTGCACCGGGACGCTGCTCAACGACTACGATGGCGAAACCGTCGTCCCGCACTTCCTGACCGCCTGGCACTGCATCAGCGACCAGGCCCAGGTGAACACGCTGGAGGTCGCTTTCAACTACCAGACCGCGTTCTGCGGCGACCCGACCACGCCAAACTGGAACTCCGCCTCGCGCGTCGTCGGCGGCACGCTGCTGGCGAGCGCCGACATCGAGGGCGGCAACGACATGAGCTTCATCCGCCTGGCCGCCATGCCGGGTAACGCCTGCTTGGCCGGCTGGACCACGCTGACCGGCGGGGGCAGCTACGGGATTCACCACCCGGCCGGCTCGTGGAAGCGGTTCTACGCCATCACGGACGTGGGTGTGTGCCCGGGCTGCGAGACCTGTCCCTGGGACTCGGACGAGTTCGACTTTTACGACATGCTGGACGGAATCATGCAGGGCGGATCGAGCGGCTCCGGCGCCTTCACCGGTGACGGCCGGCTCTGCGGCACACTGACCGGGCAATGTTGTATCGTCGTCGGCTGCGGAGACCCCGACGCCGAGTGCACCAACCGCGACGACTTCGTCGTCGGCTACGGCGAGTTTGAGCAGACCTTCCCGCTGATCTACCGCTGGCTGTTGATCGGCGGCACGATCAACGTGAACCGCGCCTACAACGGTCCGGAGTTTGGCACCCCCGCCGAGCCGTTCAACACGTTCGTCGAAGGCTTCAACTTCGCCTGGAACGGGACGCGCGTGCGGCTCGTGGCAAACAACTATCCCGAGACCGGCGTGTTCAACAAGCAGGTGACGCTGCTGGCGACCGGCGGGCCCGTCGTGATCGGGCAGTGACGACCCGCTTTCCTCATCCACGCGGATGTTGCCGGGCTTCAGGTCGCGGTGAATCACGCCGCGCAAGTGGGCCGCGTCACCGCCTCGCAAACCTTACCAATCAGTAACGAACAACCGCAGTACCTCGGGCAGCGAAAGCTCCCCCGGGCCACGTACGCGTCAGCGGCTGGCCGAAGTTCGCCAGGGGAACCTGTCAACTACGCCGCCCCTCAACCGCACGCTCGCTCGACGTGAGCCGCGCCGTCGAACGCGACTTCCGGAAAGCGGCGCCCGCCGTCGGCCGCAGAGCGTTACGCCCGCGGCGCATCGCCGGGAGTGTCGCCGCCGGCGGCTGCACGGCGCGGGTCGCGGTTTCCAGCGGGCCCGACTATGCTTCCGCGCCGCGCGCAGTCCGGCGTGGAGAACCAGGGTGGTGCGTGTCCGCAGCGCCGCCTTCTTCCGCCGTTCCTGCGGCGGGAATCACGAGTACGGGACCGGAGCAGGGAGCACATGCGGCTCGACGGGCTGGATTGGCTGATCGTTGTCGTCAGCCTGCTGGTCACATTCACGCCCGTGATCTTTTACTACCGCCGGGCGGGCCGGGGCACGGCCGAGTTCTTCGCCTCCGGGCGGGCGGCGCCGTGGTGGCTGATCGGCACCTCCATGGTGGCCACGACGTTCAGCACGGACACGCCCAACCTGGTGACCGACTTCGTGCGCTCGCACGGCGTGGCCAAGAACTGGGCCTGGTGGTCGTTCCTGCTGACGGGCATGTGCACGGTGTTCCTGTATGCGCGGCTGTGGCGGCGCAGCGGCGTGCTGACGGACCTGGAGTTCTACGAGCTGCGCTATTCGGGCAAGTCGGCCGCATTCCTGCGCGGCTTTCGGGCCATTTATCTCGGTCTGTTGTTCAACTGCGTGATCATGGCGACCGTAACGCTGGCAGCGGCCAAGATCGCCAACGTCATGCTCGGCTGGGACCGCCAGACGACCGTCTGGGTGTGCGCCCTGATCTGCATCGTCTTCGGCTCGCTGTCCGGGCTGTGGGGCGTGCTCACGACGGACCTGTTGCAGTTCGCCCTGGCGATGGTGGGGGTGATCGCGGCGGCGTGGTTCGCGCTGGACCAGCCGCAGGTGGGCGGGCTGGCGGGGTTGATGGAGAAGCTGCGCGCCGCTCAGCCGCAGGCCTTGAGCATCGTGCCGGACTTCGGCAACTGGCAGCTCGCGCTGGACGCGTTCCTGGTGCCGCTGCTGGTGGGCTGGTGGTCGTTCTGGTACCCGGGCGCGGAGCCGGGCGGCGGCAGCTACATCGCGCAGCGGATGCTGGCGGCCCGCAGCGAGAAAGATGCACTGGCCGGCACGCTGTGGTTCAACCTCGCGCACTACGCGTTGCGGCCCTGGCCGTGGATCATCGTCGCCCTGTGCTCGCTGCTGGTGTTTCCGACGCTGGCGGACATCAAGAACGCGCTGCCGCACGTCAGCGACGAGCTGATCGGCCACGACCTGGCGTATCCAGCCATGCTCACGCTTCTGCCGCACGGGCTGCTGGGGCTGCTGGTGGCGTCGCTGCTGGCGGCGTACGTCTCGACCATGACCACGCACATGAACTGGGGCGCGTCGTATCTGGTCAACGACTTCTACCGCCGCTTTCTGGACGCGGGCGAGTCGGAGCGCTCGTACGTGTGGCTGGGGCGCGGCGTGTCGGCGCTGCTGATGGCGCTGTCGGGCGGGCTGATGTTCGCGCTGACGACGGCGCGCGAGGCGTTCACACTGTTGGTGTCGGTCGGGGCCGGCACCGGGCTGATCTACCTGCTGCGCTGGTTCTGGTGGCGCGTGAACGCCTGGAGCGAGATCAGCGCCATGATCGTGTCGTTCCTCGCGTCGGCCGGGTTCTTCGTGCTCAACAAGGCGCTGGCGGCCGGCTGGTCCATCGGCCGGCTGGCCGAGGACCTGATGCGCGCGGGTCTGATCGTGCGCGACGCACCCGACACGCTGCGCGTGCCCGACTGGGCCACGCTGGTCGGCACGGCGGCGGCCACGACCGTGTGCTGGCTGGTGGTCACATTCCTGACGCCGCCAACGGAGCGGGCGACGCTGGTGCGTTTCTGTCGGCGGGTGCGGCCGGCGGGCGCGGGTTGGGCGGCTGTGCGGCGCGAGGCGGGCGTGGACGGCTCGCCCGACAGCCTGCCGCAGGGCTTGCTGGGCGTGGTATTGGGCTGCACGCTGGTGTATTCGGCGTTGTTCGGGGCGGGGAGCTTCGTGTACGGCAACGTCGCGGCCGGCGGAGTGTGCGCTGGGCTGTTCGCCGTGAGCGGGATCGCGCTCAGCCGGCTGCTGGCCGCGATGTGGCGGGGTCGACTAGCATGAGCGCCATGTATGCCGGTGAGTGGGGAATCATCGCGTCTCGCATGGTATCTCGATCGACTTTCGCGACCCTTTGCGGGCTAGGCGTCCTGTGTGCGGCCCCGGCTGACGCGTTCGCTCAAACGGTCTCGATCATCCCTCGCCCGGAGTCCGTGGCCACGGCCGAGGGCGAGTTCCAGCTTAACCAGCTAACCATCCTACCACAAGTTGAACGTGCTCCACTGGCATCTGACCGAGGACCAGGGCTGGCGGATCGAGGTCAAGAAGTATCCGCGACTCACCGAGGTCGGCGCCTGGCGCAAGGTGACGCGCGACAGCGAGCA
>Ga0209172_10003116_pt1 | contig 26485 bp, 20 predicted proteins | sample LarsenN4metaG_FD_184113 | JGI IMG/M metagenome (GOLD analysis project Ga0209172, IMG submission 184113) | Hot spring sediment bacterial and archeal communities from British Columbia, Canada, to study Microbial Dark Matter (Phase II) - Larsen... ... | reverse complement strand
AATCCTGAACTCTTATCTCCTCATATCCACCCCTCTCGCGCGATCTCTCCAACCATCATCATTACAACAATGACTGAATAAAACCTTACAAAATCCTTCGCTTACTAATCTGTCAATGAACTCGTATGAAAACGCCGCAACTGTTTGCGGCAATCATTTTTGAATGACCGTTTTTCCAAACGGGGCGCAAATGTACATACATTTTAGCCGGCCAACCAAAATTAAAGAGCGATTTTTTTAAAAAAAATTACCGGTGATTTTTCGCCTGTAAAACTCGTCTTTATTGTGGAAAGCGGGCGCAAAGGTAAAGCGAGTTTTTATTTTTCAAATAGGGTGATTAAAGTTTTGTCCCAAATAAATGCCTTTCGTCGAGTCAGTTTGGGCAGGCTTATTTTTTTAGACAGTTTAGTTTGGTATTATACCAAAACGGAATATTTTTGAGGCAGTTTGACCTTTGTTAGCCAATTAAAAAAATAACCAATGGGTGTCAGGGCGTACCTACCTTCGTTAAAAAACCTCTGGGACGGTTTTTTACACTTGCTTTACCCGGAGTTGTGTGTGGCTTGTGGGGAAGAATTGCCGGCTGCCGACGCTTGCTTTTGTTTTAAATGCCAGACAAAAATTACAACTTCGGATATGCACCTTTCAAGAGAAAATGAGTTCACTCAACGCCTTTGGGGAAGACTAAATGTAGAGGGCGGCGCGGCCATGTATTACTTTGCCAGAAAAAGTCCAATCCAACATGCCCTACACCAACTGAAATATCACAATCAGCCTGAGATTGGCGTAAAGATAGGTCGGGAATTGGGCCGAAAATTAAAATCATCCGAAGTCTTCCAAAGCGTAGAAGCTATTATTCCGGTACCGTTACATCCTAAAAAAGAACGCTTGCGCGGCTACAATCAAAGCGCCATGTTCGCTAAAGGTATTTCCGAGGCAATGCAGATACCCGTTTTCACGGATGCGCTGACGAGACGGTCATTCACTGAGACGCAGACCAAAAAGAAAAGAATGGAGCGATTTCAAAATGTCGGAGAAGTTTTTGGAGTGAAAAAACCGGCCTCGATAGAAGGAAAACATCTTCTGCTGGTAGACGATGTACTCACCACCGGGGCTACACTCGAAGTGTGTGGCCAAGCGCTTCTGGCAGTGCCGAACACAAAACTCAGTCTGGCGACCATCGCCATCGCCGTAAACTGACACACCATATATTATATTATTATTATGTTGTGGTCACCAATCCCCTTTGTCCATGAAACGACTTTACCCCCGCCAAATTCAGGACAAATTTTACCTCTCGCGCCTTTTGGAAAAATACCTGACGACGCTGGAGGAATCGCCCATGCAGATAAAACTGCGGGCGCTGGCCTACGACTCGAGAATTCCTGAATCCATTTTCCGTCGTTTGATGAATCTTCACCGCGACCCCGCCGACGCGCCCAACATCAACGCCGAGGATTTTCACATCCTGTTTTCCAACATCATGTTTCGCTACCCTACCGTAAAAATGTGGCTGCAAGACGATGGCGAGATATTTTTCGAGATGTAACCGGCAATTTTAACTGGACAAGGTATAAAAACTCCTTTCGGACGCTGAACCATTCCAGCCCCGGTGCGTTACCTTTGCCGCACATTTTTAAACGGACAAGAATTTTCAAACATGGAAGCCACGATAGCAAAAAGCCCCGTCATGCTTTACACGGAGCAAACCCCAAACCCCGAGGCGCTGAAATACGTGACTAACCGGCTGCTTTACCGGGGCATCGCTGATTTTAAAGACGCTGATTTGGCAGCAGAATGGAGTCCGATGGCAAACAGCCTGATGGAATTGCCCTACGTGAAAAGCGTTTATTTCAACAATAATTATGTCACCATTACGAAGGAATTTAACTACGAATGGGACGACATCATGTTGAAATTGAAGGAGTTCGTGAAAGATTTTGTGGAAAATGGCGGTACGGTAGTGAAAGAAGGATTTACAGAATACACGGAAAAAATGATGGCCGAGAGCAACGCTGAGCAGTTCAGCGGTGAAAACGGCGAACTCGCAAAAAAAGTAAAAGACCTGATTGATACTTATGTGAAACCCGCAGTGGAAATGGACGGCGGCAACATCGAGTTCAAAGCCTTCGAAAATGGCGTAGTGTACGTTACGATGCAAGGCTCATGCAGCGGCTGCCCATCTTCGACGGTGACGCTCAAAGCCGGCATCGAAGGAATGTTGAAGCGCATGGTGCCGGAAGTGACCGAAGTCGTGCAGGAAATGGCATGAGAAGTTTTCACGACTGCTGGTTTCGGGGTTTCAAGGTTGCCCGCGAAGAGTTGACACTTTTCGCGGGCAATTTTTTTGCAAAAAACACTTTTGGCCGAAAACTACCTTTGCTGCCGCTACCTCATTAGCATATTCTCGCATTACCCCATTAGCACATTAGAAAAAAATGTCTTTGATAAAAAAACTCGCTGGCGAAACCGCCCTCTATGGCTTGAGCAGCATCGTGGGGCGGCTGCTGAATATGCTGCTGGTGCCGTTCTACACGCGGGTGCTGGCGACGACGAACGAATACGGCGCGGTCATTGACCTCTATGCGACGTCGGCATTTCTGATGGTGCTGTTTTCCTACCGCATGGAGTCGGCGTTTTTCCGCTTCGGCACCCCAAAAGAGGACAGGGAACAGGCCTACTCGACGGGAATGCTGTCACTGTTCGGGACGACGGTTGTCATCGCCGCAACACTCCTGATTTTCGCCCAACCCATTGCCGACGTGCTGGAATACCCGCAGCACCCGGAGTACGTTCGCTGGTTCGCCCTGATACTGGCTCTCGACTGTTTGGCGGAGTTGCCGTTTGCAAGATTGCGACTGGAGCAGCGGCCTAAACGCTTCGTTTTCATTAAGTTGACCAATATTGCGGTCAATATCGGGATGAACTTGTTCTGGTTGGTTTTTTGCCCCTGGGCGGCGAAAAACGGGCTGAATTGGGTGAATGTTGTGTGGTCGCCGGGGTTGGGTGTGGGTTATATTTTCCTGTCCAATTTGATTGCGAGTTTGGTCACGCTGCTGCTGTTGTCGCCACAGCTGCGAGCCGTGCAATGGAATTTTGATAAGGAATTGTGGAAAAAAATGATGGCCTACGCCGCGCCGCTCATCATCGTGAGTTTTGCCGGGATTGTGGACGAAATGTTCAGCCGCTCGATGTTGAAATACCTGTTGCCCGGTACGCCGCAGGAGAATCTGGCCGACGTGGGCGTTTTTGGAGCGAACTACAAACTGGCGGCGCTCATCACACTCTTCACCCAAGCCTACCGCTACGCCGCCGAGCCGTTTTTCTTCCGGCACGCCAACGATCAAGATGCGTTGCGCACACAGGCAGAAGTGACAAAATGGTTCACCATCGCCGCTGCCGTCGGGATGTTGGGCATCTTGCTTTTCCTCGATTTGGTCAAATATTTTATCGGAACGAAGTATCACGGCGGGTTGCACGTCGTACCTATTCTGTTGACAGCCAATCTCTTGCTCGGCGTTTATTACAACTTCTCCATTTGGTACCGCCTGAAAGACCGCACAGGTTTAGGCGCCTGGATTTCGATAGCGGGGGCAGCCATCACGATTATCCTGAACTTGATTTTGATTCCAAAATTCGGCTACACGGGCGCGGCATGGGTGACGCTGACTTGTTATGCCTTCATGTGTTGGGCAACCTGGTTCACAGGAAAAAAACACTACCCTGTGCCTTACCCCGTGGGGCGAATGGCGCTTTATCTCGCCGCCGTTTGGGCGATTTTTGGCCTCGACACCTGGCTGGAGCCGATAATTTCCGGCCAGCCGTTTTTACTCTGGCCGATGCGCGTCGCGTTGTTCGGCAGTTTTCTCGGCTTGATTTATCTTCTGGAAAAGAAACATTTGCGGCGTTTGAGATAAAAATCAAAGCCTCCGTTTTGTAAAAATAACTTTTCAAAATCGGAAAAATCCCTCAAAAAGTCGCTGCCATGACCGACCTTTGCAGCCCAAAAAACAGCGGGCAGAGGCAGTAGCAGTTTGCAGTTCCTCACGCCTCAATTCTCACATGACAAAAGCCACTCTCCTTCTCGAAGACGGCACAGTCTTCACGGGCAAAGCCGCCGGGAAAACCGGCACTACTACCGGCGAAATCTGCTTCAACACGGGCATGACCGGCTACCAGGAAATTTTCACCGACCCATCCTACACCGGACAAATTTTGGTCGCCACCAATGTTCACATCGGCAACTACGGCATTAAAAATCAGGAAGTTGAAAGCGACAGCGTGAAAATCGCCGGCTTCGTGTGCCGCAATTTCAACGTGCCGTACAGCCGCCTTTTGGCCGACAAAAGCATCCAGGACTACTTCGAACAGGAAGGCTTGGTGGCTATCCACGACGTGGACACGCGGGCGCTCGTGCAACACATCCGCCAGCGCGGCGCGATGAACTGTATCATTTCTTCCGAAACCGACGACGTGGCCGAATTGAAAAAACGCCTCGCCGCCACGCCTTCGATGGCAGGGCTGGAACTGTCGAGCCACGTGACCACGAAAGAACCCTATTTCATCGGCGAGGAAAACTCGAAATTCCGCATCGCTGTCATGGATTTCGGCGTAAAAAAGAACATCCTCCGCTGCTTCGACCAGCGCGACTGTTACCTCAAAGTTTTTCCTGCCAAAACCGATTTTGCTGAAATAAAAGCCTGGAACCCAGACGGTTATTTTCTCTCCAACGGCCCCGGCGACCCGGCATCGATGCCTTACGCGGTGGAAACAGTGAAAAAAATGCTCGCTGATGGAAAACCTCTTTTTGGCATCTGTCTCGGTCAGCAACTACTCGCGCAGGCAGTCGGTTTGCCGACTTACAAACTGCATCACGGCCATCGCGGCCTGAACCACCCGGTGAAAAACCTGATCTCCGGCAAAGGCGAAATCACGAGCCAGAATCACGGTTTCGGTGTGCTCGAACAAGCCGTGTACGACTCGCCTTCCATCGTAGAAGCCACACACATCAACCTGAACGACAGCACCGTAGAAGGAATTCGCCTGAAAAATTACCCGGCATTCAGCGTTCAGTATCACCCGGAAGCCAGTCCCGGCCCGCACGATGCGCGCTACCTATTTGATGAGTTTGTGGGGATGATGTCTTGATTTTACAACATCCGCTCGAAGATGTGATGCACACCGCGCTCGATTTGTTCGAAGCCGTTGTGGGCTTCATAAATCATTTTCATATCGGCCAGGAGCCTCTCTTTGTCTGCCGGCGTAGTGCAATATTTCTCCTTGTAGGACAAAATAACGTCTAAAGCCTCCGAGTCCGGGCATTCCAAAAAACACTTCTTGACCCTCGCATATTGCTCAGGCAGCAACGTCTGCGCAATCAGGTTTTCTTCGTCAGCCGTGATGTGACCGTCGGCATTAGCGGCAAACAGCATCGCGAAGGCGCGAAACTCTTCGTAGGTCCAGTCGTTGTTTTTCATTGAAAATAAAGGATTTATGCCTCGTGACTTCCTAAAGCCTGACAGCCTTCAGGAAGTTTTAGCCTTTTTTAAACTCTGCAATCGCCTTTTTGGTGAATTCTGACAAGGCCAATCGCCCGCTGACGGCGGCCCGTTCGGAGAGCAAAGAATCCCAGTGCTCTGTGCCTTGCCAGAAAATTCTTTTTAATTCTTGGAGCGCTTCGGGGCTGTATGAGCAAAGATTTTTACAAAAATGGTCGAGGTAAGCGTCCAATTGTTCCACCGTCTCGAAGGCTTCCTGAAAAAGATTTTTCGACTTCGCCCACTCGGCAGTGAGCCACTCGGAAGGATTCAGCGCCATTTGCGCGAACGCTGCCGGCCCTACTTTTCGCTCCACCGCCGGGCCGATGACGAAGGGGCCGAAGCCCACCGCCAGTTCGCTCAGCCGCACGGAAGCCCACTTGGAAGCCATGCAAAAATCCGTCGCTGCTGCCAGCCCTACGCCGCCGCCGACGGCTTTGCCGTGAATACGTCCGACGATGATTTTCGGGCAAGTCCGCATCGCATTGATGACATTTCCAAAGCCTGAAAAAAAGGCGAGGCTCGTTTCAAAGTCCTGAATAGCAACCAGTTCATCAAAACTCGCCCCGGCACAAAAAGTCTTGTGTTCGGCACTGCGCAGGACGATGATTTTCGCGGCGGGATTTTTTCCGGCGGCTTCAAACGCCGCTACGAGTTCGCTAAGCAACTTGCTCGGCAGGCTGTTGTGGTTCGGGTGATAAAAAATGATGTGCGCTACGCCGTCGGTCGTTAAGTCGGTGCGGACGTAGCCTTGCTGGGTGATGTCCATGTGTGTTGGCCGGGTCTTTTCAAGAAATAAGGCTTTCCACAGGGTTTCACTTTTTACAATAAAATCTTGTGTCATTCTGCTCCGCCAGCCGGCGCATCAGAATGACAGTTTTTTAGTTGGTTTCTACCACCCGAATCCCCAACTCCTCCAACTGCTTCAACTTGATCGCATCCGGCGCGTCAATCATCATGTCGCGGCCCTGGTTGTTTTTCGGGAAAGCGATAAAGTCGCGAATGCTGTTGGCGCCGTTCATCACGGCACTGAGGCGGTCGAAGCCAAACGCGATGCCGCCGTGCGGGGGCGCGCCATACTCAAACGCGCCGAGCAGGAAGCCGAACTGCGCTTCCGCTTCTTCCGTCGTGAAGCCCAGAAGTTTGAAATTCCGGCTTTGCAAATCGCGGTCGTGAATCCGAATGGAGCCGCCACCGATTTCTACCCCGTTGAGAACCAGGTCGTAAGCGTCGGCGCGGATGCCTTTCAGCACGGCATGGTCGTTCGATTCCATCTTCGGAATGTCGGCTGGTTTCGGCGAAGTGAAGGGGTGGTGCATAGCGAAAAAACGGCCTGCGTCTTCGTCCCATTCGAGCAAGGGAAAGTCCACGACCCAGAGCGGCTTGAAATCACCGGGTTTGCGCAAACCCAAACGCGAACCCATTTCGAGGCGGAGTTCGGAGAGTTGTTTGCGCGTTTTTTCGTCTTCGCCGCAGAGGACGAGCAGCAAATCGCCGGGCTTGGCCGCAGATTTTTCTAACCAAATTTTCAAATCGTCGGCGCTGTAAAATTTGTCCACCGAAGATTTCACGGAACCGTCGGCTTCATATTTCACATAAACCAAACCCTTCGCGCTCCCGAGTCCTCGGGACGGGCGTTTCACCCACTCGGTCAGTTCGTCGAGTTGTTTGCGGGAATATTCTGCGCAGCCGGGGGCAGCAATGGCGATGACAGACTCCGCACTGTCGAAAACCGGGAAGCCTTTGCCTTTCGCAACTTCCGATAAATCAACGAATTCCATCCCGAAACGCAAATCTGGTTTGTCCGAGCCGAAGCGCCGCATCGCCTCGTCGTAGGTCATTCGGGGAAAATCGCCGAGCGTGATGCCGAGCGTGTTTTGGAACAAATATTTCGTCAAACCCTCGAAAGTGTTGAGAATGTCCTCCTGGTGGACGAACGACATTTCGCAGTCAATTTGCGTGAATTCCGGCTGGCGGTCAGCGCGCAAATCCTCGTCGCGGAAGCATTTTACAATCTGAAAATACTTGTCGAAACCTGCCACCATCAGGATTTGCTTGAAGGTCTGCGGGCTTTGCGGCAGCGCGTAAAACTGGCCTTTGTTCATGCGGCTCGGCACCACAAAGTCGCGCGCGCCTTCGGGCGTGGACTTGATGAGGTTGGGCGTTTCCACTTCCACAAAACCTTGACCAGTAAGATATTTGCGCGTTTCAATCGCCAGATTCGAGCGGAACAAGAGGTTTTTTTGCACGGCATTTCTCCGCAAATCGAGGTAGCGGTATTTCATGCGCAAGTCGTCGCCGCCATCGGTGTCGTCCTGAATCGTGAACGGCGGGGTCTTGGCCGCGTTCAGCACTTTCAGGTCAGTCACGCGGATTTCGATGTCGCCCGTTTCGCGGTTGGGGTTTTTCGAGGCGCGTTCGCGCACCTGGCCGGTCGCCTGAATGACGAATTCGCGGCCCAGGTTGCGGGCGCGTTCGCACAGGGCGGCGTTATCGTCCATGTCGAAAACCAACTGCGTGATGCCGTAGCGGTCGCGCAAATCCACAAAAGTGAGGCCGCCGAGGTCGCGGCTGATGGCGACCCAGCCGGAGAGGGTGACTTCTTTATTGACGTCCGAAAGGCGAAGTTCGCCGCAAGTATGGGTGCGATACATTTTTCGTTCTTAGTTACTGGTTGTTAGTTGTTTGTTCTCAGAGGTTTTGAAAAAAGAGCGGTAAAGGTAATCGAAAGTGGAAAAAACGACGGGCGGGGTATTTCCTAAAAATGGCGTTCCGCCGGATTTCTCTACTTTTGCCCGACAAAACAGACATTTGGTGAAAAACATCTTTTTTTTCTATCTGATAATTCTTTTCGGGTGTCAGTCCAAGGCTGAAAATGTGGGCTCGGCTGCCAATGTGCCCGCGCCTGCGCCAGTCAGCGAATCGGCAAAACCAGTTCCACCGTCGGCTGCTTCGACACAAACAATCGGCGTGACGACCGATTATTTGCTCGGCAAATTCGAGCCTGCAAAACACCCCGATTTCGTCGCCGTCGGCAAACCTTACTCGGACAAACCGGGCATGACGCTGCGCAAGGAAACTTTTGAAGCATTCAAAAAAATGTTCGCAGCCGCTCAAAAAGAAGGCATTACGTTGAAAATCATATCCAGTACGCGCAATTTTTTCCGGCAAAAAGAAATCTGGGAAGGCAAATGGACACGCTTCGCCAAAGACGCGCCCGCCGCCAAAGCCCGCGCCCTGAAAATCCTCGAATACTCGTCCATGCCCGGCTCTTCGCGCCACCACTGGGGCACGGACATTGACATCAACGAACTCGAAAACCACCATTTTGAAAAAGGCGGTAAACACGAAAAAACCTACCAATGGCTCACGGAACACGCCCACGAATACGGTTTTTGCCAGCCCTATACGGCTGGCCGTCCGGCAGGTTATTTTGAAGAAAAATGGCATTGGTCGTACACGCCGCTGAGCAAGCTGTTTTTGGAACAATTTGAAAAAAACATCAAAGACACGGACATCGAGGGTTTCAAAGGCTCGGAAACGGCGGCTGAAATCGGCATCGTGAAAAACTATGTTTTGGGGATAAATCAAGTCTGTAAATAGATTCTATGAGGAGTTTTATCACGTTGGGTTTGTCATTCTGACGGAATCTGTTAACGAAAAAAGTAAGTTATGGCCTACACAGAGTCAAACATGTTGCCTTTGGGCACGAAAGCGCCTGGCTTCGCCCTGCCCGACACGGTGAGCGGAAAAACCGTCAGCCTCTCCGACGTCGCTTCCGGCAGTCGTGCGACCGTTGTGATGTTTTTGTGCAATCACTGCCCTTACGTCCTCTACGTCAACCCCGAAATCGTGAATGTCGTAGCGGAATACAAGTCAAAAGGCGTGTCGTTCGTCGGCATCAGCAGCAACGACGCGGCGGCTTATCCAGAAGACGCACCCGACAAAATGAAAACCCATGCGGCGGAAGTCGGCTACACATTTCCCTACCTTTACGACGAAAGTCAGGAAGTCGCCCGCGCTTACGACGCGGCCTGCACGCCTGATTTTTATGTTTTTGACCAAGATTTGAACCTCTTTTATCGCGGCCAACTCGACCCCAGCCGTCCCAAACGCAACCCGATTCCTTCGACGGGCGAGGATTTGCGCGCGGCGCTGGATGCGGTTTTGGCCGGAAAACCTGCCCCCGAAATTCAGCGACCGAGCGGGGGGTGTAACATTAAATGGAAGGAGTGACAAATCACCAAATCCACAAATCAACGAATCCACCATTCATGCGACCACAGCAAATCACCGACGTACAAATTCAAGACTTCATCGTCGCCGGGCTGAAAGAAGACATCGGCGCGGGCGACCATACCTCTTTGGCGACGATTCCGGCGGACAGCCGTAGCCGCGCCGTGTTGAAAATCAAAGACTACGGCGTGTTGGCGGGCGTGGAACTGGCCGAAAAAATCTTTCGCCACCTCGACCCGACAGCTACGCTGACCGTCCACAAGCCCGATGGCTCCGATGTGCTTTTCGGCGAAACCGGCTTTGAAGTCGAAGCCAACACCCGCGCCCTGCTCCAAGCCGAACGCCTGGCACTCAACACGATGCAACGCATGAGCGGCATCGCCACGCTCAGCAGCCGCTTCGCTTTCGAGGTCGGCGATTTGCCGGTAAAGGTGTTGGACACGCGCAAAACCACGCCGCTCATCCGTTTTTTGGAAAAATGGGCGGTCAAAATCGGCGGCTGCGAAAATTATCGCTGGGGCCTCTACGACTGGATGATGATAAAGGATAACCACGCCGACGCGGCGGGCGGTGTTCGCAAAGCCATCGAGCGGGCGCACGCCTATTTGAAAGAAAAAAATCTCAACCTCGGCATCACCGTCGAGGTGCGCAATCTGGTTGAATTGGAGGAAGTTCTGAATGTCGGCGGCATCACCCGCATCATGTTCGACAATTTTGAAATCCCGATTTTGCACGAAGCGGTAGCATTTGTAAATGGTCGTTTCGAGACGGAAGCGTCGGGCGGCATTACCCTGTTCAACGTTAGAAAATACGCTCAAACCGGGGTCAATTACGTCTCCGCCGGGGCGCTCACGCACTCGGCGCAGCCGCTGGATTTGAGCCTTAAAATTCAAAAGTGAGGGCTGAGGTTTGGGAAAATGAACTGCAACTGCCACTACAAACTGCTACTGAAATGTCTGCCGACAACTTTTACTGGTACGCGAGCGTCCTGATTTTTATCCCCTGGGCGCTGTTGATTTTTGCTCCGAAATGGCAATTCACCGAGCCGATTGCGTTCGGTTCGGCGATCATTTTGCTCGTGGCTGCCGCGATTTTTACCATTCAATACCTGACCGGGCCGGAAGGTGGCGGCAATTTTTTGTCGTTGTCGGGTTTTGAAAATTTGTTTCGCAGCAAGGAAATGCTCCTGACAGGCTGGCTCAATTATCTGTCGTTTTGCCTGCTCGTCGGCACCTGGCAAACGCACGACGCGCGGCAGTTGAAAATTGGGCATATTTTTCTGATTCCCAGTTTGTTGCTCACGATGCTGACAGGCCCGGCAGGGTTGTTGCTCTACCTTGTCGTGCGGTTTTTTAGAACTAAAAAATGGGAAGTTTAAGTGGTGAGATAAATTTATTCTAACACAGAGCCGCAGAGAACACGGAGAAATAAAGGTTTGATTTTCATAAAGATAAACTCTGTGAACTCCGGGCCTCTGCGTTGAAACTTCTCAACTTCTTTCTCAACCCTCTCAACCTTTCTCAACTTAAAGCAAATTGGATTTTTCTGAATTCGGGTTTGACCCCGACCTGCTCGACGGCATTGACGCCCTTAATTTTAAAATCGCGACCCCCATTCAGGCGCAGGCTATCCCTTTGATTCTCCAGGGCAAAGACCTCATCGGTACGGCGCAAACCGGCACGGGCAAAACAGCCGCTTTCGTGTTGCCTGTCATTCAAAAAATACTGGAATCCAACGAGGCGCATTACACCCAGGCGCTGATTATTGTGCCGACCCGCGAACTGGCGATGCAGATTGACCAGATGGTGGCGGCTTACTCGTATTTCACCGGCGTATCGTCCATTGCCGTGTATGGCGGCGGCGACGGCAAAAGTTTTTCGCAGGAAAAAAGCGCCCTCTCGCAAGGCGCCGACATCGTGATCGCGACGCCGGGCCGGCTTATCGCCCACATGAACTCCGGCTATGTCAATTTTTCGCGCCTGCGCTTTCTCATACTCGACGAGGCCGACCGGATGCTCGACATGGGTTTTCAGCCCGATTTGCTCAAAATTATTGACAAAATAAACCCCAACCGCCAAAGCCTGCTCTTTTCAGCCACCATGCCGCACGGCGTTTTGAAACTGGCGAAAACCCTGCTCCGCAACCCCGTCACGGTCAGTATCGCGCTGTCGAAACCCGCCGAAGGCGTCACACAAGGCGCTTACTTAGTACACGAACGGCAAAAACTTCCGCTCATGGTCGAGTTGCTGAAAGACAAAACCGGCCAGCGGATTATCGTTTTTTGTTCGAGTAAATTGGCCGTCAACACGCTCTACAAACAACTGAGGGCCAAGAGTTTGAACGTCGGCCAAATCAGCAGCGACCTCGAACAGGAAGACCGTGAAAAGGTCATGCTGGCCTTCCGCAACCGCCAGACCGACATCCTCGTGGCAACCGACGTACTCAGCCGGGGCATTGACGTGGAGGGCATAGACCTCGTGGTGAACTACGACGTGCCGCGCGACGCCGAAGATTACGTCCACCGCATAGGCCGCACGGCCCGCGCCGCCCGCAAAGGCGCGGCGCTCACCCTCGTGTCGCACACCGATTTGGTACGTTTCAAACGCATTGAAAAATTGATTGGCAGCGAGGTGCCGAAAATTCCCGTGCCGCTACATATCGCTTCCTTGGAAAGTGGTCAGGAGCGCAGCCGCCCCAAATCGCATAAGCCAAAGTCAAATCAGCCTGCCAGAAACGACGGCAATAAAAAGCCTCAGGGTGAAGGCGAAAAATCACAAAGACGGCGGCGGAGAAGAGGTGGGAAGGGGAAGCCGAAGGCGAATCCTTAATTTATGATTTTCTGCTGTTGATGAGTGTCTCGCTAACAACGAGCAGAGAAGATTGATGCCCGATGAAGAGTGTAAACTTTGGCCTGGTCCTTCAAGAATATCAAATGCGACGATATATGAACGGCATTTCCGCCTTGCTTGGTCTTCCTCGCAGTCCCGAGGCTTCGGGATGTCTTCTGACCAAGCGCGAAGCGTACAACGAAATCAACCTTCTCACGAAAAGCATCATCACGCCCTGCCCTTCCTGCTTGGTCAAAAGACACAAGCAGAGCAAAAGCATCGAGCGTGCGCCCCCTTTCCCAACTTTTCCCCATCTTAGCGGCCAAATAACGACCGATTCCCGTGCATCGAAATCTCCTGACCTCCCTGATTTTCAGCGCCTTGCTCGCTTTGTCGGCGAATAACCCGACGCGCCCCTTCGACTTTTCCAAAGACCTCGACCCCCGCGAAGGTCGCTGGGTGGACTCGGTGTTCAACGCCCTGAGCGACGACGAGCGACTGGGCCAACTCTTCATGCTCCGCGCCCACGCGGACAAGGACACGGCCTACGAGCGGCAAGTGGAGGATTTGATTCGGCGCTACCGGCCCGGCGGCTTGTGTTTTTTCAATCCCACGCTCGTCGGCACGGTAGAAAAACAGGCCGAACTCACCAACCGCTACCAGGCCGCCAGCCCGCGCCTGCCGCTCATGATTGCGGGCGACTACGAAAACGGCATCGGGATGCGCCTCCGGTCGAGCGCCATCTCCTACCCCCGCGCCATGATGCTCGGCGCGGTACAAGACAACAAACTGATTTACGACATGGGGCGCGACATCGCCCGCCAGTGCCGCCGCCTCGGAGTGCAGGTCAATTTCGCGCCCGACGTGGATGTGAACAACAACGCCGCCAACCCGGTCATCAACGAGCGCTCCTACGGCGAAGACCGCGCGAACGTGACGGCCAAAGCCTTCCAGTACATGATGGGCCTGCAGGACGGCGGGGTGCTGGCTTGCGCCAAACATTTCCCCGGTCACGGCGACACGAACACGGACTCGCACTTCGATCTGCCGCTCATCGCGCACGCTCGCGAGCGGCTCGACAGCATCGAGTTGTTTCCCTTCCGCGCGCTCTCGCAGGCGGGCGTGGGGTCGGTCATGGTGGCGCATTTGAACGTGCCAGCGCTGGACAACCGCGAGAATCGCCCGACCACGCTGAGCCAGCCAACGATTCAGGCTTTGCTGCGCGAACAAATTGGTTTTGAAGGACTTATCTTCACCGACGCAATGGAAATGCAGGGCGTAACCAAGCATTTCAAACCCGGCGACGCCGACGTGGAAGCCCTCCGCGCGGGCAACGACATCGTGCTGCTGCCGCAAAATGTGGACGACGCAATGCGGGCGGTGAAAGCAGCCATCGCCGACGGCAGGCTCGACAAGGAGCGGCTTTTTGCCAGCACGAAACGAGTGCTCCGCGCCAAATACCGCCTCGGCCTCACGCAGCCGCAGCGGGTGGAACTCGCCAACCTCCGCCGCGACCTCAACGCGCCGGAATACCTCGTGCTGAAACGCCGCCTGATTGCCCACGCGCTCACGCTGGTGCGCGACAGCCTCGGCCTCGCGGGTTTCCAGCATGTGGAAAAATACAAATTCGCATCGCTGGCTTTGGGCGACACGAACCGGACGATTTTCCAAACTTACTGCGGCTACTACGCGCCGGTGACGCATTTCAACGCAGGCAAGGAACTTGATTCCACGTTGCAAATCAGGCTGTTGGACACGCTGCGGAAGTTTGACGTGGCGCTCGTGAGTTTTCACAACACCCGCACAAAGGCGTCGGACAATTTTGGCCTCACGGACAGTCAAATTCAATTTGTCCACAAATTGAACAAGTTGACGACAGTGGTGGTGACGATGTTCGGCAACCCGTATAGTTTGAAATATTTTGATGAAATCCCGACGTTGTTGCAAGCCTACACAGAGGACGCACCCGCGCAGGAATTAGCCGCGCAAAGTCTTTTTGGGGCAAATGATTTGTCGGGAAAATTACCCGTAACGGCCTCTGCATCAGCGAAATTTGGGCAGGGCATTCAAAAAACATTTGCCCAAAAACGGCTGGGTTACGATTTGCCGGAAGCGGTCGGCATGAGCAGCGACACGCTGGAATTGATGGACGATTTGGCGGAAGAACTCATCCGAACGGGCGCCGCGCCGGGCTGCCAAATCCTCGTAGCGAAAGACGGCAAAGTGGTGTGGCACAAGGCTTACGGCTATTTCACCTACGCGCAAATGATGCCCGTGACGACGGAGACGATATACGATTTGGCATCCGTGACGAAGGTGGCGGCCTCGACAATTTCGACGATGAAACTCGTGGAAAACGGCCAACTTGACCTCGATTCGACGATGGCCTGTTATGTGCCGGAATTGCTGACACCTGATAAAAAGTCGTTGAAAATCAGGGAAATACTCGCGCATCACGCGGGTTTGACGGCGTGGATTCCGTTTTACAAATTCACGTTGAAAGACAATTTGCCCGACGCGCACATTTACCACCGCGAACGCGACCACGACTCGGAAATCCCCGTCGCGCCGGGGATGTTTATGGAAAATAATAAAGTGGATTGGGTGTGGGACACGATTTTTAAAAGTCCGCTGGGCGAAAAACGCTACAAATACTCGGATTTGGGGCTCTACCTCACGGCACGCGCCATCGAACGAACGAGCGGTTTGGCCGTGAATCAATTTGCGGAGCAAAATTTCTACCGCCCGCTTGGCCTCGCCACGATGACCTACAACCCCTGGCAAAGAGGCCTCGCCCTGCGCTGCGCCCCAACAGAGGAGGACGCTTATTTCCGCCATCAAAAGTTGCAAGGCTACGTGCACGACATGGGCGCGGCGATGCTCGGCGGCGTGAGCGGCCACGCGGGTTTGTTCTCGAATGCGAACGATTTGGCGCGGCTGTTCCAGATGTTGTTGAACGGCGGCAACTACGGCGGGCAACAATTTTTGAAACCCGAAACAATCAAACTTTTCACCACGCGATTCAACGGCAGCACGCGGCGCGGTATCGGCTTCGACATGAAGGAATTGGACGAAACGGCCAGCCAAAACATGAGTCCGCTCGCCGGTCCAAACACTTTCGGGCACCTGGGCTTCACCGGCACCTGCGTCTGGGCCGATCCGGATAAAAACCTGATTTTCATCTTTTTATCCAACCGGACCTACCCGACGATGGAGAACCCAAAGTTGAGCGATGGAAATTACAGGCCGAAATTGCAGGGGGTGGCGTACCGGGCTTTGAAAAAACTTTAGACAGCCTCAAAATGTCATTCTGAGCGAAGCGAAGAATCTGAAAAAACCTCTCGGAGAGTATTTTGATCCGGATTCTTCGCTCCGCTTAGAATGACACGTTTTTTAAAAATCAAACTTGATGCCTTGCGCCAACGGCAGCGACTCCGAGTAGTTAATCGTGTTCGTCTGCCTGCGCATGTAGGCTTTCCAGGAGTCCGAGCCTGACTCACGCCCGCCGCCGGTTTCTTTTTCACCGCCAAATGCTCCGCCGATTTCAGCGCCGGAAGTGCCGATGTTCACATTGGCGATGCCGCAATCGGAGCCAGCCGCCGAGAGGAAACGCTCGGCTTCACGCAGGTTTGTTGTCATAATCGCCGACGAAAGCCCTTGTGGCACAGCATTTTGCAGCGCGATGGCTTCTTCGATGGTTTTGTATTTTATCAAATAAAGAATCGGCGCGAAAGTCTCGTGCTGCACGATGTCCCAGTGATTTTCCACCTCGGCAATGCAGGGTTTCACGTAACAACCGCTTTCGTAACCTTTGCCCGACAACACGCCGCCTTCCACGACAAATTTGCCGCCGTGCTTTTTGACAGCCTCGATGGCGCCGAGGTAATTGTCCACCGCCTGTTTGTCGATGAGCGGCCCGACGTGGTTGTTCGGGTCGAGCGGGTCGCCAATGCGAAGTTGCGGGTAAGCCTTTGAAAGTGTGTTTTTTACTTGCTCATACACGCTCTCGTGAACAATCAGGCGACGCGTCGAGGTACAACGCTGGCCTGCCGTGCCGACCGCGCCAAACACAGCTCCGGTCAAAACCATTTTCATATCGGCTGAGGGCGTGATGATGATGGCGTTGTTGCCGCCCAATTCGAGCAATGAACGGCCGAGACGCTGCGCGACCGTTTGGCCGACGATTTTGCCCATGCGAACGCTGCCGGTGGCGCTCACGAGCGCGACGCGGTGGTCTTTGGTCATAAACTCGCCGACTTTGTAATCGCCGTTGATGATGCAGGAAATGCCTTCCGGCAAATCATTGGCTTTCAATACTTTTTGGAATAAATGCTGGCAAGCGATGGCGCACAAAGGTGTTTTTTCAGAGGCTTTCCAAACGCACACGTCGCCGCAAACCCAGGCGATGCAGGCGTTCCACGACCACACGGCAACGGGAAAATTGAACGCCGAAATGATGCCGACGATGCCCAACGGATGCCACTGTTCGTACATCCGGTGGCCGGGGCGCTCCGAGTGCATCGTGAGGCCGTAGAGTTGGCGCGACAAGCCGACCGCGAAATCGCAGATGTCAATCATTTCCTGCACTTCGCCCCAGCCTTCCTGGAGGCTTTTGCCCATTTCGTAGGAGACGAGCCGACCGAGCGGGTCTTTGTACTGGCGCAGCACGTCGCCGAACTGGCGCACGATTTCGCCGCGTTTGGGAGCGGGCATTTCGCGCCAGGTTTTGAAGGCTTGTTCGGCGGATTGAATTACCTGGTCGTATTGTTCGCGGGTGGTAACACTCACAGAACCAATGTATTGGCCATCCACCGGCGAGTAGGAATCGAGAAAACGACGATGACCGGAGATGGCGTTCAGCCCCGTAGAGGTGCCCGTATTGCGGGTGCGGAGGCCGAGTTTTTTTAGAAATTCTTTCGGTTGCATTTGTTTAGTGCGCTATTTGTTTTTGGAAAAAAGCGGCGCAAAGGTAGTTAGAATCGGGTTCAATTTTGGCCTGAAGGCAAAGGCAGTGGCAACTTTCACCTACCTTTGCGCTGCATTTTCTATCCGCATTTCCCATAAAAATACGCTGCATTTCAACGCTCGCCATGACACGCCGCATCCTCGAAACAGAACAAAAAGCATTGGAAATCAACCTCGACGAACGGGTGTACGGCGCGTTTGCCGAAATCGGCGCAGGGCAGGAAGTCGCGCGGCATTTCTTCCAGGTCGGCGCGGCGGCCGGCACGATTGCCAAGAGCATGAGCGCCTACGACAAGACGGTGAGCGACGAAATTTATGGCACAGAGGACAAAGGCAAAGGGCGTTACGTGTGCGAAGCACGGCTCTACCGGATGCTCGACCACGAGTACCAACTGATGGAAGGACGTCTGCGGGAAGAGCGCCCGCAGCAAAATTTTTTCGCTTTTGCCGATACAGTGGCGGCCATCAATTATCAAAAAACCATCAAGGGCGACGGCTGGCTGGGGCTGCGTTTTCAACTGAATCCCGAATCGAAACCCAACGATCTTATCCTGCACGTCCGCCTGCTCGACAACGATAACCGTCTTCAGCAACAGGCCATCGGCATCCTTGGCGTGAACATGGTGTACGGCTGTTTTCGATTCGGCCAAGACCCGGAAACGTTGTTAAAATCGCTGCTCGACAATCTGCATGGTCGGGTCAAAATTGACATGGTTCGGTTTCAAGGGCCTGATTTCCAAAAACTTGACAACCGTCTTGTCTGTCTTTGGGTCGTGAAAAACGGCCTGAGCGACGTCGCTATTTTTGGACCTGAGGGCAACAGCCTGCACGCCGGCGAGTTTCTGTACAAAAGGCCCATTCTCATCGCGCGCGGCAGTTATCGCCCGCCTACGCTGGTGCAGCAGGACATGATTCGTTGCGCTTTCGAGCAATTTCGCGCTGAAACTGAGGTAGAAGCGGACAAGGCTTTTTTTCTCTCCGAAATCACGCTCGACAATCTGCGCTCCGACGGCCATCTCGACGAGCAGGATTTCCTCGATCGCGCAGATATTCTTTGTGCACTCGGCCAGACGGTCATTGTCTCCAACTGCCTCCAACACAAGCGGCTCATCGCCTATTTTGCCGATTACAAAATCCCGCATATCGGCCTCGCGATGGGCGCCCGGAAACTCCAGAATATCCTCCGGGAAACCTGCGATGCCAACCCCGACAACCTGCTCGGCGCGTTCGGCGAACTATTCCCCCGCAATGTCCGTTTTTACGTCTACCCGGCGCGAAACGAAGGCGATGACATACTGATTTCGGCTAAAAATCTCCCCATCCCGCAAGCGATTCATTTTCTCTACGACCACTTGCTGGAAAACCGAAACATCGTTGACATTCAGCAATTTAATGCCGATATTTTGGGAATTTACCACAAAGAAGTTTTGAAACAAATCCAAAACGGAGCGAGCGGCTGGGAAGAAAAAGTGCCACAGGATGTGGCGCGTTTGGTAAAGGAAAAACGTTTGTTCGGGTATAAAATCTGACAGTAAAACATTTTCAACATGGCTGAAAACGACTCGAACAAAACACTGGAAACATTGTATTGGCAGTTGTATGAAAGCGAGATGAAGGCTTTAGCGGAAGAAATTAAAGAGTACGCCGAGTATCTTGCTTACGACCTCAATCCGATTGGAAGATTTAAAGACGAGTACGCGGGGTTTGCCGGAAACGCGTTGGGCGAGATAACTGAATTAGAAGGAAGGCTCGAAAAAATGAAAAAACTGCTTCAAGGTTTCGCGTAGTCGAAAATTTGACAAGCCAAAAATTTACAAAATCAACAACTGAAATGACGCTCGAAGAAAAAATCAACAAAGACCTTGTGGTCGCCATGAAAGCCAAAGACGAAGTGACCCTGCGGGGCATTCGCGCCATCAAAAGCGCCATCCAGTTGGCGAAAACGGACGGCACGGGCCAAGCCATCGACGAGGCCCGCGAAGTGCAAATGCTTCAAAAATTGGTGAAAACCCGCCAGGAATCGCTTGATATTTACACAAAAAATAACCGCCCGGAATTGGCTGAAAAAGAGCGCGAGGAAATCGAAGTCATCAAACGCTACCTGCCGGCGATGCTCGAAGGCGTTGAATTAGAGGAGGTTTTGAAAAAAATCATAGCCGAAACAGGCGCGACTTCCGCCAAAGACATGGGCAAAGTAATGGGCGCCGCCAACAAACAACTGGCCGGGAAAGCCGACGGACGGGCGATTTCGGAGATTGTGAAAAAACTACTTTCTTAATTATGAATTATGAGTTATGAATTATGCCCGGGACAGGCAATTCATAGTTCATAATTCATAGCTCATAATTTGGGTTATGATTCTTAGAGCCGAAAATATCATCAAAACCTACGGCAAACGCACCGTCGTCAGAGGTGTATCGTTCGAGGTGAAACAGGGCGAAATCGTGGGTTTGCTCGGCCCGAATGGCGCCGGCAAAACGACTTCATTTTACATGGTTGTAGGTTTTATCCGGCCTACTGAAGGCCAGGTTTACCTCGACGATGAGGAGATTACCGATTTGCCGATGTACAAACGCGCCCAAAAAGGCATCGGCTACCTGCCACAGGAACCGAGCGTATTCCGCAAACTGTCGGTGGAAGACAATATCAAAGCCGTGCTGGAAATGACAAAACTGAGCAAGGGCGAACAAAAGGACAAATTAGAATTATTGCTCGAAGAATTCAACCTCAACCGCGTCCGCACCGGCCTCGGCGACACCCTTTCCGGTGGCGAACGCCGCCGCACTGAAATCGCCCGGGCCCTCGCTTCCGACCCGAAATTTATCCTGCTCGACGAGCCGTTCGCCGGTATTGACCCCATCGCGGTGGAGGATATCCAGTATATCGTGGCGAAACTCAAAACCAAAAATATCGGCATTCTCATCACCGACCACAACGTGCAGGAAACCCTCAGCATCACCGACCGCGCCTATCTCATGTTTGAAGGCAGCATCCTCAAAGCCGGCACCGCCGAAGAACTCGCTGCCGACGAAATGGTGCGCAAGGTTTACCTCGGCAAAAACTTCGAGTTGAAACGGAAGGTGATTCAGTTTTAAAAAAAAGTTGAGGAGGTTGAGAGAGTTGAGGAGGTTGAGAGTTTACTTTCCATTATTCTCAACTTCCTTAACCTTCTCAACTCCCTCAACTTTCCCCTCCACCTCCATCAACTCAAACCTTACCCAATCTACCGCCGTCACCTGCTGCGAAGGGTTGTTTTCATTTTTCAAAACGAAATAAACATCGTGGAATTTGCCGTCGTCGGGCCTTGTCGCCAGCGGTAGCGTTAGCTCCGTAAAATCCATCTCGCCCGTTCCTTTTCCCACCGGAACCTTCACCTGCCCAAGCAGCGAACCTTTAGGCGAATCCAGCCGAAGTTCGATGCGTCCGCCCGCAAATTGGTAGCGCCGGTCGCCTAAGCCAACCCCGAAAGAAACCGAGTGAATACCCGTCAAATCCGTGTGTTTAAAAACGAAAAAACTATTGTGTTTCAAATCTTTAAGCACCACCGTGTCGCCGTCGTAAGGGCGGTAATGCGTGATGCCTTTTGAAGTGCTGTCGGCCTGCTCGGCCTGCTGAAATGCCGGGCGCAACGCGAGCGTCTCGCCTTCTTCAAGCGGCGACTGGCTGCTGCTGCCCCGGTCTTTGTAGGTCGCTTTCAGGATAAAAGTACCGGGCTGAATTTTCTTCTTTTTGTCTTTCGGCAACTCCACGTCCAGCGCGTAGTCGCCCTCGACGGGGAAATTCAGTTTCGGTTTGGCGGGTGCGCCGAGCGAGAGTATCCAGCGCACCATCTCGCCTGCATCTTCTTCCGAAATTTGCGGATGGGCGCTCATCACCGTCTGGCCCCAGTTGCCCGCGCCGCCTTTGATGATTTTGGCGGAAAGTGTGCGCACAGCGAACTCGTTTTTGCGGTAGCGTTCGGCGATGGCCTGGTAGGCCGGGCCATTGATTTGGCGATCTACGGCGTGACAGGTTTTGCAGTCGGAGCGGTCAATGAGGGTTTTGCCTTTGGCGTATTCGGTCTGCTGCTTGGCGCTTTGGTGGCCTTGCGCGATAGAGGTAATGTCGAACCCTGTTTCCAAATAATCAATCGTGGCGGCGACAAAATCGGGTTGAATGCCGCCATTTGCGAGTGAGCCATCTTCCCGGTCTTCCACGACGACTTTGTAATTCAACACATCGCCGACGTTGTAAAAACTTCGATTTTTTGCGCCTAAATCCCAACGTACGAGCGGCGGCTCATTGCCCACGCTGATTTTGCGTTTTACTTTCTTCATTTGCCCCGATTCGTCGGTGACTTTCAGCGAGACTTCGTAGTTGCCGGGTTTTTCAAAAATATGAATAATCGAATCTAAAGGATTCTTTTTCAATGTTTTGGAAAATCCTGCTTGCGCCGTCCGCCGAAAATTTTCCATTTTCCAAATAGCAGAACCGTCACCGAAATCAAGTTCATAACTCAGCCTGTCGTTGTCGTAATCTTTTGTTTTTGAAAGGGAAAAAACAACCTGGAGCGGCGCAGCGCCGGCGATTTTGTCGGCTTCCAAAACGGGAATAGGCGGGCGGTTTCCGCGCACATAATCAATGCGGCTGACGCGGGCGTCGGCGTTAGAAGCAAACCACTGCGTGCCGTATTCGAGCACCCAAATGGAGCCGTTTTTGTCCACGAACATATCCATCGGACGCGAGAGCCGGATACTGTCGCCGAAAGGTTCCATGCGGCTGAAATTGCCGAGCGAGTCAATCGTGACGGCCATCATCCAGTTCCGCATCCAGTCGTAAGTGATGAGTTTGCCGTCGTAATAATTGGGGAGTCGCGTCTCCGCCGGATAGTCGTCGCAGTAGTAAGTCGGCCCGGCCATCGCGTTTCGACCGCCGTTGCCTGAGAGCGGGAAATCGGGCGAATTGCCGTAAGGATACCAGATGAAAGCAGGTTGTGCGGGCGGCAATTCGCGGCTACCCGTGTTGTTTGGGCTGTCGTTGATGGGGCGCTCAGGGTCGTAATAAGGCCCGGATTTTTCCGTAGAAAAATTGTAATCGCGGTAGGCTTTGTTGTCGCCGACAAAATACGGCCAGCCGAAAAAACCGGCAGCGCGGGCGCGGTTCACTTCGTCGTGACCTGCCGGACCTCGCGCCGTGTCGGGCTCGCCAGCATCGGGGCCGACTTCGCCCCAAAAAAGGAGATTGCGGCGCGCGTCAACGGAAATACGGAAGGGATTTCGGCAGCCCATGACGTAGATTTCGGGGCGGCCACCTCGTTGTTTGTTGTCCGTTATTCGTTGTTCGTTCGGCGCGGCGCCTTCCGTGATGTGCAGGTTTTCTTTGTTAAACAAATTCCCCGCCGGACAGGTGTAAGTCCCGTCGTCGTGGACTTTGATTCTCAATATTTTACCGCGCAAATCGTTCGTGTTAGCCGACGATTTTTGAGCATCCCAGGCGCTGCGGCCGGGGCGTTCGTCGCTGGGCGAATAGCCCTCCGAGGCAAAGGGGTTGGTGTTGTCGCCGGTTGAAAGATAGAGATAGCCGTCGGCAGCATAGCGAAGACAACCGCCCGCATGGCAGCATTCTTCACGCTGCACGGGGACTTTCAAAATGACCTTTTCGGAAGCGCGGTCGAGGTTGTCGTTTTCAAAAACGAAGCGGGAAATCTGGTTGACGGCTTCCTCGCCGGGCGGCGAGTAGTAAAGGTAAATCCAGTGGTTTTTTTCCCAGTTGGGGTCAATCGCCAGTCCCATGAGGCCGTCTTCTTCTTCCGACCAAACGGGCAATTTGTGTACAATTTTGAGTATGCCGGCGCGCGGATCGAGCAATTTAATGGCGCCGCGCCGCTCGATGAGCAGGATTCTGCCGTCGGGAAACATTCCGAACTGCATGGGTTCGGTGAGGTCTTCAGCAAAAACAGTTTTTACGAACCGCGTGGGGTCCGGTTGTTCCGGCGTTCGGCACGCCGAGTAGTTAAGGCGTTTTTTTTTACCGATCGCATATTGGATGCCGCCAAGCAGGTGTTGGAGGAACTCCTTTTCGGCGTAACTTTCTTTCGTGTGTCCCAGTGCCGTGTAAAACGCCCGCCCGCCATCGTACTCGTGGTACCACGACATGGGGTGATTTGCGCCGTTGGTACCACCCTGGTAAGTGGATTCGTCAATCGTGAGCAGCACGTTCACGTTGGGATTGAGGTTTTTGAAATTGTACCATTCGTCCCATCGCGTCCAGGTGTCGCCGAGGTGTTTGGTGGCAGGGTGATCGTGGTCTTTGACGTGGAGCGTAGCGGTTTGCTGGTCGGGGTGGCCGTTGAAATAGCCGCCCACAAGACCGCCAAACCAGGTCCAGCCATACTCCGTGTCCGTCGCCGAATGGATGCCCACAAAGCCGCCGCCTGCCTGGATATATCGTTCAAATTCAGCCTCTTGTGCTGGATTCAACACATCGCCGGTAGTGTTGAGAAACACGACGGCATTGTAGCGTTTCAGATTTTTTTCGGTAAAAATTTCGGATTCTTCGGAGGTATCGACGGCGATTCCGTTGTCGGCGCAGAGTTTTCGCAGCGCCGCCGTAGCCGTCGGGATGCAGTCGTGGCGAAAGCCTTCCGTTTTGGAAAAAATGAGGATACGGGCTGGAATGTCGTTTTTGTCGCAGGCAAAAAAGAGCAAGAAGAAAAGAAAAATGGCAAAACGAAGGAGGACGGAAACACGATTGGACAGTTGCATGGCAGTGTTGGATTTTGCCCGCGAAAAGTAGGGCTTGCGCGAGTTGCCCGAGCAGATTTGCGACATTTTTTTGAAACGAATTGTCACGTTGTTACACCCTCGTCACCCCCCGGCCCCCCTCGAGGGGGGACGCTCGCGCTGCCTTCGGCATCGCTGCGAAGCGTAGCGAAGTCCCCCCTCGAGGGGGGCCGGGGGGTGATGAGAAGCAGCAATCACCGCAGCAACGCCACATCGCCTTTTCTCACCTCCTTTTTGCCGTCGAAATATTCCAGTTCAGCGTACCAAACCAGCACATCGGACGGGAAAGGTTCGCCGTTGGCGCGGTTGCCGTTCCAGCCAAGTGTTTGATTGTCAGGTTCAAAATTGTTTTTTTCAAACACTATTTCACCCCAGCGACTTACTACGCGCCAGGTCCGCACGAGCCGCACACAAGGGTCGGTTCGGGGGTAAAAAAAGTCGTTGATGCCGTCGCCGTTGGGCGTAAAAGCATTCGGAATAATGACGGTGCATACATTTTCGACCGTCACGAGCATGGAGTCCGAAGCCGAGCAACCGTTCGCATCGGACACCTGAAGCGTGTAGAGCATTGTCTCCAAAGGCGAGATTTCCGGGTCGGGACAATCGGCACAACTCAACCCGTCGGCGGGCGACCACGCGAAAGTGAGCGGCTCCGTTCCGGTCGTTTCGGCATTCAAAATCAGCGTCGCGCCGATGCGCAAAGTCGTGTCGGGCGGCAGCGTTACTGCGAGTGGCGGCCACGAATTGACCGTGACGGTGACGACGGAATCACACTCGCCACTTATGCCCGGCAGGAGGAAAACAGCCGTCGTGTCGGCAGGTAGCGCGATGCCATTGAAGGTAAAAAGCGCGTTCGCACAAATCGTTTTTTCAATTTCCAAAAATGGCGCATCGAGGCCTAAAACATTCACCGTCAACAAGGTGTCGCAACCTAAATCGGGATTTTGGAAGAAAAAATGCGCCGTCGTGTCGGCGGGTAAAATTGTGCCGAACAGTTCAATCGCCTGGCCGCGACAGACGCTTGTGTCGAGTTGGAAAAACAGCGTATCCTGAATCTCGAAAGTCAAAGTATCCACCGAAATGCAGCCGTCGTCGGTTTGCGCCACAACTGTCCACGAAGTAGTTGCGGCAGGTGAAACGGTAACAGATGAACAAGTGTCGCAGGACAAAAAGTCGCCGGGCGACCACTGCCAACGAGAGAAAAAACCGGGTCGCTCGAAAGTCGCCGCGAGGTCGGGGCAACCCGCCTGGTCGAGGCCAAGATCGAGCACGGTGGCGGGCGAAATGCTGACGGTCACGGTGTCGGTTTGGCGATTGCCGCAGGCGTCCCACACGTCCACCCAGTATTGGCCGGGAAGGAGGGTGGTGAGCACCGAGTCGGGGGAGCCGTTTTGCCAGCGGTAGCGGGAGAAGCCGCTGCCTGCGTTGAAGGTAAAAACGCCGTTGTCGCACACGACCTGGTCGGGGCCGAGGTCGAGGATTTTGTCAAAAGGTTCTGCCACAACGATTTGCAATGTATCGGCTACGATGCCACATTCGGTGTGGGCGGTGACGATGAGGCGGCCAGCGCCGGGCGCGTCGAATTTTATCCAGCCATTTTCATCATCGTGATTGAGCGTTCCCGACAAGCCTTCCATTTTCCATAAAATGGAGTCCGTTTGAAAACAGCCTGATTTTTCAGCAGCGTAGGTGTAAGTGCTGTCGAGCTTGCAGATAGTGTCGGGAGTGTTTTGGGAGAAGGCGATGGCAGGTTGGGCGAAGAGGTTTTGGGGGATGTTGACGAGGCCGCCGGGTGTGCCGGTCAGGACGAGGCCGTTTTCCTGAAATTGGCAAGCCGGGGCGGGGAGATTGGGCTGGTGTATGATATGCAAAGCAGAGGCTGGGGCCGAGAAAGAATTATTGACATTAGCGATATAAATTTTGCCATTGGGCGCCAGTTGCATAGAGGCAGCATAGGGTCCATTAGGCGTGGACGCATTAATAGTCGCCAAAACTTTTCTTGAATTATTGATTTCATTCTTTCCTCCTGCATACAGATCATATTGATATACCTGAGATTTGGTTCCTGTAACAACCTCTTTTGCCGAGACGTATAAATAGCGCCCGCTGGGAGAAAATTCAAACCCGATAGGGTTATAAATGTAATGAGTCAATAAAT
>Ga0209172_10003113_pt1 | contig 26514 bp, 21 predicted proteins | sample LarsenN4metaG_FD_184113 | JGI IMG/M metagenome (GOLD analysis project Ga0209172, IMG submission 184113) | Hot spring sediment bacterial and archeal communities from British Columbia, Canada, to study Microbial Dark Matter (Phase II) - Larsen... ... | reverse complement strand
GCTCTGCAGCACAATGCTCAGCACCCCCATGGATTCACCCAGGACGAATTCCCCGTAGCGGTAGGAGGTCAGCGACCGCCACAGGTAAGCCCGTGAGGCCCACGGATCGACCAGCGGATGGGCGAACTGCGTCGCATAGGAGAGGATGGAAAGGAGGAAGGCCAGGGCCAGCACCACCGGAAGCCCCGCAGTGGTCGCCTGGTGCCCCGGCGGGTCCTTCTGCCCCGCCCGGAGCGGTCCCGTGACCAGCAGCACCAACCCGGCCAGGTGCGCCAGACGCTGCGGACTCAGGAGCGCGGGCAGGCTGGAGACGCCACCCTCCGCCGCCGGGTCGACGTACAGCGGGGTCTGGAACCGGAGCGGCCAGATCCACTCGCCCAGCAGCGCCGCGGCAATCAGCACACCGCCCACCAGCGACAGCCCGTACCCTGCCGGGAGAGCGTGCGCCCAGGACACGCCCCGCGCCCGGTTCGCCCACAGCGTCACCAGCAACGGGATGCTGATGAGCAGCACGCCAGCAAAGTAGGGCAGGTGGCGCGCGGTGAGCGTCGCCGGCAGCCCCGGCGGGGAAAAGGCCCGCGAGAGGTTCGTGGTGCCAAAGAGGGCCGGTTCCAGCCGCTGGTGGGCGTGCGCCCAGCCATCCAGGAAGAGCCCGGCGAGGATCAGCCCGGAGCAGAGGACGATGAACCAGGTGAACGCGCGCGAGGCCATGTTGGCGCGATTCTTTTGCGTGGACCCCGCCGGTCCCTGCCGCGCGCGGCGCCCCGGCCCGAGAGGGACGGGCTGGGGGCTGGAGAAGAGACAGGGCGTGGGCGATCGCCTCGATGTGGTGCGCATGGCCGCGCGGCAGCGGGGCCTGCGCGCGTTGCTGGTCTCCACGCCGGCGAACACCTATTACCTGACGGGGTTCCGGGCCGTGACCTACACCCGTCCGGTCATCCTGGTCCTGACCGACGAGCCCGTGCTCGTCATCCCCGAACTGGAAGCCGCTCATGCGCAGAGCCGGTCGTGGGTCCGGGACATCCGGACCTACTCCGACCTGCAGTTGGGCGGACTGGCGGGAAAATCACCGCTGCACCTGGCCCTCGATCTGGCCGTGGAGGTGCTGCACGCGCAGGGCGTGACGGCCGCCGGCTTCGAACCTGGCGGGCTGACCTACGAAGGCCACGCCTATCTGCGGGAAGCCTTCCGCCGCGTCCGCCCGATCGGCGGCCTGGTGGAGGAACGGCGGATGGTGAAAGACGAGGGTGAGCTGGCCCTGATCCGCAAAGGCTGCGTCCTGGCCGAGCACGGCATGGCGGTCGAGGTGGACGCCAGCACCGTGGGGACGGGGGAGATCGCCATCATGGCCGAGGGCAACGCCGCCATGCTGCGCGAAGCCGCCAAGCGTTTTCCCGATGATGAGGTCTCCGCGGAATCGCGCCCGGTCTCCGGGGAAAAGACCGTCCTCCCGCACTCGATCCCCAGCGGCCGCACCCTCCACGCCGGCGACGTCGTCATCCACGGGACGGGGTGCGCTGTCAACGGCTACTACAGCGAAGACGAACGCACGATCTTCGTGGAGCGTGCCTCCGCCGAGCAACGCCGTTATTTTGAGGTCATGTTGCGCGCGCAGGAAGCGGCCCTGGCCACCATCCGCCCGGGGATCCCCTGCCGCGACGTCGATCGGGCGGCACGCGGCGTGATCGAGGAGGCCGGATTGGGCGCGGCCTTCATCCACCGCACGGGCCACGGCATCGGCATCGACTACCACGAGCTGCCCTTCTTCGCTCCCGGGGACGAGACGGTGCTGGCGCCCGGCATGGTCATGTCGGTGGAGCCGGGCATCTATATCGCCGGCGTCGGGGGATTCCGGCACTCCGACACCGTCGTGGTGACCGCGGAGGGGTGTGAAACCCTGACGGCCTACCCGAAGGACCTGGACTCCCTGATCGTGGGCTAGCGCGGCGCGGTCCTCCGGCTGATGGAACGACGCCTCCTCGTCACCACATTCTCCATCGTGGCGCTGGACCGCCAGACCGGCGAGGTCGGCGTCGCGGTGGCCAGTAGGTTTCTGGCCGTGGGCGCTGTGGTCCCGTGGGCGCAGGCCGGGGTCGGGGGCGTGGTGACGCAGGCCTGGGCGAATCTCAGCTTCGGTCCGGGAGGCCTCCGGCTGCTGGCCGAAGGGCATTCCGCGACCGAGGTCGTGCGCACGCTCACCGACGCCGATGAGGGGCGCGCGCACCGGCAGGTCGGTATCGTAGACGCGCAGGGGCGGGCGGCCGCCTGGACCGGCCGGGAGTGTTTCGCCTGGGCGGGTCACCGCACCGGCGACGGCTTCACCTGCCAGGGAAATATCCTCAGCGGCCCCGGCGTCGTGGAGGCGATGGCTGGGACGTTCTCGCGAACCGCCGGCGCGCTGCCGGAACGATTACTCGCCGCCCTATCGGCGGGGCAGGACGCAGGCGGGGACAGCCGGGGACAGCAGTCCGCGGCGCTGCTGGTGGTCAAGGAGAAAGGATCCTACGGCGGCTACCTGGACCGCTACATCGACCTGCGCGTGGACGACGATTCCACGCCCATCGCCAGACTGCGCGGGCTGCTGGAGTTGCACCGCCTCTACTTCGTGACCGGGGAGCCGGTCCTGATTTCCCTGACCGCGGACATTGTGCGAGAGGTGCAGGAAATCCTCCGACAGCGCGGCTTCACTCCGGATCCCCCCACCGGGATCTATGACGATCGGACCAAAGACGCCTTCCGCCGGCTCTGCAGTGTCGAGAACTTCGAGGAGCGGTGGCGGGAAGACGATCGGGTGGATCAGGAGATCCTCCACTACCTGCGGCGGCGGTACGGCCGGGGTCCATAACCATGGGGATGACCAAACGGGCCCGCCTCTTCGCCGCGATCCAGGGCACCGATCTGGACCGCCCGCCGGTCGCCCTCTGGCGGCACTTCCCCGGGGAGGACGGCAAGGCGGAGACTCTGGCCGCGGCCCATGTACGCTTCTACCGCGAGTATGATTGGGACCTTCTCAAGGTCACCCCGGCCAGCGGGTACTACGGCGACGACTGGGGCCTCCACGGCGGGTACAAGCCCAACCGGGAAGGCACCCGCCACTACACCGACCGTCCGGTCAAGAAACCCGGCGACTGGGCGCTGCGGCCGCTGGACGTCACCGTGGGCGTCTACGGGCGGGAACTCCACGCGCTGCACTTGATTCGCGCACAACTGCGGGACGACGTCATTCTCTCCACCATCTTCAGCCCCTTGACGATCGCGCGCACCCTCTGCGGCGAGCAGGCCCTGCTGCGGTATCTGCGCGAGGATCCCGAGATGCTGCACCGGGGGCTGACCACCATTACCGAGGTCACCCAGCGGTTCGCGGTGGAGACGCTGAACGCCGGCGCCGACGGGGTCTTCTTTGCCACGCAGTGCGCGACGACCGACTACCTGAGCGGGGAGGAGTACGAGGAATTCGGCCGGCCTTACGACCTGCAGGTGCTGGACGCCGCGGCGCTGGCGGAGATGCGCTTCCTGCACCTGCACGGCGCGAACATCATGTTCGACCTGGTCACCGACTACCCCGTCGACGTGATCCACTGGCACGACCGCCAGACTCCACCCAGCCTGGGGGAGGCCCGGGAGCGCTTCTCCGGGTGCCTGGCCGGCGGCCTCGACCAGGAAACGCTGTCGCGCGGGACGCCTGAGGCGGTGACCGCCCAGGTGCGCGATGCCGTCGCCCAGACCGGCAACGCCCGGCTGATTGTTGCCGCGGGCTGTGTCACCTTTCTCGAGACTCCGGCCGCGAATCTCCGCGCGGTCCGGGATGCGGTGACCCTCTAGGTCTGCCGGGGTTCCGCCTCACAAGCTCGATTCGTGTAGCCTGACCGGAAGGGCGCAACCTCTCCCGTCTCGGGCTGAAAGCGATGGCGCAGGACGCAGCCAATATCGTTACCCAGCAGGTGGAGGGAGATCGAGGGCTCGGGGCTCGTCGTCACGACTCGATGAATGTCCCCGGTCGGAGGAATCAACTCGTAAAAGGATCCGACCTCAAGGTGATTCCTGGCCACGAATCTCAACGGCGCGTGCACCTCGTCGGGGCCGATCGGTGCAGCCGTTTCGTAGACTTCCTCATCCTGCTCACCCGCATACAGCCCAACGAGTCCCCAGGTCAGGTGGTCGTGAACTGGCGTGGCCGTCCCCGGGGACAACACCAGGGCCGACAGAGAGAGGATTCCCTCGGTATCACGATACAGGCACCAGTTCGCAATCCCACCACCCATCCCGCCCATCTCGACGGTGCGGCGGAACGCTTTGGGCAACCAGTGGGGGTTCGCCATCATCTGGCGAAAGTGTGGCCGGATAGCGGCCAACCGTTCTCGGACCGAGGCCATCCGGCCCCCGATTTCCTTCACCTTGCCAATGAAGTTCCGTACTTCATGGGTATCACAGATGAACTCGTCAGCCATCGCCGTCCACTCCTTCCTGACCCGGCCGTCTCAGCCACCCTGGTATCGGCGCAGTATTTGGCCCGGTGTCCCGCCACTCCTCCTGCCGGCCCGCCCGGGCCCGGGCCTGGATTCCTGCATTCACGCGTCCTGGATTCGACGTTCCGTCGTTGCGCGAACACGTCGAATGCAGGAGACGAGGCGGGGCACGCCCGCACCCGCGCGCGGAAGAGGCGATGGTACAATGTGTGCCGGATAACCTCCGTGAGGTGACCCCCATGGGCGAGAACCTGACCCGCAAGATCATCCGCAGTCACCTGGCCGAAGGACGGATGATCTCGGGCGAGGAAATCGGTCTCCGGATCGACCAGACCCTCATCCAGGACCTGACCGGCACGCAGGCCGTGATGCACTTCGACGCGATGGGCCTGCCGCGGGTCCGCTGCAAGGTGGCGGTGGCCTACGCCGACCACAACGTCCTGCACATCAAACCCGAGAACATGGAAGACCACATCTACCTGGCTAACGCCTGCCGTAAGTACGGAATCTGGTATGGTCGGGCGGGATCGGGCATCGGGCACCAGATCCACCTGGAGCATTTCGCCATCCCAGGGGAGACGGCGCTGGGCGCGGACAGTCACACGCCCCACCAGGGCGGCGTCGGGATGCTGGCCATCGGCGCCGGCGGAATGGACGTGGCCATCGCCATGGCGGGCGGACCCTACTACCTGGCCATGCCAGCCGTGGTCAACGTACGCCTCAGTGGCCGGCTGCAGCCCTGGGTCACGGCCAAGGATGTCATCCTGGAGATGCTGCGCCGGCTGACCACCCGAGGCGGCAAGGGCAAGGTCTTCGAGTTCACCGGGCCGGGCATCACGACGCTCCACGCCCAGCAGCGGGTCACGATCACGAACATGGCCGTCGAGTTGGGCGCGACGACGATGATCTTTCCCTCCGATGACGTGACGCGTGATTTCTTCCGCCGGCTGGGGCGGCTCGACGACTGGCGCGAGGCGCTGCCGGATTCCGACGCGACTTATGACGAGACCATGGACCTCAACCTCAGTGAGATCGAACCCCTCGTCGCGCTGCCCAGCCTGCCGGATAAGGTCGTGCCCGTCCGCCAGGTGGCCGGGACGAAGGTGCAACAGGTCATGGTGGGATCCTGCACCAACGGGTCCTACACCGACCTCAAGGCCGTGGTGGAAGTGGTCCGGGGGCGGCGCGTGCACCCCGATGTCTTCTTCTTCATCCACCCGAGCAGCCGCACCGCGCTGGAGCTGCTGTCGCGCGAAGGGGCGCTCACCCAGTTGATCGCCTCCGGCGTAACCGTCTCCGAGGCCACCTGCGGCGCCTGCGTCGGCTTCGGGCACGTCCCGGCGCCGGGGGTGAAGAGCGTCCGGGCGATCAACCGCAACTTCAAAGGACGCAGCGGGCTGGCCGAGGATGAAGTCTTCCTGACCAGTTCCGAGACGGCCGCGGCGGTCGCGCTCGCGGGCGCGCTCGTGGACCCGCGCGACCTGGCCCGCGACCTGGGGATCGACGCGCCCGCGGCGGGGCTCTTTGACCGTTTCGAGCAGGACAACCCCCTGCTGGTTCCGCCGGCGGACGCGACCGCGGCGCAGGCTCTCAGCGTCGAGCGGGGCCCCAACATCCAGCCCGCGCCGGTGAAGGCTCCGCTCCCCGCGCAGCTCCGCGGCGAAGTGCTGATCAAGGTGGGCGACGACATCACGACCGACCACATCACGCCCGCCGGGTCCGACATCGTCCGCTTCCGTTCCAACATCCCGAAACTGAGCGAGTTCGTCTTCCACCGTGTGGACCCTGAGTTCGTGGCCCGCGCGAAGGCCAGGGGTGGCGGGTTCATCGTCGGCGGTGAGAACTACGGGCAGGGGTCATCGCGCGAACACGCCGCCATCGCCCCGATGTACCTGGGCGTCCCGGGCGTCGTGGCCAAGTCCTTCGCCCGGATCCACCACGCCAACCTGATCAACTGGGGCCTGCTGCCCATGACCTTCGCCCGCCCGGCGGATTACGGCGGCGTGGAGGCGGGGGATGTCCTGGAGATCCCCGGCGTGCGCGACCTTATGGCCCAGGGCAAGAGCGAGTTCACCGTCCGTAATGTGACGCGCAACCGGGACATCCCCGTACGGGTGGAGCTCAACGAGCGCGAGCGGGCCTATCTGCTGGCGGGAGGCAAACTCGCCTACACCAAGCACCATCCGATCGCGTGAGCGGAACTATGTGTGAGCGGAGCGTAACGATGCGCACCCTTGTCGTGGCCGTCCTGCTCGCCGCCCTCCTGGGCCTGACCACCGGGGCGCCCGCCGCGGAGGGACAACGCCGGCGGGACACCGTCGTGGTCGGTATGACCCAGGAACCCGATTCGCTGGGGCTCTTCTCCATCATGGACGCCGCGGGAGTGGTCGAGCACGGGCTGTTCGCCTACGCGGCGCCGTTCACGGACCGCTGGGTCCGCCGGCCGGTCATGGTCGAGAAGTTGCCGACGCTGAAGGACGGCGACTGGGTGGTGCTGCCGGGGAACAAGATGCGGGTCACCTGGAAATTGCGGCGGGGCTTCACCTGGCACGACGGCCGCCCCGTGACGGCGCTGGACTGGCGGTTTACCTACGGCATGCTGCGCAACCCGCGCACGCCCCAGGTGAGCCGGTTCATCGTCAGCAAGATCGACAACGTCCTGGTCCCTAATCCCGCGGATCCGTACACGGTGGTCATTCAGTGGAACGAACTGTGGCCCTTCGCCGGCAGCGAACCGACCGGGGGCGCCTTTCCCTATCCCCGCCACATTCTGGAACCGGCCTACCTCAAAGACCCCGGGGAGCTGAAAGAACACCCTTACTGGCGGGCGCCCGTGGGGCACGGCCCCTATCGCTTCGTGGAGTGGGTGCGCGGCAGCCACATCACCCTGGAGGCGTACGAGCGATTCCCGCTGGGGAAGCCGGCGATCCGGCGGGTGGTGTTCCGCTTCATCCTCGACAGCACGGTGCTGGCGGTGAACCAGATCACCGGCTCGGTCGACGCCACCGCGATCAACGGCTTCGACTGCCAGACGATGGAGCAGATCGCCCGCCGCAATCCCGAGGTTCGGGCCAACTTCCGCGAGGGCATGGGCTGGGAACGCATCGACTTCAACCTGGACAACGAATGGCTGCGCGACCGGCGGGTGCGCCAGGCGATGGCCTACGCCATCGACCGGGCGGCGATCGCCGAGCTCTCCTGCTCGGGGGGCCGGCAGCCGGTGGCGCACACCTGGCTGGCGCCCCGCCATCCCGCCAGCAATCCCAACGTGCGCAAGTACGAGTACGATCCGGGCCGGGCGCGGGCACTGCTCGCGGAGGCCGGGTTTGCGCCGGGCCCCGACGGGATCCTGCGGGATGGAGCCGGGCGCCGGATGGAGCTGACGATCATGAGCACCGCGGGCAATGCGCTGCGGGAACAGATCGAGGTCGTGATCAAGGACTACCTCCGGCAGGTGGGCATCGACCTGCGAATCGACAACCGCCCGGCCTCGGTCTTCCTGGGCCCGGTCCTCCGGCAGCGGCAATTCCCCCACCTGGCCCTCTACCGCAGCAGCTTCACGCCCGAGTCGATCCCGTTCTCCCGGTTTCACAGCAGCCAGATCCCCCGCGCCGAGAACAACTGGGAAGGGGATAACCGGGCGGGCTGGCGGAACGCAGAGAACGACAAGATCTGGGAACAGTTGATCTCGGAACTGGACGAACGGCGCCGCATCCAGCTCCTGCGCCGGCAGCAGGAGATCTTTGCGGAAGACCTCCCCACGCTGCCCCTCTTCTTCGCGCTTAACCTGACCACGGCCCACCGGGCCCTGCAGGGGGTCCGTCCCACGGGGCTCTCCGGCACGTTCCTGACGTGGAACCTCTGGGAGTGGAAGTGGGAGAACTGATCGGCGCCGCCTGACCCGGGGATGCGCCCTGTCAGCGCCGGGGGTGCGCGGCGAAGAACTCCCAGATGACCCGGGTGGCGTCGATATCGCGGTTGGTTCGGCCGATGATCGCGACGGGCAGATACTGCGCGCCCCCCGGCCAGGTGTGGCCGCCCCCCTCGATGGTGTAAAGCACGACGGAGGTCCGCGCGGCGCAGCCTCCATAGGTGTCGCGGCGCACGCGCGAGCCGTCGCCGGCGTCCCGATCCGGCAGGCGCTCGGTCTCGGCCGCCACCCCGCACCGGTTGTGCCGCACCCACAGGCGGACGATCTCCGGCACAGGAATCGTCTGCCCGCGGTCGCGGGCGACAGCGCCACCCTGGTAGGGGACGAGCGGGTCGTCGGTGCCGTTCATGACCAGGACGCTGACCGGACCCGGCGGGGCGAAGTGGTCGCGCACGCGCGGGGCCATCCCGCCGACCACGGGGGCGATGGCCGCGATCCGGTCGCCGAGTTCGGCGGCGAGCCGCTGACTCATGAAGGCCCCGTTGGAAATCCCCGTGGCGTAGACGCGGCGACCGTCCAGGCTGAACTCCCGGGTCAGCGCGGTGATCAGGGCGGCGATGAAACCGACATCGTCCACGTTCTGCGCCTGGGCCGGGATGGTCGGGGTCTCCCGGCCGTCATTCCAGTTGCGATCAACCGCATCCGGATACGCGACGACAAATCCCTCGCGGTCGGCGAGCGGACTCAGCCCGCTCAGCCGCTCCATGTGGCGTCCCATCCCGCCGCCGCCATGGAGCGCAATCACCAGCCCCGCAGGGCGCCCCTGGGGATAGGTGCCGGGCGTGTGCAGGAGGTAGGTGCGTGGCCGGCCGCCGACCTGGATCGAACGGGCCGCGGTGGCCGCCGTCTGGGCAGGAGACACCGGCGCGCCGACGGCGAGCGCGGCTGCCAGGGCCAACCCGGCAGCCCACAAGATTCTATGCTGAGACCGCCCCATGTGGCGCACGTCCATAGGACACGGCCCTTCCCGGGGGCGTTTATTCCCGAAAGGAGTTTACAGCCCGACCAGCGAACACATGTTCGCCAGTCGTCTTGCGCGCCTCCATTGCCGCCTGGAGGGACCCCGTGACCCTTGCGCAGATCCTGGACGCCCTGCGTCTCGATCCGTCCGTCGCCCCACGCATCACGGCCTGGCGCGAGCTCCCACCCCGGCCGGCCCGGTGGGCGCCCTTTCCCGCGGCGCTGGACCCCCGCCTGAGCGCCGCCCTGCAGCGCCGGGGCATCGAGCGCCTCTACACGCACCAGGCCGAGACCTACGACGTAGTGGCCGCCGGCGGAAACGCCGTGATCGTCACGCCGACGGCCAGCGGCAAGACGCTCTGCTACAACCTGCCGGTCCTCGACCGGATTCTCAGGGCCCCGGAAAGCCGGGCGCTTTACCTCTTCCCGACCAAAGCGCTCTCCGCGGACCAGGTGGATGAGCTCCAGCAGATCGTGCGCACGCTCGGCGACCTCGCCGCCGCGGGCGGGACCGCTCCCGTTGACATCAAAACGTTCACCTACGACGGCGATACCCCGGCTTCCGCCCGGCGGGCCATCCGCGCCGCCGGGCACGTGGTGGTGACCAACCCCGATATGCTGCATACCGCCATCCTGCCGCACCACACCAAGTGGCTGCGCCTGTTCGAGAACCTCCGCTTCCTCATCGTGGACGAACTGCACCAGTACCGCGGGGTCTTCGGCAGCCACGTGGCCGGTGTGCTGCGGCGCCTCGCGCGCATCTGTCGCTTCTACGGCAGCGACCCGCAGGTGATCTGCACCAGCGCCACCATCGGCAATCCCCGGGAGCACGCCGAGCGGTTGGCCGGTCGCCCGATGACGCTCATCGACCGATCCGGGGCGCCGTCAGGGGCCAAGGTCATCGCCTTCATCAATCCGCCGGTGGTGAACCGGGAACTGGGCATCCGCCGGGACACCCTGCTGGAGGTGCGCGACCTCGCCTCGGAACTGATCCGCAATCGGGTGCAGACCATCGCCTTCGCCCGCAGCCGGCTGGCCGCGGAGTTGCTCACCACCTACCTGAAGGATCGGGCGCGGGAGCACGGCCGCGACCCCGAGGCGGTCCGCGGGTACCGCGCCGGCTACCTCCCCTCGGAGCGCCGCGAGATCGAGCGGGGACTCCGCGACGGGTCGGTGCAGGCCGTCGCGGCCACCAATGCGCTGGAGCTGGGCATCGACATCGGGCAGCTGAGCGCCGCCGTGCTGGCCGGCTATCCGGGGACGGTGGCGTCCACCTGGCAGCAGATCGGCCGAGCCGGGCGGACAACCGACTTCTCCGCCGGGTTCCTGGTCGCCACCAGCGCGCCCCTCGACCAGTACATCGTCACGCACCCGGACTACTTCTTCGGGCAGCCGGCCGAGCAGGCGCTGATCCATCCCGACAATCTGCTCATCCTGGCCAGCCACCTCAAGTGCGCCGCCTTTGAACTGCCGCTGTTCCACGACGAAGCCTTCGGAGAGGACTCCGCCGGCGCGCGCGAGACCGTAGCGCAGATCATGCACGAACTCGAGGCGAAACGCGTCGTGCACGACGACGGGACGCGCTGGCACTACATCGCGGAAGCCTTCCCCGCCGAGGACGTGAGCCTGCGGTCCGCGTCCACCGAGAACGTCGTCATCATCGACATCACCGATCCCAAGCCGGAGCTGGTGGGCGAGGTGGACCTCCCCTCGGCGCCGGCCCGGGTGCACGAGGACGCCATCTACCTCCACCTGGGCCAGCAGTACCACGTGGAACGGCTGGACTGGGAGGAGCGCAAGGCCTACGTCAGGCGCGTGGACGTGGACTACTACACCGACGCGCAGATCGCGGTGCGCATCGCGGTCCTGACTGAGGCGGCGCGCGCGCCCGGCCCGTTGTCCCGCGCCCACGGCGAGGTCAACGTCACCTTCCGGCCGACGATCTTCAAAAAGCTCAAACTCTACACTCAGGAGAACGTGGGCTGGGGGCGGATCACCCTGCCCGAATCGACCATGCACACCACCGCGGCCTGGTTCGCGCTGCCGCCGGAAGAGGCGAACCGGTTCGGCGCGGAGCGCCTGCAGGGGGCACTGGCGGCGCTCTCCCACGCGCTGCTGCACGTCGCGCCCCTCTTCCTGATGTGCGATCCACAGGACCTGGGCCGGGTGGCCGAAATCCGCTCGCCGCACACCGGCGCGCCCACCGTGTACCTGTTCGAGCGGATGCCCGGCGGCGTCGGCATGTCCGAACGCCTGTTCAGGTTCCAGGAGCACCTGATGCGCACGGCGGCGGGTCTGGTGGAGGCCTGCGGCTGCGCGGCCGGCTGCCCGTCCTGTGTCGGACCGGTCCTGGAGGTGGGGGAGCACGGGAAGCAGGACTGCCTCACGATCCTGCGGGCAGCTCTGCGGGAGGGCGCGCCGACGATACAGCCCGCTCAGCGGGTCCCGACCCCGTAGATCGCATGGCCACGGCGTTCGAAGTCCGCCGCGAGTTCTGGTCCCTCGACCTGGTGCACGGCAGGATGCCGCTGCGGGAGGCGCTGGCCCGCGGCGCCGCGCTGGGTCCCCCGGGCACGGCGCTGGGCTGGCTGGACACGGAAACCACCGGACTCGCTGGCGGCACCGGCACCTATGTCTTCCTGGTCGGCATCGGGACGGTCGAGGACGGCGCCTTCTTCGTCACCCAGTACTTCCTGACGGACCTGGGTGCGGAGGCCGCCATGCTGGCGGCGGTCGGGGAACACCTCCGCCGCCTGGACGCGCTCATCACCTTCAACGGCACCCGCTTCGACCTGCCCCTGCTGCAGACGCGGTTCCTGATCGCGCGGCGGGAGTCCCTGGAGGAGCGCCCGCACCTGGACCTGATCACGATGGCCCGCCGCCTCTGGTACCGGCCGCTGGGCGGATACAGCCTGGCGCTGCTGGAGCAGACCGTGCTGGCGGTGGACCGGTATCTGGACATCCCCGGCTGGCTCATCCCGTCGCTGTACGTGCAGTACCTGCGCACGGGCGACCGCACGGAGGTGGAGCCCGTCTTCGCCCACAACACCCAGGACCTGCTCTCGCTGCTGACCCTGCACGGCACGACCGGCGCCCTGGTGGCCGATCCCCGGCCTCCGGCCTTCGTCGTGGACTGGCTGGGCCTGGGACGGGTGCTGGAGCAGCGGGGTGAAGACGGCGCCGCGGCGCAGTGCTACGAAGCCAATCTGGCGGGCGAGGGCAACGCGCCCGCCCGGTGGCGCACGGCCCTGGCGCTGGCCCGACAGTATCGCCGCCGGGGCGAGACCCGGCGCCTCCTGGCGCTGTGGGAGCGCGAACTCGACGCGGGCATCCTCCCCGCCTGGCAGGTGCTGGAACGGCTGGCGATGGTGTGGGAGTGGCAGTGGCGCAACCCGCGCCGGGCCCTCGCACACGTCCTGCGGGCCCTGGACTGCTGCGGCGGCGCCAGTCCCCGGCAGGTCGAGCGACTGCGCTGCCGGCAGGCACGCCTCGCCGGCAAGGTCAGCGCCCCATCCCCTGGTACTCCTTCACATCAAGCAGATCCCGCAGGCCATCGCCCACGAAATTGATGCTCAGCACCACCACCATGATGGCCAACCCCGGGAAGATCCCCAGCCACCACGCCGTGGTAAAGAATGGGCGGGCGTCGTTGAGGATGAAGCAGCGCCATGGCCTGCAGCGTTTCTGCGGTGTCCGCCGCGGTGTGCACATAGTTCCCGTCACCCGCCCGGCTGGCCACGTTGCCGACGATCTGAAGTGCGGAGAGGAGCCTCGGACGGAGGGACGGCTGACGCCCATTTCCTCGGCCAGGACCCGCTCCGGTGGAAGCCGGTCACCCAGCCGATACTGTCCTACCCGAATGGCCTGAAGGGTTTGCTCGGCCACGTAGGTACTCTTCTTCTTGGTCTGGATGCGCTGAAATGGCACGGGCGCCTTCTGGCTCCTCGGCAGGGCGTCGGAGGTCTTACGCAGAGTCGTTACGCCGCCGATGGCACTTGTCAAGAGGTCTGACCAACGCAGGCTTGCTCAGGGCAGGTTTCTCTCCCGCCACCGCGGAACGATACCTACTGCCGGTTTTGGCACCCCACCAACGCAGCATGGGCAAAAAGGGGGGAATCTTATGCGCATACTCACAGTTCGAGCGGCGTCGGCACTAGTTAGCCTGACCCTGATCCTCGCGCTGGCGCTGGGGCCAGCCACGGCCGCGCCGCGGATCCGTCTCTCCATCGTCACCGGCGGAACCGGGGGCGTGTACTTCGTCCTCGGCGGAGCGCTGGCCAAGTTGATCTCCGCCACGTTCCCCAACGTGGAGGCGACCGCCGAGGTGACCTCGGCGTCCGTGGACAACATGCGATTGATCGGCGCGAAGCGTGCCGATCTGGCTTTCACGCTGGCGGACACCGCCCTGGATGCCGTGAAGGGCGTCGAATCGTTCCGAGGCAATCCCGTCCCGGCCGTCACGCTGACGCCGATCTATAACAACAACAACCACCTGGTCACGATTGAAGGCACTGGCATCAATACCCCCGCCGATCTGAAGGGAAAGCGGGTCTCCGTCGGGTCGCCCGGAAGTGGCACCGAGGTGACGGCCCTGCGGATTCTGGAGGCCGCGGGGATCAACCCGGACCGTGACATCCGCAAGGACCGGCTGGGGGTGGCGCAGTCGGTGGATGCGCTGCGCGACAAGAAGATCGACGCGTTCTTCTGGAGCGGCGGGCTGCCCACATCCGCCATTCTGGACCTGGCGGCCACGCCGGGGATCCGGATGAAGCTCATCCCCCTGGACTCTGTCCTCCCGGCCATGCAGAAGAAGTATGGGAATGTGTACTTCAAGATCGTGATCGGCAAGGTCTGGTATCCGGGGATGGCCGCGGACGTGCCGACGATCGGCGTGGTCAACCTGATAGTCGTACACAAGGACTTCGATGCCGACCTGGCCTACCTGATCACGAAGCTCATCTACGAGAAGCGACCGGAACTGGCGCAGGTGCACCAGGAAGCCGCCAACATCACCCTGGTCGACCTGGCGCAGCGCGCCATCCTGCCGGTCCACCCCGGGGCCGCACGTTACTACAAGGAGAGGGCGGTGACCGGCTTCTAGCGGAGATGGCGCGCGCGGGCTATCCATCCATCGTCGGCGCGGCGCTGCTTGCGGCCGGCCTGGCCTGGCCCGGCTGGGCCCTGCTGGTCGCGGACGAGGCGGGCATCGTACGCTGGCGCGTTCCCGTTTCTGAGGGAACCCCTGTGGTTCTGCAGTACACCAACTCACTTTACCTGGCGCCGACCTGGGAGCAGTTCGTCATTCGGAACGGCCGCCTGGAGATGGTGAGCATGAGCAGTACGCGCGAGGCGGTGTTGGAGTATAACCGCCTCGCGCCACCCTACCGGCGCGAGGGGCCGCGGGTGACCGCGCCGGTGAGCGGCATCAGCCTGACAGTCCTCCCGCTCCGGGTCGGCGAGCGCGGCCGGCCTGTGCTGACCGTGAGCGGGGCCACCGTGCCGCTCTACCAGGCCGGCGTGGGAGCCGGCCTGAGGATCTCCGTCCGCCGCGAGTCCCGCCTGCTGGCCCGGCTGGGGATTCGGACGCCCTGATGGCGCGGGAACCGGAAACCACGCTGCCACCGTCGCAGGAACAGCTCGAAGAACTCGTCGAGCGCTTCGAAGGCAAGACCCGGCGTCTCACCGGGACGGCCGGGTGGGTGACCACCGCTGCCCTCGTGGTGATGAGCCTCTACCATCTCTACGCCGCCCAGGCCACGTTCATCCGGCATGTGCACCTGGCGATTCACCTGCTGTTCGTACTCGTCCTGACCTTCCTGCTCTATCCCGCGCGCCGGGAGCGCCTCAACCGGATCACGCCGGCCGACGCGGTCCTGGCGCTCCTGGCCGTCGTGTCGTTAGGCTACATTCTCTGGGACTTCGAGAACTTCATTTACCGGGCGGTAATCCCCACGCGGGTTGATCTCGTCCTGGGGACGATTCTCATTCTCCTGGTCCTGGAAGCCACGCGGCGCTCCGTGGGTCGAGCCCTGACTATTCTTGTCGCGGTGTTCCTGATCTACGCGTTCGTGGGGAAGTGGCTCCCCGCACCCTTTGGGCACCGCGGCTACGACCTGGCCCGCGTGGTCGGGCAACTGTACATGACGCTGGAAGGCATCTTCGGCGTGCCGCTGGAGGTCTCGTCCACCTTCATCATCCTGTTCACGATTTATGGGTCGTTCCTGGAGCAGTCGGGCGCGGGCAAGTTCTTCGTGGACCTGGCGCTGGCCCTGGTCGGCCGGCGGCGGGCCGGACCCGGCCAGGCCGTCACCGTCGCGTCGTTCCTCCTGGGCGGCCCGTCGGGGAGCGGGGTGGCCACGACCGTAACCGTCGGCGCCATCGCCTATCCCCTGTTGAAACGCGCGGGGTACGACCGGGAGTCGGCCGGTGGGCTGCTCTCGGCCGGCGGTATCGGCGCGGTGATCTCTCCCCCGATCCTGGGCGCGGCCGCGTTCATCATCGCGGAGATCCTGAAGATCTCCTACCTGCAGGTCCTCAAGATGGCCATCGTCCCCACGATCCTCTACTACCTGGCCATCCTGTACATGATTGAGCTGGACGCACGACGGTTCCACCTGGCCCGGGTCGAGATCGTCACGGAGAGCGCCGCGCTGCTCGTGGGGCGCTACTGGTACCTCCTCAGTTCGCTGGTCGTCATACCGCTGTTCATGATCCTGGGTCTCACCGCCATCAACGCGGTGCTGTGGGCCACGTTCATCGCCCTGGTAACCTCGTTCATCCGGCGGGAGACCGCCCTTGTCGTGGGCGAGCGCACCGGACGCAAACACCCGTGGTGGCCCTGGGTGCTCGTGGCCGCCGGTGCCGGCGCAGTCGCCTGGCTGATGTTCGGGCAGGGCATCTCGATCCCGCGGCCGGGGCCCGTCTGGCGCGTCGCCACGTACACGTTCACGATTGTCTGGATCATTGCCGCCGCCCTCTTCTTTGCCGCGGCCATTGTACGGAACCGGCTGGGAGTCGGCCGGATCACGCTGAACGCCGAGAACGGTGTGGCGGCGTTAGCCAACGGGAGCCGTCAGGTGCTCAGCGTGGCCGTGACCACCGCCGCCGCCGGCATCATTGTCGGTGTCACCAACCTCACGGGCCTGGGCCTGAAGATCGCCGACATCATCGTTTCCCTGGCCGGCGGCTACCTGCTCCCGACCTTGATCTTCGCGGGGATTGCCCTGTGGGTGCTGGGCCTGGCGATGCCGATCACGGCGACGTACATCATCGCCGCGGTGATGGTGGCGCCGGCGCTCACGAAACTGGGAGTGTCGGAGTTGGCCGCGCACATGTTCATCTTCTACTACGCCATCCTTTCGGAGGTTTCTCCGCCCGTGGGGCTCTCGCCGATGGCCGCTTCCGCGCTTACCGGCGGCAACGCGTTCAAGACGATGCTGCAGGCCTGGCGCTATACGCTGCCGGCCTTCGTCGTGCCGTTCATGTTCACGCTGCGACCAGCCGGCCTGGGCCTGCTGTTGGAAAGCGAGGCCTGGATTGACGTCTTCAAGGTCGGGATCCCCGCGGCCGTCGGCCTGGCTGCCCTGGCCGCAGGGGCGACCGGGTGGCTCATCCGGCGCACCACCGCGCCGGAGCGGGCTCTCCTGGTCATCGCCGGCCTGGTTCTCGCCTATCCTGGAGGCGGGCTCGACCTGGTCAGCCTGACGAAACTGGTGGCCGCCGCCGCCATCGCCGGGGTCATGGTGCTGCAGGCCAGGCGGCCGCTGCCGGCGCTGGCCGGCACGGGAGGAAGCCGATAGATGGACGAACCGGATGCGCGGGCACCCGGCGAACCGGAGCCGGCCGGTGAACCGGTGGAACCGTCCCGCCCCACCGAACGCCTCGACGCCAACGCCGTCCTGCTGACCTGCGTGAGCCTGCTGGCCTCGAAGGCGTGGGAGGCCATGGGCCTCGTCCCCGATCCGGTCACCAAGCGGATCGAGCGGCGCCTGGAGGATGCGCAGGTGGCCATCGATGCGGCGGCGGCGCTGGTGGACATCGTCCGCGGCCGGGTCGCGGACGCCGAGCGGCGCGAGCTGGACACGCTCCTCACCAACCTCCGCCTGAATTTCGTGGAGCAGCGGACGAAGGGGTAGGCGTCGTTCCGCAGTTTCGCGATCGTCACGCAATGGACGGGCACATCCGCCAGGGCCTGGCGTGGGACCAGACCATCGACATCACCACGACCGGGAGAAAGACGCGCCCCCCACGCCGCATCGAGGTCCGGTTCCACATCGTGGAGGGTCGCCTCGACATTACGGGACTGCCCGGGCGCTGCGGCTGGTATGCGAATCTGCTGGCCCATCCGGAGTTCACTATGCACCTCAAAGAGAGTGTGCGGGCGGATCTCCCCGCGCGAACGGACATGAAGGAGACGGCTGTGTTTCTCTCCCTCGATTTTCTCTACGCGCCGGCGGGGAACGATTCGCGATCTACGAACTGCTCCGTCCCGAAGCCAACGAGCACTGGGTGGGACGCATCGACCCCTGATGGCGCGGACGACCGACGCCCCATCCCTCCTGGGACCAGGAACGGGGTCCCGGGGAAAAAGGTTTACCGACGGGATGCGGCATGGGACGTTCGGCGTCTAAGACCGGCAAGATTTGTGCAAGCAGCCATGGTATGGATTCCCTGGACCTGTTCGAAGATCTGGGCTGGCTGGTGCTCATTATCGTGAGCGCCTTCACGCTCGTCCTCGCCTACCTCCCCCGCTAGTTCGCTTCCCGCTGCGGCACCGCCGCGACCCGGCCGATCGCGTCCCGGCCTATAATGAGGGCAAAGTCGGAGGACAGATCCGATGGCTGAGCGGCTCAAGGATGCCCCCAGTGCCTACGTGCGCTCGGCGGTCGCACAGCCCGTAGACTGGTATCCCTGGGGCCCGGAGCCGTTCGCCCGCGCCCGCGCCGAGGACAAGCCCATCCTGCTCGACATCGGCGGAGCCTGGTGCCACTGGTGCCACGTCATCGACCACGAATCGTACGAGGATCCCCAGACCGCGGAGATCATCAACCGGCACTTCATCGCCATCAAAGTGGATCGCGACGAACGGCCGGACGTGGACGCGCGCTACCAGCACGCCGTGCAGGTGCTGGCCGGTCAGGGGGGGTGGCCGCTCACCGCCTTTCTCACGCCGGACGGCCGGGTGTTCTTCGGCGGGACGTACTTCCCCCCGACCGACGCCTACGGCCGGCCCTCCTTCAAACGGGTCCTGCTGAGCGTCGCCCAGTACTACCGCGACAACCGGGCGGAGATCGCCACCGTCACCGCCGACCTGCAGCAGCGGCTCACCCAGGTGATGGCGGGGATTGCCCCCGGCGACCTCGACCCCGTGCTGGTTGACCGGGCCGTCCGGGACATCGCCGGCGCATTCGATCCCACCAATGGTGGATTCGGCGGCGCGCCGAAGTTCCCGCACACCGGCACGATCGAGCTCCTGATCCGCCGGGCCTTCCCCCGGCGGGACGACCACCTCCTGCAGGTGATCACCCGCACCCTGGAACGCATGGGCCGGGGTGGGATCTACGACCAGGTGGGCGGGGGATTCCACCGCTATTCCACCGACGCCCACTGGGTGGTCCCGCACTTCGAGAAGATGCTCTACGACAACGCCGGGCTGCTGAGTAACTACGTGCATGGCTACCAGCTCACCGGCCGAGAGTTCTTCCGCGACATCGCGCTGGGGACATACGCCTACCTGCGGGACGTGCTTTCTGACCGGGACCGCGGCGGATTCTACGCCAGCCAGGACGCGGATATCGGCCCGCACGATGACGGCGACTACTTTACCTGGACGCTGGATGAGGTCCGGGGCATCCTGCCGGAGGACGAGTTCCGCGCGGCCGTTCTGCATTACGACATCGGCGAGCGCGGGGAAATGCACCACGACCCCCGGCGCAACGTGCTCTTCGTCGACAAAGATCCCGACGCGGTGGCGCTGCTTTCGGGTCTGCCCGAAGAGCGCGTGCGGAACCTACTGCGGTCGGCGCGGGACCGCCTGTACCTGGTCCGGCGGCGGCGGCCGACGCCCTTCATCGACCGCACGATCTACGCGGCGTGGAACGGTATGGCGATCAGCGCCTGTCTCGACGTCTACACCGGGCTGGCTGTGCCGGAGGCGCAAACGCTGGCCCTGCGCGCGCTGGACCGGATCCTGCAGTTGGCCTATCGCCCCGGCCAGGGTGTCCACCATCTGGTCGACGAGACCGGGCCGGCCCACGCCGGGCTGCTGGACGACCAGGTCTTCGTGGCGCGGGCCTGCCTGGACGCCTTCGCGGTGACGGGGGAGGAGCGGTATCTGGCGACGGCCCGGGATCTGGGCGACGACCTGCTGCGCGAGTTCGAGGATCCGGCCGGGGGCTTCGTCGACATCGCCCGCCGCCGCACGGTCGATCCCGTGCTGGCGACGCCGCACAAACCGGTGCAGGATTCGCCCACGCCCGGCGCCAACGCCGTCGCGATTCTTGTCCTGAACCGCCTGTCCCGGCTGCTGGACGCCCCGACATACCGTGAGGCCGCGGAGCGCACCCTGCGGGCCTTCGCCGGGGGCGTCGCGCGCTTCGGGCTCTACGCCTCGACCTACTTCCTGGCGCTGGACGATTTCCTGAGCGAACCGGCCCACGTCGTCGTGGTCGCCCATGAACCGGACGGGCTCGCCAGCCGGCTCCACCAGACCGCGCTGGCCACCTTCCGGCCCGGCAAGATCGTCGCGCTCTACCGGATGGACGGAAGTCCGGGATCCGATCGCACCCCACACCTGCCGGAGCCGGTGCGCGCCATGGCCGCTGCCGCGCGCGGGACCCAGGCCTACGTCTGCGCCGGCAACGCCTGCGCTCCGCCCACGGCCGATCCCACCGAACTGGCTCACCTCATCCGCACGTTCCGGTTGGGCTAGATCGTCCGCCGCGCATGGGGTATGTGCGCCTGAAACACACCCTCTCCGCTCTGGCCCTCGACCTGCTCAACCGCGCCCCGCGCCGCCGCCCGACCCCCTGGCTCCTCGCCTATGCGCGGCTGGCTCCGGACGGCGGGCCGGTTCCGCTGGCAACGCTCCGGCGCGCAGCCGCCCGGCATGGTCCCGCAGGACCGCGGGCGCTGGCGCGCCTGGAAGCCCTCGGGCTGCTGGAGCGCACCGGCGGATCCATCCGCCTGTCCCGGGAGTACGTCACCGATCGCGCGTATTTCCTGCGCCAGGTGCAGCGGTTGGAGCGGGCGCTCCGGGACGCGGACCGGCGGCGGGAAGCGGCGCGGATTCCCCTGCGCCGGGGGATCCTGCTGTTCAACGCCGGGCTCTTTTTCGAATGCCACGAGTATCTGGAGGACGTTTGGCGCCGGACCATCGGAGGAGACCGCGACTTCTACCACGGGATCATCCAGGCCGCGGCCGCCCTGTACCATTACGAGAAGGGCAATCCCCACGGAGCCCGCACCCTCCTGGCGAAGGCTCAGGCGAAACTCGCCGCCTATCCGCCCGGCCACCGGGGGGTCGATGTCCGGCGGCTGCGCCGCACGCTGCAGCGGTGGGCCCGAGGGCTGGCGGCCGGGGACGCAGGACGGGTGCTCGGGCCGCGGGAATTCCCCTCCATCGCGATCTTGAGGCAGAAGGGAGCAGGAACGTGAAAGCGGATCTGGACCGTCTCATGGCCGAACGCGGATTCGACGCCCTCCTGGTGACCGGTCCCGCCGCGCATAACCCCGCGATGTTCTACCTGACGAACGGGGCGAAGGTGACGGAGACGACCCTCCTGATCAAGCAGCGCGGCCAGCCGCCCGTGCTGGTCGTGCCGGCGATGGAACGGGACGAAGCGGCGAAGTCCGGCCTGCCCGTGGTCGTGCGCAACAAGTACGACCCTCTGCGCATCCTCAGCGAAGAACAGGGCGACCTGCTGCGCGCGGGCCGCCGGATCATCGAGGCGGTCTTTGCCGACCTGGGGGTCCGCGGCACCGTCGCCCTCTACGGTCGCGAGGAGCAGGGCCGCGCCGTAGCGCTGGTGGAGGCGTTCAATGCGCGGCAAAACGGCATTCGTCTGGTCGGGGAGTACGGCAACACCATCTTCGACGCCGCCTGGACGTCCAAGGATCCCGGCGAGGCCGCGCGCATCCGCGCCGTGGGCGGGAAGACCATCACCGTCGTCGGCCAGACCGCGGAGTGCCTGTCGTCCCACCGCGCCGCCGGCGGCGTGCTGGTGAAACCCGATGGGGCGCCCCTGACCGTCGCCGACGTGAAGCGTCAGATCCGGCGCTGGCTGCTGGACGTCGGCCTGGAGCACCCGGAGGATGTGATCTTCGCGGTCGGGCGAGACGCCGGAGTCCCGCACTCGCGGGGCGAAGACAGCGACCCCATCGCCCTGGGGAAGACGATCATCTACGACATCTTCCCGCAGGAAGCCGGGGGCGGGTACTGCTTCGACTTTACGCGCACCTGGTGCCTGGGCTTCGCGCCGCCGGAGGTCGAGAAGACCTACCGCGATGTGCGGGACGTCTTCGAGACCGTGGTGGGCTCAATTAAGGTGAACGATCTCTGCCGGATCCACCAGCAGCGGACCTGTGAGCTCTTCGCAGCCCGCGGCCATCCGACGATCGCCACGGATCGCATGACTACCCGGGGGTACACCCACGGCCTGGGACACGGCGTGGGGCTCAGCGTGCATGAACGCCCCGGCTTCTACGACTACGCCGGCAACACCGACACCGTGGCGCCGGGCTGCGTCGTTACGATCGAACCGGGGCTCTATTACCCCGATGACGGCGGGTTCGGCGTGCGGATCGAGGACTGCTTCTGGATGAACCCCGCCACCGGCCGGCTGGAGGAACTGGCCTCGTTCTCGAAGGAACTGGTCCTGCCGATCAGAGACTAGGGCCGGCCAACCAGGCCGGCCAGCCGCTCGGGGGCCAGGCGATAGCGGTGCTCCCGGCCGTGCCGCTGCTCCGTCACGAGACCGGCATCGGCAGAACGCGCAGGTGCTGGGAGACGGCCGGGCGGCTCATCGCGAAATGTCCCGCAATGACCTTGACGGGGCGGTCGCCCGCGGCGAGGAGGTCGAGGATCCGCCGCCGCGCGGGATGGCTGATCGCTCCAAAGACCTGGGGCGCGCGCTCGGCCGCCTTCACCGGGCGGATTATACGTAAGACATTGCTTACGCGTTACCCCCGTGGCGGCGCGCAACCACGGCAAGCCAAGTGCCTCGAAATCTGCGCGCGGAGGAGGAGTCTGGCGGAAGGGGTGGGATTTGAACCCACGGACCCTCTTTTGGAGAGTCAGTCGCTTAGCAGGCGACTGCCTTAGACCGGGCTCGGCCACCCTTCCGTACTATCGAATCGTCCCTCAATCCGCTGGCGAAGTCAACGCACCCACCCGGCGCGGGCCTCGGTCCCGGAGGCAGGAGGGCTGCGGCGGCCTGAACACGAAACCCCCTCGAAACCCGTGAGCGGCGAACGACCGTGACCTTCCTCTGGCCGATACTGCTGTGGGGGCTCCTCATCGTCCCGGTGATCCTGGGACTGTATCTCTGGGTACGGCGGCGCGCACTCCGCCAGCCCGTTCGCTACCCCACGACGCCGCTGGCGGCGACGGCCATGCTCCAGGCCCGCCGGGCCCGGCGCTACGTCCCGATCGCGCTCCTTGCGGCGGCCCTGGGCGTCGTGGTCCTCGCCGCCGCCCGGCCGGTCGCGGTGATCCCCCTGCCGGCCGACCAGTCCGCCATTGTGCTCTCCATCGACAGCAGCGGCAGCATGCGCTCCCAGGATGTCCTGCCCACGCGGCTGGACGCGGCCAAGGCGGCCGCGAAGACGTTCGTCCGGGCACTCCCGTCCCGGGTCCGCGTCGGCCTGGTGATGTTCGGCGGGTACGCTCTGCTGATCGCTCCGCCGGGCACCGACCGCGCCCCGGTGCTGGAGGGGATCGACGGCCTGGGCTTCGTCCGCCGCACCGCCATCGGGGAAGGCCTCCTGGAGGCCGTGGCCGCGCTGCCCGGACGGGTGAAGCCGGGCTTCGACGGATCGCTCCCGCCGCTGCCGGACAATCTGCCCGCGGGGATCGTCATCCTGCTCTCGGACGGACGGAGCAATGCGGGCATCGACCCGCTGCAGGCCGCGCAGATCGCCCGGCGCCAGCGCGTCACCGTGTACACGATCGGACTGGGACAGCCGTATGCACCCGACAACATGTGGACCATCGGCGGACCGCTGGACGAGGAGACCCTCAAGGAGATCGCGCGCCTGACCGGGGGAACGTACCACCACGCCTCCTCGGCGGAGGGGCTGCGGGACGTCTACCGCACCCTGGCCCGCGTCGTCGGCTGGGAGCGCCAGCGCGAGGAGGTGGGGGCCCTGGGCGCGGTCGTGGCCGCGGCCGTCCTCCTGGCCGCCCTGATCTGGTCGCAGCTGGTCACCCACCCGCTGGGGGCGTAGCCGGCGCGCGTGACGCGTTCGTGACGCGCTCGGATCAGGGTGAAGAAGGAAGCGCAGCCGAAACAGCGCAGGCGTAGTGAGGTGGTCATGATGCGGACTCTGGGCGTCATGGTCGTGGTCGGGCTCCTGGTCCTCGCCGCCGGGGCCGGGGCGGCGCGCTCGCAACAACAGCCTCCTACCGTCACCATTCGCGGCTTCGCGTTTCAGCCGGCGACCCTGCGGGTCACCCTATCGGGAGGTCGGCAGGAGGTCCGCTGGACCAACAGCGACGGTGTGGCCCACACGGTCACTTCCGACAACAACGCCTTCGACTCTGGCGCACTGGGAGACGGCGTGACGTTTGCCTTCACGTTCACGTCGGCAGGGACATTCGCCTATCACTGCGAGATCCACGGGCGCATGCGCGGGCAGATCGTCGTGGAACAGGCCTCCGCGTCCGGCGGCGAGAAGGACAGCGGCGACGGCTACTGACGCCCCGGCCGGCTCGCGCCTACCGCCCTGCGCCGAGAAGCGTCATCACTGTGCTCTTCACCCGGGCCCGTACGGCCCACTCCTGCTCCCACGGCACGCGTGCATCGGCCGGCCTGGGTGGATGCACGAGGATCAACTCGTTCCCGTACGCGATCATGCGTGCCATCGCGCCCTCCGTACCAGCGAAGATGCCTCTCGGCACCGCACACTGCGTGGTGGAAGCGGGCAGGAGCACCTTCTCATTCGTCCAGCGCTCGATGTTCGCGTTGGACAGGTAATCCACAAGACCCATCCCCGCGTCGGGCAGCTCGGATGAGCTCCAGATGATGAAATCAGTGCCCTTGGTGCCAAACGCGTTGATGAAATAGGCGCGCGCGGTCGGCAACTGTCTCCAGCGCAGCGGAATGCTCGCCTGGAGATCGCCCTGGGCGGAAAGCTCGATCGCGGGCATCAGGTCCTGACTCGATCCAAGCGCGAAGCGCAGTCCCGCGGGGACGCCCTCACCGGTGACCGTGTGGTCGCCCACGAGAGAGGCACCTTCCGGCAGCATCCGGCGGTCGCGCTCATTCGGCCAGATCGAATAACCGGGCTGCGCACGCGCGCCCCCCTCGGGCGCGTAGCGACCCTGCCAGATCGACGCCCACTCCTGCGGCGATCCTCTCGCGAAGTCCAGCACGCGGGGCTGGGCGGGGCGCACCTCCGCACTGCAGCCCCAGTACAACAGCAGCCGGCCCTTGGGCTGCTCCATCGCTCCCGGATCGCGCTCCCCTCCGCCGGGCGCCCGCTCGGCTCGGACCGGCTCCAGCGGCAGAGTGGGACCCAGGCGCATCGCGGCGGGAATGGCCTGAGTGGCCTGGATCCCCTGCGGGCGCGTGCGGACGAAGAGCGCAATGTCAATGAACCGTCCGATACCGTAGCGCGTGTTGCCGAACTCGTTCCCCTGCCCAGCACCGAATCCTGACGGCATACCGGGTACAGCGAAGAGGTTGGTCGCCACATCAATCCACAACTGCGCAATGGGCGGCCTGACTGCCTGTTGCTGCGCGCCCGCCGCGATCGCCAGGGTGAGCAGGGAAACGGCAATCGCGAGAGCGCGGATGAGAGGGTTGTTCATGGACAAACCTCCTGTAGAATCTAGACCTCGAATAGTACGCTGTCGCTGCGCGATCTTCCTGTCTTGGGCGCTCCAGCGCCTCCTGCTCTGACCGTCCGCCTGGGGAGTTGTGCATAGTCGCGGGGGCAATACACTGAAAGGAGAGATGAAGACGCCCCTCTGGGTGCCCTCCCCGGCCGTGCAGCGCCAGGCCAACATCACCCGGTTCATTGACCTGGTCAACCACCGGCACGGCCTGGGGATCCACTCCTACCCCCAGCTCTATGCCTGGTCCATTGAGCACATCCCGGAATTCTGGGCCGCGATGTGGGATTTTGGGGAGATCCGGGCTTCGCGCGGATACGACGAAGTAGTGGACGACCTCACCAGGTTCCCCGGAGCCAGCTGGTTCGGCGGTGCGCGCCTCAACTTTGCGGAAAATCTCCTGCGGTACCGGGACGACCACCCGGCGTTCGTCTTCAAGGGAGAAGCCAGGACGTCCGTCCGGATGACCTACGAGGAGCTGCACCAGACGGTGGCCCGGCTGGCGGCATCCCTGCGGGAGATGGGGCTGCGGCCTGGCGACCGGGTGGCCGCGTACATGCCCAACATGATCGAGACCGCCGTGGCCATGCTCGCGGCCACCAGCCTGGGAGCGACCTGGGCGTCCTGCGCCACCGACATCGGCCCCCAGGCCGCCCTGGACCGCCTCGGGCAGGTCGAGCCCAGAATACTCTTCGCCGCCGACGGCTACGTCTACAAGGGAACGACCTTCGACACCCGGAGCAATGCCGCCCAGGTGGCCCGGGGCATCCCGTCGCTGGAAAAGGTCATCGTGGTCCCCTACGTCACCGCCCGGCCCGATATCAGCGCGATTCCCCGGGCCGTCCACTATGAGGAAGTCCTGGCGCGGGAGGATGGGGCCGGTATCGCGTTTGAGCAGTTGCCCTTCGACCATCCCCTGTACATCATGTTCTCCTCCGGGACCACCGGGAAGCCCAAGTGCATGGTGCAGGGCGCCGGCGGAGTGTTGATCAACCACCTGAAGGAACTCCTCCTGCACCACGACCTGAAGCGCGTCGATCGCGTCCTCTACATCACCACCTGCAGCTGGATGATGTGGAACTGGCTCATCAGTTCCCTGGCCG
>Ga0209172_10003108_pt1 | contig 26550 bp, 22 predicted proteins | sample LarsenN4metaG_FD_184113 | JGI IMG/M metagenome (GOLD analysis project Ga0209172, IMG submission 184113) | Hot spring sediment bacterial and archeal communities from British Columbia, Canada, to study Microbial Dark Matter (Phase II) - Larsen... ... | reverse complement strand
CCTCCTGGGCGGGTCCGGCAGCGACCACGCCGCATAGCACCACTCCGATGGAGCGAGGAAGCAGCCACCAGGGGAGAGGCACCCCGGAGGAGCGGGCCAAGGAACGAACGCGGGACGTCTCAACGTCGCAGGGAGGATTTTACCTTGACGGCGAAAAAACGGCCTGGTCCCCTATCCCTAACTTCAAACCGGGAGGCCTCTATGCTGTCGAATAGCTCAGGTCGGGAACCGCCGGATGAACAACGTGATGTCATCGTGCACTTCATTCAGGTTCGCGACGCGGCCACTGGCGAGAAGCGCGACACCTGGACGGTTTGGCTAGCCCTGGAGAAGCAAACTGATTGCACCACGGTTGGAGAAGCCATAGTGCTTGCGCGTCAGCTCGGGAGGAAGCACGGCCGGCAGGCCTGGCTACATGACGCGACTGGGTACCCTTTAAAGCCCATTCGCTTATGACGACGAACGCTCAGCAACAAAGGCGGAGGCTGACCAACCCCGAATCTCGGATCAAGTCCGTCTGCGACAAGCTTCAGCGTGTCGAGGACCGGCTCTTCCACCTGGCTCACGTGGATGATGTCTTCTGGCAGGTGCAGGCAATCATTCGTAGTAACCCAGACATCAACGTCGGAGGTGTCTTCCAGGACTGGATTGAAGACTGTTACGTTGATTCAGTCACTGTTGGCTTGCATCGGCTTGCCGACAGACGCCGCGATGTGATCTCCCTGTGGCGCGTCCTCCAAGAAATGGTGTCGGTCGCGTCGCACCTTACGAAAGAACGCTATTTGAGCCTCCACGACGGTCCACTTCGGCACCGCACTGAGAAGTGGTGGGAGAAACTCGTTGGCACATCGGAGACCTGCGTCACGCAGGCAATCATCTTCGCCAAGCAGCAGGAACTCCAAGCCGCCCTTGACAAGGTCTCCGCGTTCGCGAACCAGAATGTTGCGCACCTCGCCGCAGGACCGACACATCCGGCAACCACGTTTGAGGATGTGTGACAGTCGATAGTGGCTGCCTTCAGGTTGTATCAGTGGTGTTCGCTCGTGCTCAACTCAGAAGACCCTTGGTCACCAGTCCCGAAGATTCTCACAAACTGGTTGCAGGTCTTCCGCGTGCCCTGGATTCGACCAGGGGAGGACGTACCCAAGTACCAGAGGCTTGATGAACTGCTTCGGGGAAGAGGAAGCAGCCGTGAGGCTATGGTCTAACAACTCCATGAAGCCGACTGCTCCGCCGGCGGCTTTTGGAGAGACCCTTAGTTGTCGGCAGCACGGGGCGCATCGTGTTGTCAGGACGATCACCTAGAAGCCATTTCTGGATCTGTGTCTGCCTTACCCTTCTAGCGGGACTTATTGGGGCTCTTTTATCCGAGGGCGCCAAAGACAGTCCCGCCGCAATGATATTCGGAGTGGCGGTGTTACTCGGTGCGATCTCCTATTTCGTAATCGGTGTCAGACGGCTCCATGACATGGACAAGTCTGGGTGGTGGATCCTGTTCCTGCTTGTTCCGGGGTTGAATGCCGTGCTGTTGCTCGTGTTGCTCTTTCGCAGGGGCACAGCTGGCCCGAACCGATTCGGCGACAATCCAAGAGCTGCTTCGGCTGGATGAGAATACAGCTAGCAGTTGCCTGGAACCCACCTCGCAAAGCGCACGGCAGCTGAAGCTGGGCGTTAACACCACTCCCGCTTCCTGCGGAGGGGATGAAAGGACGAGAGCGCGTGCGACGAAAGAGTCCCGTTCTTGCCGCCGTCCTGAGTTTCATCCTCGGCCCTCTTGGGTACCTCTATATCGGCTGGCAGTATGCCGTCATGTGCACTGGTGTCTTTCTTGTCTTTGTGCTGGTGCTCACGGTTACTGACTTCCCAATACCGCCATGGATGAAGTTCATGATCCTCGCTGTGCTCTCCTGGAAGGCATTCACGATCTGCTCAGTCAGGAACCACCTGATAGAGACCGACGATGGTGCCGCAAGAGCCCTCAACTCCTTCCCGATTGCGGCTATGGCTATGTCTGATCTGCTCGTCGGGATTGGTATGTTCTATGCGGGCGCAGTCGGAGTGTACGCCGCCGCCTTGTTCCTTCTGGACGGCAACATCCTCAAAGGTCTTCTCACGCTTCTCATCGGTACACCTGCTCTCGTCTGGATCGCGAGCATGGTATTTGGGCTGATCGCAGCGGGAATCGATGCAGTGTTTGCGAGGGGCGTCGAGAATCTTTTCCGCCGATAGGCGGCCGGGGCGTCCACCCGCCCGCTGCAACGGACCGCGCTGAGCCGCGGCCGTTTAGCCCATCTTATGTAATGGGGGACGGTGGACCAACGGTGGGGGTGCCTTCCAGTGAAGACGCAGACAGGCCTGATGTGGGGTGAGCCAGCGCAGTTCTCAACGGATCCGGCCAACACGGTGCACACTTTTGCTCTCCCGTGGAGCAATGGCAGGCGAGCTGTCCTACGGTCTGAGCCTATCCGTCTCCGGCATTGCGGACATCGCTGCCAGTCGGAAAGCAAGTCAACTTCGTCAACAACGTCCCTCAAAGCCAAGGGCGTTATGAGAATACGGGACGGGAATACGGGACGTTGTCAATTACGTCAACTTCCCCATGTCGCACTTTTCAGAATAACGGATCCCGCCGTCGTAACGCTGCCGTGGCCAGACAATGCGTGGGCCGCTCCCGTCCCTGGCGTCCGCCAGGGGTACGGTGGGCCCGATGGTGACGGAGAGGATGGAGGCTTGACACCCTGCCCGATCCCGGTTAGGTTACCATCGCACTCATGGGAAAGGCTCCGTCAATGTCCAAGCGTGCTCTCAAGGTGGTCGAGGCTGTTTACGAGCATGGGGTGTTCCGTCCGGTCCGGAAGGTGGCCCTGCCTGACCGCAGCCGCGTCCGTCTGACGCTGGTCCCGCTCGGCGCCGCGAACTCCAAAACCCGAAGCCGACTGATCGAACGACAGCGGAAAGCCCTCCTCGACATTGCGGGCATTGGCGACAGCGGGCGGACCGATATCAGCGAGAACCCACATCAGGCCCTCTACGGGACGGATCGTGCCCGCTGATCCGATCCCGCGACTGATCCTCGTGGATACTTCCGCCTACTTTGCCCTTGCAGATCGAACTGACCGTCATCATCGCTCCGCCGTAGCCTTCGTCCGCGAGAACGACATCCCACTGGTGACTACCGACCTCATTGTCGTCGAGACGCTCAACTTGGTCCAAGCACGCCTCGGTCACCTCGCCGCGATTAAGCTCGGGAGGCGCCTTCTCAATCCCACGCTCACCACCGTGCTCAAGGTCTCCGACCCGGATGTGGCGCAGGCCTGGCGCCTTTTTCAGCGATATCGCGACAAGCGGTTCTCCTTCACCGACTGCACCACCTTTGCCTTCATGGACCGGATGCAGATTTCCACCGCCTTCGCTTTCGACCTGCATTTCCGGCAGTACGGTCGGTGCATCGTTGTTCCCTGAATCCACACAGTGCAATTGAACCGCCAAGCACGCCGAGCACGCAAAGGAACTTTACGAAAACCGGGTCAGTAGAAACAACCCGCCGCAAATCCATCGGGCTATTTCCGACAAGAATGACGCCCTGGCTGGTAAACCGTGATGGACCTTTGCGATCTTTGCGCACCAACGGCGATGCCGTTGGTACCGGCGGTTGATAATTTCGGGGTGAGGTTAATCCTGTGGCGGGTGGCTATTTGGCGCTTCCGACGCGTTCCGCCAGCAGTTTTCGCTGTAGGGCGATCAGGTCGCGGATGCCGCCCTCGGCGAGCTTGAGCATGGCGTCGAGGTGGGGGCGATCGAAGGGCTTCTCCTCGGCCGTCCCCTGGACCTCGATGTATTTTCCCGAGCCCGTCATGACCACGTTCATGTCCACCTCGGCCACGGAGTCCTCGGCATAGCAGAGGTCCAGCACCACCTCCTCCTCGACCACGCCGACGCTGACGGCGGCGACGAAATCTTTGAGAGGGAGGTTCTTGATCGCCCCATTCTGCCTCAGGGTGTGAAAGGCATCCGCCAGGGCAATGAAGGCCCCGCTGATGGCCGCCGTCCGGGTGCCCCCGTCGGCCTGGACGACGTCGCAGTCGATCCAGATGGTTCGCTCCCCCAACGCGGAAAGGTCGGTGATCCCCCGGAGAGACCGACCGATCAGGCGCTGGATCTCAAAGGTGCGACCGCTCGGCCGACCCGCCGAGACCTCGCGCGGCGAGCGGGTCTTGGTGGAGCGTGGGAGCATCCCGTACTCGGCCGTCACCCACCCCTGGCCCGTGTCTCGAAGGAACTGTGGCACCTTCTCCTCCACGCTGGCCGTGCAGATGACCTTGGTCTCCCCCACGGTGATCAGGACCGAGCCTTCCGCGTGTCGAAGGAAGTCTCGCGTGATGGTCACCGGGCGCATCTCGTCCGCTCGCCGTCCGTCTGGCCGCATGGACCCTCCGATCCCTCCCGGATCTACGCGGGGGGCTGGGAGACGATGGGTTGGACCTCTTCACCGGGGAAGCGTGGCTGGAGGGGACGACGCAAGTCCAGGCCCCCGATCACGACCGCCATCTCCTGCCCATCCACGAGGAACTGCACGCGCTTGATCTCGCTGAAGGTGGTGGTCAGGGTCGTCACGATAGCCAGGACGGCCCGCTCACCGTGCCCTCCCGGGGAGGCGACCACCGCCTGGATGCCGGGGGAAAAATCGAGATAGGCAATCGCAAAGGAATCCACATACACGTACTGGGCCTCGATCCCGGGTGGCAGCGGAGGCTTGGTCTCCGGCCCGCCTCTGGCGAGTTCGCGGAGGACGGCCCGCACTTCCTCCGCCAGGGTGGTCCGACGGGCAATCTCCCGCTCCTCCTCCTTGAACGTGTCGCCGGACTCCTGGGGAAAGAAGAGGCGGACGCGTCGCCGCTCTCCGGCTGTCGGTCGCGGGACCGTCTGGGGGGGAGTCGGGCGCGCCCGCAGGATCGCGGGGCTGCCCAACTGCGGGGTGATCTGCCATGCCATCAGGGCCGCCAGCCCCAGGGCAGCCACGAGCAGGCTCGCCCACGGCCAGAGTGCCGGATGGCGCGCCGCACCGGGCATCACGCTACGAATCCGCGGCCGCGGAGGGGCCAGCCCGCATCCCGACCCGCCGCTCATAGCGCGCCTTATACCTGGCAATCCCCTCGAACATGGCTTCGGCGACGCGCTGCCGGTAGGCCTCCCGCTGGAGCTTTCGTTCCTCTTTCGGGCTGGTGATGAAGGCGCTCTCCACCAGGATGGCCGGCATGGCCGCCGTGGCCAGGACGTAGAAGGGGCCCGATTTCACGCCCCGATTCTCCACCTTGAGCAGCTGCTCGAGGGAGGTCAGCACAAGTTCGGCCAGTTGGCTCGATTCCCGGATGTCCCGCGTCACCGCCATGTCCGCCAGGATGGTTCGGAGGAGCGATTCCTGATCCTCGCCCCTGGCGGCATCCGCTTCGATGACCAGGTTTTCGCGTTGTGCCGAGGCGCGGGCGTCACTGTCGGAGGGCTCTCGGGTGAAATAGAAGGTCTCAAAGCCCACGGCCCCCCGCCGGCTGGCGCCGTTCACGTGGATGCTGATGAAGAAATCCGCCTTGGCCCGATTGGCGATGGCGGTCCGCTCCTGGAGCGGGACGAAGACATCCTCTGTGCGCGTCATGAGGACCCGGATGCCGAGCCGCTCCTGAAGGAGGCGGCGGAGACGCCCGGCGAGATCCAGCACCACATCCTTTTCCATGAGCCCTGTGGGCCCTCGCGCCCCCGTGTCGTGGCCTCCGTGTCCCGGGTCCAAGACCACGGTCAGGACTCCCGATGCTCCGCCAGGGGTCCCGCGTCCTAGGGCGGGGTCTCGCGATTCCCCACCTCCCCGAGATGGGAGAGGCTTCACAGCCTCCCCCCGCGCCTCCGGTGTCGGGGGGATTCCAGGCGCAGGCCCACGGACCCGATCCGTGATCCCCGTCGCGCTCTGGTGCGACGGGGCCTCCGAAACCGCCTCGGGTGGAGACGGGGGCCGGGGCTCGGGACCTCCCTCGGCCCCGCGTCCCGCGGGGCTCGGGACCCTGAGTGCGTCGGAGGGCTGAGCCTGTTGAAGGGGTCGGGGCGAAGGCTCAGCTGGATGCCTCGACGCAGGCAGGACATCGATCACGATTCGATCGGGGTGGCTCAGGGTGAAGGTTCGAAGCCTGGTGTCCCGGCGTTCGCGCAGGATCCTGACTTCTGCGCCGCTCGCGTGTTGCGTGGGTTGCACGGCCCGGACGAGCCCCGTGCGGAGCGTGAGCGGTCGAATGGTCGGGGCGAGCACGCCCCCCGGCACCAGCACCCGGACGCTGTCACCACCATCCTCTGCCTGGATAGTCCACTCGAGAGGCCCAGCCGTATCCAGAACGACCCGGCTATGGGTCGGGGAGGTGCCTGTGCGGATCTGCGTGATCGTGACGTCCGGAGGGCGGACCCGCGCCACACGCTCCTTGGGTTGCCACTCGACGGCCGGATGACCATGCCGTTCGGCCAGGAGCAGGGGGACCACGTCGACAGGAACCAGGACCCGGCGTCCCTGAAAGCGGGGGGCGGACGACAGCGAGATGACCTGCCCGCCGATGCGGACCTGGGAGCCTCCGATGGAAAGCGCGACCGTCCGGGCACCCACCAGAAGCCAGACCTGACCCCGCGCCCGATCCACTCGGAGGCGGCCCGAAATCGCGTCCGCAACGGAACGGGCATCGACATAAGGAAGTCGATTCACGGTTTCGATGGGAATGGAGGTCGTGCGATCCGGAAGGACGATCCGGACTTGAGATGCCCAGACGGATGGACCAAGAGAGAGCAGGAACCCCAAGGCAAGGGAGACCAGCCCGCGACGACGGACGAACCGGCTGACCGGGTGAGAGAAAGAGGTGCGCATGCCTTGTTTTGCTGGAGGTTCCGCCGCCGTCTGTAACACATTCCTCGCAGGCTGTCAAGGAACCACCTGAATTCCCAGTGGTTTCCCTCATATGCTCTTGACAGCCGGACGCTTCGTGCGGGACGACCCAGAGGAAGGAGGAGCGGGGTGCGGAGTGCGATGATCCCTGAAACGCGAAAGGCCTCACGCCGAATACGTGAGGCCTTCGCGATATTTTCCCGGCGGCGACCTACTTTCCCACCCAGTTGCCCGGGCAGTATCATCGGCGCTGGAGGGCTTAACTTCCGTGTTCGGGATGGGAACGGGTGTTTCCCCTCCGCTATAGCCACCGGAAATCGAGAAACGCCAGGGAGTCCCCGCGACGTGTCACGGAGTGACGCGGCTGACGACCACCAGTTCCCGGACCCGGGCGAACTGCTTCTTTCCGAGCACCTTTCGGGTCACGAGATCGTCCAGCTTCCGGTACGGCCGGTTTTTCACGATCCGTTCAGCGATCTCTGGCGTGATGCCCGGAAGCCGCCGCAGTTCCTCCACACCCGCCTGATTCAGATCGACCTTGCTCTGGATTGGGCCCTGGGCAGGCCCTTGGTCAGGAGCCGGCTGCACAACCGGCACGGACAGATCCGTGTCCCGTGCTGCGGGCTGGGTGACAGCCAACCATGCCACCCCTGCCAGGACTACGGCACAACCGACACTGATCAGGACAGGCGTACGTCGCATGGGCGATAAGGAATAGCGATCGGGGTACCCACCCTGCTTCCCGGATGGATAATAGCGAAGAGGGAAAATGGGGTCAAGCCTCACGGCCGATTAGTACCGGTAAGCTGAATCCCTCACGGGACTTACACCTCCGGCCTATCAACCTCGTGGTCTTCGAGGGGCCTTGAGGGGCTTGCGCCCGGGAGATCTCATCTTGGGGGGGGCTTCGCGCTTAGATGCCTTCAGCGCTTATCCCTGCCGAACATAGCTACCCAGCAGTGCTCCTGGCGGAACAACTGGGACACTAGCGGTTCGTCCATCCCGGTCCTCTCGTACTAAGGACAGCTCCCCGCAAATCTCCTCCGCCCACCGTAGATAGGGACCGAACTGTCTCACGACGTTCTAAACCCAGCTCACGTACCGCTTTAATGGGCGAACAGCCCAACCCTTGGGACCTGCTTCAGCCCCAGGATGCGATGAGCCGACATCGAGGTGCCAAACCGCGTCGTCGATGTGGACTCTTGGACGCGATAAGCCTGTTATCCCCGGAGTACCTTTTATCCGTTGAGCGATGGCCCTTCCACGCGGGACCACCGGATCACTAAGCCCTGCTTTCGCACCTGCTTGACGTGTAGGTCTCGCAGTTAAGCTCCCTTATGCCTTTGCACTCGCCGCACGATTACCGACCGTGCTGAGGGAACCTTTGGGCGCCTCCGTTACATTTTAGGAGGCGACCGCCCCAGTCAAACTGCCCACCTGGCACTGTCCCCCACCTGGATGACAGATGCAGGTTAGAACTTCAGCGTAGCTAGGGTGGTATCTCAAGGTTGGCTCCACCCACCCTGACGGGCAGGTTTCATCGCCTCCCACCTATCCTGCACAAGCTGCACCAAAATCCCATGCCAAGCTACAGTTAAGGTTCACGGGGTCTTTCCGTCTAACGGCGGGTATCCGGCATCTTCACCGGAACTACAGTTTCACCGAGCCACGCGTTGAGACAGCGGCCAAGTCGTTACGCCATTCGTGCAGGTCGGAACTTACCCGACAAGGAATTTCGCTACCTTAGGACCGTTATAGTTACGGCCGCCGTTTACCGGGGCTTCGATTCAGAGCGTCTCCCCGTCTTGCGACGGGGATAACCCCTCCTGTTAACCGTCCGGCACCGGGCAGGCGTCAGTGGGTATACAGCGCCTTACGGCTTCGCACCCACCTGTGTTTTTAGTAAACAGTCGCTTGGCCTGATTCTCTGCGACCGTCCGCCGCGTCGCGGCGCAAGTCCGCTAACGGCGGTCGGTTCCCCTTCTCCCGAAGTTACGGGGACATTTTGCCGAGTTCCTTAACGCGTGTTCTCTCGAGCGCCTTGGGATGCTCTCCCCGTCTACCTGTGTCGGTTTGCGGTACGGTCACCTGACGGCTCGCTAGAGGTTTTTCTTGGCAGCGTGGGCTCGACCAGTTCTCCCGTCCCGAGGGACAGGATCCCCATCACCTCTCGGGGATAGCGCCCCGACGGATTTGCCTATCGGAGCCCCCTACGGGCTTAGACGCGCACGTCCGATCGCGCGCTGGCCTACCCTCCTGCGTCCCCCCATCGCGTCTTAGTCGCCGTCCGGTGGTACAGGAATGTTAACCTGTTGTCCATCGCCTACGCCTTTCGGCCTCGGCTTAGGGACCGACTAACCCTGAGCGGATTAACCTTCCCCAGGAAACCTTAGACTTACGGCGTCCCGGTTTTTCACCGAGATTATCGCTACTCGGGCCGGCATAATCTCTTCTGCAGCCTCCACCGGTCCTTCCGGTCCGGCTTCACCGGCGGCAGAATGCTCCCTTACCATCCCGCCTTGCGGCGGGATTCGCAGCTTCGGTAGCAGGCTTGAGCCCCGTTACATTGTCGGCGCCATGCCACTTGACCAGTGAGCTGTTACGCACTCTTTAAAGGATGGCTGCCTCTAAGCCAACCTCCTGGTTGTCTCAGCGGTGTGACAGCCTTTCCCACTTAGCCTGCATTTTGGGACCTTAGCTGGCGATCTGGGCTGTTTCCCTCTCGACCACGGAGCTTAGCCCCCGTAGTCTGACTCCCGGAGTGCAGTCAGCGGCATTCGGAGTTTGGTTGAGGTCGGTACCCTGGTAAGAGCCCTAGCTCATCCAGTGCTCTACCGCCGCTGCTGACCCTCCGAGGCTAGCCCTAGAGCTATTTCAGGGAGAACCAGCTATCTCCAGGTTTGATTGGCCTTTCACTCCTATCCTCAGCTCATCCCACACGTTTTCAACCGTGATGAGTTCGGGCCTCCATGGCGTGTTACCGCCACTTCACCCTGGCCAAGGATAGCTCACCTGGCTTCGGGTCTACCGCACGCAACTCCACCCACCCCTTGCGGGGTGGGTATCCGCCCTATTCGGACTCGCTTTCGCTACGGCTTCGCCTGATCGGCTTAACCTTGCTACGTACGGTAACTCGCCGGCTCATTAAGCAAAAGGCACGCCGTCACCCTGTTCCCGCTTGCGCAGGAACATAGGGCTTCGACTGCTTGTAGGTATACGGTTTCAGGTCCTATTTCACTCCCCTCTCGGGGTACTTTTCACCTTTCCCTCACGGTACTGGTTCACTATCGGTCACCAGCGAGTATTTAGCCTTGGAGGGTGGTCCCCCCGAATTCCCACAGGATTCCTCGTGTCCCGTGGTACTTGGGAACCCGACCCGGAGAGTCCCACGCCTTTCCCCTACAGGACTGTCACCTTCTGCGGTGCGCCTTTCCAGGCGCTTCGGTTCCGCGTGGGATTTGTGACTCCCCGTTCCAACCGCAATCGGAACCGGTCAGGCCCCGCGACCCCGACGCCACAACGCTTGCGGGCTATCACGTAACGTCGGTTTGGGCTGTTCCCTGTTCGCTCGCCGCTACTGGGGGAATCGCGGTTGCTTTCTTTTCCTGCGGGTACTGAGATGTTTCAGTTCCCCGCGTTCACCCCCTGCCCCTATGGATTCAGGGCAGGGTCTCCCGGGATTAACCGGGAGGGGTTGCCCCATTCGGGAATCCCCGGATTGGCGTCTGTGTGCGACTACCCGGGGCTTATCGCAGCTTACCACGCCCTTCATCGTCTGCTGGTGCCAAGGCATCCACCGTATACCCTTAGTAGCTTGACCCCACTTTGCTTCGGTGAAACAGAGTGGATACCCGATCGCTATTCAGTTGTCAAAGAGCACGCTCCCGCCGAGGCGGGACCGACTCATGCGCGCGCCACACCACGCGGACGCGTGGTGGAGATGAGCGGAATCGAACCGCTGACCCCCTGCTTGCAAAGCAGGTGCTCTCCCGTCTGAGCTACATCCCCACGAACTCATTGCCGATTTTCGATTGTGGATTGCCGATTGAAAAATCGAAGATCATCAATCGAAAATCGTCAATCAGTCTGGTGGGCCTTCCTGGGATCGAACCAGGGACCTCACGCTTATCAAGCGTGCGCTCTGACCGGCTGAGCTAAAGGCCCTCCAGCGGCGAACAGCTCGCCGGACCCCAGGCCCAGTCCCTGCCATCGAGGCTGCGGGCCAGCCGCTCGTTCCCCCTGACACACAAGGGGGAGGGACACCCGTCATCTGGGGTCCCTCCCCGCCGGTGCCAGCATGTCAGCGCAGATGCGCGCGTCAATGGGATATCATTGCTACCAGCTTGGGGTAAATCGACCTCGAGCCTTTCGTCCGCCTCACGGCGGGCGGGTCAGCTCCTTAGAAAGGAGGTGATCCAGCCGCACCTTCCGATACGGCTACCTTGTTACGACTTCACCCCAATCACCAGTCATACCTTCGGCACCTGCCTCCCCGCGTTGCGGCGGGGTTAGCGCGGCGACTTCGAGTACAACTGGCTTTCGTGGTGTGACGGGCGGTGTGTACAAGGCCCGGGAACGTATTCACCGCGCCGTGCTGATGCGCGATTACTAGCGATTCCTCCTTCATGGAGTCGAGTTGCAGACTCCAATCTGAACTTAGACCGGCTTTTTGGGTTTAGCTCCACCTCACGGTCTTGCATCCCTTTGTACCGGCCATTGTAGCACGTGTGTAGCCCAGGACGTAAGGGGCATGATGACTTGACGTCGTCCCCACCTTCCTCCCCGTTGACCGGGGCAGTTCCCCTAGAGTGCCCAGCGTGACCTGATGGCAACAAGGGGTGAGGGTTGCGCTCGTTGCGGGACTTAACCCAACATCTCACGACACGAGCTGACGACAGCCATGCACCACCTGTCTCCGCGCTCCCTTGCGGGCACTCCTGCCTTTCGGCAGGATTCGCGGGATGTCAAGCCCTGGTAAGGTTCTTCGCGTTGCGTCGAATTAAACCACATGCTCCACCGCTTGTGCGGGCCCCCGTCAATTCCTTTGAGTTTCAACCTTGCGGCCGTACTCCCCAGGCGGGGCACTTAATGCGTTAGCTGCGGCACGGAAGGGGTCGATACCTCCCACACCTAGTGCCCATCGTTTACGGCTAGGACTACCGGGGTATCTAATCCCGTTTGCTCCCCTAGCTTTCGCGCCTCAGCGTCAGTAGCAGTCCAGAGAGCCGCCTTCGCCACCGGTGTTCCTCCCAATATCTACGCATTTCACCGCTACACTGGGAATTCCGCTCTCCTCTCCTGCACTCAAGTTCGACAGTATCGGACGCGGGTCCTCGGTTGAGCCGAGGGATTTCACCTCCGACTGACCGAACCGCCTACGCGCTCTTTACGCCCAGTAAATCCGAACAACGCTCGCCCCCTACGTATTACCGCGGCTGCTGGCACGTAGTTAGCCGGGGCTTCCTTCGGTGGTACCGTCAACCCCGCGAAGTATTAGTCCGCGGGGGATTCGTTCCACCCGACAGGGTTTTACGACCCGAAGGCCTTCATCACCCACGCGGCGTCGCTGCGTCAGGCTTTCGCCCATTGCGCAATATTCCCCACTGCTGCCTCCCGTAGGAGTCTGGGCCGTGTCTCAGTCCCAGTGTGGCCGGTCACCCTCTCAGGTCGGCTACTGATCGTCGCCTTGGTAGGCCGTTACCCTACCAACTAGCTAATCAGCCGCAGGCCCATCCCTCAGCGAGAGCCGCTTTCGCTCGCCCCCTTTGGTCCCCCGAGGATGCCCCCAGGGGACGTTACCTGGTATTAGCCCCGCTTTCGCGGGGTTATTCCTGACTGAGGGGCAGGTTGCCCACGTGTTACTCACCCGTTCGCCGCTGTACTCATCCCCTTGCGGGGACTTTCTCGCTCGACTTGCATGTGTTAGGCACGCCGCCAGCGTTCGTTCTGAGCCAGGATCAAACTCTCCGAGTGATTGTGTTCTCTCTTGCGAGAGATCTCGGACTCCTCCGTCTCTGGCGGACGGAGGGGGAATTACGCGGTTGTCCACCCGCAAGCCAGTAGCAATGATATTCTGTTGTCAGAGAACAGAAGTGGCGGGCCGCAACACCTCCCGCCACACAAGAATCTAGAACATCCGCCTTGGCTGGTCAAGGCCTTGCTTGGGGGCCTTGGACGCCTGGCAGATTTATATATGTACTCCAGCCGCTCCTCAGTGTCAAGCGATTTTTTCACCATTTCGGCAGGCCCCCTAGGCGTACTATTTCGGTGCCATTACCCTGAAAAACCGCCGCTTTCCGACCTGGATGCGACGCTCCCGGTCCAGGATCACCCGCAACTCCTCGTCCCGGACCACCTCCCCGTCTACCTCCACCCCGCCCTGGCGGATCAGCCGCCTGGCCTCCGACCCGCTGGGCGCGGCCCCTGCCAGTGTCATGAGGCGAACAATCCAGACCCCCCCGCCGGGCTCCATGAACTCTGCGGACGGGATCACCACCGGCGCGTCCGCGGGGAAGAGCCGGGCCCCGAAGGTCTCCTGGAATCGGTGCGCCGCTGCCTCGGCCGCCCCGGCCGAGTGGTACTGGGTGACGAGGGCCCTCGCCAGGCGGGCCTTGGCGTCCCGGGGATTGACGGACCCGTGGGCCATCCCTGCACGGATGGCGGCGATCTCCTCCTGGGGCATGGCGGTCGCCAGCTCCATATAGCGGAGGATCAAGGAGTCCGGAATGGACATCGTCTTGCCGTAGATCGTCTGGGGATCCTCGTCGATGCCGATGTAATTCCCCAGGCTCTTGCTCATCTTCTGGACGCCGTCCAGCCCCTCCAGGATCGGCAGCGTCATGATGACCTGGGGCTCCATCCCCCCGTCCCGCATGAGCTCGCGCCCCACCAGGAGGTTGAACTTCTGGTCCGTCCCGCCCAGTTCCACGTCGGCGCGCAGCACCACCGAGTCATAGCCCTGCAGCAGGGGGTAGAGGAGCTCGTGCAGGCTGATGGGACGCCCCTCCGCAAAGCGCTTCTGGAAGTCGTCCCGCTCCAGCAGCCGGGCCACGGTGTACTGGGCCGCCAGCTTGATCAGACCCTCCGAGCCCAAGGCCGTTCCCCACCGGCTGTTGTACTCGATGCGCGTGCGTTCGGGATCCAGGATCTTGAAGATCTGGCGCTTGTACGTCTCCGCATTCTCCTGGATCTGCTCCACCGTCAGGGGCTTCCGGGTCTCCGAGCGCCCGCTCGGGTCGCCGATCCTCCCGGTGAAGTCTCCGATGAGAAAGATCACGTCATGCCCCAGGGCCTGGAACTCGCGCAGTTTGTGGATGACCACGGTGTGCCCGATGTGCAGGTCCGGCGCCGTGGGGTCCAGCCCCAGCTTCACCCGCAACGGAGTCTGGGTGCGGAGGGACCGGCAGAGCTTCTGGTACAGCTCTTCTTCCACCAGGAGGTCCACGCTCCTGGCCTTCAGGATGACGAGTTGCCGGCGCGCCTCTTGCTCCACATCCATGCTGACGCCTCTTCCCCGCGTCCCGCGGGACAGGCGGTTCTTGTACCACAGCCCTCGCCCCCTCGCAACCGAAAATCCCCTCCCAAAAACATCCCCGGCCACCCCGGCCACCGTCGTCCGGGAACGTCTGAGACCCCCGACCTGCCCCCCCCTTTGCCCGGGCGGATCGGTATGCTATAGTTTCTGCACCATGGCGGTCCGCAAGCCGTCCCAACGATCCTACGCCGACTGGCGGGCATTCTGGCGCCGCCTCGTGGTCCTCGGAATGTGGGCCCTGGTGATCGTGCTGGTGGTCGGGCTGGGCGCGGGCGCCGGCGTCTTCGCGGGGTTCCTCCGCGACCTCCCGAGCCTGGACGGCCTCGAGGAGTACCAACCGAGCATCACCACTACCCTGTACACCGACCAGGACGAGCCCTTCGCAACTTTCTATGAGCAACGGCGCATCCTGGTCCCGCTGGCCAAAATCCCCGCCCACCTCAAGCAGGCCGTCCTCGCCGTCGAGGACTCCCGGTTCTACGAGCATCGGGGACTCTCCCCTCGCGCCATCGTGCGGGCCGTGGTGATGAACCTCATGACACGGCGGAAGTCCCAGGGCGGCAGCACCATCACGCAGCAGCTGGCCCGCGTCCTGTTCCTCACCCCCGAGAAGAGTTTCACCCGGAAAGTCAAGGAGGCCCTCCTGGCCGTCGAAATCGAGAAGCATTACTCCAAGGAGAAGATTCTGGAGTTGTACTTCAACCAGGTGTACTTTGGCCACGGGGCCTACGGGGTGGAGGCCGCCGCCCAGACCTATTTCAAGAAACCGGTGGAGCAGCTCACGCTCGCCGAGGCGGCCATGCTGGCCGGCCTCCCCAGCGCCCCGACCCGGTTCTCGCCGATCACGGAGCCGGATCGGGCCCGGCGGCGGCGCGACCACGTGCTGAACCGCATGGTGGAGATGAAGTTCATCACTCGGGCGCAGGCGGACGCGGCCGGCCGCACTCCCTTCGACGAGACGCTGTTCACCCGCAGCCGGACCATCGCCCCCTATTTCGTGGAGCACGTCCGGCAAGCGCTGGAAGAGACGTACGGGGCCTACGCTCTCTACAACAGCGGCCTCAAGGTGTACACGACCCTGAACCTCAAGATGCAGCGCGCGGCCGAGGAGGCACTGGTGGGCGGTCTGCGGGATCTCGACAAGGCCCGGGGCTACCGGCCGCGGGTTGCCCCAGCCCCGGAGACGGCCCGGGCCCGCATCGGCCCCTACACGCCCCGGGTGGGGGACATCCTCCCGGGAACCGTCCTGAAGGTGAAGGCGAAGTCCTTCGAGGTCCAGCTCGGTCGGTACCGGGGAGAGATCTTCTTGGAAAGCATGAAGTGGACCAAGCTGGCAACCCCCGCGACGGCCTTCCGCGAGGGCGAGTCCGTCCTGGTCCAGGTGCTTTCGGTGGACGAGCGGCGCAAGGCGGTGGAGCTGGCCCTGGAGCAGGATCCGGAACTGGAAGGAGCCTTCGTGGCCCTCGACCCCCGCGACGGCGCCGTCAAGGCCATGATCGGCGGGTACGATTTCGAGCGCAGCAAGTTCAATCGCGCCGTGCAGGCAAAACGCCAGCCCGGCTCCGCCTTCAAGCCGTTCGTCTACGCCACGGCCTTTGACCGGAATCTGACGCCGTCCTCCATCCTCGAGGACGAGCCCATCACCTTCCGCTTCCACGTCGGCAGAGAAGTGGTTGATTGGTCGCCCGAAAACTATGACCGCAAGTTCCGTGGGCCGACTACGTTGCGCCGGGCGCTGGAAAATTCAATCAACGTCGTGACCGTGAAGCTGATTGAGCAGGTCGGCGTGGAACCGGTCATCCGCATGGCGCGCCAGATGGGCATTGGGAGCGAACTCCGGCCGGAGTTGGCATTGGCCCTGGGCGTGTCAGAGGTCACCCCGCTGGAGCTGATCTCGGCCTACGGCGTCCTGGCCACGGGAGGCGTTCGGGCGGACCCCTTCACTATTCGCAAGGTGACCGACAGCCAGGGGCGCATCCTAGAGGAACACATCCCCGAGCCGCAAGCGGTGATGCGGCCCGAGACGGCCTACGTCCTGACCCATGTGATGAAGGGGGTGATCGAGCGGGGGACGGCCACCCGGGCCCGGGCCCTGCAGCGGCCGCTGGCGGGAAAGACCGGGACCACGTCTGAGGCGACGGATGTGTGGTTCATCGGCTTTACCCCAAACCTGGTCGCCGGGGTCTGGGTCGGTTATGACGTCAAGAAATCCCTCGGCCCGGCCGAAACGGGAGGCCGGATGGCCCTCCCTCTCTGGATCGCGTTCATGCAGCGGGTCCTGCCCGATCTCCCCGCCGAGGACTTCCCGGTTCCGGACAACGTCGTCGCCGTCCGCGTGAATCACGAGACCGGCTTCCCCGCTCCTGCGGAGGAACGGGGAGCCATCCTGGAGTACTTCATCCAGGGCACGGAGCCCGCACCGTTCGAGGCGACGGCCCCTCCTTCCCTCTCGCCCCCACCCGCCCAGGCCGCGCCACCTCCGGCCGCACTCTCACCCGGCGTGGATACCCCGGCGCCTGCAGGCGAGCCGCCCTCTTCTCTGGCGCTCCCACCTCCCGCGAACAGATAGGTCGAACACCCGACCACCCCCCGCTCCCCGCTCAGGGCTGTCCCCACCGCCTGCTCCCACCGGATGGCAACCAGCCTCGGAGTCGGGTGGCGGCCTGGATCAGCCCGCCGGGCAATACGAGCACCACAAGAATGAAGATGCTCCCAAAGATGAGCAGGTGCATTTCGAGCAATCGGACCGCCAGGACCTCCTTCACAACAACGTAGAAGATGGCGCCAAGGATGGGACCCACGGGAGTCCCCACGCCGCCGATGAACGTCATGAGCAGGGCCTCGAAAGTCCAGCTTGGGCTGAAGGGATGTTGATAATAGTAGCTGGCGTGGTAGAAGGCAAAGGCGCCCCCGGCAATGCCGACGAAGAGGGTGCTGAGGGAAAGGGCGAGCAGCTTGTGCCGCAGGGTGGACACCCCCGATGCCTCGGCCGCGTCCTCGTCCTCCCGGAGGGCGAGCAGGCCGTAGCCGAGACGTGACCGCCCCAGGAGCCAGGATGTCGCAGTACACAGGCCCGCCAGTCCGAGAAACAAGTAATACCGCGGGATCAGGCTGTAGCGGGCGACGTAATCGGCCGGCATGGCAGAGATGACGGGGAGGAGATTGCCGACGGTGATCCGGAGGATCTCGGCCAGCCCCAGCGTTCCGATGGCAAAGTAGGCGCCGCGGAGACGGAAGGCTGGAGCCCCTATCAGCAGGCCGAAGAGGAGGGCCATCACCCCGCCGGCGGAAAGGGCCAGGGCGATGGGCCACCCCTCCAGCCAAAGGAGCCGCGTGGTCAGTGCCCCCAGACCGAAGAAGGCGGCGTGGCCGAGGTTGATCTGTCCCGCGAAACCGGCGAGGATGTTCCAGCTCTGGGCCAGCAGGACGCCAAGCAGAATCAGGATGAGCAGATTCAAATGATCGGACCGAGTGGTGACCAGGGGCACGAGGGTCAGGCACACGAGGACGACGAACGCCAGGAGCGGGGTCAGGCGTGGCCGCGTCATCATCGCCCGAACAGGCCTTGGGGACGGGCCAGGAGGATCACCAGGAACAGGATCAGACCCACCACCTCACGATAGGCGCCACCCAGGAGAATGGTGCTGGCGGATTCGGCCACCCCGAGAAGGAGCCCCCCCACGAAGGTTCCCATCATGCTCCCCAGGCCGGCCAGGACCACCACGATGAGAGCCTTCAGGGTCCACTCCAGACCGATGGACGGACTCACGGAGTACCCGATGGTGACCAGGGTCCCCGCGATCCCGGCGGTGGCCACACTGACCGCGAAAGCGACCCGATAGGTTGTGTCGATGTTGATACCCATCAGGGCCGCTGCCTCCCAGTCCTCGGCCGTGGCGCGAATGGCCTTGCCCAGGTAGGTCCGATGCAGGAACCCGTGCAGGCCCAGGATCACCAGGAAGGCCGCGGCCAGTCCCCCCAGGCGCATGATGGGGAAGGCGAGGCCCAGCACCCGGATGACCTGCCCCGAGTAGGCAGTGGTGATCCCCCGTTCGTCGGCGGTCCAGAGGAGGATGGCCAGGTTGTGGAAGACCAAGGCCAGGCCGAACCCGATGAGAAGCGAGTTCCTGATGCGCGCCTCTTCCGCTGAGGCGGCCACAAAGGTGAAGAGGCCGTGGTAGAGGAAGAACCCCACGACCAGCATGACGGGAAGGGTGAAAAGCAGGGAGAGGAACGGATCCACGTCCAGCAGAGCAACGATCCAGAAGCTGGCGTAGCCCCCCAGCATGATCAGCTCGCCATGGGCCACGTTGAGGATCTTGAGGACGCCGAAGACGAGCGAGAGCCCCGTCGCCGCCAGGCCGTACAGGCTTCCCACCAAAAGGCCGTAGACGATCTGCTGGGGCAGCAGGCTCATGCGGTCCCGGGAAGGAGGCCGAGGTAGGACCGGCGGACATGATCCCGCTGCAGCAGCTCCGCCGCGGGCCCCTCCGCCACGATCCGACCCATCTCCAGGATATAGGCGCGGCCCGCCAGGCCCAGGGCCGCAGGCACGTTCTGCTCCACCATCAGGATGGTCACGCCTCTCCGGTTGATCTCCGCGATGATCTGCAGGATCTGCTCGACCACCCTGGGGGCCAGGCCCCAGGAGGGCTCATCCAGGAGGAGCAGGCGAGGGCGGGCCATGAGGCTCCGCCCGATGGCCAACATCTGCTGCTCCCCACCCGAGAGGGAGCCCGCCAACTGATGACGTCTCTCGCGCAGGATCGGGAAGATCTGGTAGACCCAGGCCTGGGTCTCGTTCCGCCGGACCCGGGCCCCGGGCGTGAACGCCCCGAGCTCCAGGTTCTCCAGGACGCTCATCCGCGCAAACAGGCGCCGCCCCTCGGGCACCAGGGCGATGCCACGCCTCACGAGGTCATGGGGTCGCGTCCGCGTGATGGGTTGCCCCTGGAACCGTACCTCGCCCCGGCGCGGGCGAACCAGGCCCGCGATGGTACGAAGCAGGGTGCTCTTCCCGGCTCCGTTGGGGCCGATGAGGGCGACAATCTCCCCTGACCCGACCCGGAGACCGATCCCCCAGAGGGCCTGGAGATCGTCGTAGGCCACATCCAGGCCTTCGATTTCGAGCAATCGACACTCCTCTCAGATCCAGATGGCGAGTGCAGTACTAGCAGGGGCCCGAAATACTCTCTTTTGCCCAGGCTGCTCAAAAAGGTCCAGATGCAAGGCGGCGTCACCCATCAGATGGGTACCCGGTACCCATCCAAAAGGATGGGTCCCCGGCAGATGGGCCTTTTTCAGCAGCCTGCTAGGCGTGCGTGGTGGTGCCGAGGTACGCCTCGATGACCTGAGGGTCATGGACGATCTCTTCTGGCCGTCCCTCGGCAATCTTCTCCCCGTGATGGAGCACCATGATCCGGTCCGACACCTCCAGGACCGCGCGGACGTTATGCTCCACCATGATGACGGTGATCCCCCGCGCCCGGATCCGCCGGATGAGATCCGTGGCGGCCATGGCCTCGGCCGGGTTCAGTCCCGCCATGAGTTCGTCCAGGAGCAGCAGCTCGGGTTCGGTCGCCAGGCAGCGGGCCAACTCGACGCGCTTCCGGTCGATGGTGGTGAGCTGCCGGGCCAAGAGGTGGTCCCGTCCCACCAGGCCGACAAAGTCCAGCATCTCTCCAACCGCGCGCCGGGCCGCGGCCAGGCTGCCGTCGCGTCCCCGGCCGTAGAGTCGCCCCACCAGGACGTTGTCGGCCACCGTCATGTGGGGGAAAGGGCGGACGAATTGGAAGGTGCGGGCGACCCCCCTCCGGAGGATCTGGTGGGCTGGCAGACCGGTGATCAGGTCCCCCCGGAGGTGGACGGTCCCGCTGTCGGGGCGGAGGGCGCCGGCGATGCAATTTAACAACGTCGTCTTGCCCGAGCCGTTGGGGCCCATCAACCCCAGGATTTCCCCGCCCGCCAGGGCAAACCCCACCTGGCGAAGGGCCCGCAGGCCCCCGAAGGCCCGGGAGAGGTTCTCGACGGAGAGGAGGCCTTGGGATTCAGCGATGGGGAAGCCTCACCGTCAGCGCTGCTTGAAGGGTGGCGCCGGGTAGGCAAAGGGCTTGGTGGCGAACTCCTTCGGCCACACCAGCTCTTGCACGCCGTCCAGCCACTGCACCAGCACAGCCCGCACCTGACCGGTGCCGTCCGGGTTGAACCGGACGGGGCCGACCACCGTCGTCATGGCCGTGGCCGCCATGGCGTCCCGGATCTTGTCCCGATCCAAGGAGCCGGCTTGTTCGATCGCATTCGCCAGGAGCTGGACGCAGGCAAAGCTCGGCCCCGTGATCGGATCGGCCGGCCGTCCGAGCCGCTGGAGGTGCGCCTGGTTCAGCTCGGCCACGCCCGGGTACTTCACGCCGTTATGCCACCCCGGGCCCAGGAGGATGTAGTCCCCGGCCTTCCCCAGGTTCCGGGACCAGACAGGTGCATCGGGGGCGCGGATGACGAAGGTGAACTTCGGCGTGTAGTCCAGCTCTTGCATCTGCTTCACGATGGCCATTCCGTCGGGCGGATTGGGCAGGGAGAGGAGCGCCTCGGCGCCGGCGCTTTTGGCCCTCAGGATGATATCCGAGAAGTCCTTGGAGCCCACCGCATACTCGGCCTGCACCACGATCTGGTAGCCGTGGGCAGCCGCCGCCTTCACCCAGAGGTCGCCCAGCTCTTTCCCCCAATCCGTTTTCTCCTGGAAGATGGCCACCTTCTTCGGTCGTTGGGCCTCAGGCAGGTAATCGTTCAGCACCTGGAAGGTGGCCTTGGCGATATCGGGCGACTTCCAGAAGGGGGAAAACAGATAGCGATAACCGCGCTGGTGAATCGAGTAGAGCGCGAAGGCGACGCCGCAGTAGGGAATCTTGTTCTTTTCGGCGACGGCCGCCGCCGCCGCGTGCAAGTCGCTCCCGAAGGTCCCCAGGTACGCGACCACCCCCTGCGCCGCCAGCGTTTCGAGACGGGCGACGGTCTTCGTGCTGTCCGACTCATCATCCAGCATGACGAGCTGCAGCGGCAGCTTCTGACGTCCCACGGTGACGCCCCCGGCCCGGTTGATTGCCTCCACGCCGAGCTCGTAGCCGGTCTTGTTCTGGGCTCCGGGCGCTCCGTACCGCCCCGTCAGCGGGACCACCGCCCCGATCTTCACCGTCTCGGCCGCCTCCGCGGCGGACTCCCACCCTAACCATGCCACGGCGCCCAGGACCACCAGGCCCACGGCAGCCATGGCCCACAGCGGATGCATGAATCGATGCATGTCCCCCCTCCCTCTTCGTTCCAGGTCAGTGCCTTTGCACATACTGAGCCCGGCCGTAAATCAGGCCGCAGGATACGCCCCCGAGTGGTGCATCTTTATCATAGGGATGGATTTCGGGTCAATAGGAGGAAAATGGTCCGTGAACTCTGACTCTTGCCTTCCCCTGTGCCCGTGTGTTATATGAGGGTCCCTCCAGAGCATTGCCGCGAGGTCGCTCGACGAGGAGGACCCGGCATGAAGACCTACCGGAGCGATGTGGTGGGGAGCCTGCTGCGACCGGAGTACCTGAAGGAGGCGCGCCAGCAGTGGGAAGCGGGGCAGCTCGGCGCCGCCGACTTCAAGCGCCTCGAGGACCGGGCCGTGGACGAGGCGATCCGCCTCCAGGAGGAGGCAGGGCTGGACGTGCTCACGGACGGCGAGATGCGGCGCTACGCCTTTTTCGGCCACCTCATCGAGGCCCTCGACGGCTTCGACAAGTTCGGGGGCTGGGCCATCCCGTTCCGCGACGAGCAAGGCGGCGAGCTGGTCTTCAAGCGCCCGGTGGTGGTGGAGAAGCTCCGCTGGCGACGGAGCATGTGCGGCGAGGAATTCGCCTATCTCCGCGCGAGGACCGCGAGGCCCACGAAGGTCACCCTGATTAGCACCCAGCAGGCGGCGGCCTACTACGATCCCGAGAAGTCAACGGGTGCCTACCCGACCCGGGACGCCTACCTCGCGGACATCGTGGATTTCACGCGCCGCGAGGTGGAAGAGCTGGTTCGCCTCGGCTGCACGTACGTCCAGATCGACGCGCCCCAGTATGCGGCGCTGCTGGATCCGGAACTTCGCGAGGGCTACCGGCGGCGGGGCAGCGACCCCGACCGGCTCATCGATGCCTGCATCGAGATGGACAATGCGGTGATTGCCCAGCACCCGGGGGTCACCTTCGGCCTCCACATCTGCCGCGGCAACAACCAGTCCATGTTCTACGCCAGCGGGAGCTACGAGCCCATCGCACGGGTGTTCAGCCGCAGCCGGTTCCAGCGCTTCCTCCTGGAGTACGACGACGAGCGCTCCGGAGGGTTTGAGCCGCTCTCCGCCATGCCCGAAGACCGGATGGTGGTGCTGGGCCTGGTGACGACGAAGAAGCCGCGCCTGGAACCCGTGGACGAGCTGCGACGGCGCATCCACGAGGCGGCAAAATTCCTCCCCCTGGAGCGGCTGGCGCTCAGCCCCCAGTGCGGCTTCGCCTCCACGCTGGCGGGCAACCGGATCACGCCGGAGGATCAGAGACAGAAGCTCCACCGCGTGGCGGAAACGGCCCGCGCCGTCTGGGGCGCATGAACTCGGCGTCGCCCTTTTCCCTTGACAGGGCCATCCAAGCGACGCATCCTGCGTTACCACATACCACCGCACGAGACGGATCACGCCGATGAAGATCATGGATCGGGTCTCCCCGGAAGTCGACTGGCCGCCCTATCTCTACCCCGCCTACCGGTCCACCCTGCTCCGCGCGCCCACACGCCCCCTGGTCCTCTTGCCCCACAGGCTCTCGGAGCGCACCGGCCCCGTGTTCGGCCATGGCGACATCGGCCCCTTGGACCATGACCTGACCCGCCAGCACGGCGGTGAACCCCTCGGGGAGCGCATCATCGTCACCGGCCGGGTCCTCGACTCTGACGGCCGGCCCGTTCGGAACGCGCTGGTCGAGGTGTGGCAGGCCAACGCCGCCGGACGCTACGCCCATGCGAAGGACCAACACCCCGCCCCGCTCGACCCCAACTTCACGGGAGCGGGCCGCTGCCTGACCGACGCCGACGGCCGCTATCGGTTCGTCACGGTCAAACCAGGCGCCTACCCGTGGAAGAACCACCCCAACGCCTGGCGACCCGCCCACATCCATTTCTCGGTGTTCGGGACCGCCTTCACCCAGCGACTCGTGACCCAGATGTACTTCCCCGGCGACCCGCTGCTGGATCACGACCCGATCCTCCAGTCCATCCCCTCGCCGGAGGCGCGTCAACGGCTGGTTGCCGCCTTCGACCTCGACATCACCCAACCGGAGTGGGCCCTCGGTTACCGCTGGGACCTCGTGCTGCGTGGCCCGGCTGCCACCCCGATGGAGGGCTGACATGTCCCGGCCCGCCACCCCGCCGCAGACCATCGGGCCGTTTTTCCACATCGGCCTGGACGTTCCTGGGACCGAGCAACTGGTGCCGGCCGATCACCCCGGCGCCGTGCCCATCGAAGGTCGCGTCTTCGACGGGGCTGGCGACCCCGTGGATGACGCCCTCATCGAGGTGTGGGACGCCCGCGGCGTCCGCTTCGGGCGATGCGCCACCGATGCCACGGGCCGATACCACTTTCTCGCCGTGAAGCCCGTCGGGGGCCCTGTCGCGGGAGCCTCCGGAGAGGCCCCCCACCTGAACATCTCGGTGTTCGCCCGGGGTCTGCTCGACCGACTCGTGACCCGCATCTACTTCCCGGACGAGGCAGCGGCGAACGCCGCCGATCCGGTGCTGGCAAGGATCGCCGATCCCGGCGCTCGGGCCACCCTGGTCGCCCGCGCCGAGGCAGGCTCCCTGCGCTTCGATATCCATCTGCAAGGCGAACAAGAGACGGTCTTCTTTGCCCTCTGATCGGCTGTTCGGACCCACCTTCACCACGGACGCGATGGCCGACGCGGTGAGCGACCGGGCCTGGGTCCAGGCCATGCTCGACGTCGAGGCCGCGCTGGCCGCCGCCGAGGAGCGGGCGGGGGTCATTCCCTCCGGCACCGCCGCCAGAATCGCCGCCTGCTGCACCGCCGACCGGTTCGACATCGCCACCCTTGGCCGAGCGGCAAGAGAGGCGGGGAATCCGGTCATCCCCCTCGTGGCCGCGCTGACCCGGGCCGTCCCGCCGGAGGCATCCGGCTGGGTGCACTGGGGCGCTACCAGTCAGGATATTCTCGACACCGCCATGGTGCTCCTTGCGCGACGAGCCCTCGATCTGGTGCTCTCTGACCTTGCCGCCATTGCCGCCGCGTGCGCCAGATTGTCCCACAAGCACCGGCAGACCGTCATGCTTGGCCGGACGTTCCTGCAGCCGGCTGTCCCCATCACCTTCGGGCTGAAGGCGGCCGGGTGGCTCGTGGCCACGTTGGATGCTCGCCGCCGGCTAGCGGAGCTGCGCGCAAGCGGACTGGCCATCCAGCTCGGTGGCGCGGCCGGCACCCTCGCCTCCCTGGGGGCGGATGGGCCGAGGGTCCTCCGCCTGATGGCCGAAGAGCTGGCGCTCGCCGAGCCCGTGGTTCCCTGGCACAGCGCGCGGGGTCGGATCGCCGAGGTGGGCGCTGGCCTCGGGGTGACCTGCGGGGTGATGGGCAAGATCGCGGGTGACGTCGCCCTGCTCATGCAGGCCGAGGTGGGCGAGGCGGCGGAACCGACCGCCCCCGGACGGGGCGGATCCTCCAGCATGCCACACAAGCAAAACCCAGTGGCCGCCATGGCCGTCGAAGCCGGTGTGCGGCGGGCCCACGCCCTGGTCGGTGTGCTGCTGGGGGCCATGCTCCAGGAGCATGAGCGGGCGGTCGGTGGGTGGCACGCCGAGTGGGAAACGATCGGGGAGCTGTTCCGCCTCAGCGCTGGTGCCGTGGATCGGGTCCGGGATGTCATGGACCGGCTCCACGTTGACCCCGTTCGCATGCGGGCCAACCTGGATGCCACCCATGGTCTGCCGCTCAGCGAACACGTGGCGCTGTTGCTCGCCCGGCGCATGGGTCGGGGCGAGGCCCGCGCCCTCGTCGAGAGGGCCATCCAGCGATGCCGCGCCAGCGGGCGTCACCTGCGGGACGAGCTGCTCGCCGATCCCGCCGTCACCGCCCATCTCTCGGCCGCCGAACTGGATGAGGCCCTCGACCCCGCCCGCTACCTCGGCGCGACCCAGGTCTTCATCGATCGGGCCCTCGCTGCCTACCGGTCGGCCATCTCCTGAGCCGGAGCGCCGTGCCCATCATGAACACCGTCACCGTCTCGCTCCAGACAACGGGGGAATCTCATGACCGATGAGACGTTCGAACGTGGGATGGTCGTGCGGCGCCAGGTCCTGGGCGACGAACACGTTGACCGGGCTAAAGCGGCCGCGACCGATCTCACCGCCGACTTCCAACAGCTTATCACCCGTTACGTCTGGGGGGAGATCTGGACCCGCCCTGGCCTCGATCGGCGTACCCGGAGTTGCATCACCATCGCGATGCTCGTGACGCTCAACCGACCCGAGGAACTGGCGATGCACCTTCGGGCAGCCATGACCAATGGCGTCACCCGCGCGGAGATCAAGGAAGTGTTGCTGCAGACCGCCATCTACTGCGGGGTGCCGGCAGCCAACGCCGCCTTCGCCATCGCCCAGCGCGTCCTCGGGGACGCCGAAGGCCGTCACCCGCCACCCGCCGCTCGCTGAGCGAGGCCGCTGACGGACAAGGAAAAGAAGCGTTTTCGAAAGAGGAACACGACATGAGGAGAAGAATTGCCGCCAAACCGGCCACCCAAATGAATACCAAAGAACTCGGTCAGGCCACCAAAGAATTCGAGCGTGAGTTTGTGGCCGATTCGTTCGGACCACCTGGCCCGGTGGAACGGGAGCAATGGCGGCGGGCCAAGCAGAAGCGGGGGCGACCCCGACGGGGGCGCGGCGTGAAGGTTATTTCGGTCAGCCTCGAGAAAGGGGGTCAAGTCCCAATTTCGGTGTAAAAATGTTCAGGCGTAGGGTCTCATGTTAGGCCACCTGCTCCTTGTGCATCCCTCCCTCTCTGCGCAGTCCATCCAGGGCTCGGAGGATTTTTGGGGGCATGCG
>Ga0209172_10003105_pt1 | contig 26583 bp, 23 predicted proteins | sample LarsenN4metaG_FD_184113 | JGI IMG/M metagenome (GOLD analysis project Ga0209172, IMG submission 184113) | Hot spring sediment bacterial and archeal communities from British Columbia, Canada, to study Microbial Dark Matter (Phase II) - Larsen... ... | reverse complement strand
ATTTATTTCTGTATAAGACATCCTTTATCTTTTTAGGGTCTTTTGTAAATACTTCTTGAAAGTCTCCGCGTACAGCATGAAAATATAGTATTGTGCCTTTTTTTATCTCTTTATCAACTATTGCTGTGAGACTGTCAGAAGTATAGAGATATGCTTCTTCAGATTCAATTGTTCCCCAAAACGAATTTGACCAGTCTGTTTTACCCGATGTATAACAACCGATCAAAAGGAGTAAAAAAGAAATTACGACTACTTTTTTCATCAATTTTATTCGTTTTTGCCGTTGTTGGCCTTTAGTAATTACATTTTCAAAGTCCAAGTCTCAATTTTGTTGAAAAATATTCAGACAGACGTTGACTGATCCAGTTTGGCTACTCGCGTTGGCTTATTTGGTTTTCAATCCCTCAAATTCCCTCTTGGATTCTTTCCATTCCGTTCTCTGTACTTGTCGATGTACTCGCTCTCAAGGTGTTTCGCCGCTCGTCTTCCGGGAATATCGCGGACAATAACGCGCGCAAAAAATCTCGGCCAGTTATCAATCAGGTTGGCAAAACGCAACTGAATCCGCATCCGTTTCGACATCCCGTCTTTCGCGTTGATGGGGCCGCTGCTGATGCCGTATTTGAAAACATCGTCATCAATCTTGTCCACTATCTCGTAGAGATGATGAGGCTCTTGGCTATCGTCTGCATTTCTGTGCGCCATGATTCGTCAGGTCAGTTGCCAGCCGGATTTGTTGCTTTGGGTCTCGTAGTTGTAGGTCGGCAAATAATTGAACGGAAAACCCATTTTCATTTCAAAAGCCTCGTCTGCTATGTACAACAAAGGCTCGAAAACGATGTCGTCGGGCATCTGGGCTGGGTCATTCAACACCTTTTCGTAGTAATCCTTACCTTCCGCTACTACTGCGCAACGCGCATAGAGAAAATCGTCCGAAGAGATGAAGTTGTCAGGCTCATTGGCCGCGTACGCGAGAGCGTGCGCCCGTGTATCCAAGTGGTAAAGTTTTTCGGAGAGTTTATCGGCAAAAAGATAAATGCTTGACAGCGGCATTTTTGCCAGCATCTCGACGGCTGGAGAGATTTTGTCCTCACCTGTTTTTTTCGACCAGTCAATCTTGTCAATGACCCGCCAAAAATCCGCTTCGGAGAACAAGTTGTCCGCCGGTGTTTTATCCTGCAGCCGGATTTCAACCTTGGCAGTTTTGCCAAATTTTTCCTTCAAGTCATTGACGAAGTGACTGTTCAGGTCGTTCAGATTGACGTTCAGTACCGTAGTCATATTCGTGCTATTTATAGTCTTGCAAAGTTAGGGAAAAATAATCAAAGACATCCCTCACCTCCCCGGCCTCCACAGCATCCCCACTGAAAACCCATTGCTGTCGTGTCCGGGGTTGTTTTCTGCGCCCCAGGTGTTTCCGTTGGAAATGTGGACGTGCCGGACGCCGACTTGTAGCGAGAGTGCCGGGTTCAGGTTGAATTCCGCGCCGATGCCATATTTGGGTGAGCCGTTGAGGTGTGTCCCCGTGCGGGTATCGCCGAAGAAACCCGAAGGCTGCGGAAATTTTTCCACGAAGGCGATGATGCCCGCGCCGCTTTCAAAATACAGCCGAAACTTCTCCCGATGAACCGGATAAAACCGCACGAATGGCCGCAGACCGAATCCCCAGGTGTTGTTCACGGCATCGTGAACGTAATAACTGGTGAATTCTCCGCCCAGCGCCAGCCATTTTCTGGCGTGGAAAAGTAGACCCACATTGTTTTGATACACGGTCGTCTCCGAGCCGTAGTAACCCCACGACATCCCGAAGTCATCGTACCAAGTGATTTTATTGATGATGGAGGTGTCCTTATCGGTCAGCAACAAACAGGCTGCGGCAGCCACGGCGGGGAGGATGATGCCTGCGGAAGTGTGCAGGTTCAGCGGCTGAAAACCGAGCGGATTTTGATACCATTTGGTGAAAGGCGGGTATTCGCCGAATTGCCCGAACGACGGCTGGGCGAACGCCAGCAAGGCGAGAAAAAGGAGTTTTTGTTTCATAGCGCCGCATTAACGACGCAGAAGAGAAAATCGCTGGCTCAAGTGATTACTTTTTTATAAACCTTGAATCATCTTACATTGGTTTTTCTTCTTTGACTTAGTGTGGGTTTTCACAACAATTTGACCGAAATGACCTTGTTTTCTGGCATAATTTCGACCCAATCCCTCTTTGTTGCATTTGGGATACATTCTATCAAATTTTCATCCCTGAAGTATTTTTCAAAGGCTTTTTCTCCAAGCCAAATTGTCATTTCATACTCGTCTTGCCCTGTTTTACCAAGCCATGCTATTGTTTTAATTTTTTGAAGATGCCTGATTTCCTCAGTTGTATTCTGGAATTCGGCAGGGGGAGGTGATAAGATGCCATCGCACCAAAAACCTTTCAACTCTTCCCTGTCAGTTTCGTCAAGGATTTGGGAAAGGCGATATTCCAAATGAGAGCAGAATTCTTTGGTGAGCGATTTCATGTTCAAACTTTTGATATAAATGTGATTTCTCGATAAACCTCCAAATACCTTCCCGCCACCACCGCGTTCGAGTAGTTTGTTTCTACTTTCTGTCGCGCCGCTTCACGGTATTTTTCCAATCCAATTTTTCCTTCCAGAATTTCAAAAATCCCCTCCGCCAGCGCCCGGCTGTCGCCCTGAGGTGCGATAAAACCTTCCTGCAAGTGGCCGACCATTTCGGGAATGCCGCCGGTGGCAAAACCCGCGACAGGCGTGCCACAAGCCAGCGACTCCATCACCGTGTTGGGCAAATTGTCCTCCAGCGACGGAATGGCGAACACGTCCGCCGCGCCGTAGGCTTGCACCAATTTTTCCTGTTCCTGCACCAAACCCAAAGCGTGGACAGGGTAGGGGAGCGCCGCCAACGCTTCCGGCTCGGCTTTGCCCAACACAAGGATTTCCAACTGAAAATCAGGACGTTGCGCTTTTATCATTTGCAGGGCTTCGAGCAAAAAACGAAATCCTTTGCGCTCCTCGCTCACTTTCATCGCAGCGAAAAGCAGGACTTTTGCATTGGACGAAATGCCTTTTCCCGAGCGAAAAGCCTGTCGCTCGGCTTCTGTCATCGGCTTGAAAACCGACGTGTCAATCGGGTTCGGAATGGCCGTCACCGGGTAGTTTTTCAGCAGTCCGCTCGACCGCGCCACGTCCGCCAGCCATTCGCTACACGTCACGAACTGAATGTTTTCGGGAAACAAATCCCGTTTGCGCCGCCACACGCGGTGCGACAAATCGTCCGGCGCGGGATGTTTCAAAAAGGGGCAATTCCCGCATTCGTTTTTAAAATGTTCGCAGCCCTGACTGTAATGGCAGCCGCCCGTGAACGCCCACATATCGTGCAAAGTCCACACAACAGGTTTGCCGGTTTCGGCGAGTTGGCGGATGTTTTTCAAAGACAAAAAACCCTGATTGACCCAGTGCAAATGCAGCACATCGGCTTCGCGCACGAGCGGGTGTTGCGAGAGGTTTTTTCCAAAATTTGCCAGCGAAAAAGAGAATCGCACCGACTTGTCGCGCTCGAACGGCACGAACGAAATCCGCTCGGCATAAAACGGCCAGCGATTGCCTACATCGTTGGAAGTCAGCAAATTAGCCGTGACGCCAGAGACTTGCAAGGCTGTTTGCAATCTTCGGCAAGCCACGCCTGCGCCGCCGTGCGCGTAGGTGTTGAGGAGGAGGATGTTCATATTGAGGGTTATTAAGAGTCATCCTTAGGGGGCATTGAAGTCATTTTTTGTAACAACTTAGAGAGGTTTCAATAGCACACGGATTTCACGGATTAGACACGGATTCGCTTGTGAAAACTAAAAAATCTGTGTCTAATCCGTGAAATCCGTGTGCTATTTTAGGTGGCCTAAGTTTTTACTATTTTTTAATCACTTATAATGACCTTAATGACCCCTATGACCTTTGATCAACGTATAGTTATGACAATCCGGCTCTTTGGCGACAACGCGAAAACCGGCAGCGAGCAAGGCCTTCAAGGATTCTTCGATGCGCTGCAAATATTGGGTGTCCAGATGATTGGCCGCCGATTCGTCGAATTCGATGCAAAGAATGCCGACTTCGATGTTGTCTTCCAGCAACGACTGAATCACCTGATATTCCGCGCCTTCGATGTCGAGTTTCAGGAGGTCAATTTTCGTGTGACCGAGTTCCTGCATCAGGCCGGAAAGCCGGCGAACCGGCACTTCGATAAAACGGTCAGAATGCTGGAGATTGACTAGCGAATGCGAGACGTGTGCCTCATTTTGCGGCGCAAAAAATCGCAAGGTCGTGTCTTCATTCCAAATGCCGAGCGGGTGAAAATGGAGGCGTTCGGCCAACGTGGGCGGATATTCAGGGTAAAAACCCGTTGGGCTCGTCGTGCATTTCGTTGGCTGGCCTTGTTTCAAATGTTGCACAAGTCCTTCAAAATGAGCGACTGCGCGAGGCGTCGGGTCGAAAATATGTACCGCGCAACCGTATTTCGCCGCCACGCCGAGGTCGAAAGAGATGTCTTCGCCGGCGCCGACGAGGTAGCAGACGGCGTCGGGTTTCAGCCAATTTTCAGGAATAATCCAGCCGCCGTAGGGAGTTCCGATTCGTTCGGTCGGCGTCAGCGGCTCGATGGGGATGTTCAATTTTCGCTCTGTCCACTTCAAAAACCGGCGGCGCACTTGCCGAAGCATGTTTTGCATGAAATTGTCGTTATTTGCCGCAAAAGTCGACAGGATTTACAGGATTTACAGGATTTAACCTGAATATTCTTGGCGATTACTGAAAATGTCTATGTCTTGCTCTGTCCCCGTTCTCTTTCTCACCTTCAATCGCCCGGAACACACCCGCGCTTCGCTCGAACGCATCCGGCAGGCGCGACCGCCGAGGATTTATGTCCATTGCGACGGAGCGCGCCCGCAAGTGGCTCGCGAGGCGGAAAAAGTAGCGGAAGTCAAGCGAATTGTCAAAGAATGCATTGACTGGGATTGCGAGTTTGTCGCGTTTTTTCGCGCTGAAAATCAGGGACTTCGACAAGGTGTGTTCGGCGCTTTGAACTGGTTTTTCGCGCGGGAACCCTACGGCATCGTGCTGGAAGACGACTGCGTGCCCGACCTGACGTTTTTCCGGTTTTGTGAGGAAATTTTGGAAAAATACAAAGACGACGAACAAGTGATGCACATCGGCTGCTCCAATCTGGCGGAGGCTGAAACGGCGGGATTGGAAGCGAGTTATGTTTTTTCCCGATTTTCCTTCGTGTGGGGCTGGGCGGGCTGGCGGCGAGCCTGGCAAAAAATGTCGCTCGATTTGGAGGGGTTGGACGAGTACGAGCGTTCGGGTGAAATCAAAAATTTCACCGCTGACCCGATGGCGCAGGCCTATATGCTCGACAAATTTCGGGCGACGCGAGCGCGAAAAAATAACTCCTGGGCTTATGCCTGGTTTTACAGTATTTTGAAAAACAAGGGTTTGTGCGTCGTGCCGACGGTAAACCTCGTGCAAAATGTAGGCGTGGGAGCCGAAGGCGCGACCAACACGACCGAACAAAACGAAAAAGCCATGCTGCGGGCGCAACCAATTTCTTTTCCGCTCGTTCATCCTCAAAGCCGTGAGCCTGACCCCGCGTTGGAGCGGCGTTTTTTTTACCTTTCGCAAAAAAGCAAATTCCGGCTCTTGCTTTGGTATTTTTTGAAAATTATCGGCTTGCGATAGCAGTTATAAAACCCTGTAAATCTTGTTAATCCTGTCAGAATGAACTACATCGTCTATGACCTCGAAGCGACTTGCTGGGAAAATCAGCCGCCCGGCTATGTGCAGGAAACCATCGAAATCGGGGCTTTCAAAATCAATCATTTTGGAGAAATACGCGGCAAATTCAATCGCTTCATCCGCCCGACGGTACATCCGGTGCTGTCGCCTTTTTGCCGCCAACTGACTGGAATTGACCAGGTTGACATCAATCGCGCACGGTATTTTCCCGAAGTGATTCAAGAATTTATGGACTGGGCGCGCATCGAGGAAGAAGATTATGTATTGTGTTCGTGGGGCAATTTTGACCGGAAAATGTTCGCCCACGACTGCCGCCTTCACCGCCTCGACGCGGACTGGACGGAGCGCCACGCCAACTTGAAAGAACAATACCGAAACCTGAAACGGATGCGCAACGGCATCGGCCTGCGCAAGGCGGTGGAAAAAGAAGGCATCCCGTTCACCGGCCAGCACCACCGGGGCATTTCGGATGCGGAAAATTTGACAAAACTGTTTTTGAAATACCTGGGGAGTTGGAGTTTGTGAATCTCACGCTCCCTGCAAACCCTTCCATAATTTCAACTCCCCCATTACAATCAGGCCAATCGCGGCCAGAATCACCAATCCTGCGCCTTGCAGCAACATTCCGGCTGGAATGTTGGCAAACAAAGGCAGCAACACCGCCAACGCGAAAGTACCGAGAATCACGTAGATACCGGTCTGCGCTTCCTTGAGGCCATCCGCTTTTGTCTTATAATATTTGTAGGGAAAAAGTCGCCGGTCGAGGTACACGAACAGCCGGTCTTGCAGAATGCCGATGAGGATGATGAGCAGCAGCACAGCGAACACTTTGTCCGTCTTGTCGCGCCGCGCCAGCCAGTAGATGAGCGAGCCGAGGCCACCCGTGTTGTTCAGGATTTCGGCGATGATGATGTAGGTCCAGGAAATAGCCGTGAGCACGCGCAGGTCTTCCGTAAATTTGGAAAACACAGAGGGCAGGTACACGGAACGCATTGTCTGCCAGTTCGTTGCGCCAAGCGTGTGCGTCGTGTGCAGGTGTACGTCCTCCGTCTCGCGGATGCGTTGTACGACCACCGGAATCATGTAAACGAGAATGCCGAACGCGAGAAAAGCGACTTTCATACCATCGCCGAGGCCAAACCAAAGCATAAACAAACCGGTGAGCGCCGAGATGGGCAGGTAGCGCAGCGCGTCCACCGGTTTGGCGAAAAGCCCGTTGAACAAAGGAATAAAACCGATAAGTCCGCCGATAAAAAGCGACAACAGAATGGCCCAGAAATAACCTTTGAGATTGAGCCAAACGGAATGAAAAGTGTGTTTGGCGAGTGCATCTTCCTCTGCCAGTTTCGGGTAAGCCTGCACGACCTGGAATGGCGTCGGCAGGATTTTGTAAATTTTGCCTACTTCTTTGGCATTGGCGAAGCGGATGCTGTCGGCGCGGAGAAGCGAGTCGCGGTCGAGGTTTTGCAGCGCCGGGTCATCGAGGTTGGGTGCTCGATAGTCGAGTGCGGGCACGGCGAGCATTTCGGCGAGCAGCCACCACAGCCCGATTAACAGCGCTGCGCCGGCAACGCCGAGGGTAATGTTTTGGGTTTGGGAAAGTTGTCCGCGAAGATGGAACATGGACATATTAAGGCTGAAAGTTATTTTCTTCTTAAAACAGCGGTAAATGTACACGTCATTTCTGTCATTCGTCGTCATTGGATAAAACCCTTCGAAGGCAAGAAGTAACCTCGAGATTCAAAGTCAATTTTGCGGGAAAGCCGTTTTTCGTGTAAGTTTGCCTGCGATTGCTTGGAAATACTGCCGCACGCTCCAAAATAGCATCATTTTTGATACATATTTTTTGGTAGAAATTATTCCCATTTGCCTTAATCAGCCTTGATTGCCACACAACATGACGAACAACAAACGCATCGTCCCATGCGCCGATTGACCACACATATCTTTTTCGTGATGCTGCTCTGCGCAGTTGCCCAGCCGTCGTTCGGTCAGGATAAGGCTGTGAACGACACGCTGAACACCCGCCTTACGCTACTCTCGCAACTCTCACAATCAGAGAATTACGAGCAGGCGCAGGTCGAAGCCGAAGGGTTTCGCGATTTTTTGAAGCGTCACAAATTGCCCATCACGCCAAAAGCGCTGGCGCTGATTTCCAATATTTACAAAGCCAATGCCGACGACCGCAGCGCCACGCGCCTGCTTTCCGATGCCGAACTCGATGCCCGCAAAGACCCCAACCCGGAAACGAAAGCCGCGCTGCTTGCCGTCCTGGTGAAAGAATGCCGCCGCTGGGATTTGCCCGACCAGGCCCTTACCTGCCAGCAACTGCTCACTATCGCTCAAGACTCCATCGTTGCCCGCCAGCGCCGCGCTGAAATACTCAAAATGGAAGCGAAGGTGGATTCTATCTCAGCGCTTCGCAAGAAGGAAATGGCCGAGCAACATAAATATTTTCACATCGAGCGCGACCGTGCGATGATGTGGGGCGGCGCGATTGGTTTGGCTTTCCTGGCTTTGCTTTTTGCTTATTACCGCAATACCGACCATTGGCGCAAACTGATGGAAAAGAAAGAGTTGGAATGGGACATGATGCGCACAAACCTTCGTCGGGAAGCCGAAGAGCACGCCATCGCGCAGGCTGTGCAAGCCGTAGAAGCGGCGCAAACTGCCGTCGTCGCCACTCCCCCCGACCCCTATCAAATGTATCACGGCCCGAAACCGGAACAAATCGCCTTGCTCATCGAGCCTAACCGCCAAGTCGTGCTTTACATGAAGTCGTTGCTTTCCGACCGTTTTCAAATCGAGACAGCGGCTTCGCCCACAGAAGGTTTACAAATGGCAAACGACCTGTTGCCTGACCTCGTCGTGTGCGATGCCGTTTTAAATGGCCGCACTGGCATTGATATCGCCCGGCAAATCAAGTTGTCGGAGCGAACAAATCACATCCCGGTCGTGCTTTTGACCGACAAATTTGGCAACGAGGGCAAACTCGACGCCTTGCGCGCGGGGGCCGATGCGTGGTTCACCCGCCCGGTCATTGACGACGAATTCGATGCCTCCGTACAACGCCTGCTCGATACGCGAAAGGTCAAACACGAGCATTTCAACCGCTTTTTACAACTCTATTTTACGGACAACCGCATCCCGCTCGACGACTCTTTCCTCGCGCGTTCGGTGCAGATGATAGAGCAAAATCTGGCTGATCCGGATTTTACTGCCGACAATATTGCCCGCAAACTGCAATTGACCAAAACGCACTATACCAAGAAGTTAAAAGTGCTGACCGGCAAAGAACCGGTGCAACTTATCAAGGAAATGCGCCTTGAAAAAGCGAAAGTGTTGCTCGAAAAACGCGCCGGAACACCACAGGCCATTGCCGAACTCGTGGGTTTCACCAATCCCGGCACGTTCTCGCTCGCGTTCAAAGAATATTTCGGAGAAAATACCTTGTTGCTCCACATGCCGCCGCGCCAGTTGCTGTGAAAAAAGACCCGCTTTTCTTCATCGCCGTGTTGCCGCCAGAAGATTTGCAGCGTGAAGTCACGGCTTTCAAACAACACATCGCCGATACCTGGGGGGCGCGTCATGCATTAAAAAGTCCGCCACACCTCACGCTCCAGCCGCCGTTTGCGTGGCCAGAAAAAGATCTGGGTTCGCTTAAAAAATGCCTTGTAGAATTCGCTTCCCGCGAGTCGTTGTTCGAGGTTAGTTTACAAGGATTCGGGGCGTTTCCGCCGCGTGTAGTTTTTATCAAACCTCTGAAAAACAGATTTTTAGAACAGATTTTCCAAAACCTCATTCATTCCCTCGAACGCGATTTGGGCTTTTCCGACCCGCGCAATCGCCGTCCTTTTCACCCGCACATGACGATTGCCCACCGCGATTTGGACGAGCGTGATTTCCCTGATGTATGGGCATTTTTTCGGGAAAAAAAGTTTGAAAGAAAGTTTGAGGCAACGGCACTTACCCTGCTACGGAACGTGCAGGGGAAGTGGGCAATAGAGGAAAATTTCCACTTCTCTCTTTAATACTGCTTCGTCATCCAGTACATCCCGCCGCTTGGCAACACGTTGTTTTGAAAATCGAAAAACGTCGCGTGTTCCTGGTGCGAGCCTTGTCCCCAGGGCGTGCTGCAGGCGGAGGAAACCCACGCCGGTTCCCAATAAACGACTCCGATGCCGCCGCGTTTTTTCACTTCTTGGGTCAGGTCAACGAGCCATTTTTGCTGATTTTCAGGGCTGGCCGGTGCGTATCCCGATTGCACTTCGCTGATGATGTTGCTCGCCTGGTCGTTGGATTGGGTCGTCCAGATGTAACCCGTTTCAAAAATCATCACGTCTTTGCCCGCGTATTTTTGGCGCAGTTCCGCGACGACGTTCCCGCAATCGGTGATGGTCGTAGGTTTGTGCCAGGCCCAATAATAAGAGAGGCCAATGACGTCGAAATCAGTCACACCTGCGTTCCAAAAGCCTTCCATGAGCCATTTCGCATCGGAAGGCCCGGCGATATGCAGGGCTACTTTTACCTTTTTGCCGCTGGCTTTTTCCACGTCGCGCACGGCGCTGATAGCCGTTTTAAAAAGTTGGCCGTTGCGGTTCCAGTCGAGCACCCAGCCTGCGTCGTTGACTTGCCGGGAAAGCAGGATACCCCGGTTGGTTTCGTTGCCGATTTGCACCATGTCGGGCAGCAGATTTTCGGCATTCAAACGATTGAGCGTCTGGGAAATGTAGTTGTAAACCGAGTCTTTTAGCGCCGGCAAATTATCCACCACAGGTTCCCATGCTTTGGGAATCCATTGGCGTTGAGGGTCAGCCCAAAAGTCGGACAAATGAAAGTCGAGCAGGACGCCCATGCCTGCCGATTTGGCGCGTTGAATGCTCTTTTTCACATCCTGAAAATCGGAGTAACGCTTGCCGGCATTCAACGTGTCGTACCACGACGGCGTGTGCCAAAGCCGCAGGCGGACGAGGTTGCATTTGTTATCGGCAAAAATCCGGTAAGGGTCTTTTGCCGCGCCATTTTCCTTGTAAATCACGCCGCAATCCTCCATTTCATTCACGTACGACAGGTCGGCGCCGAGATAAAAAACCGGTTTTTCAACGACGGTTGTGTCGCCTCCGGGCGGGTCCACCTCGGTCATGCCCGGCTGTTTTTTGCAATTTGAAAAAAGAAAAAAAGGAGAGAGCAGGAGCAGGAAGGCGACTTTGAATTTCATGCTGTGGAAAGGTTGGTGCAAAGAAACGCCACAAATGAACAACAGTTGAACAAAACCTGACCTTGTTTTCGGCCAAAGAGGGCGCCGACCTTTGTCACGAAAAACAATTTTCGCACAAAAATCTGGAATCGAAATGGCTTACAAAGGTCAGATAATGAACTGTCCCCAAACGGGCGAAACATTTGAATTCGTGGAAACAAGCGAGATGACGGGCGGCAAACACGTACGCCTGAAAGTGACTTTGCTACCCGGCAGCCTTCAGCCGGTAATGCACCTGCACGAATCGGGCGACGAAATCTTCGAAGTTATCGCCGGAAAACTCACGTATCGGCTTGACGGGAGACAAGGCGTCATCGGCCCCGGCGAGAAAATTTTGCTTCCGAAGGGTGTGCCGCACACACATTACAATGCTGAAAATGAGCCATTAGTGGTTTTTCAAACCGTTGCCCCTGCACTCGACTTCGAAGTTTTCATCGAAAATTTTTGCGGGCTGCTGAACGATGGAAAATTCAGCAAGGGCCAGCCGCCTTTTTTGCAGGTTATGGTCTGGATTCAAACACTAAAAACCAAAACCTTCCTCGCTTCCATTCCGGTGGGCGTGCAAAAAACGCTGGCGTGCCTGCTTACGCCGGCGGCTTTGGTGGCAGGTTACAGAAAAAGTTATCCGAAGTATTCAGGTTTGCAAAAATGACATCGGGAAGCGTGTTCAACGCAGCCGTCCCAACACGTCTTTCATCCGGCGAATGGCCTCGCGCAACTGCGCTTCGGAAGCGGCGTAACTCAGGCGAAAACAATTCGGATCACCGAACGCCGAGCCCGACACGAGACCGACGTAGGCGTGCGACATGACGTAATCGCAAAAATCGTCGGCATTTTGAATGGTCGTATGGCCGTCCGTTTTACCGAAGAAGGCGCTGATGTCGGGGAAAACGTAGAATGCGCCGTCGGGGTGGTTGGTTTTGACGCCGGGAATTTCTTCGAGCATCGAAAGCACGATGTCGCGGCGTTCGCGGAAAGCCTCGCGCATCACTTCTGTGGGGCCGAGATCGCTCATGAGTGCCACCGCGCCGGCTTTCTGGCCGAATGAAGAAGCCCCGCTCGTCACCTGCCCCTGGATTTTTGTGCAGGCGTCGGCGATATATTTGGGCGCGCCCATGTAGCCGAGTCGCCAGCCGGTCATGGAAAATCCTTTGGCGAAGCCGTTGATGGTGATGGTGCGGTCTTTCACGTTGGGAAAAGAGCCGATGCTGACGTGTTCGTGGGTGAAATTGATGTATTCGTAAATTTCGTCGCTCACGATGAGCACGTGTTCGTGCGGGGCGATGGCGTCAGCGTAGGCTTTCAGTTCTTCGCGGTCGAACACGCTGCCGGTAGGATTGCAGGGGGAGGAGAACATGACGAACTTCGTGCGCTCGGTGATGGCGTCGGAAATCTGTTGTGGCGTAGGTTTGAAATCCTGTTCTACGCCCGCGTAAACGGGTACCGGCACACCGCCGGAAAGTTTTACAATTTCCCAGTACGAGACCCAGTAAGGCGCCATCACGACGACTTCGTCGCCGGGGTTGAGGAGCGATTGGCAGAGGTTGTACACCGTTTGTTTGGCGCCATTGCTTACCACGATTTGCTCCGGTCGGTAGTCTAAGTTGTTGTCTCTCTTGAATTTTTCGCTGATGGCCTTCGTCAGTTCGGGCAAACCCGCGACGGGTGTGTATTTGGTGTAGCCGTCCTTGAGGGCTTGCCAGGCGGCTTCCTTGATATGGTCGGGGGTGTCGAAATCCGGCTCGCCGAGGCTGAGGCTGATGACGTCGTGGCCGAGGGCGCGGAGTTCGCGGGCCATGCGTGCCATTTTGAGGGTTTCGGATTCGGCGAGGTTGAGTACGCGCTCGGAGAGGATGGTTTGTGTCGTGGCAGTCATTTTCAGACAGGATTTGTCAAAAATATTTTGACAGGATGTACAAGATAAAGGACTTGGGGTTTTTGAAAAAACCGGAGGCAAAAGTAGAGAAAATCGAACGGGCGAAATATTTCGGAGAATGTTTTCCGTCATCGGTCGGTTTCCTCGAAAATAGCGCCCCCCGTTTTCGCGATTTATCTCAATTTTGTACCGCCTTTCATCGAGGCCGACACAAATCGAAACATTCATTTCACCAAACAAGAGAAATCTTTGACATGGCACGATTGACCAATTTTTCCCGATTGCTGATTACCCTCGCAATTGTAGCCGCCGTATTTTTTGGCGTGCGCTATTTTTTCCCCGATCTTGGCAAAAGCGGCAACGAAGCAGGTGGCCCGCCTGCGACCGAACAACCCGCTACGCCAGGCGCCGGCGACCAAACCTCCAATTCGGGCACGAGTTCTACCTGGGGAAAACCGGGTACTTCCTTTACGCCCACACCTTTCAATTTTACAGCCCCTACACCGGCAGGCGGCAAGTTGAAAGGGGTGGTCGAGTTGGGCGCCACCGGTTTTAACTCGTTTATTATCAAGGTGGACAATCAAAAAAACTGGAAATTAGAAAAAGCCGAATTCGGCGTAAGCCTCGTAAAAGAAAACCTCGCTACCGATGAAGATGTCAAAAGCGGCCTCAAACGCTTCATCGCCGACATGGTGAGCTATGGCGTGGGCGCCAGGGATATCCATTTCGTGGTGAGTTCGGGCGCTGCCAAAGAAGCCGTAACGCAAAAAATCAGCGCTGCGCTCAAAGGCATGGGCTACTTCGTGAACGAAGTGACCCCCCAGCAAGAAGCCAAACTCGCACTCCGTGCCGCCCTGCCGGACGCCTACCGGAACAAGGGTTTCGTGGTGGATATCGGCTCCGGCAACACCAAAATTTCGTGGCTGCCTGGCGGTGCACTCGAATCCTACGGCGCGAAATATTACCAGGACAACACTTCGGATGCCACTGTTTATCAGGATGTTAAAAGCAAGGCAGGGCAAGTCCCGTCCAATCTGCGTGGCACCTGTTTCATCATCGGTGGCGTACCCTACGAGTTGGCCAAACAGGTGCGCAACGGAAAAGAACGTTACACGGTGCTGAAAGCCCCCGCCGATTACACCCCTGACGGTGCGAAGCAAAAATCCGGCTTGAACATTTATCAGGCCATTGCCGACGCTACCGGCTGCAAGCAATTCGTGTTCGATTGGGACGCCAATTTTACCATCGGATTTTTGCTAAATCTTTGATTTTTTTCCGAAAAAAACAACAAAAAACGGCCCGTTTCCAAACATGGAACGAGCCGTTTTTTGTTGTAAAATTAACAATTATTGCCCTTTCGTCAGCGGGCAAGTCATTTTGGGCGCTGAGTGTATGCGCAGTGACAATGCCACAAATGGCGCACTACCCGCCGGTTTGGGTAAATCCACCGCGTAGGTATCATCAAGCGACCACCTGGTCTGGAAAAAGCGGAAAGCATAGCCGGAGCGGAAGCCGAAAAAGATATTTTTACCAAACATCTTGACGCCTTGTTCCAGGCTCAGTCCGGCTTCAAAAGAAAAAGGAATGTAGGTAAAACGCCTGCTTTGTCTGTCGGCTGGCGTTGGGTTCAGAACGCCTTCACCGGATGTGCCGGCCGATTGCGTTTTTAGTACCTGGTAACTGACGCCGATGCCTGCAAAAGGGAAAAACTTGCTCAGCCGTTTGGTGTGAAACACATCGAGCATGAGGCGGGATTGCCAGGCATAATCCCGAAATGTCACGGAGTGGCGATTTTCGAGATTACTTCTTTGCGACGCTCCGAACGCGTATTTTAGACCCGATTCGATAACGAAATATTTCCAGGAAAACGATGTCCGAACATTGACGTCAACGCTCGTGACGGGCGATTCGAGCCCGGGTAGTCCGGCAGATTCCAGCGCGTCATTCATTTCCTCGAAATCGAGAAAACTGGACCGGATACCGGCGCCAAATCCCCAGTTGTTACTGAGATTCAATAATTTACACACCGGGTGAAGTGAGTCTTGCTGAGCCGACAGCCTGGAAAGAATCGGTGTGAGGAGGATAAAAAGTATCGTGGCTCTTGCCAACATAGCCTGCTGATTATTGAACGCTGCGATTTTTGATGTGCGAAATATAGAAATAAAAATTGCGGCGCGGATTTTTTTAACGAAATCAGAATAGGCTGTCCAACTCCTGTGCCACATTTTTTATTTCGAGTTCAGCATAGCAGCCTCTTTTCTCCGAAGCGGCAAATCGGCCACTTTGCGACCAATAATTTTTCCCAAACGCAATCCTTCTTCGCAATCCATTCGGTAATGCACGCCGATTAAAACGCGGGAGGCTGCATTCTCTTGCGCCATTTCGGAAAAGGACTGATAGGTACGAGGCTTGCCGACAAATTCCTGCCGGTATTCGTGTGTGCGGTCGGTGATTTGAACATTACGACCCAATTCGACGCTCAAAACTTCGGCAGCAGCAGCACCGAACGCAGAATGCCCCGACGGATAAGACGGGAAAGAGGGGTTGTCGTGCAGCGCCTTCCAGCCGGGTTTGATGTTGCGGTCAATATATGCCTCAGGGCGTTCCAGATTGAACTTGTATTTGCCTTCCCAAATGATGATACTGGCGTCGCACAAAGCCATCGAAGTCTTGAGGTAGGTTTCCATGACGACGTAGAAAGACGGTCGTGACTGTGCAATTGCCTGATTTGCAATAGAAATCCACCTGCCGGAGGGCGTTACAGTGAGTCCCGGCAGATCGTCGCTCCAGAGTTCGGCAATCCAGATGTTTTCCTTGCTCAGGGGTTGGGAAACGGAAAAAACTTCCATCGCTTCTGTGAAAAATGGCGAGCCGGGTGTTTCGTCAAAAGTAGCGGGCGACGTAAACGCGACATCTCCGTTTTCTATCACGAATTTGCGAACTCTTCCCCATTCGGGCAGGAGGGCGGGCATCGGGTGGGACTTGTCGGGTTGCCAGCAACCAATGCAGGAGGGCGGTATGTAGTCTTGATTGAAGTTATTGAGGAAGCTGTTATGCCCTATGGTGTCCGTAGCCGACCATCGCCACACGTTTTCAGCGACGGCCCGGCCAAATTCGCTGGCCGTGCTACATCTTTGTTCGCCGATTTGTTTTTTGAACTCTGCCGTGAATCTTTCCTCCAGCTGGTCAATTTTTTCGCGCCATTTTTTAGGCGTATTGCGGAAAAAGTAGCGCATTATTTGCCCGTAGGCAGCATTCAGGCTGGCAGGCAGGTAAAATTGTTCGAGCTTGGCAGGCAGGCGCGGGCTGCTGTATCCGGGAAAGTAATCTTCAAGCGAAATAAAATCGCCTGTCACGGGCAAAGTTGCTTCGTAGGCCGCCATTTCAATATAGGCAAAAGTGCGGGCGCTCACCGGAGGCCGGTAGCCGGGGGTATGGCGTTCCAGTTCGAGCAAAAGCCGGTGCCATTCGAGCGAGAGGTCGGTGGCGAGGCGATGTTCGGCGGGTTCGGACTCGTATTCGGACGCGCAATTTTGCAAGCATAAAAAGCAAACCCAACCTGCCAATGCCAGGAATAGAAGAGGAATTTTCGGAATTGGGCCGATTTTTCTGGATAGATTAAAAAAGTGTTTTCTCATACCAGTTTTTTGAAAAAATCTACTGCACTGCCGGGAAACTCATTCTGAAAGTGGTGCCTTTACCTTGGGCCGAAGTGACGTCGAGCGCCACGCGGTGCAGCCGCATGATGCTATCCACGAGTGAAAGTCCGATACCGGAACCGCGCACATGAATACTTTGCGAACTGCGATAAAAGGGCTGAAAAATCAACTGTAAATCTTTTTGAGGGATGCCGGGGCCGCGATCGGCTATTTCCACCCGGTGCCGGCCTCCGGTGTCGAACCAGATTTTTACTTCCACTTTTTTATCGGGTGAAAATTTGCAACCGTTGTCCATCAGATTTTGAAAAGCCGAGCGCAGGAGCGATTCGTTGCCCAGCACACAAAGTTGTTCTTCGCAATCAGGCATCCCCTCAATGTCGAACGAAATGTGATAATCCGGGTGGAGGCGCAGCAATGCAGCGCGGGTTTGGAGCATAATTTCATCGAGCCGTACCTGCTCGAAAGCGATATTGGCGCCTTCGGAATGAACGCGGGCGAGCTGCAGCAGTTTCTCGGTCACATCATTCAATTCGCGACTGTCCTCCAACACGGAACTCAAAGTGCTGCGGTACTCTTCCTGCTTGCGTTCTTTGTCGAGCGCCACTTCCAGCTGGGCGATGATGACAGAGAGCGGATTTTTCAACTCGTGCGACACATTGGAAATAAAGCTTTTTTGCATCCGGAAAGCGAACTGAATGCGGCCGAGCAGACGGTTGAAAGTGAGCACCAGCCGCGATATTTCGTCGTGGTTGTTGGGGGCATCGAGGCGGGCGCTAAGGTCGGAGGGGAGGATGTTGTCCACCTGATTGACGATGCGCGCTACCGGCGACATGGCCTGCCCGGCATAAAACCAACCGCCTGCAGCCACGATGCCGATGCACAAGAAGAAACTGACAATGAGGATATTGCGGAGGTTGCTTAATTCTTCGGAGTCGAAAACTGATTCTGCTACGATGATGTATTCTTTACCGCTTTTGCTTAAGTGGCGCAATCCAATCACGAACATTTCGTCATTTTGAAAGCGGGTTTCCTGGTTGGATTTGAGGTTGGACAGCGTTTTTTCGGGGAGCGGGGCAGCGGCGCGGTTGAACGCGAAAACCCGCTTCAGGTCGGCGTTGTAAATCGCCACATTCTCCCGAAAGGGCAATGCCGAACTTTCCTCCAGCGTATGGTCGCCCAAAGGCTGCACTTTGTCTTCATCGTGCAGGATCATTTCGGCGGTCATCAGCGCCTTCGAGCGCAGGCTGTTGTAAAATTCATCCACCGTCATCCGCCGGAACTTGACGTAGATAATACACAGGGACAGCAACAGAATGCCGGCTACCAGGACGATGAACTGAAGGGTAAGTTTGGTACGAATTTGCATACGCATATCGGGATCGGATTTCAGTTGAAAAATTTCAGGCTTCCTCTGCTCTGAGGGCATAACCCGTTTTAAACTGCGTGTGAATCAATTTTTGCGGGAAATTTTTGTCCACTTTTTTTCTTAAAAAATTGACATATACCTCGATGACGTTCGTGCCGGTGTCGAAATTCAGGTTCCAGACACGCTCCGAGATTTCGGTTTTGGAAATCACTCTTCCGGGATTGCGCAGAAAATATTCCATGAGCGCAAACTCCCTCGGCGTCAGTAAAATACGTTGGCCGCTGCGTGTAAATTCTTTGGTTTCGAGGTTCATTTCCACGTCGGCGAATCGGAGCACGGGAGAGCTCTGGTAGGTTTCTACCGGCCTGCGTGCCAAAGCCCGGATTCGCATGAGCAACTCTCGAAACTCGAATGGCTTGGTCAGGTAATCGTCGGCGCCAGCCTCGAACCCTGTCACCTTGTCGTCGGTCTGACCCAGGGCCGTGAGCAGTATGACCGGTGTTCTGTTGCCTTTTTCGCGTAGCTTGCGCAAAAGGTCGAGGCCGTTCATTTCCGGCATCATGACGTCCGAGATGATGACAGAGTAATCGTTCGATTCGGCGAGTTTACGGCCTGCAGCGCCGTCAGGGGCGGCATCTACCTCGATGGAGTGTTCCTCCAGGCCTTTTTTCAGCGAGCGAATCATTTTCGGTTCGTCTTCGATTAGAAGTACCTTCATAGAATTATTGTCTTCAAAAATATTGCTAAAGATTTTCGGAAAAGTCGTTTTAGCGCACTGACTTTATTTTTTAAGTAGTTTTTAATCAAAATTCAGGCCATGAGAGACAGAATGGCCGGTTCTTTGCACTGCCCTCCTCGGAATTAAATGTTTAACTAAAAAAAATCATTCAACATGCGTTTTCTAAAACACTACGCTTTTATCGCGTTAGCCTTTTTGGCCGCCGGTATTTTGATCCCTGCCTGTAAAGATGCCGACAGCGACCAAGCCAACCTCGTAAAAAACCACGATTATAAGGTCTCTTATGATTGGAACGAGTTGTTCCTCCAGATCGAACGATACGCTGCAGGCTATCGTCCCGGTCCCGCACCCCGCGCATTGGCTTATCTTGGTCTTTCCGCTTACGAGGCTTGTATTACTGGCATGCCCGACTACAATTCGGTTGCCAACCTCTACCCCGGTCTGAGCATTCCGGCACCGGATGGCTCCGGCTACTACTGGCCTGAAGTCGTAAACGCTTCTTATGCGTATATGATGCCGCTTTTCTTCCCGGAAGCATCTAATGATTTGAAGCAAAAAATGGCTGCGCTTGAAAAGCAATACTACGACAAAGCTGTCGCAGAGGTAGGTCAGGAAATGGCCGACCGCTCTAAAAACTACGGTAAATCTGTAGCGGAAGCGGTTTGGGCTTACGCCGTAACGGATCCCATCGGTCACGATCACTACAAAGATCCGTTCCAGGGCTACAACTGGGAAACCCATTTCACCAAAGATGGCGACTGGAAGCCTACTTTTCCTGGACCCGGCAAGCCCATGGGCGGTATTTGGGGCGGAGCGCGCACCTTCGCTATTTCGCAGGATGAAAAGCTCAGCAAACCACCACTTCCTTACAGCGCCGACCCGCAATCGGAACTCTACTCACAAGCCATCGAGGTGTATGCTCAGAACACCCCGACGCTTTCTTACGAAGACGAGTGGGTGGGCGAATTCTGGAGCGACGACCTCATCAACCTGACCTTCAGCCCCGGCCCGCGCTGGCTGGCTGTCGGCGACCAGGTGCTGGCGCTCGAAAACAGCAACCTGGAAACGGCGATTTATATGAGCGTGAAAGTCGGCATGGCACTCAACGATGCTGCTGTAGGCTGCTGGTACTCCAAGTTTTACTATAACGTAGAGCGTCCGCAGACGTATATCAATCGCGTGTTCGACCCCACCTGGAAACCCGCACTCTACAACCCGCTCACGGGTGAAGAAGGTGTGACGCCTTCTTTCCCTGCCTATCCTTCGGGCCACTCCACGATGGGTGCGGCTGGCGCTGAAGTCTTGGGCGATATTTTTGGCTATGCTTACGGTATGACCGACCTCTGCCACCAAAACCGCACAGAGTTCGAAGGCAAGCCACGCACTTTCGGCAGTTTCTTCGAAATGGCTCAGGAAAATGCATGGTCTCGCGTGCCGCTCGGCGTACACTTCCGTATGGACTGCGAAGAGGGCGTTCGTTTCGGTACAGTTATTGGCCGCGAAGTGAACAACCTGCCCTGGAAAAAGTAAATAAAAACGCCATTTCCAATATCAAAAACCGATTTTAAGAAAGGGGCTGCCGTGTAGTACGGTAGCCTCTTTTTTGACACAAACAACTGACGATGAATATTCAATTCTTTTTTCGGCTCGCTACTTTTATCTCCGTGTCAATGCTTTTGACCAACTGTGCAAATGAGCAACAAACGCAAACCTATGAACGCATCGAACGACTTGAAAACGGCGCCATCGCCCGCCGCGTCCAGATTGTCAATGGCAAAAAAGAAGGTAAAATGCTCGACTATTACCCTGATGGCAAACTGCGCGGCGAACGATTGTTTCAAAACGACCGACAAGTGGGGCGCACGGCGCTTTACCACCCGGACGGACAGCTTATGGAAGTTCAATACTACGTGGATGGCTTGCGGGAAGGCGGGGACACGATTTGGTACCAAAACGGACAAGTTCAGTTCACCTCGTGGTTTAAAAATGGCAAGAAAAACGGCTATCTGCGCAAATGGTCGCCGGAAGGAAAAGTAATCTTTGAAGCGCTTTACGAAATGGATTCCGTAGTGGAAATCAAAGGCGAGCGGATTCGTCCGGCAGCACCTCCTGCTGGCGATTCCTCCAAAACTCAGTAAATCATTTCGCTCAAAATTCAAGTCCGTCTGCTCGAAAATGTAGCCATTCGGCTCATTCAGACGCATTGAAAAATTTGTTCTGCCGGCACTTTTGCTTTTTCAATTTATCGTTTGTGGCCTGCCGAATTCAAATTTAAGGGATTTCTAAGCCGTATTTAAATGTCTGTCGAGGCGACAGTGCTTCCTTTGTTATTTTGATTTTTCCATGAAAAAAAACTCGTACCTGCCAATTTTCATAGCATTGCTGTTTCTATCGGAGTGGACCTTTGGCCAAAGTCAAAGTCCGGCCGATACGATTTCGCTGCGCGAAATTTCCATCACCGGCCAGCGCGAAACCATCAGCCGCCTGCCGCAAGTGCAGGAAACTTTTCTGTTGGGCAGCAAGAAAAACGAGGTCATCAGCCTCGAAAATATTGATGCGAACGTGGCTGAAAAAACACCTCGCCAAGTCTTCGCCAAAGTGCCCGGCGTGTTCGTGTACGACATGGACGGCACGGGCAACCAGACCAATATCAGCACGCGCGGCCTCGACCCGCACCGGGGCTGGGAATTCAATGTCCGCACTGATGGAATCATCACCAACTCAGACATTTACGGCTATCCGGCCAGCCATTTCAGCCTGCCGTTTGAAGCGGTGGGGCGCATCGAACTCGTACGCGGCACAGGGGCGCTGCAATACGGCGCGCAGTTCGGCGGAATGCTCAACTACAAGTTGAAACAACCCGACACAACGAAAATCATTGGTTACGAAACGGTCAATTCCATCGGCTCATTCGGCCTGCTTAGCACCTACAATGCCATCGGCGGCAAAATCGGGAAAGTGCAATACTACTCCTATTACAGCAAGCGCGTCAGCGACGGCTATCGGGACAACAGCGCGTCGGACTACGATGGGCAGGGCGTGGTGCTGAAATATATGCCTTCGGCAAATTTTTCTGTAAAAGCCGAACTGCTGCGTTCCAACTATCTCTATCAAATTCCCGGCCCGCTTACCGATGCCATGTTTGCCGCCGACCCACGCCAAAGCACTCGCGCGCGCAATTATTTCAACCCTGAAATTTATATCCCATCATTGACCGCCGAATGGCAAATTAGCCCACAGACTCGACTGCAATGGACGGCTTCCGCTGTGTTGGGCGAACGCGGCAGTGTGCGCAACGACAACCCGGCCACCGTGCCAGACACAATCAACGCCGCAACGTTGGCTTACAGCCCTCGTGCGGTGGATATTGACGTGTTCAACAGCCGAACAACTGAATTTCGCCTGTTGCAGGACTATGATTTTTTTGGAAAAAAATCAATCCTGGTCGCTGGTGCTCAATATTTTAACAACGATTTGCACCGGCGATTTACGCCCAATGGCGGCTCGGCGGGAACCAATTACGATGTGAATATTGATCCGACCAAAGGCTGGTTGCGCGATTTGCATTTCAAAACCCAAAACATCGCATTTTTTGCTGAAAACAAATTCCAGTTGACTCCTCAATTTTCCATTACGCCCGGTCTGCGCTACGAAATCGGCGACTCGAAAATGTCGGGCACGCTCGCTTACTACGACCCGGAAGATTTGCCCACGACCATCAAACACAATTTTCCCTTGTTCGGCGTGAGCGCCGAATATGTACTAAACAGCGGACAAAACCTGTACGCGGGTTGGTCTCAAGCGTACCGCCCCGTCATTTTTAAAGACATTATTCCGGGCAATGCTTTCGAGCGCACTGACGAGGCTCTCAAAAATGCCTACGGCTACAATGCCGAAATCGGCTGGCGCGGTGCGGCGGGTGGTTTCAAATGGGATGTGAGCGCTTTTCGGCTGCAATACAACAACCGCCTCGGCAGTGTGTCGGTGGACGAAAACGGGGCTTTTTACGTCCTGCGCACCAACATCGGCAATTCGGTGACGCAGGGGCTGGAGATTTTCGGTGAATACGGGTTTCGTTTAGCAGGGAGATTTCGCGCCAGCGTGTTCACTTCCACCGCGTATTTTGATGCAAAATACCAAGACGCGCAATTCCGTGTCGGCAACGAAAACCGCGACATCAGCGGCAACCGGGTGGAAAGTGTACCGGAATGGATTAGCCGCAACGGCCTGAATCTCAAATATAAAGACTTGAGCGTATCGTTCTTGTACAGTTACACAGGCGAAACTTTCGCCGACCCGCTCAACACAGTGGAGCCTTCACCGACAGGTGCAGTCGGCCTCGTTCCTTCTTATGGCTTGCTGGATTTGAACGCTTCTTATCGCCTCCGGAACTTGCTGTTCCGCCTCAGTGTGAACAACCTGACCGGCAAACAGTATTTCACCAAACGCCCCTCCTTCTATCCCGGCCCGGGCGTGTGGCCTTCGGACGGGCGAAGCGTGGTGCTGACGGTGGGAGTTCGGATTTGAATTTTACTTGCATTTGCCGGCGCGGGATTTGATTTTTCCCGCTTCGACCGAGGCATTCTGGACGTGCCGAATCGCACTCGCCCATTCCTTACTCAGCAAAGCATCCATGCAGGCGCGGGTTCCCGCTTTTGCGGCAAGCGTCACTTCGCTGCAATCGAGCAGCGTGGCTGCGAGGATTTCGGTGTTGTGAAAAATACGTTCCGCGTGTTCGAGTTTTTGCGAAAGGATGTGAAAATCCTCGCTGGCTAACCCGTCGGCAATATCATGCTCGATGATTTCGGCATTGGCGCGCAAAAGGTCGGAAAGGATAAAAGTCGTGTCAGGCGGATTTTGGCGCGCTCCCAGCAGGCAGATCTCGGCTGCTTCACGCATCCTGATGGCTTGCAGCCGCGCTTCGGTAGCGCGTATGATGCAGGTATTCAGATCTTTATCCAGGGTGGAGTTGTTGAGCCAGTTGCAATAAGACCTGCCGAGTTCGGCTGCCTTGCGCACTTCGTGGCAATAAAGACCGGCGAGTGCGACGGCCTCAAACTCGTCGTGCGATTGCATGAGTTTGATCAAAAGGTCGGCCCAATCCATACTTTTGGTAGCGCTGCTCAGGCTCAACTCGATTTTATCGGCGGTGCGTTTCACCCATTCGAGCGTTTCGGGGCTATCGCCGGGGTGGGCTACCACTGGTTTTATACCAACTGTCAAAAACGCGATGAGGAAAAATATTTGGAGACGCATGGCTTTTCTATTTATCAGGTTTTGTAAAAGTAAAACTATCATTTGTTAGAACCCTGATTTCAAAAAATAGTTTGACGCGAGCGTGCAACCTTTGCTTCTCAGGATGCCAAAATGTGTGTCTGGAAGCGCATTTTTCGACAGAATGTGATGGCGGTGGCGGAGGGGATGGTGGGATTCAATTGCCTTTTGCCTTTTTCTTATAGGCTGCCCACGACCGTTCCGGGTCGGTTTTCAACCGAATTGTGAACATCAAAAACGGTGCGCCCGCTGCGGGTTTGGGCAAATCAACCACAATATCGCCGTCCAGAGCCCAGTCCGAGTTTAACACCCGGTAAGTGTAGCCGCCCCGAATGCCGATGAAAATATCATAAATGCGCGTCCTGAAACCTTGCTCCAGGCTCAACCCTGCTTCCAGCGGAATGGAAGTATAGTTAAACCGGTTTTTTTGCACCTCCTGTGCGAGCGTCAGGACAAAACTACCGCCGCCGGGTACATTTTTGTACGTACGCAACGCCTGAAGGCCGACTCCCACGCCGATGTAAGGGAACAACCTGGTCAGGCGTTTTTGACTGGCAATGTCGTACATCAGGCGGGAATGCAGCGCAAAATCACGGTAAAGCGAAGCCGTGCCGTTCAAAACCCGGCCATCGTTGGAGTCCGACCAAAGTGCCTCAAAACTATTTTCCACGTTCCAGCGACTGCCAGGTTTTGCGTGGCGGAAAGCGACGATGACGCCCGCAGCCTCTGACGCTACATCAGGCAAACCGGCCTGTCCGAGCGTGTGATTCATGTCGTCGAAATCATAAAAATTGATACGTCCGCCCACGGCGAAATCCCAGACGCCGCGTCGTTTGTAAAATTCATAATCGAGGTCCAGCGTGTCGTTTTGTTGGGCGGAGAGTTGCAGCGCGAAGGCTGCAAGCAGGCAGCAGAGGCAAATTGTTTTTGTCATAAGGCTGGAAGGATTTTGTGCAGTCAAATGTAGGGCGAATCAGACAGGATTGACAGGATTTACATGATTTTGATTTTATCCTGCAAATCTCGTCAAGCCTGTCAAAAAACGATTCCCGTGTCCTGTCAAAAATTAATGCCCACACACGCATTTCTGCTCCTGACAAGTGTGCGTCATGCCTGCGCCGCTTGTCTGGCTACCCGGCTGCTCGAACCAGAATTTCGAGCGTTTCCGGTCGTAATTCCCGATTTCGTTCAAAGTTTCCGCTTCGTACAAACGCCCGTTGACCATGACATAACGGATGGATTCCGAGTTGTGAATATCGTCGAGCGGGTTTTTGTCCAGCACAATCAGGTCGGCGAGTTTGCCGGGCGCGAGCGAGCCGATTTCCTTGTCCATGCCGAGGTATTTTGCCCCGTTGATGGTCGCGCATTTCAGCGCTTGCAAGTTGCTCATGCCGCCTTGCTGGAGCATCCAGAGTTCCCAATGAGCGCCGAGGCCGTTGAGTTGGCCGTGCGCGCCGAGGTTGATGTTTACGCCCGCGTCCTGGAGTTTTTTGCAGGACTGCGACACGAGGATATGGCCGTTTTGGTACTCTTCTTCGGGCGCCATCGTGCGGTGGCGGCTGCGCTCGTCGAGGATGTGTTTGGGGGTAAAATTCAGCAGAGGTTTCTTTTTCCAAACTTCGCTTTTTTGGTAAAACTCGTACTCGCCATTAAGGCCGCCGTAGTTGACGATGAGTGTCGGCGTGTTGTGCGCGTTGGTTTTGCTCCAAAGTGAAATCACGTCGTTGTACAGCGGCGCGACGGGCAGATTATGCTCCACACCTGTGTGACCGTCAACGACTTGCGTGAGGTTGTGGTGAAAGAACGAACCGCCTTCCGGCACCACGAGCATGCCCAGTTCGCGGGCGGCAGCGATGACTTGCTGGCGCTGTTCGCGGCGCGGCTGGTTGTAACTTTTCACCGAAAACGCACCCCACGCTTTGGTCCTGCGCAAGGCCGAACGCGCGTCGTCGAGCGAATTGATGGGCGCTTTGAAATCGCCGTCCGCGCCGTAGAGAATGGTGCCGGTGGAGTAGAGACGCGGGCCCACCATACGACCGGCTTTGAGCATTTCGGCGTTAGAAAAAGCCATTTCGGAATTCACCGAAGGGTCGTGCTGGGTCGTGACGCCGTAGGCGAGTTGGGCGTAGTATTCCCACTGCTTTTGCGGGTTGAGGCCGAAGCGGAAATTGCCGGGGTGCGCGTGCACGTCAATCATGCCGGGCATGATGGTTTTGCCCGCGCAGTCTATGATTTTCGGGTTGTTGACTTTGAATTTTGCAGCCTGATACTCGGTTTGCGAACCGACAAAAACAATCTTGTTGCGCTCTACGACCACCACGCCGTTTTCGATGACGCGGTCGTTTTCCATCGTGATGACGCGGGCATTTTCAAAAACAATCGCGCCTTCCGGCACGTCGGTTTTCAAAGTCAAACCAATTTTCAAACCGGCAGAATCTATTGGCGGCAAAGTGTCGGGCGCGCCGGGCAGGAAGGCGAAACGCTCGTTGAGGTCAATCGTGAAATACTCGTCGCCGAGCGTGTAGTGGAGTTTTTTCGAGTCGGCACTCCAGTGCAGGTTGTAGCCCGCGTCGCGGCTGACTTGTGTGACGGGGATGGCTTTGGTGTCGGCGCTGAGGTC